>ENA-ORCR01000848-ORCR01000848.1-marine-metagenome-genome-assembly--contig:-NODE-848-length-11483-cov-3.866035_pt1 | contig 11483 bp, 9 predicted proteins | sample MGYA00237782_ERZ508514 | MGnify/ENA primary metagenome ERZ508514 (study PRJEB26185, sample SAMN06268960) | marine metagenome | isolation source: Eden Landing Ponds, San Francisco, CA, USA | place...
GCGAGGTCGTCGACACCGTCCTCGAAGGGATGACGGGCACGCTCGAACGCCTTCCTGCGACGTTCGACGAGTTCGTCAAGGAGACGCGGTTCATGCGCGACGGGAGCACCGACGACGTGGTCGCCCGACTGAAGGAACTCGACTGTGCCGTCTACGAGGAAGACGCCTGGCAACTCGACCTGCCGGACTTCGAGAAGAACCTCGTCTTCCTCCGGTCGGACGGGACCTCGCTGTACACCACACGAGATCTCGCCCACCACGAGTGGAAGTTCGACAACTACGATCGGGCGGTCACGGTGCTCGGTGAGGACCACAAGCTCCAGGCTGATCAACTCTCCTCGACGCTGGAGCGACTCGGTCACGACACCGACCGCCTCCAGCAGGTCTTCTACTCGTGGGTCAACCTGCCCGAGGGCGGCATGAGTACCCGCGAGGGAACCGGCGTCGATCTGGACGACTTGCTCGACGAGGCGATCGACCGTGCCCGCGAGGAGGTCGAGGACCGCCTCGAGGACCGTCAGCGGAGCGACGACCTCGACGGGGCGGACGTCGAGCGGATCGCCCACCAGGTCGGGATCGGGGCCGTCCGGTACGACGTCGTGGCCAAACAGCCGACGAAGGGCATCACCTTCGAGTGGGACCGCGCGCTGGACTTCGAGGCCCAGTCCGCGCCGTACGTCCAGTACGTCCACGCGCGGTGTTGTGGTATCATCGACGAGGGGAAAGATGCCGGCTACGAGGTGCCCGAGACGGTGAGTGCGGCGACGCTGACCACTGATGCGGAACGCGACTTGCTCCGTGCGATCGCGCGGTTCCCCGGCGTGATCGAGCAGGCGGCCGCGGAACTCCGGCCACACGTCGTCGCGACGTACACCCGCGACATCGCCGAAGCGTTCAACACCTTCTACCGGGAATGTCCCGTGCTCGACGCCGACCCGGAGACACGGGCGGCGCGGCTGGCGCTGGTGGCCGCGGCGCGGACCACGGTCGCCAACGCACTCGACGCGCTCGGCGTTGAGGCACCGACCTCGATGTAGGCGGCCGGTAGAACAGTCGGAGCAAAGTGAAACCGATCCTCAGCGACCGAAGACGCCGAAGACGCCGCCGGATTCCTCGTCCTCGTCCGCTTCCTCCTCGTCGGCCGCTTCGTCCTCGCTCGGGAACCAGACGGTGTCCTGTTCGTCGATCGACCTGGCAGGTTCGCCGATGAGGATGTCCTCAAGTATCTCACCGAGCCGCCGGTAGGCCTCCGCGGCGGGGCTATCGGGGGAGTTGAGTACCAGCGGTTCGTCGGTCGTCGCCTCGGTGTCCTCGGGCACGATGGCGAGCAGGTCCGCGCCGAGGTCACCGTCGACAAGCTCGACGTCCTCCGGACCGGTCGCTCGCGTCAGGATCGACCCGATGACCTCGCCGTCGACACGCTCGGCCAGCCCGGCGGTCTTGTTCGCGTCGCCGACCGCGACGGTGTCGGGCGTCGTGACCAGCAGAACGCTGTCGGACAACCCCAGTGGAACTGTCGCCTCGTGGCTCAATCCCGCGCCGGTGTCGATCAAAACCACGTCGTAGGCGTTGCTCAGCGTCTTGATGACCTTCCGGAGTTTCGCGGGATCGGCGTCGGCGAAGGCCTCAAGGCTCTGCTCGCCGGGAACGACCGTTAATCCACCTGGTGCTTCGGTCAGTGTGTCGCTGACAGCGGCGCGCTCGGCGAGGACCTCGTGGAGGCTGCTGTCGTACTCGACGTCGACCATCGCCGCGAGGTTCGCCATGCCGAGGTCGGCGTCGACCACGACGACGTCGTAGCCAGCGTCCTCCAGCGCGACGCCCACGTTGACGGCCGTCGTGGTCTTCCCGACCCCACCCTTGCCGCCTGCGACAGTGAAGACGTGCCCCGTCATTCGCTTGGCTTGATAATCACGAGGGAGGTATATAAAGCCCCGCGTCCGTGCAGGTCGCGCGTAAACTTGCCCTGCCAAAACGATGACGACTTGCATGTCAAAACGCCCACAGGCAACGTCAGGCCGAGCGGGGCACGGACAGTGTCAGGCCGAGCGGAGCACGCATCCCTGTCCATCGAGGCATGTGGTGTAGCGGTCGTGCAGTGTGGCGGCCGATCAGTGGTCGTGCAGTGTAGCGGCCGATCAGTGATCAGCGTATCCGCGTTCAAGCGGCCGACAACTGCGGTCAAAGCATACTTACCGGTGATCCGACTAGAGACTTCCAATGAGTAGCCAGGAAGGACATGAGGGGCAGACAGACCGCCAGAAGTACGAGTTCCGGAAGGTGATCGAGGAACTCGAAGACTTTGACGGGTCCGGCACACAGCTGGTGACGATCTATGTCCCCGACGACACGCTGATCAGCGACGTCGTGGCTCACGTTACCCAGGAACACAGTGAGGCGAGCAACATCAAGTCAAAGGACACCCGGACGAACGTCCAGGACGCCCTGAAGTCGATCAAGGACAGGCTCCGATACTACGACAACAAGCCGCCCGAAAACGGCCTCGTCCTGTTCTCCGGGGCGGTCGACACCGGCGGTGGCCGGACGGACATGATCACTCGCGTCCTGGAGAGTCCGCCCCAGCCCGTCCAGTCGTTCCGGTATCACTGTGACTCTGATTTCCTGCTCGAACCGCTGGAGGGTATGCTCGAAGACAAGGGGCTGTTCGGCCTGATCGTCCTCGACCGGCGAGAAGCCAACGTCGGGTGGCTCCGGGGCAAGCGCGTCGACCCCGTCAAGTCCGCCTCCTCGCTCGTGCCCGGCAAGCAGCGCAAAGGTGGCCAGTCCGCCCAGCGGTTCGCCCGTCTGCGGCTGGAGGCGATCGACAACTTCTATCAGGAAGTCGCCGGCATGGCCAACGACCTGTTCGTCCCCGAGCGCCACGATCTCGATGGCATCCTCGTGGGCGGCCCCTCGCCGACGAAGGACGAGTTCTTAGACGGCGATTACCTCCATCACGAGATCGGGGACATGGTCCTGGGGAAGTTCGACGTCGCCTACACCGACGAGTCGGGGCTGCACGACCTCGTCGACGCCGCCGAGGACGTCCTGGCCGAACGCGAGATGCTCCAGGACAAGCAGGTCATGGAGCGCTTTTTCAAGGAACTTCACGACGGCGATCTGGCGACCTACGGGTTCGACCAGACTCGCCAGAACCTCATGATGGGGTCGGTCGAACAACTCCTCATCAGCGAGGATCTCCGGAAGGACGCCGTCACCTACGAATGTGCGAACGACCACGAGGAACACGAACTCGTCGATCGGAGCGCCGAGACGCCGGAACACACCTGTTCGACCTGTGGCGAGACCGTCGAGACCGGCGAGCGCGAGGACGCTATCGAACACCTGATCGGGATCGCGGAACAGCGGGGGACCGAGACGGTGTTCGTCTCGACTGACTTCGAGAAGGGGGATCAACTACTGACGGCCTTCGGCGGCGTGGCCGGCATTCTGCGGTACTCGACGGGCGTCTGATCGGCTGTTCGGTGATAGTGCAAGGAGGTGTCGATGTGTGGTGGATGCCGTGTCGGACCAGGGGGCGTGCCGACACGGCGTCGACATAACGCCAGTGGGATTGGGGATCGATCGTCGGGTGGCGTCTCGGGCGTTCGGTGCGGATGCAGTGATCTGCTTCCGCAAAACTACGTAGAAACTCGATTTGAATATACACAATACCAAACCAGTTTGGTATACCGCGGCGAGTCACAGCAGCTGTTCGAGTTGCCGGCGTCGTCCTTCGAGATCGATCGACGGTTCGACCCCGTCGGCAATCGACAGCCGGTCGACCACAAGCAGCGGGTCGACGCCCGCGCGTTCGACGTGTTCGAGCAACGCCGAGATCTCCTGGCGATACAGTGCGAGCGACGAGAGCAACCCAACGACGAGTGCCATCGGGATCGCGGCCTCGGACTCGGCGGGGAAGGAATCGTCGATTTGCCGGAAATCGGGGACCGCCTCGGGCGGGTCGGTGGCCGGCCTGAGCTGGAGACACCGGGGACAGATCGCCGCACCGGGTTGCTCTCCAGGGAGATAGTCCCGCAAGTCGGCCGGGACGGCGAACGCGAGCATCCGGGTGTCACAGTCCGGACAGTGCATAGTGGAACTACGGGGACCTGAGTCAAAAAGGTACGCTGTCTGGGATCGACGGCCATGATCGCTTCGCCGTTGCCAGTTGTCGGGACAGTACCCCTCGCCGGAGCACATTTGGGGGCAGGATGTGAACGTCCCACTATGGCCGAACGTCCGCTGAAACAGCGATTCGTCCTCGACACGTCGGTGTTCATCACCCCGGAGATCCGAGAGGACGACGAGGAGATCGAGGAAGCGGTCGGTCGCCTGCTGAACCTCGTCGCGGAGGCGAAGCTCGAACACAACATCTCGTGTTACATGCCGCCGTCGATCAACGACGAGCTGACGACGATGCTCGAAGACCGGGATGTCAGCGATGAGACGATCGCCAAACTCAACACCTGGGTCATCACGAAGAGCCCGGCCCAGTACGAACTCATGATTCCGGCCGAAATCGTCTACGGCTTCATCGACGAGATGAGCGAACGCGTCAACCGCGGCCTCCGGGTCTCCGAAAAGGCCGTCCGCAAGGCCGAGCAGTCCCGCGACGACCCGGCGACCGACAACGAACACATGAGCGAGGTCGACCAGGTCATCTCGGATCTCCGGGACGAGTACCGCCGGGCGCTCCGGCAGGGCGTGCTCGACTCCAGGGAGGACTTCGATTTGCTGATCCTCGCCCGCGAACTCGAAGCGGGCGTCGTCACCGAAGACACCGGCATCATCAACTGGGCGGAGGACTTCGGTCTGCGATACCTCCGGGGACGGTCGTTCCCGTCGTTGCTCGAGGAGTATTTAGCGGCGGGCGAGCGCATCGAGTGAGCGATCGTCGCGCAGGCAGGCGGTTTCCGGTTCGGAATTTGAAACTCCCTGTTTCGGTTGGCGTATTTTTTGCGAAAGCCATAATACCGCAAAGCCAGTGGCTCCACTACCGACTACGCTATGGGACGCCATCACGCTATGTATCGGTCTATACACACGAACGCAGTTGTATCGAGAACTCGACTACAGCGGGGGTCGTCCACATACCGATGATCGTGGGCGTCCCGACCGCGTCCGGCAATGAGACGCGCGTCGCAGTGGTCCCGTCAGTGGCTGAAGATCTCGTCGAGGACGGCCACGAGGTCCTCATCGAGGCGGGAGCGGGCGAAACCGCCGGGTTCGCGGACGAAGACTACGACGACGCGGGCTGTGATGTCCTCGACGACCGGGACGCGGTGTTCGACGGTGCTGACGTCATCTTGGAGGTGGAAGCACTCGGCGCTATCGAAGGCAGCGATCCCGGGGGCTATCGAGAGAATCAGACCGTCATCGGCCTGCTTGGCCCCTATGACGTCTCGGACGAGGTTCTGGAGACCCTGGCCGAACGGCAGGTTAGCGCGTTCGCCCTCGAACTCATCCCGCGGATCAGCCGCGCCCAGAGCATGGACGCGCTGTCCTCGATGGCCAACCTCGCGGGCTACAAGGCGACGGTGCTGGCCGCGAGCGAACTCGACAAACTCGTCCCGATGCAGATGACCGCCGCCGGAACCGTCCAGCCCGCCGACGTCTTCGTGATCGGCGCGGGCGTCGCCGGCCTCCAGGCGATCACCACCGGTGACCGACTTGGGGCGTCGGTCCGGGCCTACGATATCCGGCCCGAAGCCGCCGAGGAGATCGAGAGCGTCGGGGCCGACTTCGTGGAACTCGATGTTCACGCCGAGGACGCCGCCGACGAGGAGGGCCACGCCCAGGAGATGGACGAGGCGTTCTACCGGAAACAGCGCGCCCAGCTCGGCGAGGAGGTCGCCGAGGCCGACGTCGTCATCACGACGGCGGCGGTGCCGGGTGGACCGGCCCCCCGACTCGTCACGGAAGACGCCGTCGCCGCGATGGATCACGGCTCGGTCGTCGTCGACCTGGCCGCCGACGGCGGCGGTAACTGCGATGTCACCCAACCCGACGAACGAGTCGAGTACGAAGGGGTCACCGTCTTCGGCCCGACCGACCTGCCGTCGACGCTGCCCCGGACGGCAAGTGAGCTGTACGCCAACAATCTCCGGAACCTCTTCGAGCTCCTGGTTGAGGAGGGCGACCTCGCGATCGATATCGACGATGAGATCGTCGACGCGACGCTGCTCACCCACGACGGGACGGTCAGAGCCCCCCACGAGGACGAAACCGAGGCGGGGACAAATGACGAGTCCAGCGCTGAACAAGGGGACGACGAAAACGGTGACGACACGAATGCAGAGACACAGGACGCACCGACGGACGGAGGGAACGATGTGTAAGTCACCGCACGAGCGGCTAGAACGACACTCGAAAGGGGGTGAGCGAGCGTGAGTCTCGTCACCAACCTCACGCTGTTCGTGCTCGCGGCCTTTCTGGGCTACGAGATCATCACCCAGATCCCGACGAACCTCCACACGCCGCTGATGTCCGGCGCGAACGCCATCTCGGGCATCACGCTGCTGGGTTCGGTCCTGGTCGCCGGGTCCGGCGAGACCACGCTGGCGACGGCGCTTGGCTTTCTGGCGGTCGTGATGGCGACGATCAACGTCGTCGGCGGCTACCTCGTGAGCCACTTCATGCTCGCCGAGTTCAACCGGGGTGGACGCTAGATGGCCGACGGCGTGCTCGGGAGTCTCCCGCCGGCGGCGATCGAGCTTGCATATCTGGCCGCGGCGATCCTGTTCATCCAGGGACTGCGGGACATGACACACCCGCGGACCGCCGAACGGGGGAACAAACTCTCCTCGGGAGGAATGTTTCTGGCCGTCCTGGCGACGGTGCTTTACTTCGAGATCCTCTCGCCGCTGTTGCTGGCCGCAGCACTCCTGATCGGCGGGTCGGTCGGGGTGTGGCTCGCCGTCAGCGTCGAGACCACGGAGATGCCACAGTTGGTTGGCCTCTTCAACGGGTTCGGCGGCGGGGCCTCGGCAGTGGTCGCCGGGGCCGAACTGATCGATACGGTCGACCCGGCGACGACCGCCACGCTGACGGCTGATCTGACAGTCTCGGCGGCGATCGCGGGCATCATCGGCTCGGCGACGCTGTTCGGCAGCCTCGTCGCCGCCGGGAAGCTCCACGGGCTGGTCGGCGACCCGCCCATCAGCGGGACCGCCGGGCAGGTCCTCCAGGGACTCTTCCTCGTCGGTGCCGTCGTCGCAGGCGGGTTCCTGGTCGTCCAGACCGGACCGCTGGGCGGCGAGCCGCTGTCGGCGTGGCTCCCGTCCTACTGGGTGCTGGTGGCCGGTGCTTCGCTGTTCGGCATCATCCTGGTGTACCCGATCGGCGGCGCGGACATGCCGGTCGTGATTGCCCTCCTGAACTCGATGTCCGGACTCGCGGCGGCGACGACCGGCTTCGTCCTGAACAACACGGCGCTGATCGTCGCGGGGACCCTGGTCGGCGCGGCCGGCCTCATCCTCACGTTCATCATGTGTGAGTCGATGAACCGCCCGCTACTGGACGTGCTCTTCGGATCCATGGGCGGCGACAGCGGCGAAGACGTCGAAGACATCTACGAAGGCAACATCACCGAGACCTCGCCCGAAGAGGTCGAAATGCTGCTCGAAGTCGCCGAGCGGGTCGTCGTCGTGCCGGGCTACGGCATGGCGGTCGCCCAGGCCCAACACGCCGTCGCGGAACTCGCCGAACTCTTAGAGGAGGACGGCGTCGACGTCGAGTTCGGCATCCACCCCGTCGCGGGCCGGATGCCCGGCCACATGAACGCGCTGCTGGCAGAAGCTGACGTGCCCTACGACAAGATGCGGGAACTTGATGTGGTCAACCCGAAATTCTCCCAGACCGACCTGGTGATCGTCACCGGGGCCAACGACGTGGTCAACCCCTCGGCCAACGAGGACGAGGACAGCCCGATCGCGGGCATGCCCGTGCTCGAAGTCTGGGACGCCGGGACCGTCGTGGTCAACAAGCGCAGCCTGAGTTCCGGCTTCGCTGGCATTCCCAATCCGCTGTTCGCCAAGGACAACACGAGCATGCTCTTTGGCGACGCCCAGGCGTCGATGCAGGACCTCGTCAGCGCGTACAAGGAAAACCGGTAGCTAGCGTCTCCTCATCGGTGGCGTTCCCTTCGCTCACACATCGATCGCTCCCCAGTTTCGTTCGCACCGAGTTCTTCCCGTCCGTAGTCGTCCGTCCAGTCGATCAAACGGCATCCGACCTCCACGAACGACCAACTGCCCAAACGAAACCATCGCCTTGCCAAATAAATTATCCATTACGGAAAGAGATAGATCCAAATCGGCAAAATATGATTGCGTGTTCGGGAACCTTTAAGTAGTTCCCACCAGTACGTTGTCGTGTATGAGCCAGAGCGAGCACGTACTCAAGACGGCAGGCGAGGTCGAAGGATCCGACGGACTGCGAATGGACGCGGATCGCGCCGAGGAGATCGTCGACGCACTGAACACGGACCTGGCAGCGACGTACGTCCTCTATCACCAGCTTCGAAAGCACCACTGGAACGTCGAGGGCGCGGAGTTCCGGGACCTCCACCTGTTCCTGGGCGACGCGGCCGAGAACGCCGAGGCCTTCGCCGACGAACTCGCCGAGCGCGTCCAGGCACTGGGTGGAGTGCCCCACGCCAGCGGCGCGACGCTGGAGGCCGAGTCCCCCGTCGAACCGGAAGACGAGAACGTCTACGACATCCGGACCTCTCTCGAAAACGATCTGGAGATGTACGGCGACATCATCGAGACCCTCCGGGAGCACGTCGAGCTGTTCGACAACCTCGGCGACCCGACCACGGCGGAGATCATCCGCGAGAACATCGTCACCGTCGAGGAGGACGCCCACCACATCGAGCACTACCTCGAAGGCGACACGCTGGTCACCGCCGACGCGATGGAGTAAACCGGTCCGTCACGCTTCCTGATCGATCCCGTCGGCGATCGTCGACGCGACCCGGGCGTTCGTCCGGTGATCGATCGCTTTCGTTTCGAAGATTGCACGCGCACTCGTGAGCGCTGACTCGTCGCGTTCGAAGGAGAGTCCCGGGTACTCGACAGCAGTCAGAACGAGCGGTTCGGGCGAAGCGGGTGCAATCCCTTCCGGCCCTTCGAGTGAGTCATCGCCGAGCAAACGGTCGATCCGGTCGAGTCCAGCCGCCCCCCTGGTAACGGCGTTGATCACCGTGACGGCCCGCCGGACGAACTGTCGGGGGAACCCGTCGGCGCGGAGAGTCACGACCAGAAAGTCACCCTCACTCCGTGCCTCGCCAGTGAGATCGCGCACGGTCCCGGTGTCGTCGGGCGTGAAGTTGTGAAAATCGTGCTCGCCGGCGAGGGCGTCGAGGGCATCCCCTGCCCGCGACACCGATGCGTCCGGGGCGTGAAGGTGATACGTGTACTCGCGGGCGACGGCGTCGTGAGTCGCGTGAAACTCGGCGGGCACGTCGGCGCTCTCCATCACCGAGCGGGCCCGTGCCACGCTGTCCGTTTCGACGGCTGTGGGCGTGCGCGTCCAGCGGTCGCGGGCTTCGGCGACGGTGTGGAGCGACCCCGTCACGAGCACGCAGTCGTCTTCGCCGGCGGTTCGGCAGGCACGGCCCACGGCATCGAGGACGCTGTCGCACTGCTGGATGGCTCCATCACTCTCCGACTCGAACACGGCCGCGAGCACCTCGCTCGCCTGCGCGCGCTCGACGGCGGGTTCGGCCACGAGGACGCGGTCGGCGGCCGGGAGCGCGCGGACCATCCCTCCATGATCCTTGTCGCGCATCGCGCCGACGACCAGGTGGAGGGCGTCGTAGTCGTAGCGGTCGAGGAGGGCGGCGAGTTTCGCACAGGCGTCGGGGTTGTGCGCGCCGTCGAGGACCGTGAGCGGCTCCTGTCCCATGACCTCGAAGCGCCCGGGCCAGGTGACGTTCCGGATCCCCGCGGCGATCGCCTCGCTCTCGACTCCGGTCCCGAGCGCGTCGCCGACCTGCCGGGCCAGCGCCGCGGCGATCCCGACGTTTATCGCCTGATGCTGGCCGAGCAGCGGCGTCTCGGCGGTCACTTCCCAGTCCGGGCCGACGAGCGACACCGACGACTCCGCGGGGCCGACCATCTCCAGTTCGGCGGCGCGCACGTTGGGGGCTTCCTCGTCACCGTCCGCATCGTCCCCGCTCTCGGGCCCACCGATGGTGACCACGTCGGTCTCCTCGCGGACGACCGCGAGCGCCTCACCGGTCGCGCCGGTGACGAGCGGGCGCTCGGCGGGTGCCACGGTGGCCTTGTCGCGGGCAATCTCCTCGACTGTGTCGCCGATGATGTCGGTGTGTTCGAGGCTGACGCTGGTGACCGCGCTCGCGACGGGGTCGACGACGCTGGTGGCGTCGTAGCGGCCGCCGATCCCCACCTCCAGAACGGCCACGTCGACGTCTTCGCGGCCGAACTCCCAGAGCGCGAGCGCGGTACAGGCCTCGAAGAACGTGGGGGCGTCCCCCGCGACCGAGCGGTCGACGACGTGGGGCCAGATATCTTCGACGAACCGACAGACCGCGCGCTTCGTGATCTTCTCGCCGTCGACGCGGACGCGCTCGCGGCGGTCGTTGAGGTCGGGGGAGGTGTACAGCCCGACCGAGAGGCCCGCTTCCCGGAGGATCCGCGCGAGGACGCTCGCGGTCGAGCCCTTCCCGTTCGACCCCGCGACCTGCACGCAGGTCAGCCCCTCGTGGGGGTCGCCCAGGTGCGCGAGCAGGCCCGCCGTCGTCTCCGTGCCGAGTTTCGGGCGGAGGCGGCGCAGCCGTTCGAGCCGGTGGATCGCCTCGTGGTACTCCATGGCACACCGATCCGCTCGGAGGGCGAAAAGTCCCGTCGCCGCGGGAGACCAACCACGTCGCGTCGCTCGGACGACACGTCGAGACACGGGGCTTCCCCGGTGGCCCGACCGGCCAAACACGTCCTCTCCGCGGACGTATACGTCCGCGAACATTGATGGGCGGGTCGTGGGAAGGTCTCGCATACGATGTCACTACAGGAGGAAGAGTCGATCCCCACCGATTACGAGATCGCACAGGACGCGGAGAAAGAGCCCATCGCGGACGTAGTCGCGCCGTTCGGGCTGGGACGGGAAGACCTGGAACTGTTCGGCGAGCACAAGGCGAAGGTGAAACTGCCCGCCATCGAGCGCATCAAGGCCGAGCGCGAGAAGTCGGCGAAGCTCGTCCTCGTGACGGGGATGACGCCGACGCCGATGGGTGAGGGCAAGACCGTGACGACCGTGGGCCTGGGACAGGCGTTCAACCGCATCGGCAAGGACGCGCTCGTGGCGGTGCGCGAGCCGTCACTGGGGCCGGTGTTCGGCGTCAAGGGGGGCGCGGCCGGCGGCGGCTACTCGCAGGTGCTCCCGATGGAGGACATCAACCTCCACTTCACCGGCGACCTCCACGCGCTCACCTCCGCGCACAACCTCATCGCCGCGAT
>ENA-ORCR01000849-ORCR01000849.1-marine-metagenome-genome-assembly--contig:-NODE-849-length-11451-cov-2.686742_pt1 | contig 11451 bp, 9 predicted proteins | sample MGYA00237782_ERZ508514 | MGnify/ENA primary metagenome ERZ508514 (study PRJEB26185, sample SAMN06268960) | marine metagenome | isolation source: Eden Landing Ponds, San Francisco, CA, USA | place...
CGCGACGCGCCCGTTATCGCGGTCGCGCCCGAATCGCTGGACGCGGTCGCCGAGACCGCCGACGAGGTACTGACCGTGCCCGATGCCGACCCCGAACTCGTCGGCCTGCTCGCGAACGTCCAGCTCCAGTTGCTCTCCTATCACACGGCGACGCTGCTCGACAGACCCGTCGACAAACCGCGCAACCTCGCCAAGAGCGTCACCGTGGAGTGACCCGCCCGACGCCCGGAACCCGCGTGCCCGGTCGGTTCGCCGTTCGCGCGCGTCGGTTCGCGTCGTCCGACTTTGTCTTCGCTCCCGTCGACCCGGTCTTCGACAGTGCCGACGCCGTCTTCGGTATCGACGACTCTCTCGCGACGGGTTCGCCAACTCTTCGTCGCTCGGTCCGGTCCGGTCGGCTCACAGCCGCTCGGAGAGGTCACAGACGGCGCTGGTCGCGGACACGATGAAGGCGTCGTCTTTCAACTGGTCGTCGGAGTCCGGGAGGAAGATGACGCGGTCGGTGTCGTCGACGACACTGATCCGCTCCCACGCGACCGGGTCGTAGCCGAGGTCCTCGTACGGGTCGGGATCGGCGGGTTCGTCCGCCCAGTCCGCGGGCAGCGCCGTCGCCGCCTCCTCGGTTCGTCCAGCCCGTTTCACGTCGGCCCGCTCGTCGTCGTCAGTCATCTCTCGTGTGCCTCCAGTGAGCGACACGCTTCTCTCGTCCCCAGTAAGCGACACGTACCGGTCGGCCTGCGTCGGGTCACGTTCCGGTAATTCGACCATACTGGTATAATCGTATTGTCCAGCTGATACGGATTGGGAACGGACAGTTACCGGTCGGTTACGGATTAATCCCTGGATGGCTGCGTACAGCCACCGGATCGCAGGCACCTCGGACTGCTGTTCGACACCGAAACCCCCCTGAACTGTGCTGGTAACGTCGTCTTACCCGACGACGCCCCGTCGTAAGTGGTCCTTTCCGCTGACCACTGGATACTCTCGCCCCGGACTCCGCTTCCCGATTGCGACCGGGTCAGGAACGAACGCGGCGGAGTACCTCTCGCGGGCTCTTCAGGAAGCCCGTCCCAGGTCGGCCGTCCCAGGTCCAGAGTGCGAGCACGAGCGCGACGACGATACACTCTATCAGCAGGTACGCCTGTCCGCGGGGCGTGGCGAGAAACGTCTGGAAATCAGCGAACAGCCGCGAAGCCTCCGCGAGGAAGGCGGTCCTCTCGATCGGTTGACGTGAGATGAACGGCCAGAACAGGAAGGTGGTCGCCGCCTCGCCGCCGGTGAACAGCGGATACAGGCTGTCACCGACGAGATGCGAGCCGTATCCGACTCCGAAGCTGATGCCCGCTGTCGGCATCGACAATCGGCTGGCGAACGCACCGATCAAGAGACAGCACGGGACCGCGAACGTCAGCGAGTGCGCGAGCGAGATCCCGCTCGGCAGGACGTCGAACGTCCACGCGAGCGGTTTGTCGATCAGGTCCGGCAACTGGGTAGCAAGGGCGAGGGCGTAGGTCTCGTGTTCCATCGGGGACTCGCCCCGGACCGCTCGCTTCCCGACGCTGTACAGGAGGTAGCCGAAGACGAGATGTTCCCAGGGCCACATGACTATCGAGCCCGCTCGGTGCTTCGGGACAGTGGTCGCTTGCGGTCGTAAGTTACGATAGCGGTGGCTTCCGGCTGAGAAGACGGCGTTGAAATCGATCCAGTGTCGGACACGTGAGAACTAGATGGCATCCGGAGCGATCGGACTTGACTATACATCCCTTATCGGACCATATCCGGAACCGTGGTTTCGAGAGGGTTCCGGAGCCGGCGTCGTACGATCAGCATACTACGGTCAGCGCGGGACGGGTACGGTTCGCGGATACCGTTCTCACCGGTGAATCGACGATTACTTAATAGTCAGTGTTTCCTCGAAGACAGCACGAGATGAATTCCACTGTCTCGGTCATTATTCCGACCTACTATCGGAACGACAGCCTGCGCCGGGCGATCGAGTCTGTACAGCGACAGACGTACGAGCCGATAGAGATAGTGGTCGTCGACGACTCCGGTGAGGAACACGCCCGGGAGACCGTCGCCGAGTACGACGTCGAGTACATCGCACACGAGGAGAACAAACTGGCTAACGGGGCGCGAATGACTGGGATCGAGGCCACGAACGGGAAGTACGTCCAGTTGCTCGACGACGACGATGTGATCTTCGAGACGAAGATCGAAAAACAGGTGGCGCTCCTCGAATCGGACCCCGAGACGGGGGTCGCGTACGGGGGTATCCGTTCGAAGGCCGGTAACGATATCTATCCCGACCCGCCGTGGCCGGACGATTCGCTCAGGTGCGCACTCAGAATCCTCTATGAGGGGACGTTCCCCTCTTCGATGCTCATAGAGCGGAAGGTTCTGGAGAAAGTAATGCCCCTGACGATCAGGCCGTCGGCCGACGACATCGGAATGAAAATCGAACTCGCGAGACATACCGAGTTCGACTATATCGACGAGATTCTGACGCAAATTGGCGTTTCGGAGGATCACATCTCGGACTCCGTCGCCTTCGCAGACGATATCCAACAGATCATCCACGAGTACGACCATCTCTACGACCGGTACCCACCCAGCCTCCGCAACGCCGCGTTGAGTTATATGTACGAAGTGCGTGCCGTACGGTTACTGCACGGTTCTCTTTGGTCTTCGGAGGCCATTTTGTCGTTTCTCCGGGCGGCGTACCACCATCAGCAGACTGCTCCAGGGAGCAGTCGACTGGTACTCGTCGCGTCAGCAGCCGTGTCTCTGTTCGGCACCCCTGGTGTCACTGTTGCTTCGAAGGTACGGGGGCGTTTCAGATGACACCGAGCCGTACCTTGTTCCGATTCGAGATCGCCCGACCTCTTACATCTATCTCGGTCGAGTCCTCCCACACGGAACGCCGTTCTGCCGACGCTCGTGTCTCATCCCCGATGCGGCGTCACATGGGAGTTATCAAGCAGTTACCGATCCCCTTCGGCGTCAATGCAGCGTCTAACTACGTCATTGACTGGGCGTAGACAGAGTGAGAGAACATGGCCAACGAGGCGTCCCCGGAACACCGGGCATTCGAGACAGTCGAAGATAGTGATCCGAGGTGGAGCGTGTCGGATAGCGAACATCGTGCCCCACTGACGGATTCAGACTCTCAACAGAACGGGTCCGAACACGCCGGGGACCCGGTTTTATCAGTCGTGGTTCCAACGCTAAACGAGGCTGAAAACATCGGGGACTGTATCGAATCGATACTCAGTGCTTGTACGGAGGTCCCGAAGTTCGAAATCATCCTCGTCGATTCGAACTCCGACGATCAGACCGTCGAGATCGCCCAGAAGTACCCGGTTACGATCCTCCAGCTATCACCAGCAGAGCACATAACTCCCGGAGCAGGTCGGTACGTCGGGACAGTGGCTGCCAGTGGCGACCAGATCTTGTTTGTCGATGGGGACATGAGACTCACGCAGGGTTGGCTTCTCGACGCTCAGCGTTTTCTGCGTGACAACGAACTGGTTGCAGGTGTTGGCGGGCACTTGGACACTACCAGCACAGATACGACTCAGACTGTCAGGGCCCTTCATGGAGTGGTGCTTTACGATGCGGAGGTGTTCGATATGGTCGGTGGTTTCGACCCGTACCTGCAGGGATACGAAGACATCGAACTCGGGGCCCGGATCAGGTCGGCCGGCTTCGAGCTGGTCGAGTTACCGGTTGTCGTCGCGACACACTCGCGGCCGCAGAACATGTCAGAACTGAAGCGCCGCTGGCAAAACGGGTATCTGTTCGGGTTCGGGCAGGCACTGCGAAAATCTATCACTTCTCCGAAGATGATACAGGACCTGCTGTCACGGAAACGGCATCAGGTTCTGTTTCTCGGGTGGTTTATCCTCGGAGCGGCCGCCGTTTTTATCAGCACACAGGTGTTGTTAGGGTGGGCTGTTGTCACTGGTGGAGCGTTCGGTATCGGCATGATTTATCAGGGACCCAGACTGGTCGTAATCCGAACTCTCTGGCAGGCGGTCTCGTGGGCAGGATATACGTACGGGTTCTTCCGCGGCAGTCGGGACCCATCGACGTTCCCTCTAGAAACGGTTTCGCTCGTTACAACGGCAGAAACTAGTGATACCACGTCCAAAGAACCGTTCCTCAGATCCTGACGTTCCTCAGATCCTGGCCCCGATGCGACGGTTTGGTCTGAAACTGTTGCGTGGGCACCAGCACGAGACCGGAGACGTGCCAAGACTGAGCTACGGTCCTCGTGTAAACCGCTCGGAAGATGTCACGCTGACTCGGTCCGGTGGTGGAGCGGATAATACTCGGTTACGTGATGTTTGGGCAAGGATACCAACTCCTCTTGAACGATTTATAAGCGGACAAACGACGAGATTCCTGCGGAAAGCGTGCCCCATGCGCTAAATTTCAACTCCATCGGTGTCACGTTAGCCTGCGTCGGTAAACCTCGGCCCGACTGGCAACGACTCGGAGCCGCTCTCCGGGACCCGCTCCGGTGTCAACACCGCGATCGACGCTCTTCGCGATACGTTTCAGAGTTCACTCATCGTTACCAGTTGTCCATCGACGAAGATGTCGCACTCACTCGCTGCCATTTCGCTGGTCCAGTCGAGGACGTCGCCGGTGAACTGGTAGCTGTCGGTGCCGCCGCCGACGATGGCGCCGCTGGCGGTCCAGGAGCCGTCGTCGTTCTGGGTGATTTTGTCGTACTCGTCGGCTTCTTTGCGGGTGAGTTCGCCGTCGGTCGTCAGGGAGTACGAGCGCCAGTCGACGCCGTCGTCGAGTTCGACTTTGAACGTGTGGGTTTCTGTCGTGGTGGTTGTATCACTCTCTTTCGATGCAGCGGCCTCTTCTGCGCTGAGGGGGACGCCCTCAGGGGGGGTGGTTCGGGGAGCGCGGTCGGTGGCGTCGCCGATGATACTGCCGGCGTATTTGACGTCCTGGTCGCCGGGTGCGGAGTGGCCGAACACGGTGTTTTCTAGGGTCACGGTCGCCTCCGCGCTGGCTTCCCAGCCGTAGGACCCGCACACAACGTCCCCATCAGTGTAGGAGCGATAGTGTGACGTTAGGTCGCTGTCGACGATGCGCGTGTCGTTGAATTTGGCCCAGACGCCGCGGTCGCCGCCGCCGGTGGCGACGCAGTTTTTCACGAGCGAACCGGTGGTTCCGATCCGGAAGTGTGCCGCTTTGCAGTCGGCGGCGAAGGAGTTGGTGATCTCGAGAACACCGCCTTCGCCGCCCGGAACGTCGTGTGAATTATCGTCAGGGCGGCCCATGGTACTGGCGTAGATCGCGTTGTTGGGCATGTCCTGAATGTTGACGTTGTTGATCCGGAGCATGCCGGCGTGGGTCCGCCTGACGTAGATGCCGGTGACACCGGGGTAGGTGTCGTCCGGACAGCCGTCCGCGAAATAGAAGGAGTCTATCACTCCGATTTCACCTTCGTCCACTTCGGCTATGATCCCCTGTTCGTGCCCGTCAGAGATGACGTCCCACTCTCCTCTTACGCCGACGTTGCGGATGGTCCAGTCTTTACCCCCGGCGTCGATTCGGAACGTTGCCCCGTCCGCGGTGATATCGATGAGCTTGTTCTCGAATGTCTCTCCGTCGCCGACGTTGAACTCCTTGTGCGTGCCCGAAGGAACCGTTATCACGTCGTAGTCGGATGTGGATGCGGCCGCCCCCTTTCCGAGTGCTGCCACGCTGAGAACTCCTGCGGTAGCAGTGAGTACGGAACGTCGGGACAAAAGATCGTTCGATCGTGGTGGTCGATTGCTGTCGGTACCGTCCGGGGTTTGGTCCGGCATACACCCGCCCGTCTCGAACCCCCTCGCATAAGGATATCTCTACCGACGGGTAAGTACATTTTAATACCGGGTAAGAGCACACTAACAATCATAAAGCCGCATGGAAACGGCATCCGAACGGCTACCATCGTGAGAGAACTGAGCGGGACTGCACGGGCCGCGAACAGTCGGACGACATCCTGAAAACTGAGTTACAGCGCCGGTTCTTGACTGTCGATGACCGTTTTGCAATCACATCTTACTTCGACAGACGGCCGATAATCTGTGGTTACCGTTCGAGCTGGACCCGATAGGGCCGTGGGAGGCGGTGTGAGTCGAGGGGGCGAGAACAGGCGCATTGGGCAGGACTGCGGAGGGGTATCGACAGCGACCGTCGAAAAGGCGTTCAATACTGTGATAGGTTCGCGTTAACGGGGTGATAACAAAGTCCATCACCGATACCTGTTCTGACGATGCCACTGATGGCGCCTGTTCAGTCGATCCCCGATTTCGCGTCGATCCGGGATGAGAGAAGGTCACGCACCGAACGCTCATCGAATCGCAACGACCAGCTGGAGAACAACGCATGGCCGTGAGGCACCACTTCGGACGCGCACAGTCGGACTCGCGGCGTCTGGACGTTGTCTTTGCCGCCGTCGTCTTCATGGTCGCAGTCGTTCTCTTCCCACTCAGATTCCTCGTGTCATCGGTGTTCGTCGACACGATCCCGGTCGCCGTCGGTGGGACGAGTGCCCTGTACATCGTCGCCAGTCGCTACGGTGGGGCGAGAGCGACGGTCCAGGAACTCACACTCTCACCGGAAGTGTCGCGAGTCACGCGGTTGAGCGTGGTCATCGGTCTCGCGGCCATGGTCTTCGTCGGGACGCTCACCGGTGGTCGGACGGTGCCGTTTTTCGCGCTCGCGTCGATTATCGGGATGTTGATATTCGTCCAGATCCTGTTTGTCCGGGAGCAGGAACTGCGACCGGCCGCCGTGCTCGGGCAGGTCGTGTTGTTCGCGCTGGTGCTCAGAGGAGTCGCGCTGTTCACGACGCCGGGGCTCATCGGAGTCGACTCCTGGGAACACGTCTACCAGTACGCGGCCGCAGTTCAGTCGTCGGGACACCTCTCTGCAATCGCGGAGTCGAAGTACTACAGCGCCCCGCTCTATCACCTGCTGGTCGTGGTCAGCGCGGACGCGTTCGGGTCGACGCTCCGGACGGGACTGTACCTGACGGTCGGCGTCGTCCTCCCCCTCGCGACAGCGTTGTTGTACTACGCGACGCGCCAGTTCCTCGACGTCCGCTGGGCGCTGTTCGCGGCGGCGACGTTCGCCGTCGCCGACCACGTCGTCCGCTGGGGCCTCCACCTTATCCCCACGAGCATGGGGCTGGTGTTCTTCATTGGCGTCTTCTACGGTATCTCGAAGATTTACACGACCGACCGCGAACTGACGATGTACGCGTTCGTTCTCGCGCTGGGTGTCGCGACGGTTCTCACCCACCAGATTTCGACGTTCCTGTTGCTGATGTTCCTCGGCGTCGGCGCGGCCTCTCAGGTGGCGCTCCAGCACCTCAAACCGCGTCTCGGTCCGAATCACACCTACGACCCGGACAAGTACATCAATTTCATCGGTCTGTTCGTGGTCGTCCTGCCGCTCACGCTCCTCAACTGGAGTCTCGCGCCACGCCGCGGCAGTTCGTTCCTCGACCAGATGTTCGAGGTTTCCCAGACGAAACTCGCGACGGCCGAGTTTCTGGACCTCGCGAGCGCGTCCCCGATCGAGAGCCGGGCAGTCAACTCGATGGCGACCGATATCCCAGCGTCGGTCGGGGTCGTCGACGCGCTCGGGTTCCTGGTCATTCTCTCGGTGGCGCTCGCGGGAACGTTCGCGCTCCTGCGTCACGACCGCCTCAAACCGCTCCCGGTGACGTGGATCGTCGCGACCGGACTGATGGTCCTGGTCGCGCTCGGCGGTCCGCTGTTCGGCCTGTACTTCCTCGTGCCCGGCCGGTGGTACGCGTTCATGTACGTTCCGATGGCGCTGCTCGGAACCTACGGTGTTCGGCACTTCGCCACGACGCTGTCCGCGCGCCAGTTCGCCGTCGTGGCTGCGGTGTTCGTCCTGCTGTTCACCGGCCCGATGCTGATAAACCACAAGGCGACACCCGACGACCCGGTCGCCGAAGAGGCCTACCATCAGTTCGCGTATTCCGAGTCCGAAATCGCCGCCGCAGAGACGATCACCGAGATCAGCCCCGCGGGGATGACGGTCCGGGCCGACGACCCGTACTACCTGCTGATGGGGGACTGGCAAGGGGCCAACGTGAGGCCGTTAGCGGTCACGGCGGACGGTGAGATACGCCGTGGCCACGTCATCTACCGGCGGGCCCAGCGCCACGGTGCGACCCAGATCGTGTTCGGTGACAGGATGGTCAGGGCACAGCTCGAACGGGACAGCGTTTGTCGACCGACGATGGACGTCCTGTACACGAACGGAGATGTGTGGTACTGCAGCGGCCAGTAAGACAATGTCAGCCAACAATTCACCCCGATTCAGTATCGCCGGCTACGACGGTACCGCAGTCACGCTGATCGCGTGTAGCGGCTACGCCGTCCTGACAGCGACCGTCCTCGTCCAGTTCGACCTCCCGACCGCGGTCCGGATCCCGCTCGCGCTCCCGCTCGTCCTCTTCGTCCCTGGGTTCTGCGTCGTCTCGGCTCTGTTCCCGCCGGTCGATTTCACCGACCGACTCGTCGGGAGCGTTCACGGAGAGCGCCACCCCGCGTTCGGGTTCGCGACGGGCGAGCGGTTCGTCCTCTCGGTGATCGCGAGCGTCGTCGTGGTTCCGGTCGCCGCACTCGTCGCCAACCCCCTGACCGGTATCGAACTGGCCCCGGTCCTGGCCGGCGTCGCCGCCGTGACCGTCCTCGGGTCGGTCGTGGCCATCCTCCGGATACGGTCCGCGCGGGGGACCCTCACTCGGCCGCACGGGCGGTCCGGGTTGGACGGTCTCGACGTCGCGAGGCCCGCCTGGGACGGTCTCACGATCGCGACGGCGCTGCTGGTCGCGGTGCTCCTGTTCTCGAGTGCGGCTGTCTCGCTGACCGGAACGGGACAGCAGGCGCCCGAGACGCAGTTCTACGTCGGGAACCCGTCCGCGGTCCCCGATGCCGCATTATCCGACGGGGGAAGCGCCGCTGTCGAGTTGCGGATCGCACACGACCTGGATGCGAGCCAGCGGTACACCGTTGTCGTGGCCCGCGGAACGGTCGAGGGCTCGGACGGAGGTCCCGTCGAGAACCTGACCGAGGTCACCCGAACGTCGACCACTGTCGCGTCCGGAGCCACGTCAACTGTCTCCCACACTGTAAACGAGTCCGCGGTCGACGACGCGTCGACGGTCACGTTCCTTCTCTACACTGGGTCGGGGCCTGTCAGACTCGACCCCGATGACGCACACCGTTCTCTCCGGCTTTCCCTGAACAGATCGGTTGACTGACCGGACCGCAGTCACTCGATCTCACGGGACGGTCCCGGTCCGGAACCGTCCTCGGCCTGTCCCGATGTGCTCTCGTCATTCGGTATCGCCGGGAGTCGGTCGAGGTCGACCGCAGCCCCGTCGACGAACAGCGCGTAGGATGCCGGGTCAGCCGTCGTTGCCCAGGCGACGAGCCGGCCGTCAAACCGGTAAGTGACGGACCGCCGCTTCGGGGGAACAACGTCGTCGACGGACGTGTGGCCTCGTTCCGTGGTCGCTCCCCTCGGGTCGGTGCCGGACCCGGACACGCGCGCCGCGGTGCCTTCGACAGTGAACTCGTAGGGGACTCGGGCCCGCTCGTCTCGCTTGACGACCGTCAGCGTGTGCTCTGTCTCGCGTTCGTCGGTCGCCGCATCGTCACGAACTGTCACGCGATACGACCGCCGCCTGGCCGGGATCTCCCAGTCAGTGAGCGACCCGCGAAACCAGTACTCGTCGTGGTCCGGGCCCGTGACGAGGCCCCGAAGGCGGACTCCGCCGTCCGGGCCTCTCCGCTCTGGCGTCGCCCGCTGCGGCGTCTTCGGGGGTGAGCGGGACCCCGACGGGAGGCGTCGTACGGGGTGCGCGGTCGGCGGACTGGCCGTGGATAGTGCCGGCGTAGTTGACGTCCTGGTCGCCGGGTGCGGAGTGGCCGAACACGGTGTTGTCGAGAGTCGACTGGGCTTGCTGGCTGACTTCCCAACCGTACGATCCGCAGACGATGTCGCCGTCACAATACGACTGGCTGTGGCCGGTGCGCCCCTAAGTGTCCCGGTCCGACCCTCAGCGGCTGAACAGCGCGCCCCTGATCTGGTCGTAGATCGATTGGTCGCTTCCCGAATCGACCAAGCCACCGAGTTCGTCCCAGGTGATCGGCAGGTCCGGGCGGAACTCGTGGCTATACCCGGGGATCTCCGCACTGGTATCGTGATACGGAGGGTAGAGATCGAAGCTATCGTACTTGCCGGTGAAGCGATACTGGCCGTGGCCCAGCACCCGGTACTCTTCAGGTGGCTCCAGACCCATCATGAGATAGCAGTCCCGGATCTGACAGCGGAGGTTGTACACGAGGTAATCCCGAAGCGAGACGGGATCGACCAGTGGTGCCGGGAACAGTTCGACTCGAGCGTCTGGGTCCCGGTCCGGTTTCTCACCGCACCAGACCGTTTTGCGTTCGCCTCTGGCGACGTAGTAAGTGATCCCAATACCAGACACTGCCTCGATCTTTTCCTCGTCGTCGAGGTAGATCTCTTGCTTGTAGAAGACCGCATCCTCGCCGCCCGCCATCTCGTCGGGCAGTGCTTCCGGGCGCGTCGTCTCGCCGATGTCGACCTCAGGGTCGTCCGCGTAGTGACTCAGACTCTGCTCCAGCAGGTCGCCGAAGTACGTCTCGATCTCCGCTTCAGAGAGATCCGCGAGCGCCTGCCGAACCGTCTCGAAACGATCCGCGTCGATATCCCACGGGAGTGTGTCGTAGTCCGTCTCCTGATCGACGTAGTACTGGGCATACTTTCGAGCGTGGCCGACGTGTTCACCCTCGTTGTGTGTGCGCTCGTCCGCTTTGTCGGGGTAGCCGTCTTGCCCATGCCCTTGAATCTCTCCATCAAATCCAACTGAGATAGTATGCTCCACTGAATTGTTATCGATGACTCTGACACCCATTCCCCTTTCATCATCTCCAATAATTTTTGCTTCCATGGCTTATTCCTCCTCGAAACGACTCGAGTCGGTATCGTCTTCGAGGTCGAACTCTTGGTCGGTCTTCATCCCGAGCACGTTGCGGATGATCTTCTGGACTTTGCCCGCGATGTCTTCGCCGAGTTGGGTCGTCAGAGCGACTCCGAGGGCTCCGCCAGCGAGAGCGCCAGCCACGCCGCCAACCGGTCCGGCGACTGCCGACCCCGCTGCCCATCCTTTCGTGCCTCCGGTGGTCGCGCCCTTGATCGGGCTGCTGGCCGAGTCCTGCACGCGACTCGCCACGTCGATATCGTGGTGTTCGATGTACTCGACGACCCCTTTCGGCGTTTCGACCGACTGCACCAGATCTACCAGTTGCTCTTTGCTCAGCCGGTAGGTTTTCGAAGTGGCGTCGTCGACTTTCTCGGTTCCCGTAT
>ENA-ORCR01000850-ORCR01000850.1-marine-metagenome-genome-assembly--contig:-NODE-850-length-11444-cov-3.047418_pt1 | contig 11444 bp, 12 predicted proteins | sample MGYA00237782_ERZ508514 | MGnify/ENA primary metagenome ERZ508514 (study PRJEB26185, sample SAMN06268960) | marine metagenome | isolation source: Eden Landing Ponds, San Francisco, CA, USA | place...
TCATGTTCGTCGTCGGCGCGCCGACGCGGGACTTCTCGTCTTTCTCGCTGGCGTCGAAGGCGCGCCACTCCGGACCGGGGTCTATCTCGTCTTCCTCGACCACCAGCCCGCACTCCTCGCAGACCGTCTCGCCGTGCTCCGCGTCCGAGGCGAGGTTGCCCCCACACTCCGGACAGACGAGGTCCTCTGACTCCTCCCCGTCTCGCTCGCGGGCCTCTTCGCGTTCGCTCGTGTGGCGTCTGATAGTGGTGTCGGTCATTGGTTGCAAACTGTGCGGGGCGAACCCCGCCAAAACCGTCTCACCGGATTATGTGTTGTAGGGCAGGCGACTTAAATCTTTCCCAAAATCGGCCCAAGATCGTACGTCTATGCTCGGTACTACTTAATCTATCGATCCGCGAACTCCCAGGGGACGATCGACCGACGACCAAAGCGCCGAATACCCCTCCCAGAGGGCTTGAAGAAGCCGATCTCTGAGTTTCTGGGGTTCGTCCACTGACGGCCACAGTCGTCGGCGTTCGGGACAGGAACGGCGACCGATCGGCCGATAGACGGAAAAACGGGTGATCTGTCGGTGGCGCGCGCGCCGTCGTCGTGGCGTGTCCCCAGGGGGGAGAAGCCGGGTGACCGGGGCGGCGTTTCGGGCGCGCGGCCGGGCGCTGGCATCGAAACCCTTACCGCCGGGCCACGCCTCGCGTCGGCCATGAGCGACACGGAGAACGTGGTCGACCCCGAGGAGGTGCGCCACGTCGCGGAGCTGGCGCGTATCGACCTCGACGACGAGGAGGTCGACCGCTTCACCGAGCAGTTCGCCGACATCCTGGAGTACTTCGAGACGCTCGACGAGGTGCCCGAGGTCGACGCCGAGGAGGACCTGGCCAACGTCATGCGGCCCGACGAGGTGCGCGACGGCCTCTCCCAGGAGGAAGCGCTCGACAACGCCCCCGAGTCCGAGGACGGCTACTTCAAGGGCCCGAACGTCTCGTGAGGACCGACCGCCGACGCCAGACGACACGATACGAATGAGCACTGAGTACAACGGCTACATCACGACGGAGCGAATCGAGGGCGCCGCCGACGGCCCGCTCGCGGGCAAGACGGTCGCCGTCAAGGACAACATCTCCACCGAGGGCGTCCGCACGACCTGCGGGTCGGCGATGCTCGACGACTACGTCCCCCCCTTCGACGCGACGGTCGTCGAACGTCTGAAGGAGGCCGGCGCGACCATCCCCGGCAAGACCAACATGGACGAGTTCGGCATGGGAACGACCACCGAGACCTCCGCGTTCGGTCCCACCGAGAACCCCGTCGCCGAGGGGCACGTCCCCGGCGGCTCCTCCGGTGGCTCCGCCGCGGTCGTCGCCGCGGGCGACGCCGACATGGCGCTGGGCACCGACACCGGCGGCTCGGTCCGCGCGCCGGCCGCCTTCTGCGGGGTCGTCGGCATCAAGCCCACCTACGGACTGGTCTCCCGGTACGGGATCGTCGCCTACGCGAACTCACTGGAGCAGGTGGGCCCGATCGCGCCGAGCGTCGAGGAGGCCGCGCAACTGCTGGAAGTGATCGCCGGTCCCGACGAGCGCGACGCGACGACCCGGGACGCCACCGAGGAAGCAGGCGAGGGCGCATACGACTACGCTGCCGCTGCCGACGGCGACGTGGACGGGCTGGACATCGGCGTCCCGACCGAACTCCTCGACGGCGCCGACGAACGGGTCACCGACGTGTTCTGGGACGCCATCGGCGAGCTGGAGTCGAAGGGCGCCAGCTACCACGAGGTCGAGCTGGAGAGCCTGCGCCGCGCGGTCGAAGCCTACTACGTGATCGCGATGAGCGAGGCCTCCTCGAATCTCGCCCGCTTCGACGGCGTCCGCTACGGCCAGTCGGGCGGCTACGACGGCAACTGGAACGAGACGTTCGCGCGCTCCCGCGAGGAGGGCTTCGGCGAGGAGGTCAAATCGCGGGTGCTGCTGGGCACCTACGCCCTCTCGGCGGGCTATCACGACAAGTACTACAAGAAGGCCCAGGACGCCCGCGCCTGGATCAAACGGGACATCAACGACGCGCTGGAGGGCGCGGACGTGCTCGCGTCGCCGACGATGCCAGTCCCGCCGATGGAGATGGGCGAGAGCCTGAGCGACCCGCTGACGATGTACCTCGCCGACGCCAACACGACGCCGGTCAACCTCGCGAACGTGCCGGCTATCTCCGTCCCCGCCGGCGAGACCGACGGCGGCTTGCCCGTCGGGCTGCAGCTGGTGGGGCCGGCGTTCGGCGAGAAGGCGATCATCCGGGCCGGTAGCGCGCTGGCCTGAGCGGACCGTTCGCGGCCGTCGCCGGCAGCGACACGAATTTTCAAGCCGCTGTGGCGACGACACCGACTGCATGAGCGACGGGGACGACCGGGCGACCGACCCGAGCGAGGCGTTCGGGCTGGTCGCCAACGAGACTCGGTTTTCGATCCTGCGGGCGCTGTGGGACCTGGCGGAGTGGGACGACAGGACGGCCTCGTTCGGGGAGATCCGCTCGGAGGCGGGCGTCCGGGACTCGGGGCAGTTCAACTACCACCTCGGCGAGCTCACACCCGAGTTCGTCCGCGAGGTCGAGGCGGGGTATCGGCTGACCGAAGCCGGTCGGCGGGTGGTCGGCGCGGCGGTTTCCGGCGTCTACACCGACCACGAAGTGGTCGTCGAGCCCGAGCCCGCCGGGGAGTGCCCCGGCTGTGGCGGCGGGCTCGAACTCCGCTACGAGAACGGGTACGTCCGCGTCGACTGTGGCGACTGCGATACAGGCGTGTTCGACATGTCGACGCCGCCGGTGGTGGTCGCCGAGCGCGACGGCGAGGCGGTCGGCGACGCGCTGGTTCGCCACGCCACCGCCGCGTTCCAGCGGATGAACCGCGGCTTCTGCGTCTACTGCGACGGACCGCTGGACCCGACCGTCGAACCCGGCGACGACGAGGACGGCCCGGATCTGACCGCCAAACTTTCCTGTCGGGCCTGCGGGCGGACGTTCGGCTGGAGCGTGGTCGCGGGGCTGCTCGACCACCCCGCCGTCGTCGCCATGCTCTACGAGGCTGGCATCGACGCCCGGGAGTTCCCCGTCTGGGGCGTGTTCACCCGGCTCGACCGGGCGGTCGCCGTCGCGAGCGAGGACCCGCTCCGGATCGAGGCGTCGATCGGCGTCGACGACGCCCGGATGGACCTGGTCGTCGACGAGGATCTGACGGTCGTCGACCACGAGCGAGTGCGGTGACCCCGCGGCCCGGCCGCGACCGCCGCGAGCGCCGGCGCGGGCAACAATCAAGTCGCGGCCCGCACACACCTCGCCCATGAGCGACGACGAGGGCGAATCGCCAGCGAGCGAGGGTACAGCGGCCGACCCGGACGAGGTGTTCGCGGCGGTCGCCAACGAGACCCGCTTCGACATCCTGCGGGCGGTGTGGGACCTGACCAAGACCGGGGCGGGCGAGGGGACGGCGTCGTTCGGGGAGATCCGGTCGGAGGCGGGCGTCCGGGACTCGGGACAGTTCAACTACCACCTCCAGGAGCTGATCCCGCGGTTCGTCCGCAAGACCGACGAGGGCTACGACGTGACCCACGCGGGGTCGCGACTGGTGGGTGCGGTCGTCTCGGGCGTCTACACGGACGACGAGACCGCGGTCGAGGCCCGGCCGGTCGGCGACTGTCCGAACTGCGGCGGCACCGTCGAGGCGAGCTACGACGACGGGCAGATGCACATCGACTGCGTCGACTGCGAGATGACGATCACCGACATGGCCGCGCCGCCGATCCTCGCCGCGAGCTACGACGCCGAGGAACTCCCGGCGGTCTACAGTAGACACCTGATCAGCGAGATCGAGCGGATCAACCGCGGCTTCTGCCCCTACTGTAGCGGCCGCACCGACGTTCGCATCGAGGAGATGGACGACCCCGGCGTCGAGGGGATGGACGCGTACCTCGACGTGGTGTACTGCTGCCGGGAGTGCGGCGGCGAGATCCACTCCGCCGTGGGCGCGACGGTCGTCGACCACCCGGCCGTCGTCTCGCTGTTCCACGACGCCGGTATCGACGTGCGCCGCACTCCGATCTGGGAACTCGACCCGCTGTTCGACTCGGCCGGCGAGGTCGTGCGCGAGGACCCCCAGCGCGTCGAGACGACGGTCGCGGTCGACGGCGAGGCGCTCGACCTCCGTCTCGACGAGAACATGGACGTGATCGAGTACGAGCGCCGACCGGTCGGCGGCGGGGACGACTGAGCGACCGGACCGGTTCGGTCAGGGTGCTTTTGTCGGTGCCCGCCCTGGCGCAGGTGTGACGCGGTCGATCCTCGTCTGGCACCGCGACGACCTGCGGACCGTCGACAACGCGGCGCTGTCGGCGGCGGCCGCCGACGGCGACCCCGCGCCCGTCTTCGTCTTCGACCCGCGCTACTACGGCGAGCGCTCGCTGGCCTGCGACGCGCGGCTGCGATTCCTCCACGAGTGCCTGGACGACCTCGACCGCCAGTACCGCGACCGCGGGTCGACCCTCGCCCTCCGACACGGTGACCCGCTGGACGTATTGCGGTCGCTGCTGGAGGCGGGCGCCGTCGACGAGATATACTGCAACCGGTCGACGACGGCCCGGTACGGCCGCGAGGTGGCCGAGACCGTCCGCTCGTGGGACGCGGTTCGGACGTTCTCCGACGACGGGATCCGGCGGACGGACGAGCGACACCGCGACGGCACGGTCGCGGTCGACACGCGCGAGGGGTGGGGCGACGGCGGCGAGCGCTCCGTTCTGTGGCAGGACCACTGCGAGGCGTACTTCGAGACCGATCCGGCCGAGCGACCCGAGACGCTCCCGGATAATCCGGTCGAATCGACGACGAGCGTCGAGGCGATCGAGGAGCGCTACGACGTGGCGCCGGAGAAGACGGACGTTCCCCGAGGCGGGACGATGGCGGGGAACGAGCGCCTCTCGGCCTTTTGCGACCGGATCAGCGAGTATCCCGGCGTCGTGTCGCCGCCAGCGGCCGCCGCCGAGCGCTCCTCGCGGCTCTCGCCCTACCTCGCGTTCGGCGCGCTGTCCGTGCGGCAGGTCTACCAGGCCGTCGAGGCGGCGCCGGAGTGTCGCGGGCGGTCGATGTACCGCTCGCGGCTGTTCTGGAACCGCCACTATATGCAGAAGCTCGCCGACTGGCCGGGCTGGACCGACCGCGCGGTCAACCCCGTGTTGCGCGGCCTGTTCCGCGACGAACACGACCCTGAACTCGTGACGGCCTGGAAGGAGGGCCGGACGGGCTTCCCGATGGTCGACGCGGCGATGCGGGCGCTGGTCGAGACGGGGTACATCAACTTCCGAATGAGAGCGATGGTCGCCTCCGTCTTTCACTACGTCCTGCGGGAGTGGTGGCGCCGCGGTGCCGACTTCATGTATCGCCACCTGGTCGACGCCGACGCGGCGATCAACTACACGCAGTGGCAGTCTCAGTGTAACCTCACCGGCGTCCACCCGGTGCGGATCTACGACCCCGCGAAGCAGGTCCGCGAGTACGACCCCGACGGGGAGTTCGTCCGCGAGTACGTCCCGGAACTCGCGCCGTTCCCGGACGAACATCTGGCGAAGCCCGAGAAAGCGCCCCTGTCGGTCCAGGCAGAGGCCGGCGTCCGGATCGGTGAGGACTACCCGCGACCAGTGATCGACTTCGAGCGCCGGGCGGCCGAGACGCGGGCCCAGTACGCAGACCTGGTCGACCGGGCCGAGGAGGCGCTGTCGGACCCGCGGGTTCGCCGACGGGGGTCGTTCTCGAACCGTCGGCGGGAGGTGGGAGGGGAAGGCGACGAGAGCGATATCGACGAGGCGACGAGCGGGGGGCAGTCGTCGCTCGACGAGTTCTGAGGCGAACGCGACTCCGAGGGCGAGCGAGGAGTCCTCAGACGGTCGCGAGGTAGTCCTCGACGGGGACGGCGCGGTCCCAGAAGTGGGCGTGGATGTCGCGACCGAGTTCGACGGCGCCCTCGCCGGAGCCGACGAGGACGGCGTCCAGGTCCGAGACGCCGTCCCGGGTCGGCAGCGAGAGCGCGACCAGGTCGGCGGTGACGGTAAACGAGAAGGGGAGGTCGGCGACGCGCTCGTCGATACAGGAGGGTGCGTCGCCGTCGGCGTAGCGTTCGATGGCCTCGTCGACGAGGCGGTCGTCGGCGACGACCTGGGCGTCGAGGACGCCCCGGTCGGCGAGTTCGTCGACCATCCGGGCGAAACGGGGGTAGTACACCTGCGCGCCGACGCGCAGCCAGTCGGCCTCGCGGAACAGCTCGACGGCCCAGCGTTCGAGGTACTGGGGGTTCCGGGCGGGGTTGCGGTACAGCTCCCACTCGCCCGCGCCGGCGAGCCGTTGTCTGAACCGCCGCGGCAGCGCCGACACGTCGTGGTCGTCCCAGAACTCGTCGTCGAGCAGGTCCTCGACCGCGTCCTGACGGGCCAGCTCGTCGGCGACCAGCTGACCGCGAGCGGTCAGCTCCCACCGGTCGGACTCGCGGACGAGCCCGCGGTCGGCGAGTTCGTCCAGGGTCTTGTAGACGCCCGACTGGCTCACGTCAAGGTCCGCGTGGAGGGCGGCCGTCGTGCGGGGGTCGCGCTCGACCGCGCGGAGGAGGTCCGAGCGCAACTCCGAACGCGCCACGAAGGTGACCAGGGAATCACCGTTCATACCCACAAAACTGGGTGCGGGTCACTTTTAATCCGTCCGGTTCGTTCACGGACAGGTCGACCGGAAGGCCCCGATTTCCCCGCCTATCGGCCTTCACGCACCGTAGTACGTTACACGGCTCGTGGAACCGTCCAGCGACCGTCCGCGATTCCACAGAAAATTTAATATAATTTATACTTCTGGCTACGCCACTCGGTGACATGGACGAGGACAAGTATCCGGCGCCGTCGAGTCGTCGTCGGTTCGTGAAAGGGATGGTCGGGAGCGCGGCGCTGGGCTCGCTCGGCGTCGCCGGGTCGGGGCTGACGACCGTGCCGACGAACCGCAGCGGCGTCGGCGGCGGGAACGTCGAGGCGAAGGTCATCAAGAACACAGACGGGCCGGCGCCCCGGGGGATGTCCCAGATCCCGGTGACGATAGAGGACGGGTATCTCAAGGGCGTGTGGCCCGCAGCCACGGATGGGGGCGAGGTGGCCGACGGTGCGGCGAAGACGACGCTAGGCGGGACGACCTACTCCAGCAAGTGGTTCCAGTACTGCGGTATCCAGACCCACCCGAAGCTCGTCCCCGACAGCGAGGCCGACAACTTCCTCCGCGCGGACCCGGGCGGTCGCTACGAGTGGGAGGCCGACCTGGAGTCGGGGACGAAACTCGCCGTCGAGATGTTCGACGACTACGAGGAGTGGGGCAACGGCGTCGGCGACCCGGGGCTGGGCAAGCCCGCTGCAGCGACGTGGCGGTCGGTCGAACCGAAGTCGACGCTACCCGTCCAGGTCATCCGCAGCCCCGAGATCGAGCGGCTGGCCGAGGACGACGAGTGGCTCGCCGCCAGCACGGAACAAGGGTTCCTCGCCTGGCTCAACAAGTGTACGCACCTCTGTTGTGTCCCCTCCGGGTTCAAGCAGTCCGCCACCGTCGACGGCGCCGAAAACGCCGTCTACTGCCAGTGTCACCAGTCCATCTACGACCCCTTCGACGTGGTCTCGAAGGTCGTCACCGCCTTCCCCCGTCCGGAGAACTGACCGATCCCGTCGTCGGCCGACGGACCGACGGCGCCGTGAAACGTTTACTCGTCCCCGACTCACAGGAGGTTTTTCAGTATCTACCGTGTAGGATACGGCGATGCCCCAGATCGAGGTTTCCGAGGACCTGTACCGCCAGATCGAGACGGAGTCGGTCGAGGGCGACATCGACACGGCCCTCTGGAAGATGGTCGGCGCCTACCGCCGCGCGAACAACCCCGAAGCCGACAGGAGCTGACGGGTCCGCCGACTCCCGCCCGCGGCCTCAGCGCAGCTGGTCGTAGACGCCGGTGAGGCGGTCGACGGAGTGTTCGACGCTGATGGCGTCGCGGCGGGCGAGACACTCCTCGCCGAGGCGGTCGCGCTCGGCGAGCGTCCGTGCGATCACGTCGCGGAAGGCCGCCGTGTCGTCGGGCGGGGCTTTGTAGCCGGTCTCGCCCTGGTCGATGGTGTCCGCCAGCGCCGCGCTGGCGACCCCGGCGACCGGCGTCCCGCAGGCGTTGGCCTCCAGCGCCGCGATCCCCTGGGTCTCGACGGGGCTGGGGAACGCGAACACGTCCAGCGCCGTGTAGAACGAGGGCAGTTCCTCCCGGTCGAGCCAGCCCAGGAAGTACGCCTCGACGTCGGCCTCGCCAGCGGCGCGCTCGATGTCCGCCCGCGCCGGCCCGTCGCCGCTGAACACCAGGGTCACGTCCAGCCCGTCGGCGGCCTCGACGATCGCCGGGAGGTTCTTCTCGTAGCCGTGTCGTCCCGTGTAGCCGACGAGCGGGCCGTCGGGGAGTCCGTGTCGGTCGCGGAACCGCTCGGTCTCGACGGGTCGGAAGAAGTCCACGTCGACGCCGTTCGAGACGACCTCGACGGCGGTGGTCGTGCCCACAGTGTCCCGGACGTGGTCGGCGGTCCGCTCGCTGGGCGCGACGACCACGTCGGTCCGGTCGAGAAAGCGGCGTTCGTACTCCTCGGCGCTGCGCTCGACCGCCCGCTCTATCGGGCGGGTGAAGGCGAGATACTCCGCGTATTCGCTGGTGGGCGTGTGATAGGACGCGACCATCGGCAGGTCGTGTTTCCGGGCGAGGCGCAGCCCCGCGAGACCGAGGCTGAAGGGTGAGTGGGCGTGGACGACCTCGGCGCTGTCGACGGCCTCGGGGACGCCGGGGACGCCGACGCGAAACCCCTCGTAGAAGGGGAATGGGAGGCTGCTAACGGGGTACTCCCCCTCGGCGGGCTCGTGATCGCTGCCGGGATAGACCACGTCCATCCGACCGCCGCGGCGGTGCCAGCGGTCCCGCCAGGTCTGGATCGTGTAGGTGACGCCGTTGTGAGTCGGCAGATAGGAGTCGGTGAACGCGGCCACCCTCGGCAGGTCCATGCGCCCACCGTATGCCGAGTGGGACTTAATGCGTTGCCATCTCGTCGCGCACTGCCGCCACCGGGTCGCTCCGGGCACCGCGGCGCCGACCGAACGCAAAGTATACCTGCCGCTCGGCGACATCTCGGGACGTGGACACCGAGGCCATCGCTCTCGAGCGCATCGATCGCCTGCGCGAGTTCGCCAGGGAGGCGACCGTCGAGGGCGACGCCGAGCGCGCACGCCGCTACGTCCGCCGCGCACGCCGTATCGCCGAGCGCAATCGCCTCGCGCTCCCCCGCGAGTTCACCCGCTTCACCTGCGACCGCTGTGACGCCTACCTCCGCCCCGGCGCGAACGCTCGCGTCCGCACGCAGGACGGCCACGTCGTCGTCACCTGCGACTGCGGTGCGCAGGCGCGCTACCCCTACGACTGACGCCCGAGCGGGCGCGACGGACCGGATATCCCCGGGCGGGACCACCCGTAACCTTTGAGCGGCTTCACTCCCACTGGTGGGTACATGAGCGATTCCACACGGGCACAGCGGATCCACGAACTCGACGTGACTGTCTGGGTCGGTAAGAACGGGCTCGACCCCGTCGAGGACGAACTCAACGACCAGCTGGCCGAGCGGGAGTTCGTCAAGGCGAAGTTCCACCGCTCGGCCCGCGGGGGCACCACCACCGAGGAGCTGGCCGACGACCTCGCCGAACGGGTCAACGCCGAGGTGGTCCGCACCCGCGGGCACACGGCGGTGTTCGAACGATGACGGCGCTCCCGCTCGGCCCGCTCCAGGCCGAGGCGCCGGTCGAGCCCGACGGCGCCGTCGCGAACTTCCTCGCCGACACGTTCGCCCTCGAAGCCCAGCTGGCCAACGCCGTCGGTTCGGCGGTCACCTTCCTCGTCGCGTTCGTCGCGCTGTACGTCCTCGGACGGGTCGTCATCAGCCCCGTCGTCGGTCGCTTCCTCTCCTCGCGCGACCTCGACGAACACGCGCGCAAGCCGCTCCGGAAGCTCACCAACTTCCTCATCGCGTTCGGCGCGCTCGGTGTCGCCTTCGCGTTCGCCGACTACGGCAACATCCTCACCTCCATCGCCACCGTCGCCGCCGCGGCCACGCTCGCCATCGGCTTCGCGCTCCAGGACGTGCTGAAGAACTTCGTCGCCGGCATCTTCATCTACACCGACAAGCCGTTCCGCATCGGCGACTGGATCGAGTGGGACGGCTACGCCGGCGTCGTCGAGGACATCAGCCTGCGAGTCTCGCGCGTGCGCACCTTCGACAACGAACTGCTGACGGTGCCCAACTCCCAGCTCACCGACGGCGTCATCAAGAACCCCGTCGCCAAGGACCAGCTCCGCCTGAAGTTCCTGTTCGGCATCGGCTACGACGACGACATCGACAAGGCCACCGAGATCATCGTCGAGGAGGCCGACGACCACCCCGAGATCCTCGACGACCCGGCGCCCTCGGTGCGACTGACCGAGCTGGGCGACTCCTCGGTCGGCCTCCAGTCGCGGATCTGGATCGCGAACCCGAGTCGCGCGGACTTCGTCAAGACCCGCGGTGAGTACGTCACCGCCGTCAAGGAGCGCTTCGACGAGGAAGACATCAACATCCCCTATCCGAACCGCACCATCGGCGGCGGCATCGAACTCTCGAACGTCGACGGCATCGTCGAGCCGACGACCGGCGACGACTAAAAACGGCACCCACTTTTCGTGCCGGAGAGCTCCTCGCTCGGCCTTCGGCCTCGCTGCGGGGATCCTCCGGCACAAAAACTTGGGGAAAAAGGCCGCATCTCGGCCTTCGGCCTCGATGCGGTGAACCGGCGCCTGCGGCGCCGGATGCTCCGTGCAGACCAGCCTGTCCCCGGGTCGGCCGACGGAGCGGCCTCCCGGCCACTGCGCTGTACCGCCACCGCCCCAGCACCGCACAGCGACCGCGCGACGGCCCGCTCGCCGCCGTCACTACGCTGGTTCCGCCGTCTCAGCCGGGTACGCTTCCGCCAGCAGTTCGCGGACGGCGTCGGTGACGAACTCTGGGTTGTCGAGGTTCGAGGCGTGACCGGCGTCGGGCACGGCACGGACGGTCGCACCGCCGATCTCGGTGGTCAGATGACGAGCCTGTCGACGCATAAACGGGGCCTCGTGTTCCCCGTAGAGGACGAGCGTCGGCGCGGCGATCGCGGGGAATCGCACCTCGGTGTGGTGAAAGCCCGCCACCGCGCCGATCACCTTCGCGAACTCCTCGGTCGCCATCGTCGGTCCCGTCTCGCGGATGCGTTCGATGTTCTCGTAGTCGCCGCTGACGCCTTCCCCGGAAATGCGCTCCTGGAGCCAGACCATCGCATTCTCGACGCGTTCATAGCCGAACAGG
>ENA-ORCR01000851-ORCR01000851.1-marine-metagenome-genome-assembly--contig:-NODE-851-length-11443-cov-3.469382_pt1 | contig 11443 bp, 14 predicted proteins | sample MGYA00237782_ERZ508514 | MGnify/ENA primary metagenome ERZ508514 (study PRJEB26185, sample SAMN06268960) | marine metagenome | isolation source: Eden Landing Ponds, San Francisco, CA, USA | place...
GAGCCCGCGGCGGCCTCCACGTCGTCGGTCACCTCGCCGGTGATCCGGACGGAGCCCGCCGCGGCCTCTACGTCGCCCTCGACGGTTCCGTGGACGACCACGTCGCCGCTGACTACTTCCAGGTCCGAGACGGTCTCGTCGGGTCCGACGACCACGTCGCTGCCGACCGTCTGCTCGGCGATCTGGCCGGTTCCGGCGGCCGTCGCGGACGGCGCCTGGTCGGTCGCGAGCGGTACTGCGGCCGCCGCGCCCGGAACGAGCGCGGCGGCGACGGCGAGCGCACACAGCAGCGCGACGAACCGCGTCGCGCCGGCGGGGAATTCGGTTTGGCTCATGCATCTCGACGTAGCACCCGCGACACCCTATATAAAGGAGGAGAGTTTCCGAGCCGGCAGCCCGGGGAAACGCTTAAATAGGAGTTTATAGTTCGGCGCGTACGTCGCGGACGATGGCGTCGATGTCGAAGGTATCGCGTTCCTTGTCGTAGACGATCTCCTCGTCGACCTCGACGCGGAAGACGCCGTGGTCGCCCATCACGAGTTCGAAGCGGTCGATCTCCCCCTCCAGGCCGCCGAGGATCGCTTCCTGTGTGTCGAGGGCCCGTTCCCGGAACCCGCAGGGGACGCAGTAGGTCAGCGTGACTGTCGGCATGGCCCCTCGTACGCGGTTCTCGGCGATAAAGGTGCGTGCGTGTCGATTCGGGGGTGGTCAGTACGCGGACTGGACTGAGCGATCCACCGTGGCGTGCGCTGTCGCGCGCTCTCGTGCGCGCGACAACGACCGCGCGAGGGACGAACGAGGGAGCACCGCGACCGAGCGAGTCGGCTGGGGAGGCGTGTGGCGCGGTGCGGTTGCTGTGCGGTACCTCGGTGGACTGAAAGGGCGAGCGCGTCGAGGGCTTTCATCACCTGGTGCCCGGCTCGCTCACACTGACTCGGCTTCGTCGCAGACCGTCCGACCCAGAAACACCCGCTCAACTCGCACAGAAACCGACCGCAACGACTCACTCCCGGCCGAACGGCCGCCAGACCAGCAGCGCCACGGTGGCGACGAAGACGACGGTGGAGATGCCGTACGAGCCGGTCGAGACCGCCGCCGCGATTCCCGACCCGCTGCCGACGACGCCGGTGGCGATGGAGGCCAGCACCGGCCAGCTACAGGAGACACACGACAGGAGGCCGAGGACGCCCGTCACGGCCGAGCCGGCGGCGTCGAGGACGGTCGCGTACACGAGATAGGCGAGCGTCGCGTACCCGATCAGTTTGTAGGGGATCAGCACCAGCGAGACGCCCATCCCGTTGTAGGTGACGGCGGGCGACCACCCGGGCGGCAGGCTCGCCAGCGCGACGTTGAGTCCGAGCGAGTCGTGGCCGGGGCCGACGAGGCCGCCGGTGTAGGCGAGCACGCCGAAGTACCCGACGGCGAGGGCGGCGGCGAGGCCGCGGTTGCGGGTCGAGGCGGGCCCGACGGTGGTGCGCGCGAGCGCCCAGATCGAGGCGTTGATCCAGACGAACGGGTAGACCCACAGCCGGAGCCCACGGGCCGAGATCAGCTCGGACGAGCCGAGGGCGGCGTAGGCCAGCAGGAGGATGACTTCGGTGTTGACGATCAGCGCGCCCCACAGCAGCGTCTCGCGGCGGGGGCGGAACTTCTCGGCGACGGCGGTGGTGTCGACGGTCGCCATGGGTCAGATCGCGAGTGCGTCGACGACGATGGCGATCAACAGCGTCCCGAGGTAGGCGTTGGAGGCGTGGAACGCGCGGAACGCCGCCGACTCGGTGCGCTCGCGGTGCAGCCGGAGGACCGCCCAGAGGAAGACGCCGCCGAAGACGCAGGTCGTCGCCGCGTACACCCACCCGAGCGTCGTCAACTCCGCCAGCGCGACGGCGGCGACCAGCGTCGCCGCGAGGTAGTAGAGGATGTGCTTGCGGGTGACCGCCTCGCCGCGGACGACTGGCATCATCGGGAACCCGCCCTTCGCGTAGTCGTCCTTGTACGCCAGCGCGAGGTTGTAGAAGTGCGCGGGCGTCCACAGGAAGATGACCCCCGCCAGCGCCGCCCCGGGCAGCCCGACCTCGCCGGTGACGGCGGCCCAGCCGATCAGCGCCGGCAGCGCGCCGGCCAGTCCGCCGATGACGGTGTTCTGGACGGTGTTGGGCTTGAGCACGAGCGTGTAGACGACGCTGTAGAAGAGGATCGCCGACAGCCCCAGCGCGGCCGCCAGGGGGTTCAGCTGGGCGAACACGGCCAGGGAGGCGGCCGCCAGCGTCAGGCCGAACGCGACCGCGCGGCGGACCGGGATCTGGTGGGTCGCGATGGGCCGGTCCGAGGTGCGGTCCATCTTCTTGTCCTTCTCGCGTTCGAGGACGTGGTTGAAGGTTCCGGAGGCGCCGATGGCGAGGACACCGCCGCCCAGCGTCAGGACTACGGTGCGGACGGTGAGGTCGGGCGCCCCCGTCGAGGCCAGCGCCATCCCGGCGGCGGCGACGAGCGAGAGCAGCCACATCAGGCGCGGTTTCATCAGCCGGAAGTACGCCGAGGCGGTGGCGGTCACGCGCGTCCGGAGCGGGAGCTCGGACGGCGCGGTGGCCGGTCCGGCGGCCGCGGAGTCGGCTCCGTCGGTGGCTTCCTCGTCGAGGCCGGGTTCGACGGCCCACCCCTCCTCGGGTTCGTCGAGGGTGTCGGGTTCGAGTTCCCACGCGAGCGCGAGCACGAGCGCGACGAACAGGACCATGCCGACGACGAGGTGCGCGCCGGCCGGGAGAGCGGCAGCGCCGCTGGTGACGACGGCGGCGCCGATGGCGACCTGGATGGGGAACAGGACGAGGCCGACCGCGAGGGCGGCGAGGACGCGCCCGCGAATCGCCGCGCGGTCGCGGACGGCGGCGACCGCCGTCGCGAGCGCGAGGACGCCGACCAGGAGGGCGACGACGCGATGGCCCCAGGCGATCAGTAGCGCCGGGTCGGACAGTGTGACCGGGCCGCGACAGACCGGCCACGAGGAACACGCACGGGCCGCGTCGGCGACCGCCGCGGTGGCGCCGGCGGCGACGAGCAGGTAGACGCCCATCGCCGTCGCTGCGAGCAGGCTCGGGAACGACGGTCGGAACGTGCGACTGGACATGAGATTCCGCTGTTGCCCCGACTTTGGGGCGTTCGCACTTAGTGTTCGCGCTTCGCCCTCGGCGCGCGCCCCCGCCTGTGCCGACTGCGCCCTCGCTCGCCCCTGACGGCACCGCACACGTTCGGCGCGGGGCCGGCCGTCGGGGGCGAGTCGTCGGTCGGATACCGGCTCGGATTCAGCACGTTAATATGCGGACAATCCCAAGCGGCGATCAATGAAGGGTAAGCGCGTCGCACTGCTCAGTCTATTCGCGGCCGCCCTGGCCGCGGTGGCGATCGAGCCCGCCGCCGCCCAGTCGGCCGACACGACGACAGAGCGGCTCATCTGGAACCTGAACAACCAGCTCATGTACATCGCCGTCCCGATCACGGTGCTCGTGGAGGCGATCCTCTTCTACACCGTCTGGAAGTTCAAGAACAACGAGTCGCCGCTGCCGACCAAGGAGAACCGCCGTCTGGAGATCACCTGGACCATCGCGACGGCCATCATCCTGCTGTTCGTCGGCGTCGCCTCCTACCAGGTGCTCGCCGACCCGTTCGTCACCGCCACGCCCGACACGGACGTCGACACGCTCACGGACGGCCAGGAGGAGGCGCTGGAGGTCCAGGTCACCGCCCAGAAGTACAACTGGCAGTTCTACTACCCCGAGTCGGAGGTGACCAACGCCAACACGCTCGTCCTGCCCGCCGACCGGCCAGTACGGTTGAACATCACGTCGAGCGACTGGCTCCACGCGTTCCACGCCCCCTCGATGGGGCTGAAACAGGACGCCTTCCCCGGGCAGTCGAACTACCTGATCACCGAGGCGACCGACACCGGTGAACACCAGCTCTACTGCGCGGAGTACTGCGGCGTCGGCCACTCCCAAATGCTCGGCACCATCGAGGTCCGCAGCCAGGAGAACTTCCAGAGCTGGCTGGCCGAGAACGGCGCCTCGGGCGGCTCCGGCAACGCCACAGCCGGCAACACTACGGCTGCGCTCGCGCCCTGACCGGTCCTCGCTCGTCCGCTCGACACGCCGCGCGCCCGATCGATTTTCCGTCCTTCGCCGAATCCCACCGGCCGGTACCGGCTCCGGCTGGTGGGCTTTTCACGCCGTCGCGCCTACGACCGCGCGATGGAGTACTTCGAGGACCTGACAGTCGGCGACACCGACGCGTTCGGCAGCTACGAGGCGACGGCCGCGGAGATGACGGAGTTCGCCGAGCGCTACGACCCGCAGCCGTTCCACACCGACCCGGAGGCGGCGGCCGACTCGCCCTTTGGCGGACTGATCGCCAGCGGCTGGCACACCGCCGCCATGACGATGCGACTGCTCGTCGAGCACCACCTCGCCGACGGGGCCGCCCGCGGCGCGCTCGGCGTCGACGAACTGCGCTGGCGCCGCCCCGTCAGACCCGGCGACGAACTCACCGTGACGACCGAGATCGTCGACAAGGAGGGATGGGACGACGAGTCCGGCCTCGTCTCGGTGGCGGTCACGACCGAGGCCGACGGCGAGGAGGCCCTCTCGATGGTCGCGCTGGTGCTCTACGAGCGCCGCGCGGCACCGTGATTCACGGGGAGTCTTCAGGGAGAACGAACGCGAGGCGAGCGCACCGGCCGAGACCCGCTCACCTGCCGGCGACGAGCCCGGCCTCCGGCCCCCCCTCCCGCTCGGTGTAGGCGGCCAGCCGCCGCCGACCGCGCTCGGTGATCCGGTAGACGACCTCCTCGGTCACCGGCTCGACGAGGCCGTCGTCGACCAGTCTGTCCATCCGTCGCTGCGCGTAGTCCGTCGGCATCCCGAGACGGTTCGCGACGAGCGCCAGGTAGGTCGGCCGCTCCTCGGCGAGGTGCTGAAGTATCGCTGCGTCCGCACGACGGAACCAGTCCGGATGCTGTGACATCGGTATCCCACCCCACTATGGTACTTGTTCACACATAACGTTGTCGGCCGCGGCGGTGGGTCGGGGTCCCTCCACGGAGCGGTGGTCGGTCGGGGACGAGCGGACCGACGGACGCGGGCCAACAGAGTCAAACGCGGGGAGTCCCCAAAGCGAGTAGAGCAGTGTCATCGAGCGCCGACGGTCGACCGACGGTCCTCGTCGTCGACGACGAGACGGAAGTAGCGGACGTGCTCGCGCTGAAGATCCGCGAGCGCTACGAGACGCGGGTCGCCTACGGCGGGCGCGAGGCGCTCGAATCGATGGACGAGGCGGTCGACGCCGTGCTGCTGGACCGACGGATGCCGGACATCCACGGCGACGAGGTGCTCGCGGAGATCCGCGAGCGGGGTTACGACTGCGTGGTCGTGATGACCACCGCCGTCGACCCCGACCTGAACATCCTGGAGATGGACTTCGACGACTACCTCTCCAAGCCCATCGAGACGGAGACGCTGCTGGCCACGCTCGACCAGCAGATCGACACTCGCCGGGGTAGCGACCCCGAGCTGGAGGAGTTTTTTTCGGTGGTTTCGAAGCTCGAAGTGCTCGAATCCGAGCTGACGCCCGCGGAGCTGGCCGACAGCGACGAGTACGAGCGCCGCAAGCGCGAGGCCGAACAGCTCGGCCGCGAACTGCAGGAGACCCACCCGGACTTCGAGGAGATCGTCGACACCTTCCGCGACATCAACCGCAACGCCTGAGCGGCCCGCGGGGAGCGGTCGCGGCCGGCCTACAGTTCGTCCAGCGCCGCCCGGACCTCGTCCCAGACGGGCTGGTTCGACGGGTCCTCCGCGGCCCAGGCGTAGCGGACCGTCGTGTCGCTGTCGACGACGAAGACGGCGCGGTTGGACACGTCGCGGTGGCCGGCGATCTCGTCGATCCGAACGCCGTAGCGTTCGCTGACAGCGCCGTCGCTGTCGGTCAGCAACGGAAACGGGATGTCGTACTCGCGAGCGAACGCCCGGTGGCTGAAGGCGCTGTCCCGGGAGATCCCGAGGACGGTCGTGTCGTGTCGTACGTCGAACCAGCCGAGGTTCTGGATCCCACACAGCTCGTCGGTACAGGCCGGGTGGAAGTCGAACAGGTAGAAGGCCAGGACGACCGGCCCCTCCCGGGTGTGTTCGGCGAGCATGTACTCGCGTATCTCCTCGCCGTCGGTACCGGGCAGGATGAAGTCGGGAGCTGCGTCCCCTGCAGTCAACATCTGTGCGCCGTCCGTTCGGGACGACGAGGGATAAACCAGGGGGGCGGCGACAAGCGATAGAGCTTTTCCCCGCCGGTCGATAGGGGTCGAATACGATGCTCCAGGGCGCGACGCTGGCACAGGCAGGGATCGACGCGGCCGCGATCAAGCCCGCCGAGGTCGAGGTCGAGCGGGCCGCAGACCTCGCCGTCGACACGCTCGCGGTCGACTACGAGGGCCGCGAGCACCTGCCGTCGCCGGCGACGCTCTCGACGCTGGCCGAGGACAAATCCGTCCGCGTCACCACGCCGGTCCGCGCCGACGGCTTCGACCCGCTGGGCGACAGCGAGCTGGCCGAGGCGCTGCCGGAGTCGGTCCGGCGCGTGCTCGTCGCCGGCCACTCGGCCTATCTCACCGACTCCGAGCACGAGCGCGCCGTCGCGCCGCGCCTCCGGGAGGCCGCGGCCGCCTCGCACGACCCCTGGGTCGGCACCGAGGGGATCGAGCGGATCGCGCTGGCCGTCGGCGGCACGCAGTTCGAACTGCTCGGCCCGGCCACCGCCCGCCGGCTCCGCGCGCTCAGGGCGGCTGGCTACGAGGGCGAGATCGCCCTCTACGCGCCCACGGTGCTGACCGACGAGGAGGACGCGGTGCTGGACGCGCTGGGCGCCTACGCCGCCCGGCGCGGGCCGGTCCGCTCGGCGCTCCCCGACGGCGCGGCCACCGACGCCGCCGCCGACGGTCGCGCCCGGGAGGTGCTCTCGCAGGCCGTCCGCGACTACGGCCTCGTCGGCGGCGTCGAGACCGTCGCCGACCGCGTCGACGAACTCCGCGACGCGGGCGCCGACCGGATCGTCGGCTACCCCGCTCGCGGCCTCGACCCGTTCCTGTGACCCGCGTCGCCGTCGTCGGCGGCGGCGCCCTCGGCGTCACCGCCGCCCGCGACCTGGCCGCTCGCGGCGCCGACGCCGTCCTCTACGAGCGCGCCGAGCTGGCCAGCGGCGCCTCCGGCCGCGCGGCCGGCATCGCCTACGACGCCTTCGCCGAGGACCTCGACGCCGCCGTCGCCGCCCGCGCTATCGAGCGGTTCCGGGAGCTGGACGACGAGGCCGCCATCGAGTTCGTCGAGCACCCCTACGTCTGGTTCGCCCGCGCCGGCGACGACCGCCGCGCCGCGGCCGTCCGCGAGAGCGCCGAGCGCATGCGCGCGAACGGCCGCGACGTGGCGGTTCTGGACCCCGAGGCGTTCGCCGACCGGTTCCCGGCGCTCGCCGGCGTCGACGTAGCCGCCGCGGCGCTGGCTCGCGACGCCGGCTACCTCGACCCCGCCGACTACGTCGCCGCGATGGGCGAACGGGCTGCGTCGGCCGGGGCGACCGTCGAGACCGGAACCCGGGTCCGTCTCGCAGCGGACGGGACCGCCGTCGAGACGCCGACCGGGACCGAACGCTTCGACGCCGTCCTCGTCGCCGCGGGCGCCCACACCAAGCGCCTGCTCGCCGAAATCGACGTTCCGATCCCGATGAAGCCCTACCGCGTGCAGGCGCTCGTGACCGAGCCCGTTGAGGGGAGCGAGCGGGTCCCGACCTGCTACGACGCGACCGAGGGCCGCTACGCCCGCCCCCGCGAGGGCGGCCTGCTCGTCGGCGACGGCACCCAGGAACGGGAGTTCGACCCCGACGACTACGACGAGCGGGCCGACGCCGACTTCGAGCGGGCGTCGCTGTCGTGGCTGGAGGCCGTCTGTGAGGGGTCGGTCGCCGGGCCCTCCGGCGTCAGTCGCTCGTGGGCCGGCCTCTGCACCGCCACGCCGGACCGGGACCCGCTGCTCGGCGAGATCCGGGACGGTCTGTACGTCGCGACCGGCTGGCACGGTCACGGCTTCATGCGCGCGCCGGCGCTGGGCGAGCGGATCGCCGAGGAGATCCTCGGTAGCGACGGGATCGAGCCCTTCGACCCGAACCGCTTCGACGGCGACGAGGAGTTTTCGGTGATCGAGGGGATGACCGTCGAAGACTGAGAAGGGGCCGCGAAAGCGCCGTTACTGCTCGTCGTCCGGGTCTTCCGTCTCGGAAGCAGCGTCGTCCGCGTCGGCGTCCAGCTCGTCGGCGTCGGCCTCGTCGTGGACCTCGTCGACCTCGTCGGCCTCCAGGGCCTCGTCGGTGTCGGGGTCGACGGGCTCGGCCTTCGGGACGCGCACTTCGAGCGTGCCGTTCTCCCGCAGGGTCGCGGTGGCCGCGTCGGCGTCGACCCGGGCCTCGACGGGCAGTTCGACGTGACCGTCCAGCGCCAGCCCGCGGCCGGGGTAGCGCATCTCGAAGCCCTCGTGGAAGCCGCGGAACCGGTCGATGCGCACCTCGACGAGCCCGGCGTCGAACTGGACCTGCACGTCCGAGGACTGTGCGCCCGGCGCGTCGAACACCGCGAGGTAGGCGTCGTCGCTCTCCAGCAGGTCGACCGGCAGCGGCGTCCGCTCCTGGGCGCGGCCCATCGCCCGCCCGACGTTCTCCAGCACGGTGTTGCCCAGCGACTCGCCGATGTCGCGCAGCTTGTTCATACCCGTCGGTTAGTGCGGTACGGCCTTCAGGATTGTGCCCGCGGCGTCGGGACAGAAGCCGGCGGGCGCGGCGAGGGCGGAGTCCGCTACAGTTCGATTTCTTCGAGACAGTCGGTGCCGCCACAGACCGGACAGGACAGATCGTCGACGCCGTGATCGTCGGGCATATCGTAGGTGTAGTGGTTCTCGAACATGTCGAGGAAACAATCGTCGTCCGTACACTTGACCTCCTTCGTCGGTGGCATACCCGCGGGTTCGGACGGGCGACAGATACTGTTTTCGCCATTCCGCGGTCGGAGGCGGGCGTCACGGCCGGACCCGCGGTCTCCCGGCCGTTCGCGCCCGGTTCAGCTGCCCGCCGCGCCCGCGCCTTCGTCCTGGTAGACCGGCATGTCGAGCAGTTCGGTGTAGTCGACTCCCTCGGCCCGGGACTGGTACTCCTCGGCGATCTCGACGAGCTTGAGGTCGGCGAACGCCCGGCCGGTGAAGATCAGCGCCGTCGGGACGCCCTCGTCGTCGAACCCGTTCGGGATCGAGATCCCGGGCAGACCGGCGATGTTCGCCGCGCCGCCCAGCGCACGGTTGGGCAGGACGACCGCGTCGTAGGGCGCCATCGCCTCGTCGAGCTGCACCTGAATCTTCCGCCGGATCCGGTTTGCCGTCACGTAGTCCTTGGCGAGGATCGTGTCGTATGCGTATCCGCCGATGCTCCCCTCCGGCGAGGTGAGGTCCTGCACGTCGCCGGACTCGATGAGGTCGTCGAACACCGACCCCGCTTCCGCGAAGAGATTGAGCGCCGCCGTCTCGCCGTACGGCAGGTCCGGCAGGGATATCTCCTCGATCTCCGCGAACTCCCGGAGCGTCTCCAGCGAGTCCTGGAAGTTCGCGTCGTCGGCCTCGAGGTCGAGCGTCGCCAGCTGCACGGGATCGCTCGGTTCGAGGCTCCGGATCGTGTCCATCCGGTCGAGGGAGGTGTGGTCTTTCGGGTCCGGCCCGGCGATTGCCTCGAAGACCATCTCACAGCCCGCGGCCGAGCGGCACATCGGACCGAGCTTGTCCATCGTGTACGACAGCGCCATCGCGCCGTACCTGCTGATCGCGCCGTAGGTCGGTCGCAGTCCCGACAGCCCGCAGTTCCCCGACGGGGAGAAGATCGACCCCCACGTCTCCGAGCCGATCGAGAAGCCGACGAGGCCGGCGGCCGTTGCCGCCCCGGGACCGCTGGAGGAGCCGCCGCTCCAGACGTCGAGATTCCAGGGCGTGTAGGCGGTGCCGGTGAAGCTCATCGCGTCGGGCGAGTACCCCATGCCGCCGGCGAGTTCGACCATCGCGAGCTTGGCGACCAGCACCGCGCCCGCTTCGTCGAACCGCTCGACGATCTCGGCGTTGTAGTCGAACTCCTGGTCGCGGTACGGCGCCGCGCCCCAGGTCGTCTCGTAGCCGTCGACCGCGACCAGGTCCTTGAGCCCGTAGGGGATCCCGTGGAGCGGCCCGCGGTCGACCCCGTTAGCCAGCTCCGCGTCGGCCCGGTCGGCGTACTCCAGCGCGCGCTCCTCGGTCGTCGTCACGACCGCGTTCAGTTTCGGCCCGATCTCCGCCAGCCGGTCGAGGTACGCCTCCGTCAGTTCTCGGGACGTGAACTCGCCGTCCCTGAGCTTCTCGCCTAGCTCCGGGACCGTGTCGAACAGGTCCTCGTCGGAGACCGGCATCAGTCCCACTCCCCCCGGTAGGGCTCGAACCGCAGCGCCATGTCGTCCCCGTTGGCGAGCGCGGTCTCGCCGAGCGCCTGCGCGGTGGCGATGTTCCCGGCAACCTCCTCCTCCAACGTCGAGAGGTCCTCCTCGGTGAGCATCTCGCCGTACGTGGCCTCCAGGTACGACAACAGCGCCTCGGTCCCGACGGGCTGGTCCTGGTCCGCCACGTCCGACGGGCCCGTCACCGGCAGGGCGTCGCGGTCCTCGACACCGGTCGAATCCGTCGGTGCGGCGCCACCGGCGCTCGCTGTCGCTCCGACCGCCCCGATGGCCGTGAGCAGCTGCAACACCGATCGTCGGCCGATCATATGTCCGTTTCTATCGTCATTATGGCCGCTACTCCGTCTTCTTTCGGATTTTTCTTCCACGGTTGCGCGACGTTCGTAACGAAAACCTGCAAATAAGGGCTTCGGGGAAGGGACTGTTAGGACGAGCAGTCGTATTAGGAGATCATATCGATCCCCTCGGAATATCGAGGGGCGTCCGATCTCCGTGTTCCGGCCGACGGTTTTTCGAATTCGTGGGATACGCCGGTGGTTCGGACCGTGCGAGAGCGGCCCGGAGAAGCCGAACCTTCATATCGGACGAGTGAGAGACGGGTGGTATGGGTTCGCGTGTCTTGGGCGTGGATTTCAGCGGTGCGACGGACGCGGGACGCTCGCTGTGGCTGACGGAGGCCCGATCGACGGGGGACGGGCTGGTCGTCGACGACTGCTACAGCGCGGCCGACGAGTGGGGCGTCGACCGCGAGCGCGCCCACGCCGGCCTCCGCGAGCGGGCGACCGACTTCTCGGTCGTCGGACTGGACTTCCCGTTCAGCCTCCCCCAGGCGTTGCTCGACGAACACTGCGGCGGCACCTGGTTAGGGCTGGTCGAGTGGCTGACCGGCGACGGGCC
>ENA-ORCR01000852-ORCR01000852.1-marine-metagenome-genome-assembly--contig:-NODE-852-length-11438-cov-5.661297_pt1 | contig 11438 bp, 10 predicted proteins | sample MGYA00237782_ERZ508514 | MGnify/ENA primary metagenome ERZ508514 (study PRJEB26185, sample SAMN06268960) | marine metagenome | isolation source: Eden Landing Ponds, San Francisco, CA, USA | place...
GATGTTCGTGGGCCACGACTTCTCGTACGAACGTCAGCAGTGGCGAGAGATCATCAGTCAACGCGTATTCGGGTCCAGACGGCGACAGCATCGCACGGTGCTTGAGCGGCGACAGCGCGTTGTGGACGCCCTGTCGGGTAATGTCAAGTCGATCTGCGATCTCGGTCGCTCGGCGTGGTTCGTCGAGATACCAGCACACCCGAAGCGTAGCTGGCGAAAGGATCTCAGTCCAGTCGACGTGACCCAGCTTCGAACGGAGGTCTCGATACGACTCAATGACGGGATGGTCAGTCACCCGAACGATACGCCGGTTCTTTGAACCACGGGCTTCAGTGAGCAATCCGTCCGTAAGCAACTGATCGAGGATCTCATAGATATGGTCCTGGGAATACCCAGTTTCCGTCGCGAGTTCGTGTGGGGTCGCTTCACGGCCAGCGCTCAGTGTGTCTACCACCGCCAGACCGGCCTTTGTAAGCATCTTTGTAAAGTTAAGGACCGTTTCGTATAAATATGTTTCTGGATTTCTGTTTACGATAATTTAACTCAAACGGGAGGGTGTCTACTCGTGAAAGACCACGCAATCCAGTCTCGCGTCCTCTCGATGTCCCATCATGCCCGAAGTTTCTTCCACTGCATCCGGAGAGTTCCCGTAGAGATATCTGCAAGTTCAGCGAGAGCTACCTGGGTAATGTCTTCGTCTTCTTCACGAGCGGCTTCATAGATGCAGGCAGCGGCGACACCGGTTGGTCGACAGCCATTCACGATACCCATATCAGTCGCTTCACGGGCCAACTCAAGAGCACGTCGACGTGTTTCACCTGAGAGATCTAAATCTGAGACGAATCGCGGAATATACTGAACTGGATCCATTGGTACAGCAGGAAGATCCAGCTCGCGATTGAGAACGTGATAGGCGTTGTTGACCCGGTCTTTAGACACCACAGCAACCGTCCCCACCTCGTCAAGCATCCGAGGAACTCCCTCACACCGACAGGCCGCGAAGACGCTAGCAGCAGCCATCGCTTCGATTGATCGACCAAGAATGAGATCCTCGCCGGCGGCGGTTCGATACAGCCGACAGGCGAAATCGCGAAGGTTCCGCGGCAGATCAAGTACGCTGACGATCCGACGCACTTCCGAGAGACCATGGGCGAGATTTCGCTTCGCCTTGGTAGGCCATCGTCCCCGATTATGCTCACGCCGAAGGCGAGCGAGTTGTCGACGCTTTCGACCTGAAAAGTGGACGCCATTGGCGTCTGTGTGGTCAAAGCCGATTTCACTCGACAGTCCTCTGTCGTGCCGGATCGGGGTCAGTGGTGGTCCCGTTCGCTTTCGCTCTTTACGCTCGATCTCGTCGAAAGCCCTCCACTCCGGCCCGTGGTCGATTTCGCCCTCGTCGACGACGAGGCCGCAGGACTCACAGACGGTCTCGCCGCGGCTCTCGTCGGTGGCGAGCGTGCCGCCGCAGTCGGGGCAGGCGTGGCCGGTGCTCGCCTCGTGCTCGGCCTGTTCGTCCACGCTGTCGCCGCGTTCGTCGGGTGAGTAGATGCTGCGTGTCGTCATTGTGTGTGGTGCGAGCGCCGGGACCGTCGCTCGCGCTCGTACCGATATAATGGGGTGCATCGGGCATCATTACTCGGTTGGCATACGCCGAACTGTGAACGGTAGGTCGGTTTATTCGAGTTGCGTGGCGCTACACGCCGGAGCGACCGATGCGGAGGCGACCTCCCTCGGCGACGTCCTCGTCGGCCTGCACGGGGCCCATCGAGCGGGTGACGAAGGAGCGGACGATCCACGCCTCGGCCCGCTGGAGGCGGTACTGGAGCGTCGACCGGGACACGTCGAGGCGCTCGGCGAGTTCGGTGAGCGAGATGTCGCGGGGCGTCCGGTAGTAGCCGTGCTCGACGGCGGCCTCGACGGCGGCCTGTTGCTCGGGCGGCAGTTCCGCGAGCGTCACGGCCTCGTCCACCCAGTAAGAGGGAGAGCCAAGCTGGCGGAACTCGACGGTGAGGCCGGGCCGGAGTTCGGCCTCCATCGCCTCGAACAGGCCGTCGACGCCGGCGTCGTCGCACAGCAGGAGCCGCCACTCACAGCGGCTCTGGCGGCGTTCGGTCTCACAGAGGACGCCCGGGCCGACGTGCTCGATGGCCAGCCGCGGGATGGAGTGGCAGTCGCCGGCCTCCGAGCGGTAGCTGTACACCGTGCGCACGCCGGGCTCGGAGCCGATGACCTCGTAGCACCAGTCGGTCTTGCAGTCGCGAGTCCCGATGCACTCCGTGCACTGGACCGGGTCGTCGTACACCTCGTCGAGCCGCTCCAGCGCCGTCTCGGGCCCGGCGACCCGCTCCAGTCGCCACATCCCGTCCTCGGTGACGTTGCACGCGATGGTCCGCGAGTGCATCGACGGGTTGTCGATGAACACGTCCATCACGGGGTCGACGCCCCGTTCGTAGTCGATGGTGAAGATGAACTCCCGCATACCCGTTCGGAGGAGCGCCACCCGCTTTATTCGCACGGTTCGTTCGGCGCATGCCAACCGAGCGGTCATACTGGGGGACGGCCATTTATGGAACATGTCCTGCCCCTGCTCACTCGACGCCGGAGCGCCGCCGGGAAGATCGTCCGACGACGGCTCCGCCGCCTCCGAGCGCCTCGGTGGGCTCCCGGCCCACAACTGGCGACACACCGTGGTCTACGGCCTCGTGTTCTGGGCGGTCGTGCTCGGCGCGTGGGTCGCCGTCCCCGCCGGCCACCCGTTCCAGTTGGGCGTGGCCCTCTCCGGCCTGTTCGCGGCCCCGCTGTTGCCCGTCGCGCTGTGCTGTGACTACCGACAGGCAAGGGAGTTCGGGACGTGTGACCCCGGCGTCCGGGCCTACCTCGCGAACCTGGCGACCGACCTCGCGACGGCAATTACTGGCCGACGCCCGCTCGGCGACGAGCGCCGGGAGTTCACGCGCTGCTGACGGTCCCGCTATCGACCGACGCCCTCACGACCCCGCGCCGGACCCCTGGGCGCGAGCCGCGTCCAGCCAGTCCGGGTCGGGAACGCTCGTCGTCCCCACGTCGGTCACCTCGTAGCGCCACTCGACCGAGACCGTCTCGCCCTCGTCGGTCTCGCCGGTCAGCGTCCACGCCGTCTGGCGCGCCAGGCCGTCCTCGTCGACCAGCACCGCGACGGTGAAGTCCGTCACCGTCACGTTGTCGCTCGACCCGATGGTGCCGGCCCCGAACTGCCGCCAGGCGGCGAGGTTCGAGTACTCGTAGCGGTCCACGGTGACGCCGTCGAACGTCTCGGTCCCGACGAAGCGGGCGTCGTCGACGGTCTCGTAGCTGATCGCGCCGCGGTCGACGGCCGACTGGAACGCGGTGTCGTCCTGGGGCCTGATCTGGTAGAACGCCTCCCCGTCCGTCGCGTACCGCGTGTAGGCCGACCCGTCGGCGACGAACGTCTCGAAGTCGGTCTGTGACTCGGCGCCGGTCATGGTGAACGTCTCCAGCGAGCGGTTCTCGCGTAAGTCGACCCGATAGGTGTCGGTGACCGTCGCGGTCTCGCCGCTCTCGGTGGTCGCGTACGACCACGTCGCGGTGAAACTGCCCGCCTCGCGCAGGAGTCGCTCCGTCTCGCCCACGTCGAACTCGTCGCCGTCTGCGACACCGTCGCTGGCCGCGCCACCGTCGCCTGCCGAGTTCCCATCGCCCGCAGACGACCCGCCGTCGCTCGCTCCGTCCGCCGCCGGCCCGCCACCGCCGAGACAGCCGGCGACGACGAGCAGCGACACGACCACCACCGTGAGCATCCGTGACCTCATGCTCACAGTGACGCCGCCGAACGAGATAAGCTAGTACGATTGATACGACAGCGATCGGACAGCAACGGTCGGGCTCGGAACCGAACCGAGAGCGACCGTGCGACGGTTTCCCTCACCGCAATGGCGGATTCGACGAGTGTCAGCGCACCTGCACGCTCACAGCCAGTCGGTGTCCGGGTCGATGCGGTCCGGCGGCGTCTCGCCGGCGAGGACGGCGCGGACGTTCGCCGCGACGGCGTCGTTCAGGTCGGCACGGGCCTCCTCGGAGTACCACGCGGCGTGGGGCGTGACGACGCAGTTGTCGAGGCCGAGCAACGGGTGGTCCGCGGCCGGCGGTTCCTCGGTCAGCACGTCGAGGCCGGCGGCGGCGATGGTCCCGTCCTCCAGGGCCGCCCGAAGCGCCGCCTCGTCGACGAGGCCGCCGCGCCCGGTGTTGACGAGGACGGCGTGGTCGCGCATCGCCGCGAGCGCGTCGGCGTCGACCATGCCACGGGTGTCGTCGGTCAGCGGCGCGTGCAGGGAGACGTAGTCGGCCCGCTCGTAGAGGTCGTCCAGCGCGACCTTCTCGACGTCCGCGGCGGCCATCTCGTCGGCGTCGACGTACGGGTCGTAGGCGAGCACGTCCAGGTCGAACCCGCGTACCAGTTCGCGCGTCCGGCGGGCGAGCGGGCCGAAGGAGACGAGGCCGAGCGTTCGCCCCCGGACGCGGTGGACTGCGCGAGTGCGCTCCCAGCCCCACCCGCCGTCGCGGACGTCGCGGTCGTAGGCGGCGACGGCCCGAACGCAGTCGAGCAGCAGCGTCACCGTGTGGGTCGCCACCTCGTCGGTGCAGTAGTCGGGGACGTTGGTGACGGTGACCCCGTTGTCCGCCGCCGCCCGCACGTCGACGTTGTCGACGCCGACGCCCGCTCTGGCGACGATTTCGAGGTCGTCGAGCGCGTCGAGGACCGCGGCCGTGACCGGCGTGTTCACGTCGACGACGAGGCCCTGTGCGTCCGCGGCCGCCGCTACGATATCGTCCTCGCTGTCCGTCTCCGCGGCGACGACCTCGGCGTCCAGCGCCGCCCGCAGTCTCTCGGTGTCGATCATCGGATCGTCGCTCGCGACCACTCGTGGCATAGCCGGAGAGTAGTGACCCCAAAGTAAAACGGGTCGGTGTCGTTCCCACGGGGCCGGAATACCGACGATAGTCCGTGAGAGACAGGCGAGCGCACGCGCCGAGCCACGTGCGCCCCGACTGCATATCTATCAAAAAAGCAGTATTGAAGGATTTCAAATACGCTTCGAAGCCATGATTTAAATTCCGTCGTGAGAATAATCAGACGATAGTCCCGAGGAAGTCCGATAGCACGGCTTTAGCCTGAGTATGGGAACACCAGTCACACAGATACCCAATCCAGTGCGGTCTTCAAAACCGGTTTCGAACCCTCTTTGCAGTGGAGACAGCCGAGAAAGAACGTGGGAATTATAGAACTATTATACTTTGGTACAATAGACAGCTATCTTATATTTCTCGGGAGGCTCACTGGCCCACCGATATCATCCCCTTGACGACGGTCGGTTCCATCGCCCGGCGGAAGGCGTCGTCGACGTCTTCGAGCGACGACTTGAAGTCGACGATACCCTCGACGTCCACCTCGTCGTCTGCGAGCAAGTCGACGGCCGCGTCGTAGGTGTTCTTGTACCGGAACGAGCCGTGGACGTCGATCTCGTTGTCGATGACCTCCAGCACGTCGAACGGGACCTCGGCCTCGCTGGCGAGGCCGACCAGCACGACGGTGCCGCCACGGCGGACCGCGTCGATGGTCGACCGGATCGACGGCTCCGCCCCGGAGGCCTCGACGACCACGTCCGCGCCGACGCCGTCGGTGTACTCCGCGACCGCCGTCTCGAGGTCGGTCTCCGTGACGTCGACGGTCAGGTCCGCGCCGCGTTCGGCGGCGAAGTCGAGTTTCTCCGCGACCACGTCGGTAACGATGACGTCGGTCGCGCCGGCGGCGCGGGCGGCTTCGAGGACCATCAGGCCGATGGGGCCCGCGCCGGTGACGAGGACGGTGTCGCCCGTGCCAATGCTCCCCCGGCGGCAGGCGTGGATGCCGACCGAGAGCGGTTCACAGAGCGCACCTTCCGCGTTCGAGACGGTTTCAGGAAGCTTGTAGGCGAAGTCGGCGGGCCAGGAGACGTACTCGGTGAACGCGCCGTCGTGGGGCGGCGTCGCCATGAATCGAACGTCCTCACAGAGGTGGTAGTCGCCGCGCTTGCAGTGGGCACAGCGGCGACAGGGGACGCCGGGTTCGAGCGCGACGCGGTCGCCGGGCGCGAGGCCGGTGACGTTCTCGCCGACCGCGGTCACTTCGCCGGCGCTCTCGTGGCCCAGCACCAGCGGGTCCTCGACGACGTAGTCGCCGATGCGCCCGTGTTCGTAGTAGTGCACGTCCGACCCGCAGATGCCCACGTCGCTGATGGCGACGAGCACGTCGTCCGGGCCTGGTGATGGTTTCGGGCGGTCCTCCAGTTCGAACTCCGTCGGTTCGACTAACACAGCGGTTCGCATACCCGAGGCCACGTGTCGGACCACCAAAAATATACGGGAGCAGGGGCCGCGCTCGTCGGGGCCGGCCGCTCACCACTCCGCGACGCTCCCGTCCTCGTGGTGCCAGACGGGATTGTACCAGTTGACTTGCGCCTGTGCCTGCTCGCGGACGTACTCCTCGTCGACCTCGATGCCGAGTCCGGGGCCGGTCGGCCGCTCGACGTAGCCGTCGTCGAAGGTGAACGTCGCCGGGTCTTCGAGCAGTTTGAGCCGCTGGCTCGACCCAGGCTCGTGCAGGTCGAGGTCCTGCTCCTGCATGACGACGTTCTGCGAGCAGAAGCCCACCTGCAGGCTCGCGGCGAACGCCACCGGCCCGAGTGGGCAGTGCGGGACGACGGCCACGTCGAAGGCCTCGGCCATCGAGACGACCTTGCGCATCTCGCTGATGCCGCCGACGTGGGTCACGTCGGGCTGGATGACGGACACCGCCCCGTCGGTGAACAGTCGCTTGAAATCGTAGCGGGAGTAGAAGCGCTCGCCGGTGGCGATGGGCACGGTCGTCTGGTCGGCGATGTCGGCGAACGAATCGGCGTGCTCCGGGAGCAGCGGCTGGTCGACGAACATCAGGTCCAGCGGTTCGAGCCGTCGGACGAGTTCGGCGGCCATCGGCTTCGAGACGCGGCCGTGGAAGTCGACGCCGACGAAGGCGTCGTCGTCGACGGCGTCGCGGACCGCCGCCACCCGCTCGACGGCGCGGTCGACGGCCGCCGTCGTCTCGATGGGGCGAAACTCCCGGACGAAGTTGAGCTTGAACGCCCTGTAGCCGCGGTCGTAGTCCTGTCTCGCCGACGCGGCGATGTCGTCCGGGTTCTCGCCGCCGAGCCACTGGTAGACGAGCAGCCGGTCGCGGACGTGCCCCCCGAGCAGTTCGTGGACCGGCGCGCCGTAGTGTCGCCCCTTGATGTCCCAGAGCGCGTGGTCGATGCCGGCGAGCGCGCTCATCAGCGCCGGACCGCCCCGGAAGTAGCCGCTCTGGTAGAGCTTCCGCCAGTGGTACTCCGTCCGCAGCGGGTCCGACCCGAGCAGGTACCCCTCGACGAGCTCGGTGACGGCCGCCCGGACGGTCTCGAGTCGCCCCTGGATGATGGGCTCGCCCCACCCGACGACCCCCTCGTCTGTCTCCAGTTTCAGGAGCAACCACCGCGGGGGCACGGCGAACAGTTCGAAGTCGACGATTTTCATGGTAGGTGTATCTGCGAGCGCGCACTTGTAATGACGGGGCGTCGAAGCGGCGGCGTCTCGGAACGGGATTGCGAGCGTGACCAGCCAGAAACCCACCCGAATCCGGGATGTCAGCCAGCATGGGCGGGACTTTCTGGCTGTTCGAACCCGGGTTCGCTTCGCCGAACACGACCGGCCGAGGCGTAGATTTAACACCGAGGCCACCCCAGAACCGAACGTACGCATGAGTGTACTGGAGAGTTTCTCCCTCGACGGAGAGACGGCTATCGTCACCGGAGCGGCACAGGGCCTCGGCAAGCAGATGGCGACCGCCCTCACGGAGGTGGGGGCGGACGTGGCCATCGCGGACGTGAACCTCGAAAAGGCAGAGCGGGCGGCCGACGAACTCGACGGTGAGACGGAGGTCATCGCCACGGAAGTCGACGTGACCGACGAGTCGTCGGTCGAGGCGATGGTGGCCGACGTGACCGACCGCCTCGGCCCCGTCGACGTGCTCGTCAACAACGCGGGCATCGTCGAGAACTCGCCGGTCGAGGAGACGGACATCGAGTCCTGGCGGCGCGTCGTGTCGGTCAACTTGGACGGGGTCTTCCTCTGTGCCAAGCACGTCGGCCAGCAGATGCTGGAGCGCGGCGAGGGCCGCATCGTCAACATCTCCTCGATGTCGGGCTTCGACGTGAACGTCCCGCAGAAGCAGGCCAGCTACAACACGACGAAGGCGGGCGTCAGGATGCTGACCCAGTCGCTCGCCGTCGAGTGGGGCGACCGCGGCGTCCGCGTCAACGCCATCGCGCCGGGGTACATGCGGACCGAGCTCGTCGACGAAGTGCTGGCGGAGAACCCCGACATGGAGGAGACGTGGCTGGAGAACACGCCGATGGGGCGGCTCGGCCGCCCGGAGGAACTGAAGGAACTGGTCGTCTACCTCGCGTCGGACGCGTCCTCGTACATGACCGGGTCGACCGTCGTGATGGACGGCGGCTACACCTCGCGGTGAGTCGCGGTCGCGCTCTCAATTCACGCTGACAGCGCGGACAGTCGTTCTTTCGCCCGCTCCCACCCGCCGGGAGCGCGCGGCTCGTAGGTCGTCGTCTCGAAGACCGATTCGACCAGCCGCCGGCCCGCCGCCAGGTCGGGGAGCGTCCCCGCGGCGACGGCCTGCGTGAGGAGGTTCCCGACGGCCGTCGCCTCGACGGGACCGGTCGACACCGGCCGGCCGGTCGCGTCGGCGAGGAGCTGACAGAACAGCTCGTTTCGGACGCCGCCGCCGCCGAGGACGACGTTCTCCGGCGGCTCCTCGACGACGTCCGAGAGGCCGTCGAGGGCGAGCGCGACCTTCGCGGCGAGGCTGTCGAGCAGACAGCGGACGACCGCGCCGCGGTCCTCGGGGACCGGCTGGTCGGTGCGCCGGCAGTACGCGCGGATCTGGTCGGGCATCGGCTCGTCGATGCCGAACGCCTCGGCGTCGGTGTCGACGAGCGCGGCCCGCGGCTCGGCCTCGCGCGCGGCCGAGAGCAGCGTCCCGTAGTCCACCGGCTCGCCGGCCTCGCGCCAGGCCTCGCGGCACTCCTCGAACAGGAAGAAGCCGTTGATGTTCCGCAGGAACCGGACGGTCTCCTCGGCCCCCAGTTCGTTCGAGAACGCCTGTTCGAAGGCGGCGTCCGACAGGACGGGCTCGTCGCGCTCGACGCCGAGGATGAACCACGACCCGGTGTTGAGGAACGCGCTGTCGGCGTCGAGCGGGAGGCCGGCGACCGCCGACGCGGTGTCGTGGCTCGCCGGCGTGACGAGTTCGGGCGTCGACGACAGCGACGCGGCCACGTCGTCGGCGACCGGGCCGAGGTGCCGGCCCGGTTCGGCGAGGTCCGGGAGCAGGTCCGTCGGCAGGTCGAGTTCGTCGAGCAGGTCGGTCGCCCACGCGCGGCGCTCGGGGTCGACCATCTGCGTCGTCGAGGCGATGGTCACTTCGCCGGCCGGTCGCCCGCCGAGCAGGGACGAGAGCAACTGGGGCATCATCAGGAGGCCGTCGGCCCGCTCCAGCACCGCGGGCTCCTCGCTGGCGATGGTGTGGAGCTGCCAGAGCGTGTTCGGCGTGTTCCAGTTCGTGATGCCCGACACCTCGAACAGCCGGCGCTTCCCGACGGCGTCGAACACCGCCTCGCGCGTCGCCGTCGAGTCGGGGTCGCGGTACGAGATGGGGTCCCGGAGCACCTCGCCGTCGGACAGGAGTCCGAAGTCGAGCCCCCACGTGTCGACGCCGACCGTGTCGAGGGCGGCCCGCTCGTCGGCCGCTTCGATGCCGGCGACCATCCCCTCGCGGAGCGCGTCGAGGTCCCAGACGTAGCGCCCGTCGCGTTCGACCGGGCGGTTGTCGAAGCGGTGGACCTCCTCGACGGCGAAGTCTTCGGGCGTCACCTCGCCGAGGAAGACGGTGCCGCCGCTCGCGCCGATGTCGATGGCGACGTGGTTCATGGCGTCACTCGCGCGGGCCGGTCACTGCCCATAGCTGTCGAGCTTCTCGCTCAGGCGGTCGATCTCGTCGTCCGGGAGGATCTCCGGCTCGCCGATGGCGCGGGCCTGGTAGTGGATGCGCGCGCAGTACTCGACCATCAGCGCGACGGTGTAGGCGCTGTCGAGGTCCTCGTCGGCGGTGAGGACGCCGTGGTTCCGCAGCAGCGTCGCGTTGTACTCGTCGCCCAGCGCGTCGACCGCCGCCTCGCCCAGTTCCTGCGTGGCGTGGGTCTCGTACTCGGCGACCGGCACCTCCGAGCCGGTAAACGAGAGGAGGTAGTGCGAGGCCGGGATGGCCTCGCCGAGCGACGCGAACGTCGTCGCGTACGGCGAGTGCGTGTGGACGACGCCGCCCACGTCGGGCCGGTTCTCGTACACCGCGAGGTGCATCGGTAGCTCGGTCGAGGGCTCTACGTCGCCCTCGACGACCGTGCCGTCGGTGCGGACGACGGGCACGTCGGCGGGCGTGATGTCCTCGTACGGGACGCCGGAGGGACTGATCGCGACGTGCTCCTCGTCGAGTCGCGCGCTCAGGTTCCCGCCGGTCCCCGTCGTCAGGTCGTCGTCGAGCAGGCTGCGGCCGTACTCGCAGATGGCGCTGCGCGTGTCGTAGTGGGAAAGCTCTGTTTCGGACACACGTTGACTGTCACTAGCACGCTATAAATTTGCTTCGGTGCGCCGCGAGAACGAGCGCAGAAAACGACGGCGTACGGGCCCAGCGGGCGCGATACGGCGCGGTAGGGAGTCTGCAGCCGCGACTCTCGAACAGCGGCGGGAGACTGACTGACCGGACGGCGGCCAGACTGACAGACCGAGCGACGGCGCGGCGCGACCGCGCGGCGGCGCGACGGGCACGGGAGACGCGACACAACGGGACGGCACGGAGACGCGGGGCGGCCGCGGCGAGATTACTCGCTGTTGACGGCGTGGAGGCGCTCTTCGAGTGCGACCTCCGCCTGCTCGTCCAACTGACGCTGGTGGATGGTCTGGCCGGTCTCGGCGTCGAACAGGTGGACGTCCTCGTCGGGAATCTCGACGTAGACGTGCTCGCCCTCGGTGATGGGTCGCTGACCGTCCGTCTCGACGACGAACGTCTCCTCGCGCTCCTGGGCCTTCGCGCGCAGGTAGACGTACGAGATGCTCCCCATCGGTTCGACGACGTCGACGACGGCCTCGAACTCGTGGTTCGAGTTCGCCCGGTCGTGAAGCCGGATGTCCTCGGGGCGCGCGCCGAGCGCGAGGGCGTTCCGATCCCCGACCGCGGACTGCATCCGCTCGGTCAGGTCGTAGTCGAAGCCGTCGGCCCGCAGGGTTCCGCCTTCGACGGAGCCGTCGAAGAAGTT
>ENA-ORCR01000853-ORCR01000853.1-marine-metagenome-genome-assembly--contig:-NODE-853-length-11428-cov-3.081667_pt1 | contig 11428 bp, 11 predicted proteins | sample MGYA00237782_ERZ508514 | MGnify/ENA primary metagenome ERZ508514 (study PRJEB26185, sample SAMN06268960) | marine metagenome | isolation source: Eden Landing Ponds, San Francisco, CA, USA | place...
GACGTTCTACCTGGCGACCAGTTCATTCGAGTACGTCCCCGGCCTGCCGATCTACTGCAGCGAGAACCTGGCCGACTGGGAACCGACCGGTCACGCGCTCACTCGCGAGTCGCAACTGGACACCCGCGAGGCCCGGATCTCCGGCGGGATCTTCGCGCCGACCCTGCGCCACCAGGACGGCACGTTCTACCTCACGTCGACGAACACGAGCGGCGAGGGTCACTTCGTCGTCACCGCCGACGACCCCGCGGGCGAGTGGTCCGACCCCACCTACGTCGACGCCCCCGGGATCGACCCGGACCTGTTCTGGACCGATGGGACCGCCTACTTCACCTACTTCACGACCGACACCGACCGCGGGATCGAGCAGGCCGAGATCGACCTGGAGACGGGTGAACTGGGCGAACCGCGGACCGTCTGGACGGGCCACGAGGACCCTCACGCCGAGGCGCCCCACCTCTACGAGCGCGACGGTCGCTACTACCTCGTCGCCGCCGAGGGCGGCACCCACACCGGCCACTCCGTGATGGTCGGCCGGAGCGACGACCCGACGGGACCGTTCGAGTCCCACCCCGACAACCCGATCCTCACCCACCGCGACGACTTCTACCGCGACGTGCACGCGACCGGCCACGCCGACTTCGTGACCGACGCCGAGGGAAACTGGTGGCTGGTCTGCCTGGGCACCCGGCCGCAGGGTGGCTTCCCCGGCTGGCACCACCTCGGTCGTGAGACGTTCCTGGCGCCGCTCTCGTGGGACGACGGCTGGCCCGTCGTCGAGGACCAGGAGGTCCCGGCCGAGATCGACGCGGCCACGTTGCCGGGCGAGGACGGGGTCGCCGGAGCCGCGGACCGGCCCGGCGTCGACCCCGTCGAACACACGGACACCGACTTCTCGGCGGGGCGACCCCGCGAATTCCTCTACCGCCGGACACCCGACCGCGACCGCTACGAGTTCACCGACGAGGGACTCGTCCTCCGTGGCGGCCCCGAGACGCTGAACGAACGGGGGACGACGTTCCTCGGGCGTCGGCAGACGAACTTCGACTGCCGAGTCCGCGCCGATCTGGTCTTCGACCCCGGCTCCGGCGAGGAGGCGGGGCTGGCGCTGGTCATGGACGAGGACCACCACTACGAGGTCGGGATCGTCGGCCGGAGCGGTGGCGCCGACCGCGGCGAGGGCGGTCGGAGTGACGACCGCACCGAGGCCGTCGTCCGGCTCACGATCGGCGACGCGACGGACGTGCTCGCCCGCCAGCCGGTCGGCGAGTCCGTGGAGCTCGGCGTCGACGCCGAGGCGGAGTCCTACGAGTTCCGCGTCGACGGGGAGGCCGTCGCCGAGGCGCGGCCGAAGTACCTCGCGACGGAGGTCGCGGGCGGGTTCACCGGCGTGATGGTCGGGCCGTACGCGGTCGCCGACGGCGGGCCGGCAGAGGCGACACCGGCTTGCATCGAGCGGTTCCGCTACGACCCCGTCGAACGATAGCCGTCGCAACCGCGATCCGCTCGCCGCCGCGGTCGTCCCGTCGAGACCCCTGCGGTCGCATGAAGAAAGTTTTCAAGGGCGGGAGGTGTCAGCCACGCTACCGATGGTCCTCCGCAACTCCAGCGTCCGCGACGCCCTCGTCGCGCCCCTTCCCGACGACGCGGGCACGCGCGACGCCGCGGCCATCTTCCTGGTCGCGCTCGCGCTCCGCTCGTGGGTCTGGGCCGACGTGGGTACCCACGTCGTCCGGGACGCCACCCGCTACCTGACGTGGTGTAACGACCTCTCCGCCGGGACGTTGCTCGGCTCCCGTGCGATCGCATACTCGGGGTACTGGCTGCCCTACTGCGGCTGGCTGCGGGCGACCGGCGAGTGGGTCCACGGCTGGGTCGGCGTCCAGGTCGTCCTGTCGGCGCTCGCGGCCGTGCTCGTCTACGCGACCGGGCGCCACCTCGTCGGCCGCTCGGCGGGCGTCGTCGCCGGCGTCGCGCTCGCGCTCCAGTGGGAGGTGTTCCGGTGGGCGGCCCGCCCGCAGTCGGAGTTCATGCTCACGTTCGCGCTCGCGCTCGCGCTGTGGCGGCTGGCCCACTACCGCACGACGCCGACGACGCGCAACCGCCTGCTCGCGCTCGGGTCACTGGGCCTGGTCGCGCTCGTCCGGCCGAACGGGCTGCCGATCGTCGGCGCGTATCTCCTCTACGACCTGCTGCCGGCGACCAGCGACCGCCGGCTGAACCTCGGGTTCCCCGCGAAGGTCAACGTCGGGATCGTCGGCGCCCTGGCCGCCGGGATCGCCTACCGCCTGCAGTTCGGGTGGGCCAAAGGGGGGAAGCTGTACCACTGGCGCGAGGGGATAATCGTCACCCCCGAGCGGGTCGTCTACGGCTACGACCCTGCGACGGCGAGCGGCGTCCTCGATTTCTTCGTCGCCAACGCCGAGCACGTCGTCGCCATCGCCGTCCTCCGCGGGCTGTGGTTCTTTTCGCCGGCGATGCCGGGGTGGTCGGCCGACCACACGCTGCGGGCCGTGCTGACCCTGACGCCCCTGCTGATCCTCGCCGCGCTGGGAGTCCGTGCGGCGATACGTCGCGAGGAGTGGGACCTCCTGGCGCTGTGGGCGACGCCGCTGGCCGCGATCGTCGTCACCGCGATGGGCATCTGGGTGGCCGGCTGGCGCAACTTCCTCGGCCCCGCCGCCGTCTGCTACGCGCTGTTCGCGGGCTACTACGTCTCGCTGACCGACTGGCCCGAGCGGGTCCGGTCGCCCGTGTCGTCGTGACCGCGACGGGTGTGCCAAACCGACCGTGCTTCTCTCGACCGAGAGCCAACGGCCATGGCCCGCTGGCCGCTGGATGTCGACGCCCTCCGGGAGAGAACTCGGCTCTCACGGTGAGGGCATCGGTGTTCCCCCTCGCGCGTCGAGCAATTCGCCAGCGAGACCGTGTGCCGAGAAAACCATCGGCGGATATCTCCCCACTGTCCTCGTGAGACCCGCGTCGAACGCGACTCTTGAACGCCAAATTTTAACTGTCTCAGCGGCACAACGTTCCGTATGGAGCGGCGGGAATCACTGGACTGCTCGGACTCCGTCGATCTCTGCGATTTCTGTTACCCATCCGCCGACCGGTCGATACTGTACGAGGACGAGACGGCTTACGTCATGCCGTCGCTTGGTCAGTTCGTCGAGGGGTACCTGTTGCTCATCAACAAGGACCACCGAGAGTGCGTTGCCGAAGCGACCAACGACCAGTTCAGGCGTGTGAAAGCCGGTATCGAGGACGCGCTCTCGGAGGTGTATGGGACTCACTGCTTTTTCGAACACGGTCGAGTAGGAAACTGTTATCAGCGATCGACGAACCGGATCTGTTTCCACGCACACCTTCACTGTCTTCCGCTTCCGGGCGGGTTCGTAGACCGCATTGCCGCGGACTTCGACGGGAGAGTCGTCGAGGGCGTCTCGGAGTTGCGGTCTATCCGGGAAGAGATGCCGCATTATCTGTACGTGGAACCGGCCGACGGGCCGCCACGGGTATTCTCCGTCGAGACGGACATCGAACGGCAGTACCTTCGGAAACAGGCGTGTAAGACGCTCGGTCTCGACCCGTCGGACGCCGACTGGCAATCCAACCCGTTTCGCGACCGGATGCAGTCGACCGCCGACAGGTTGAACGGGGTTCTCGAAGATGCGATCGCCGGGGTAGCTCTCCCCACAGTCGGTTCGGCATGAATTTTCTCGAACTGATTCCGGGGATCAGCTACACCGATCGGGTGGACGACCTACAGGACGCGGCCAAGGACTCGGTCAGGAACATTCAGAAGCGGGTTATGCGCTACCACGTCGACTCGAAGACGTACAGGGATGAAATCGCCGACAAAGAGGAGTTGGCCAGCGAGAGAGGGCCGCGGATCTCGGACGGCGAATGCGCCTGGGGACAGTACCTGACGGACTCTCACCAGAACCACGGAGTCGGCACGTACGGAACGTCGGCGGCAGTTCGGATCCTCGGTCTGAACGGCTACTCGTCAGAAGTAACGGACGTCGACGCGGACAGGGAAGAGATCGAGTCAATGGGCCAGCAGTGGCTCCGTTCGCAGTGGAAAGAGGGGTCACCGACGTGGAAGGACCAGAAACAGGCCGTCGTCTACCGCTGTATCGCCTTCCAGCGGTCACTGGCACGGCCCACCTGCAGTCGATTCTCGGTCGAATGTCCGTGCCACCACCTATGGAACAAGGGTACTGTCGTCGATGACCGAATGCAGTGGTACGAGTACGCGTACGACGACGGTTCGACGGACACGGAACCGCGAGACCTGTCTACGGCGTACGCGCTGTACGGACTGCAGGGGTGTTCACACCTCGTCGAAGACGAGGACGAACGCGGGACGTACCACGAAGCGCTGTGTGACCTCGCCGACGAGCTACTCGACGCCGAAGAGGACGACGTCTACACCAAGCGCCGCATCGTCGAGTTGAGCATCTGCCTGCTCGCACTCACCGACCACCGGGGCCGACTGAGCGCCGGCGAAGATGTCCCCGACAGTCACAGGGGCTACGGGTTCCCCCATCCTGCCGAGAAGAAAACGGAAACCGACGAGCGGATCAGCGGGATCGCGAAGCAGATCGGTCACATCATGCGAACCGAAGGCCCGCTGGTGGACACGTACTACATCAGGCTGTTCTCGACGCCAAAACCGCGGCTCCGCGACTGTTACTACCCGTTCGCCGTCGGTCCCGTGGCCGCGCTGGCGCTTCTGCGCGCGGGCAAGCGCGTCGGTCCGGCGGTGCACGGCCGCAACCTCCCGTATCTGAACGAGGTCGTCGAGACGTACGCCGAAGAGTTTGGGCTCAGCGAGCAAGGGAAAGGGCACTTCAGTTCCGACGAACGAGGTGCCGCATCGATCGGCGACCACGCGTGGGTCGCGGAAGCGCTCGACGCCTACGCGGACATCGACCCCGACGAGATCCCCGACAGGTCCATCGCTCGGGGGAAGGCATCGACCTACAATTTGATCGGGGTCGTCTTGGTGGCCCTCGTCGTCGCTCTCGTCGTCGCTATCGGCTGGTTGTCGTACTCTTTCGGTGGAACCAGCTCGTTCGTCCAGACGATGCTCCTCGTCCTGCTCCTCACGCTTTTGAGCGCGTTCACCGGACCGCAACTGCTGGGCGATCGGATCCGCCGGAACCTGTGATTTAACCGAGAGTCGACTGTACTGTCTGTATGCGACTCCGCCACGGCGGCGACCCGGGGATCGTCATTACGATGGGGCCGAAGGCGGACAATCCGTCGCGGGTATCCGACCTCGTCGAGGCCGGTGCGACGGCCGTCAGAACCGTGTTCTCCTATCGGACGCCGTCGATCCACGAGCATCGAGCAAACCTCGTTCACGATGTCGCCGGGGGTGTCGGGCGAGACGTGACCGTGATCGCCGACCTCCCTGGCGGGAAGATCCGTTTAGGCGAATTAGACGGCGACGACCAGCGTGGGATCCGACGGGATGACACGCTGGTTCTGACGCGACCGGGGACCTCCGCCGGGGTCCCAGTGACTTCGGACCGCTTTTTCTCGGCGGTTTCGGTGGACGACGAACTCGTCGTCGGTGACGGGTCGCTCGTCCTCGAAGTGACTGCGGTATCGGACGCGGAAGTCGAGTGCCGAGCATCTCGTGGCGGGACGCTCGAATCCAACCGGGGACTGGCCGTCCGCGGTTCGGAGTTCGACCCGCCTACGATCACCGAGTCCACTCGGGAATCGCTCGCTTTCGTCGCGGAGTCCGGCGCGTTCGACGCGGTCGCTCTGTCCTTTGTCTCGAGTCGGTCGGACATCGAAACCGCGCGGTCGATCCTCGCCGACCACGGCGAACAACTCCCGATCGTCGCGAAGGTCGAATCGGCCGGCGGAATGGAGTCGCTCCCGACGATCACCGAAGCGGCCGACGCCGTGATGGCTGCGCGTGGCGATCTCGCGCTCTATCTCCCGTGGACCGACCTCGAATCGAATACGTCCGAGATCGCCCGAGCCGCCCGCGACGCCGACACGCCCTGGATACTCGCGACGCAGGTTGCGGCCGGGCTAGAGCAGTTCGGTCTGCTGACGCGTGCGGAGATGTGCGACCTCCTTCGCTGGCGACGCGAGGGGTGTGCGGCGGTGTTGCTCTCACACGAGACCGCCTTCGGGACCGACCCAGTCCAGGCTGTATCCACAGTTCGCGACGGGCTGACGAACGGCCCACAGGAATAGTCATATCTTTATCCGCCTCCGGCTAGGTGGGACGTACGAAATGATACTCTCCGACGCGGATATTCTCGCCCGGCTCGAGAAAGGAGACCTCGTTATCGACCCGCTCGACGATCCCGAACTGCAGATCCAGCCCGCCACGGTCGATTTCCGCCTCGGGAGGGAGTTCCTCGAGTTCAAGCACGCGAACATCTCCTGTATCCACCCGAACAGCGAACACGAAATCGACGAGTACGTCAACGAAGTCGTCATCCCGGAGGACGACGAGTACATACTACACCCGGGAGATTTCGTTCTCGGGACGACCAAGGAGCATCTGGAGGTACCGGACGACCTGATCGCACACGTCCACGGCCGCTCGTCGCTCGGGCGTCTAGCGATCGTGGTCCACGCGACCGCAGGCGTCGTAGACCCGGGCTATCGGGGACAGATCACACTGGAGCTCTCTAATCTCGGCCGCGCTCCGGTCGCTCTCACTCCGGATATGCGGATCTCACAACTGACGTTCACGAAACTACGGACGCCGGCCGAACGGCCGTACGGGGCCGAGCGCGGTTCGAAGTATCAGGGTCAGACGGGGCCCCAGGCGACCCGTATCCAAGGTGACCGAGAGTTCGGTGGCGACCAGTAATGAAGTTCGTCGAAGAGGTCGTCGTCGACGAGTTCCTGCCGACCTTTCGCTCGATGCTCGCGGAGGCGCTGCGCGAGCGCGGGCTGACCCAGAGCGAGGTCGCGGATCTGCTGGGGATCAGCCAGAGCGCCGTCTCGAAGTACGTCCACGGCGAGGTCGAGCGCAACGACCGGCTGCTGGCCGACCGGCGTCTGCGCGATCTGGTCGAGCGCCTCGCCGAGGGGCTAGCGAGCGGCGAGATGAGCCCGGTCCAGGCGCTCGTCGAGGCCGAGGTGTTCGTCCGCCGGCTCGAACAGGGAGACCTGCTCGCTCAGCTCCACGAGGCTGAGATGCCCGGCCTCGCCGAGTACGGCGACGACCGCTTCGCCATCCACGACCCCGAGAGCACCGTCCGGGCGGCCGAGCAGGTGCTCGCCTCGCTGCGCCGGGGCGTCCGGATCCTGGAGAACACCGACGACTTCCCCGAGCTGGTGCCCGCGGTCGGCTCGAACCTCGTCGAGTGCCTCCCGGAGGCGGAGGACATCGAGGACGTGGCCGCGGTGCCGGGACGGATCCTCGACCTGGAGGGGACGACGGCCGTCCCGGGCGACCCGGAGTTCGGCGTCAGCGAGCACGTCGCGAGCGTGTTGCTCGCGGCGCGAGCCGGCGGGAGCGATGCCCGCGCGGCGCTGAACGTCCGCTACGACGACGGGATCGTCGAGGCGCTGACCGACGTGGGCTACACCGCCGTCGAGTTCGACGCCGAGGACGACCCCACCGACGCCGTCGCGGCGGCGCTGGCCGACTCGCCCGACGCCGACGTACTCTACCAGACCGGCGGCTTCGGCGTCGAACCGATCGTCTACGTACTGGCCGAGGAGGCCCCAGCGGCCGCCCGCGCGGTTAGAGAGCTGTAATGGCGAACGACACCCGGGCGACCCAGGCGTTCTACGGCCGCTGGGCGAACGCCTACGACTGGCTGGCGACCGCGCCGGGCGTCGACTCCTGGCGCGACCGCGCCGCCGACCGACTCGAACTGGAGTCGGGCGATACCGTCGTCGAGATGGGCTGTGGCACCGGCGCGAACGTCTCGCAGTTGCGTGAGCGCGTCGGCCCCGAGGGGACGGTCGTCGGGGTCGACGTGACCCGTGGGATGCTGCGGCGCGCGAGCGAGCGCGTCGACCGCACGGGCTGGGACAACGTCCACCTCGTCCAGGCCGACGCGCGGCGGCCGCCCGTCGAAGGCCCCGTCGACGCGGTGCTCGCGACGTTCGTCGTCGGGATGTTCGCCGACCCGCGGCCGGCCGTCGAGCGGTGGATCGACGCGCTGGCGCCGGGCGGACGGATCGCACTGCTGAACGCCGGCCGGTCCGACCGCCGCGTCGCCGCGCCGCTGAATCTGGGGTTCCGGGCGTTCGTGCGACTGGCCGCCCCGGGCGACGGGCGCGTCTCACCCGTCGAGAGCCTGGAACGGCGGGTCGCGACCGCTCGCGACGCCGTCTTCTCGAACTGCGCCGACCACGGCTTCGAGACGTTCGGCCTGGGGTATCTCGGGCTGGCCTGGGGCGAGCGGGCGTGAGCGACACCGTCGGTGCCGGGACCGTGCTGGGCTGAGCGGTCCCGCGGCGACACCCCCTACTCCCGAGACCGCTCGGCGTGTTCGGGACAGAACTCCGGGAGGCGAGACCTCCCGTGCTCTGTGACCGTCAGGCGTCGTAGGTCTCCGCGTGCCGGGCACAGAACTCGGGCTCGCGAAGCTGTGCCCGGATCACCCCGGGCTGGCGATGGGGGTTGTGCAGGCGACAGTCCTCGGCCTCGCAGAAGTCCGCGCCCGTCTCGAGGTAGTGGTAGCACTGGAGGACGTACCCTCGGAGCGCCTCGGTCGTCCGGGGGTCCGACTCTACCAAAAACTCCCCGTCGACTTCGTTCTCCAGGACCTCCCGCGGGGGCGCGCCGCCCGACAGCAGCGCGTGTTTCTGCTGTTCTTTGTAGTACTGCTCGGGCTTGGCGGGGGCCTCGTAGAGGCCGGGCACGGACACCACGCCGGGCTGGCCGAGGACGTTCACCCGCTTGTGCCAGCGGCCGTCGTGGTCGCCCCAGGTACCCACCACGCGGTCCAGGAGTGGAACGTGGAGGTGGTCCAGCCCGCGCTCGTCGTCGGGGAGCAGTCCGTTCAGGATCGACTGGACCTGCAGGCCGTCGTAGATGACGCCGCCGCCGCGCTCGGGGTTGTCCAGCGCTCGCTGCTCGTAGCGGACGATCCCGACCATCGTGTTGCCGGTCTCGCGCTCGTACGGCGAGAGCACGCGCGCCTCGGCGAACGACTCCGCCAGGTCCTCGTCACCGTCCCCCTCGTCGCCGAAGACCGACAGAAATCGGTCGCGCACCCGCACGTCGGCGTCGACGCGTTCGCGGAGCCACTCGGCGACCGGGTCGGCGTCGGCGACGGTGGTGGGCGCCCGATAGAGCGTGACTGCATCGACCATACGAACCGGTGGTACCACCCGGTGAAACGAGTTGTGGCTCGCGACGGACCGCCGGTCCCGGGCCGCCTACACCTCGCTGCCGTCGAAGCGCTCGTGGCGCTGGTCGTCCATCTCCGCGAGGTGCTCCCTGATGACGCTGCGCCTGTCCTTTCGGTTGCACGCCGGGGCCGGACATCCGATATACTCCTCGTCCCGCTGTGGTGCCTTCGTCTCGGGCATACTTCGTGCTACGCACCCACACACTTTAGGCGGACTGGTCACTCGCTTGCCGAGTACGTCCCAGCCCCTCTCTCGAAAAAATTATACACTAACGTATAATCTAGTACAATAGGATACAAATATGGTCAACGAAGCGTTCGAAGTCGAGGCCGACTTCCTGACCATCGGGCGAACGTTCGCGGAGTACCGGCGGATGTTCGACCTGCAGGTCGAAGACATCGCGGGTCGGGAGCTACTCGACTGCGGCGGGGGCGCGGGAGCGTTCACGGCGACGGCGGCGGAGCTGGCGGACTCGGCGGTCGCGGTCGACCCCCTCTTCGGGCCGCCGCCCGAGGCCCTCGAACCGGAACTGGAGGCCGCCATCGAGTACAACGTCGAACAACTGCGCGAGAAGCGGGACCTGTTCGTCTGGGACTTCTACGACGACGTGGAGACGCGCGGCCGCTATCTCCAGGCGGCGGCCGAGCGCTTTCTCGCCGACTACGCGACCCATCCCGAGCGGTACGTCGCGGGCGAACTGCCGGATCTGCCCCTGGGGGACGACGCCGTCGACCTCGCGCTGGTCGCGAACCTCCTGTTCGTCTACGACGACCGGCTCGACCGCGACTTCCACGCGGCCGCGCTGGGCGACCTCGCTCGCGTCGCCCGCGAAGAGGTGCGCGTGTTCCCGCTGCACTCGCTCGACCGCACCCGCTCGGCGTTCGTCGAGCCCGTCGCCGACGCGCTCCGCGCCGAGGGTCACGCGGTCGAGGTCAGGGAGGTGCCCTACGAGTTCCAGCCCGGCGCGACGGAGATGCTGGTGGTCGAGCCGTCCTGAGACAGCGGGGTCCGCCGACCGCTCACCACAGCGGCGGCAGCCGCCGCGGTTCGGTCGCGTCCTCGCGGACCGACGCGAACCGGTTCACGCCGGACGCAGTGACGAACGCCGCCGCGCCGAGAGCCACAACGCTCGGTTCGTTGGGCGCGGTCCACACGGCGTGCGGGCGCGCCGTAGAGCGCAGGAGTGCGGGCAGCGACACGCTGTCGAGCCGGCGTGTCCGGCTGACGAGGCGTCCGTCCGCCTCCTGCACGTTGCGCCGAATACCCATTACTCGCGTTTCGAGCGGCGGTCGTTTATACCTTGTAGTAGCGGCGCGCCGCCCACACGAATACCGTGAGTTATACTAATCTACGTGAATATTATCGGAATAGATGACTCGAGAACGCATCCCCACGACGCACATCGGCAGCCTCCCGCGTCCCGACGACCTCCTCGACCTCCTCGAAAAACGCGAAGCGGGCGAGGACGTCGACCCGGACGAGTGGGAGGAAACGACCACCGACGCCACGCACGCCGTCGTCGAACGCCAGCAGGAGGCCGGCATCGACATCGGGAACAACGGCGAGCAGTCCCGCGTCTCGTTCAACTGGTACGTGAAGAACCGCCTCAGCGGCATCGACGGGAAGCGCGAGCAGGAGCTCTGGGCCGACCTCCAGGAGTACCCCGAGTACGCGGACGAGACGTTCCGCACGGACGTCATCGACCTCGCGATGCAACCGGTCGTCACCGGCCCCATCGAGTACACCGGCCGCGAGGAAGCAGAACACGAACTCGAACAGTTCGAGAAAGCGCTCTCCGACGTCGACCCCGACTTCGAGGACACGTTCGTCACCTCCGCGTCCCCGAGCATCGTCACGGCCACGCACGTGAACGACTACTACGACTCCTACGAGGACTACCTGTTCGACGCCGCCGACGCGATGCAGGAGGAGTACGAACTCGTCGCCGACGCCGGGTTCACGCTCCAGATCGACGCGCCCGAACTCCTCACCACGGGCCAGACGTCCGCGTTCGCCGACGCCCCCCTCGACGAAATCAAGGACGTCACGCGCCTCCACGTCGAAGCCCTCA
>ENA-ORCR01000854-ORCR01000854.1-marine-metagenome-genome-assembly--contig:-NODE-854-length-11424-cov-5.459769_pt1 | contig 11424 bp, 11 predicted proteins | sample MGYA00237782_ERZ508514 | MGnify/ENA primary metagenome ERZ508514 (study PRJEB26185, sample SAMN06268960) | marine metagenome | isolation source: Eden Landing Ponds, San Francisco, CA, USA | place...
CCTCACGGAAACCTGGGGTGAGCCGGTTTGAAGACGAGTTCCGGTCGAGACCTCTCTACCTGCCCGGTCTGCGAGGCCCCGATCGAGCCGGACCCACCGGACGGATTCACCGAGTATGCTCGACAGGTCGCCGGGTACGTCGACCACTTTACGCAGGAGCATCCGGACCACGAGCTGCTCGACGCTCCGGAGGGATTCCTGTGAGCTTCTACGATCGCCGTGTCGTCTCAGTTCGCTCGCCGAATCGAATCGAGTGTAAGGGGTGCAACGAGCCGTTCCATTTCCTGATCGGCTCCGCCCCCTACCGCCTCGGGATGTGTCGCGACTGCGCCCCCGACGAATGGCTCGACGAGTACAAGGGGATGTACAACCGATGAGCGACGACCTCCAACCCCTCGAACCCCACGAGGGAGTTGAGCGATTCATCCGATACCGGGAACCGTCCGTTCGACCGTCGACGCTCAACAACGCCCGAACCCGTCTGAATCACTTCCTCGACTGGTGTGACGAGCGGGAGATCGAGAACCTGAACGACCTCGACGGTCGGGACCTTGCTGACTTCGTCGCCTGGCGACAGGGAGATATCGCCCCGATCACGCTGCAAAAGCAGCTGAGTACGGTTCGAGCCGCGCTCGAATGGTGGGCGGACATGGAAGCCGTCGAGGAAGGGCTTCGCGAGAAAGTTCACTCGCCCCCCCTCCCCGACGGTGCCGAGTCTCGCGACGACCACCTTACGGCCGAGCGCGCGCGGTCGATCATCGCCTCGCTCGACCGCTACCACTACGCGAGCCGTGACCACGCGCTGATCCTCCTGCTCTGGGTCACCGGAATGCGCCGGTCCGCGGCTCGGTCGATAGACGTCGACGACCTCCGCCCGGACGATAACGCGATCGTCGTCGAGAACCGGCCTGATGCCGGAACCAATCTCAAGAACGGCGATGCCGGGAACCGCTGGGTCTACCTCGGTCCCGAGGTCTTCCAGGTGATCGAAGACTACGCCGAGAATCCGGACCGGCTGGACAAGGTCGACGACCACGGTCGCCGACCGCTGTTCACCACGAGGCAGGGCCGTCCGAGCGGAAACACGATTTACGTCTGGGTGAACCGGGCGACCCAGCCTTGCCAGTACGGCGGCTGTCCGCACGATCGCGACCTCGACGAGTGCGACGCGCTCGGGCACGACGGCTATCCGAGCCGGTGTCCCTCGTCGTGTGGTCCCCACGCGATTCGGCGGGGTTCGATTACGAATTTCCTCAACGCTGGGACGACTCCAGAGATTGTCAGCGAACGGATGGATGTGTCGCTTGAGGTGCTGTATGAACACTACGACGTTCGGACTGATCAGGAGAAGATGACCGTCCGTAAGGATGTTCTCGACGAGTCGGAGGTGTTATCAGATGATCGGTAGGTCTCCTGCCCCGCGAGTCCACTTCTTCACTTACTTCATCCGTTCAGTCGTTTCCTCGCTTGGTCCCGCTCGCTAGCATCGCGGACGCTTCGCGCCGGTTGCAAGAGGGACCTTTGGTCCCTCTCTGCTCACAGGATCCCTGCAAGTCCATGTTTCTGCGCCGCTCGCAACGGTAGGGTGAGTACGGAGTGGTGACAGAGGGCGATGCAGTGATAGTCGACCCCGTGGCCTCAAATCGCACGATTACCGCCGTTCACCTCGGGTATACGGTGAGGGGATGTTACTCCGAGCGGAGGTATAGACCTTTCTCGGCGGTGGTTCTGAAAATTTTTAGAAATGGAATGTGGCCGAGTTAGGCCGTCGCAGTGCGTTCCGCGATCGGTCCACCGCTCGGTTTGTGGACAATCGTTATGGTGACGTCGTCCCCAGCCGTGATGTCTGTGGTACCGCTTACAGTTGTAGTACCCCCTCTCACCACAAGAGTGGACTCAGAACTACCGTTATTTAGATCGACTGTCGCTGTATCGGCCGTACGCCAGTTATCTTCGCCTCCTGTTCGGCTCGCTAGGTCAAACTCGGTGGTGGTACCTTCCACGTCGACGACGACACGAAGATCACTAATCGGTAAATCTTGGCCACCGGTCTTGCGAATTATCGTCTCGTTTTCACTAGCATCAACATCATCGAGATCGAATGACGCCTGCGGCGTACTGTCGCCGAGCTGGTCACCGAGCCCGAGCACGAACGTCCCGATGACGGCGGCCAGGATCACGGTGATCGCGACCATGAGAATGACTCCGATAACCGGACTCACTGCACGGTCGTCCGAATCGAATAGGTTGCTTGGTTTCATAGTTGGAACCCAGCGGTCCACCGACGAAACGGGACTCGTTTCAATCGGTTAGCTGGTTGGTGCTGAATAGTCGCGCTTGACTTATGTACTTACTGGCGTGAGTATCAGGGGAGAAAATCAGACACACGGGCCAACGTCCGTCGCTGTGGACGGTTTCCGCGTGTACTCTCTATCGCGCGCGTCCTCGGCCAGTGGAAGTGTTGCCGCCGAGGCACACGCCGGCGCAAAGTGTGTGAACCGACGTCTCTCTCGACCCAGGCCGCTTATATACTCCGAGTCAGTTGAGCGTCACATGGGCATTTCCGAGTTCCTTGAGGGCCAGAACCTCACGCACCGCCAGATGGGGATCGTCATGATCGGGTGGATCCTGCTCGTTTCGCTCGTCGCTGTCGGACTGTTGCTGTACACGTCGACATTGTAGCCGGCTCGGCGGTTAGAACCGCGAACGCGGTGAAATGGACGGATCGGGGTCGAGAAGGACAGACGAAGAACGCCGGGATCGACTCAAGCCGTGTGTTTCGCTTCTTCGGGGTCGTCGACGACCTCGACGCCGCGGTTGTTGACGGCGTGGGGATCGAGCCCCTGCTCCTGTAGGAACTGCTTGTAGAGTCGCTCCGCGGTCTCGCCGTCTTTCTGCTTGTCGCTCGCGTGGTCGCAGAGTTCGATGAGGTTCTCCGGCACGTCGTTCTCGTGGACGATCCAGTGGTTGATCGTGTCCGAGAGCCGGCGGATGGGTGAGGTGAAGTGGCCGTAGATGTCGAAGTTGAGCGCGTGGTGGCCGCCGAACGGGTCGTTCATGTACTTCGCGCGGGGCATCACCTTCAGCACGGCGCGCTGGATCTTGTTGAGCTGCCGGCCGGGCGACTCCTCTAGGGCGGCGTTGACGGCCTTCCGCGGGTCGTCGCCCCACGCGTCGCCGGGGATGGAGACGGAGTCGAGCTCCTGGATCTCTTTTAAGGCCTCGTTCCACTGGTCGGGGGTCGGCTGCGGGTGGACGCGGTACATCGCCTCGACGCCGCGGTCCCACATCAGCGTGTGTGTCACCGCCTTGTTCGCCTTCAGCATCGACTCCTCGATGATGGTATGCGCGCGGTCGCGGCGGGGGTTGAGGACGAGCGAGCCGTCCTCCTTGCGCTGCTCGTGCATGCGGTCGGCGAGTTCGAAGGCGAGTTCGTTCTCCTCGCCGAGGGGGAGGGAGGGGTCCTCCAGCCTGTTTTCACACTCCTTGTACGTGAGCCGCTCGTCGGAGTTGATGACGGACTTGTAGATGTCGATGTCCTCGAAGGAGAGCGTCTCGTCGTCGATCTCCATCTCGACGGTGTGCGCGAGCCGGTCCTCGTTCGGGACGAGCGAGCAGACGGTCTCCGCGAGCACCGGCGGGAGCATGTGGATCGTGTAGTCGGGCAGGTAGACGGTGTTGGCGCGCTCGACCGCCTCCTCCCACATCGCGGTGTCCGGGGTGACGTAGTGGGTCACGTCGGCGATGTGGACCCAGAGCCGGTAGGCCCCCTCCTCGCGCTTGATCGAGATGGCGTCGTCGAAGTCCTGCGCGTCGACGGGGTCGGTGGTCCACGTCGTCAGATCGCGGAGATCCTGCCGCTCGTCGATCTCGGTTTCGATCTCCTCGTACACGCCCTCGGTCCGGGCCTCGGCCTCGCGGAGGACCTCGCTGGGGAACTCGTCGCGGATCTCGAACTCCTCGAACAGCTCCGTCCGCTTCTCGGCGAGGCGGTCGGCCAACTCCGGCGTGATCGTCACGGGACCCTGGTCCTCGGCGGACCCCGGTTTCGGCTCGTCGTCTGGCATACGGTGACCAACGCGTGTCCGTTAGAAAGGCCTGTCGGGGGAGAGGGTACCTCCATCCGATCACCCGACGACCGCGCCGGCGACGACCGCGCCGGCGACGACGCCGAGGATCGGCGAGAGTGCGAACCCCGCGACCGTCAGCGCGACGAGGCCGAGGACGATCGGTACCGCCGATCGCCCGACCAGTCGGAGAGCGGTCCGACGCGCGCTCGCGTCGCCGACGACGAACGGGGATCCGCCGGCGATCTGCGCTTTCACCTCGCCGACGGGAGCGTCCGGAAAGGCGGTCGCGTCGCCGACGACCGTCACGTCGTCGCCGGGGCGGAGGACCCGCTGACGGTACCGGCGCTTGGGGTCGTTCCCGATGGTTAGCGGGCCAAGCGTCCACCCCGTCTCCGACTCGTCGACCGCCTCCACCGCGTCCGTGAACCGGCGGACGCGCTCGGGCGGCGTCTCGTCTGCGGCGACCTCGACGTCCTCGTCGACGCCGAACGCGAAGTCGGCGGCCGCGGGGTCGACGCGGACGCCGACGCCGTCGACGACGACGCGGAACGGGACCCCCGCCTCGCCGGAGTCGATCGAGACCCACGACCGACCCTTCCCTTGACTGCGATACTCCGATACGTCGTACGCACAACAGAGGCATCCCTCGTCGGTGAACGGGGCGGGGAGCGTCTCAGGGTCGTCGTTCGCCGCGTCACCGTTCTCCCCGTCGTCTCCGTCGTCACCCCAGCCGCCGGAGCCCCCGCGAGCGTCCGACGAGATTTCGGCGCGGCCGGTGACCCGAACCCGGCGGTCGCCGGCCTCCAGCGATCGGGGGTCGGTCGCGGTCGCGCGAGCGACGCGGAACGCGTCGAGCGAGCCCCGCCCGCCGCGGACGAGGAACGCGAGGCCGACGAGCAGCGCGGCGACGCCGATCAGGGTCGGGAGGGGATCGATCGAGATCTCGTGCAGGGCCAGAGGGACGACGGTCATCGAGCGGAGGGGCATGCGTCACTCGACTTTCGAACGGCGGGAGGAAGGCGTGTCGGTCGCGTCACCGGTCGCGTTCGGAGCGCTCGGGCGACTCGCTCGCGTCGGCGACGGCGTCGGCGTAGCGGTCGAGGAACTCCTCGCGAGAGAGCCCGTCCGACTCGATCGACGTGATCAGCGATTCGAGCCCGTCGCGCGGCTGGTGACAGATCTCGTCGTCGCAGTCGGTACAGAGGTACTCGAACTCCTTGTCGCGCCGGTTCCAGCGGTCCCCCTCCTTGTCGTACTCGCGCGCGTCCTCGCGCAGCACGGAGTCGCCGCACGCGATGCAGATCACCGTCCGCCGGTCCCGGCTTTTCCGGGAGCGCCACATATCCGACCCCTCGGACCGGGCGCACTTAGCGTTTGGTGCGCGGCAGACGTCCGTCGGACGCCCTCGTGGAAGTCGTCCGTGGTCGACGTACACGTGAAAGTCGTCCGCGGTCGACGTACAGACCTATTACCCGGGCCCCGCTTGCTCCGGTATGCCGATCACGGAATCCGACCTCCCCGGCGTCGGGAAGAAGTTCGAGATCGAACTCGGCGACGGCGAGATGGTCGTCGTCATTCACAACACCGGAAAACGCGAGGTGTTCCGCCGCCCCGACCCGAGCGCCGACTCCGAGAAGGTGTTCGAGTTCTCCGACGACCTCGCCCGGACGATCGGATCGATCATCGAGGGAGCGCACTTCCAGCCGATCGAGCCGGCCACCCAGGAGACGACGCTCCCGGGCGGGATCTTACTGGAGTGGTACGAGCTCCCGCCGGGCTCCCCGCTCGTCGGCGAGACCCTGGAGAGCGCGGACATCGGCAACCGGACGGGGCTCGCTGTCGTCGCGATCCAGCGCGACGACGAGGTGATGGACAGCCCCGACGCGACCACGACCCTCCGCGAGGGCGACACGCTGATCGGGGTCGGCACGCCGGAGAACTGCGAAGCGTTCGAGGAGATCCTCACCGGATGAGCGGCGGACTCTGGGTGGGTTGCCCGACCGATCCGGAGGTGCCGGCCGGTGGCTGACGCCCTCCTCGAACTAGGGATCGTGTTCGCGGCGATCGCGGGCGTCGGCGCCCTCGCGAACCGGCTCGGTCAGTCGGTGATCCCCTTCTACATCGTGAGCGGGATGGCGCTCAGCGAGTTCGTGCTCGGCCGCCTCTCGCTGCCGGTGCTCGGGACGACGTACATCCCCGAGTCGGAGTTCATCGCGATCGGTGCGGAGCTCGGGATCGTCTTCCTGCTGTTTTTCCTCGGACTGGAGTTCAACCTCGACCGCCTGCTCGCGCGGCGGCGCCAGATCGGCACCGCCGGGACGATCGATCTGGCGAACTTCGGGGTGGGGCTCGTCTTCGGGTGGCTCGTCTTCGGCGCGTTCCTGCCGGCGTTCCTGATCGCCGGGATCGTGTACATCTCCTCGTCGGCGGTGATCACGAAGTCGCTCATCGACCTCGGCTGGATCGCCAACGACGAGGCGGAGCCGCTGCTCGGCACGCTCGTCTACGAGGACCTGTTCACCGCGGTGTACATCGCGGTCGCGTCCGCGCTCGCGCTCGGCGGCGGCGACGCGGGCGCCGCGGTCGTCGACGTCGGAATCGCGATCGGGTTCATCCTCGGGCTCTTGGCGCTCGTCTGGTTCGGCACGCCAGCGTTCGACCGGCTCGTCGCGACCGACAACCGGGAGTTCGTCGCGCTCCGGTCGATCGCGACCGTGGTGCTGGTCGCGGGCGGAGCGCTCGCGCTCGGCGTCAGCGAGGCGGTCGCGGCCTTCTTCGTCGGGATGGCGTTCGCCTCGACGGAGCACGCCCACGACATCGAGACGCTGCTCGAACCCGTCCGTGACACGTTCGCGGCGGTGTTCTTCTTCTGGATCGGGCTCGTCACCGACCCCCTGCTGTTCGGCGGCGTGGCGGCGCTGATCGCGCTCGCGGTGGTCGTGACGACGCCGACGAAACTCGTCACCGGCTTCCTCGCCGGGCGCGCGTTCGACCTGGACGCCCGCCGGTCGACGCGGGTCGCGCTCGGGATGACCACCCGCGGGGAGTTCTCGCTGATCATCGCGACGGTCGCGGTGGCCGCGGGCGAGGCCGGCGCGTTCGACCCGGCGCTCGCGGCGCGGATCAACGCGTTCGCGGTCGGCTACGTGCTCGTGATGGCGATCCTCGGGACGACGCTGATGCAGTACTCCGGACCGTTCGAGTCGATCGCGACCTCGTGGCTGGACCGCGACGACGCCGGTCCGCCGTAGGCGGGCCCCGGCGGAGCGGCGTCGAACGCCCCGTTGTTCATTTATAAATAGACGGAGCCCCCCGGATCGTCGCTCCGTCGCAGCGCCGGTCGCTTAAAAATGCGCTCGTCGGTCGATCGTCACTCGCCCGCCGTTCGGTCGCTCGCCACTCGCTTGCCGTTCGATCGGCCCCTTAAAAATGCGCTCGCGCGCGCGTTCAGTCGTCCGCGGCCGCGGCGTCGGCGGTCGGCTCGTACAGCTCGCCGGCGCGCTCGCGCTCGGTGAGGTACTCGTCGACGTCGAGCGCGGCCTTCACGCCCATCCCGCTGGCCGTGGCCGCCTGCTGGTAGTGGAAGTCGACCACGTCGCCCGCGCCGAACAGGCCCTCGACGCCGGTCGCGGTCTGGTTCCCGCCGCGACCGCCTTCGGTGATCAGGTAGCCGTCGTCGTCGGTTTCGATCCCCGTCCCCTCCAGGAAGTCCGTGTTCGGCGTGTGGCCGATGGCGAAGAAGACGGCGCCCACGTCGAACTCGTACTCGTCGACCTCGTCGGCGGTCGCCGGGTCGTCGAGTCTCTCCTTCGGATGCCCGTCCGGGTGCTCGACGAGGGTGACGTGATCGACGCCGTCCTCGGGCGTGCCGTGGATCTCGGTGAGCTCGGTGTTTAAGAGGAGCTCGATCTCGCCGTCCTCCACCTTCTCCATCGTGCGCTCGATCCACACGTCCTCGGCGCGGAACTCCTCGCGGCGGTGGGCGATGTAGACGGTGTCCGCGAACTTCGTCAGGAAGTTCGCCTCCTCCATCGCGGCGTCGCCGCCGCCGACGACGAGCATGTCCTCGTCGCGGAAGAACGCGCCGTCGCAGGTCGCACAGGTCGAGAGCCCGTACCCCATCAGCTCGTCCTCCCCGGGGACGCCGAGGGTGCGAGCGCTGGCGCCCGAGGCGGCGATGAAGGCGTCGGCGGTGTAGACGTCGCCGTCGGAGAGCTCGACGCGGAAGTGGCCCGCGGGCTCTTTGGTGACGTCCACGATGACCCCGTTTCGGGTCTCGGCGCCGAACTTCGTCGCCTGCTCTTTCATGTTGTTGATGAGCTCCGGCCCGGAGATTCCCTCGGGGAACCCGGGGTAGTTCTCCACGTCGGTGGTGAGCGTGAGCTGCCCGCCCGGCTCGTCGCCCTCGATGAGGAGGGGGTCGTTGTTCGACCGCGCGGCGTAAATTCCCGCGGAGAGTCCCGCGATACCGGTGCCGGCGATGATCAGTCGACGGTGGTCGACAGTGTCGTCGGTCATGACTACCGGTTCGCCGTCGCGAAGTATGTAGGTTGCGCCCTCGGACGCGAGTGACGGGAAACCGAGCGAGGCGCCCGCCGCGACAGCGGGGAATCGGGTGTCGAAGCGGCGGGATGCGCCGCAATCCGAGGATAACCGGCCTCAGTCGGTCGGGAACTCCGGAATCGCCCCCGTCGGCGGCGAGGGGGCCTCGGCGAGCGCCTCGAAGAACCGCCCGGCGACGAACGCCTCGACGACGTCTTCGAGCGACTCCTCGTCGGACACCTCCTCTAAGAGGCCGAGCGGGACCTGCGCGCCGGCCATGGTCGCGTGGCCGCCGGCGGAGCCGACCGGATCGAGCGCGTCGCGGAGCAGTTCGCCCACGTCGAGGTCCGCGCCGCGGGCCCGCGCGGAGCCGTAGATCACGCCGTCCATGTAGCCGAACACGAACGTCACCGCGATCCCGTCCAGATCGAGGAGGCGGTCGGCCGCCTGCGCGAGGGTGTCGCGGTCGCCGATCTCGCCGACGCAGGAGGCGACGGTCGAGCCGCGCACGTCGCGCTCTTCGATGGCGCGCGCGAGGACGCGAAGCGTCTCCGGGCTCACGCTCGGGCTCTCGACGCGTTCGAGCGTCGACTCGTCGGCGAACGCCGACAGCGACGCCGCCGCCTCGAAGTCCGGGATCGAGGTCGACCGCGTGAAGTCCTTCGTGTCGATCCGGATCCCGTACAGCAGGGACGTGGCGAGCTCCCGCCCCGGCTCGACGCCGAGCCGCGAGAGGTACTCCTCGATGAGCGTGCTCGTCGCGCCGGCGTCGGGCCGGATGTCGACGAACTCCCCGGCGACCGGACCGCGGGGCGGGTGGTGGTCGACGACGATGTCGACGGGGTGCTCCTCGGGGAGGCTGTCGTTGATCCCCGCCCGCGAGTGATCGACGAGGGCGACCCCGTCGTAGTCGTCGAGGTCGATCTCGTCGAACGTCGACAGCGAGAGGTCGAGCAGGTTCACCAGCGCGCGGTTCTCCTGATGGGCGATATCGCCGCCGTAACAGGGGTCGGCCGGGACGCCGACGACGTCCGCGACCCGCGCCAGCCCGATCGCGCTCGCGATGGCGTCCGGGTCGGGGTTGTCGTGGGCGACGACGAGGAGGGGACCGGAGAGCTCGCGGAGCGTCGACAGCAGCCGGACCGGCAGCTCGTCGCCGTCGGCGCCGGTCGCCTCGGTGACGCGAGAGACCAACGCCTCGACCGGGTCGACGACGCGGTCGGCGACCGCCTCCAGCGCCGACTGCTGGTCCGCGGTCGGGTTCGCCCCGACGTGCGCGACGATCATCGCGTCCGGGTAGCGGTCCCGCGCGGCCTCCGCGGCGGCGACGTTGCGCGCGGGGTCGTCGCTCGCGACCAACACGACCGCGGCGCGGTCGGGGTACGTCGACGGGTCCGTCGGGTCGGCCTCGACGGTGGCGACGTTGCGGTCGCGGAGCGTCGACGCCCACCCGGTGTCGTCGGTGATCGCGACCAGCTCGCCGCGCTCCTCGCGGGTGCGCTCGACGAGCGTGTTCCCGACCGCGCTACAGCCGAGCAGCAGACGCCGGGCCATACCGATGGGAAGGGATCGGGGAGGAAAACGCTGCCGTCATTCGTCCGCGGCGTCCGCCTCGGCGTCACCCCCCTCGCGGAGGGCCCCGTTCACCGCGGCGGCGACGTCGACCGCGGCGCGGTTCTCCGCCACGTCGTGGACGCGCACGAGGTCCGCCCCCCGGTCGGCGGCGAGCGCGGTCGCGGCGACGGTGGCGTGTTCCCGGTCGGCCGGCCCGCGCTCGACTGCCCCGAACATCGACTTGTGCGAGTGGCCGATGAGCACGGGACAGTCGAGCGCGGCGAACTCCCCGACGCGATCGAGCAGCTCGAACGCCTCGGCCGCCGACTTCCCGAAGCCGAGCCCCGGGTCGACGATCACCCTGTCGCGGTCGATCCCGGCCGTGTCGGCGAGCGCCAGTCGCTCGCGAAGGGACGCGATCACGTCGCTCACGGCGTCGTCGTATTCGGGGTCGTTCGTGGGATCGACCGGCGCGTCCAGGCTGTGCATCACGACGACCGGGCAGTCCGCGTCGGCGACGACCTCGCGCATCGCGGGGTCCTCCAGTCCGGTCACGTCGTTGATGACGTCGGCGCCCGCCTCCAGCGCCGCCTCCGCGACCGCCGGCTTCCGCGTGTCGACCGAGAGCAACACCTCGCCGTCGGCGACCGCCGGGACCGAATCGCTTCGAGCGTCGGGACGACGCGGTCGATCTCCTCGTCGACCGGTACGGGCTCGGCGCCCGGCCGGGTCGACTCGCCGCCGACGTCGACGACGTCGACTCCGGCCTCGACCATGCGCTCGACGCCCGCGACCGCGTCTTCCAGCGCCTCGTGGCGCCCGCCGTCGTGGAAGGAGTCCGGGGTGACGTTGAGCACGCCCATCACCGCGGTGCCGTCGGTCCAGGGGTAGTCCGGGGCGGTCGCGTCGTCGTCGATGTCGGCCGCACCGCTCTCGGCGTCCGAACCGCTCTCGGCGTCCGAACCGCCCTCAGCGTCCGAACCGCCCTCGTCGATCCCGAGCCGGTGGGCGACGTCGACCGCGACGCCCGCGAGCCCCGCGCTCTCCCGTTCGCGCAGGCGGTCGACCAGCGCACGGTACTCCGCGAGCGTCGCGCCGAGCGTGATCGGCACGTGCTCGCCGCCCGGGACCCGTCCCTCGCCCGCCCCGAGCCCGCCTATCGCGGCGTCGCCGCCGACCGCCCGGACCGCCGCCGCGAGCCGCTCGACGCGGTCGCCGCGGAGCCGGAGGGAGAGGACGCGGTGGTCGATCCCGTCGG
>ENA-ORCR01000856-ORCR01000856.1-marine-metagenome-genome-assembly--contig:-NODE-856-length-11412-cov-3.491398_pt1 | contig 11412 bp, 11 predicted proteins | sample MGYA00237782_ERZ508514 | MGnify/ENA primary metagenome ERZ508514 (study PRJEB26185, sample SAMN06268960) | marine metagenome | isolation source: Eden Landing Ponds, San Francisco, CA, USA | place...
GGGGCGGTCCTCGGCGACCGGATTCGCATGGCCTCGAACGTCGGCGACATGGACGTGTTCTTCCGGTCGATGAGCGCCCGCGGTCAGCTCGGCGGCCTCTCGACGGCGACAGCCGACGCCATCACCGCTCTCGACGCCTTCGGCAAAGACCGGATCGTCGTCGAGACGGTCGGCGCCGGCCAGAACGAGGTGGACGTGGTCCGTACCGCCGACACCGTCGTCGTTCTCGTCCAGCCTGGCAGCGGCGACGACGTGCAGATGCTCAAGGCCGGGATTCTGGAGATCGGTGACGTGTTCGTCGTCAACAAGGCCGATATGGACGGCGCCTCGACGACCGTCGCCGACCTCCGGGAGATGCTCCACATGCGCGACGGTTCGACGACCGCGGCCACCGGACATCACGGTCTGGGGGCGGTGGCCGACGAGGAAGGGGGTGGAACCGCCGACGCCGGTTGGGACCCCGAAGTCGTCGAAACGGTCGCCACCGAGGGGACGGGCGTCGAAGCTCTGATCGACGTTCTCGACGACCACTACGCCTACCTCCGGGAGACGGGCGAACTCGACCGGCGGGAGCGCACGCGATACGCCGAGGAGATTCGACAGTTGCTCCGTACGGACGCCGCGGACCTGCTGGAAGACGAGATCGAGCGCCACGGCGGGATGGACGCGCTCGTCGACGAGGTGCAGGCGCGGGACGCGGACCCCTACACCGTCACGGATCGGATTCTGACTCCGCTGGCCGACTGCGTCGAGCGTCGCCGAGAATAAGGTCGCGGCGACCGACGGATGAGATATGAAGCTCAGACGCCTCGGCATCGTCGCCGCGGGCCTCGCTGGCGGTGTCGTCGGCGCCGATCGACTCCTCCGTGGCGCGGCCGGCGAACTCGAACCGGCCCTCGACGCGACCGAGCGGACGTATCGCTGGCGCGGGATGGATCTCTCCTACGCGGAGGTGGGTGACGACACCGATCCCACGCTCGTCTGCCTCCACGGCATCAACGCCGCGGCCACGAGCAACGAGTGGCGCACCGTCTTCGAGGCCCTCGCCGATGACTACCACGTCCTCGCACCGGACCTGCCCGGGTTCGGCCTGTCCGACCGACCGCCGCTGACCTACTCGGCGTCGCTCTATACGACCTTCGTTCGGGATTTCCTGACGGACCTGAGCGAGAACGCGGTCCTCGTCGCGTCGTCACTGACCGCTGCGTACGCGGCCGACGCCGCCAGCGACGTCGACGTGGATCGACTGGTGTTGATCTGCCCGACGGCCGAGACCATGCCGGGCCGCCGCGTGTGGCTGCGCTCGCTCGTCCGGGCACCGCTCGTCGGCCAGGTCGTGTACAACGCCATCGGGAGCAAGCGCTCCATCCGCTACTTCCACGACGACCACGGCTACCACGACACGTCGAACCTCGCCGACGAAACCGTCGAGTACGAGTGGCAGACGGCGCATCAGCCCGGCGCACGGTTCGCAACGGCGTCGTTCATCAGCGGCCACCTCGACCCCGAGGCGGACATGGACGACTTGCTCGCCGACCTGTCCGTGCCGGTCACGCTGGTCTGGGGCCGGGACTCCGACATGCCGCCGCTGGCCACGGGGCGGGACCTCGCCGAGAGTGCCGACGTGGAACTGGTCTCTATCGGCGATTCGGCACTGCTCCCCCACGTCGAACATCCCGAGGAGTTCCTCGCGGTCGTTCGCGGACAGACGGTCGAACCGACGGACCACCCCGACAGCGACGAATAACGCCGCAGACGCCGTCGAAGCCGACTCAGTCGGTCGCCTCGTCACTCGTTGGGTCTTCGGTCGCCTCGCCGCTCGGTGGGTCTTCGGTCGCCTCGTCATTCGCACTCTCTCCGGCGGCCTCGCCCTCGTCGGTTGGCTTCGGCGACCCCTCCTGAGACGGACCGTTCGTCGATTCGGTGAGCGGTGTCGCCTCGTTCGGGTCCGTCGTCTCGCTCGGGTCCGTCGTCTCGCTCGGTCCTCTCGGTGGCTCGTACGTGTATCGATAGCCGTCGTGGACGACGTGGTAGGCGTTTCCGTCCGGTTCTTCGAGCACTCCACTATCGGTGTCGATAGCGAAGTCCACCAGGTCGGCGAGCGTCTCGGCCGTAGCGACCGGCATATTGCGGGCCTGCGCTGGCAGGTGAATCGCCGTGATCCACTCGTCGAAGTCCGCTCGGTCGTTCCGGTAGGTGAGCCACTCGCGCTCGCTCTCGGAGAGGCCGATGGCGTTTCGCGAGCGTGCGACGGCGAGACTGACGATGGCGAGCAGTCCGCCCACTACCAGTAGCGGACCACCCAGGCGTTGCATCGCACTGGGTTCGTTCGGAACCGTCACCGTCTCTGTCTCTGTGAACTGTTCGGTGGACGGCGTCGATTCCACGGTGTAGATTCCGCTCTGTGCGGTGATCGGAAGTGTGTAGGTGAGTTGCTTGCGCTCGGCGCCGTCGACCTGCCGGGTCGCGGAGACGTCCACGCGGATCCGGGTCTGTATCCGCCCCGGGGCGCCGAGACGACGGCTCACGGCCCGCGCTCGTTCGATAGAACGGGTGACGTTGACCTCGAACGGCGCCGTCGCGGGCGCTCCTGGTTGTTTGATAGTCTGGCTCGTTCCGAGCGGCCGCGTCTCACGCCAGTACACCGTCGGGTCCTGGTCGCCGCTCGTGCTCTCGGCGCTTTCGACCACCAACTGTCTGTCGGTGGTGACGTTCACAGGGGCGTCCGAACCGGGCGTCACGAAGCGAAACTCGCCGGAGAGAACCGGCGTGATACGCTGGAAGTACACGCTCCTGTCTCGAAGGGTCGATCCGTCCTCGAACGGCGTTTCGTCGGCGGGGTCCCTGACGGTGGCGCCGTGCGAGAACGACCCGTTCACGCGCCACTCGTCGACGACCCGCTGTTCCTGGTGGGTGCCCGTATCGACGTATGCCCCGTGAGCGAGGACAGCCCCCGTTCCTGCGACCAGGAGGCTCAGGAGCAGGACAGGCCCGAACCACCGGTCAAGCGCCGCTCGAATCCGTAGCGACTGTTCCTCGCTCATGGCTTCGTCCTATCTGTTACCATCACTGTATTCCCTGGGTGGACGGGTACGGCGTCCGGTTCGCGCTCCAGTTCCGAACAGCACTGTCTTCTGGTCGACGCAATCGGTTCCAGTCGATCCGCGGTCGCCGGGTCCGTGAGACGACCGTCACGAGACTCGCTGAGCCCCGCGGAGCAGTGCGAACACCACTGCCACCAACGCCAGCAGTGCGACGACGGCGCCGGTCACGGTGGAACTGACACCTCCGAGACCCCTCGTACTCGGCTGGTCACCGTCCAAAGCCGGCGGTTGGGGGGTCTCCGGCGGCGGAGCCGAGACCGTCGGCGTCGGCGTGCTGACAGCCCGCTCGTCTGGCGTCGATGTCTCGCTCGGGGTGTTCGTCAGGTCATCTGTCGGTGCAGCCGTCGGACCGTCACCGTCTGTCGCGGTCGGTGACGGTGGCGTCTCGTCGACCGGGGTCGGGGTCGGGGTCGGCCTCGGACCGTCCGTCGGTTCGAGTGTCGCGCTCGCCTGGGCCCCGTCGGACGGAGGCCGATCCGTTTCGACGCGGGATGCGTGGATGACGAACGAATCGGCGCGCTCGACGCCACCCTGATCTCTCGCGTCGATCCGGAGTCCGACGTCGACCGTCTCGCTCGGATCGAGCGCCACACGGTTGGCTCGCTCCTCGACCGATTCGGCACCGTCCTCGCCGCGAACGTACTGGAGGGCGTCGGCGTCGTCGGTTATCCACACCGACACGGGCGTCGTTCCCGTATTCGTGACCGTGAAAATAGCGGGAACCGTGCGCACTGTGCCCCCTGAAATCCCGTCGATGTCGACGTACGGGTTCCGCTGACCGATGCGGATCTCGATTTCGCCGTCGTCGTTCAAGACCGCGAACTCACCGTTCGACCCGTTGGCCGGGGCTAGCTCGACGCCTTCCACTCCGTCGAGCTGGTCGACGCCCGTCGACGACAGCGACGCGGCGGTCGAGACGAGCAACGCTATCGAAACGACAAACGTGACGACTAGTAGGTGGGTCCGGTTCATCGTGCTGGCTCTTGGTGACGGTATCGACCGGCGATCTGGATCCGCCCTCGAGAGAATAGTGGTCCCACGCCGGTATTGTCATGTGCCGCTTGTGGACTGTCAGCCACCGCCTGCGGTCCTCCCAGGCAGTCATTGAGCCGAGGCACGAACGTCGGTCGGACGAGCGTCGAGCGGCGACAGGGCGCTGCTCGTGGCCCCTCTCGGGACTGTGATGTCCGATATCCGCTCCAAACGCATATCGTCCAAAGCGTCCGTCTGGCATTGTTGAAATCCTCAGTCGGTGATAGGTTTCTGCAGTATTGCTCCATACAGGGCGTACATCTATTGGCTACTTCCCTACAGATTGGTTCGATATGGGGATACGCAGCAGAAAAAATGAATTCCGGCGACCCATGACGTGCTCGCCGTCAATTGCGTCAGGATTACTTGCCCTTGGTTAGCTTGAGGACGTCCTGTTTGGCCATTTCCGCACCTGTTTCGAGGAAGGATGCGAGCGAGAACGACTCGGGGACGACGCCGAGTTGCTGGAGCTGTCCGAGTGCGTCCCAGACGGCCCACCCCTCGACGAGCATCCCATCCTCATCGACCTTGTGGACGAGGATCCCTGGCGAGGTGCCGGACTTCCCGGTCGCCGGGATACCCATAAACTCGCCGTCGTGGGTGCCACTGACGGTGAACCCGACAGTAACCATGTCGTCCTCTGCGATCATGTACTCGACATCCATGTGGAAGTCAGAGAAGCCATCACGGACGGACTGGATAAACGCTCGCAGCCCCTCCTTGTCCACCTTGTCTTCCTCGAGGTCGAACCAGTGTCCGACGTAGTCGTCGCTCACCGTCTCCTCGAAGAGGTCGAATGTACCTTCGTTCCACACCTCGTCGACGAATGCTTGTTCGTATACTTTGAGTTCCTCTGGAGATTTCATTTTGGCTGGCATTGGATTCACTCCGGTACACACGCCTCGACACGAGAAACGTATACCGTCTGAATACACGTCACGTGAGCGCATAGCTTCAGCAGATAATTGTCGTCCGTTGAGAATTAATCTCCCGTGATGCGAATTACGTAGTCGGTGACGTACTTCTTCAACCAGAACGGCAGAGACGACTCTTTGCTGAACGCAGTCTCTTGTCTCTATTCAGCAATGAGAACTCACGACGATTGCTGAGGGGCCGGAGTCCGTGGTCACGTGCAGGCTGTCTGAACGAGAATTGCTTCCGCGAATAGCGTTTCGAGAACCGGGCCACGGCACGACGGGCCAGCACGATAGCACGTTCAACGAACGGGAGGAGACGTGACTTCGGGAGCGTCTCCATCCTGGCTCGCGCTACTCGCTGACCATCTTTGTCAGCGAGGGGTTCAACAAGGCCGTCCGTCTCGATTAGCTGTCTGCATCGCTCCTCGCGAACCAAGCCCCCTCTCTGGTTCAGCCCTCGTCAGAATCGGTGTCCCACAACCGCGACTGCAGTCGGTCGAGCCGTGAGGGGCCGTCTCGTGACCGCGAGCGAATACGGCCAGTCCCCATGAGTGACACTCCGAGCAGGTAGAAGGGGAGTCCGAGCACGGCGTCGATTGCGAGTATCGGGAGCCAGGGATGGATCTCGTAGAGCGAGCGGATGGTCGACTGCGGGAGGACGTGCAGATAGCGGTGTTCGACGACGTACTGTCGATAGTAGCCGGTCTCCGGTGGAGCGGAGAGAGTGAGCGTCGCGTTGACCGTCGACCGGCCTGGTATCACGACCGCCCGCGGCTGGACATCGATTCGTTCCGACGTCGGTTCGAAGTACGTGACCATCGGTACTGCTCCGCCGTTGCGAAGCAGGTACGGTACAGATTCGTTCGTCCCAGCTTCGATGACGCGAATTCCCTGCGAATCGAAGTCGGCGCTCACGACGCCGAACTCCTGGGGACCACTCGGGACGACCATCGTCATCGTGGCGGCGAGTACGATCGCTGCCGCGAACGCAGCCATCAGGAGCCGTGCGTCTCTCCCGGAATGACGAGCTGTCTGGCGATTGCGCTCTTTCGTCTCCGGTCGTAGCATCACGTCTGCCGCGTACGCGAGGAGCGAGAGCCCGAGGATCAGATACGCGATACCCTGCGTGCCGAGCAGTGACCGTGTTCCCAGCGTCGCGGCGAGTCGCTGCTGGACCGACGTCAGCACGGTCTGGGTGCCCGAAACGATCGTTCCGACACCGGGGATGGCGACGACTGTTCCGGCTGGTTGCCAGACGACCGCCACGATTTGTGTGCGCTTGACCGGTGGTTCGTCGCCGTCCTGATCAGTAAACGGGCTGTTGTCACCTCGTGTCACAAACCCCCGATCAGTTTCCGCAACGATGCGGTGAGTCGTCAGTCCGCCACCCTGAATCTCCGTTGCCCGGTACGTGACGACGTCGCCTGGTTCGACAGGTCCCGCGACGGCTGCCGGGACCGCCACGAAGCCGTCTCCGGGTTCGAGTGTCGGCTTCATGCTCCCGGTTTCGACGTAGCCCAGTAGTACAGGTTGCCCGAGTACCTGGCCGGCCACCATCGCGACGAGGAATAGTATCGCCGCGACTTCGAGCAGCGTCCCGAGAGATTTCAGGCGCGACATCTATCCACCACCAGCCATCAAATCAGACGTGGAATCTGTTCTCATACTGGTGTGACGGCCCCTCCTCAGGGACACTGTTTGGGTGAAATCGCTGCGTGGGTGATTACAGGACGTCCGAGAGTTCGTCTCGGTTCCCGCCAGTCGCGGTGTATATCGTTATCGTCCCACCGACGTCACCCATTGTCGTATCGTCCTTCGTTTCCATCGTGATGTCGACGTCCACCGAGTCGGGTTGCACCAACTTGGGCAGGCTGTCGACGCTGTTGTAATCTCTGGCGAGGAGCGACGTTCCCGCCGAGACACCGGTTGAATCGTCGCCGTCGGCAGTGAGTTCCAGGTTCTCGAGATCGAACCCGTCGGCTTCGATGACGACACGCATGTCGCCCGTCCCAGAGATGTTTGCGATCCGGAACACCTCGGAGAAGTTGAACGTCGAGTCGGGGTTGAGCCCTTGCGCATCACCGTCGAAGATGCCGAGGCCGGAGTCACTGTTGAAGTCCAGTTCGAGTTGCCCCTCGTCGGTCCCGGTCGCGTATCGCTCGTCCAGCGCCGTGATCTCGACGAACCCGCTCGAGTCAGCCGCGACGTTCACGTCCACAGTACGAGTACTGGACGACGTCGTGAACGCGCCTGTACCTATTGCAGCCGCCGACCCAGCGGCGAGCGATCCCATCCCGAGCAGAACCTTGCGTCGTTGTACCATTGTTGTGTCACCTTGGTTGTGCACGCACGACCACTGACCACCGTACCGGCAGTGGACCGTTGCGGCGGCGTGCTCACACCCACTGTCGGGTGTATCTAGACCAGGGGCTGGGACCCTCCTTTACATGAGACGCCAGATGAACTGCTCGGGGGTCATTGAGCAGCCATAGGGCGAGCAGTAGCCCCCCACAATGGAAGTGATCGCCCATCACGACGCGTCGGTTACGCACGTAAAAGGCCCGTTGTACTTCCCGTGAGATGGTAACGATATGTCTATTTTACCAGCTAGTAGTGCTAAGTGATCTGTGTGTGAGTCAATAGCGTCACGAATCGATACTCAATTGACTACCATGCGATGGGACCGTCGGCAACACGGGTGATTGAGCTACGTAATTCGCGTTCACTGTGGGTTTCAACAATGGGTACTGCACTACAATCTCAAACAGAGACAGAGCCGATCGACTCCGAGGGCCTCGCGGACGCCACAGAACAGGGACCCGACCGGGACGAGTTATTCCACGTCCTGCGGAACCAGCGCCGGCGGTTCGCGATCCACTACCTGAAACGGGATCCGGATCCTGTCGACGTAGGTGACCTCGCGACGCAGGTCGCGGCGTGGGAAAACGACGTGTCCGTCGAAGCGGTCACGTCGAAACAGCGGCGGCGCGTCTACAACGCACTCAAACAGACGCACGTCCCCGAATTGAACGAGACGGGGCTCATCGAGGAGGACAGGGGCGAGGTCGTCCTGACGGATCAGGCCGAGCAACTGGACATGTACCTCGAACTCGTGCCCGAGAAAGACATCCGATGGAGTGAGTACTACATCGGGTTGGGAGCCGTCGGGATGGCTGTGCTGACGGTGACCGGACTCGATTTCGGACCGTTCGCGATGCTCCCGGACATCGCGACGGGGGTGTTCCTGGCTGTGTCGCTGATCATCTCGGCCGTCGTCCACCACTACTACTACTCGAACGTGCACCTCCTCGGCGGCAACGAGAAACCGCCGGAACTCCGAGGTGACTGAGGATGCACCTCAGACGGGCGCTCCTCCTGACCGTCCTCGTCGCGCTCATCCCGGCAACTGTGCTCGGTACTGGCAGTTTTAGCGCAGTGAATGCCGACCGGGGGTTCGACGTTTCAGTAGCAACCGACGAGAATGCGTATATCGGGGTCGAGGTCGAACCTGCCGAGGGATTCGTCGGCGGCGACCCGGTCCCGGTCCTCCGGCTGACGGACCAGTTCTCGGGAACGCTCGTCCTCGAGTCCGTCACGACGACCAGTTCGCTCGTGGCCGTCGAGACGGAGACTCCGGCGGATATCGGTGTCGGCGACGCGGTGACGGTCCGGGTGACCTGTCGTGCGGCTGGGAGTGAAGGAGCCCCATTTTCCATCGAAGCGGCCGACCAGACCACCTCGGCCGTCATCGACAGGACAGTCCCGATAACGTGTATCGAGCCCGACGTGCAGCGCGTGAGGTTCGATGGCTGCGGCAACGCCCTGATCGAGGCAGACGACGCGATATACCCCCTCACCGTCACGAAGGAAGTCGACGATCCGAGTACCGACGGGGTATCGAGGACGACCGTCACAGTCGACAGCGACGGCAAGGTCGGTCCGGGCCAGGGCGGCAAACTGGTCGCCATCGAGGCCGACGGCGAGCGATACGAGAACCAGAACGCGTGTGCGGACGAATCTGCATCCGACGACGCTGCGACCGCCACCACCGGAACCCAGTGACGAGTCGGTAGATGTGAATCCGTGCTGGAGGTCCGCGACGGACGTGTTGGGTCCAGCAGGTGTTCGGTCGACCTGGCCGAACTCGACCGGTGGCTCACCGAGAGACGCTCCGGGGAGAACGAAGATCCGAGTGCTTACCGCGGTCGGAAGACGATGGCCCGGTCGCCGGTCGTCTCGCGCTCGCCGACGTCGATGCCGACGGGCATGCCGACTTCGATATCGTCGGCGTCGACGCCGCGAAGGAGGCCGGTCACGCGAACGGGACCGTAGTCGACGATTGCGGTCGTGTAGGGCGTGTCGGCGCTGAACTGCGGCGTCGCGACCGAGACGGTCGTGTAGGTCGCCACTTCGCCCGAATCGGGAAACGTCGTCTCGGACAACTCGCGGTCGCCACACTCGGGACAGACCCGCCGCGGTGGCAGCCAGCCGTGACCGTTCGCACACTCGACGTAGTACCCCTCGCCGTCTTCGATAGCATCCAGCAGGTCGTCGTACTCGCCGTCCCGTGCTTTGTCGCTCATGGTTGGACCTCCAGCACGTGCACCGTCGCACTCGCGACAGTTCCACCAGCGTTGTGGGCGACCCCGACTCGGGCGTCGCCGACGTCCTCGGACCACGAGGACGCACCCTGCATGAGTTTCGTCAGCGAGACGACCTGCGCGACGCCGGTCGCGCCGACGGGGTGGCCCTTCGCTTTCAGGCCGCCCGAGAGGTTGACCGGCATCTCGCCAGTGGCGTGCGTCTCGCCGTCGCGAGCGGCGGTGATCCCTTCGCCCGGTTCGTAGAGACCGAGCGATTCGATGGCGAGCACTTCGGCGATGGTGAAACAGTCGTGGACCTCCGCGACGTCGACGTCGTCGGCCGTGACGCCGGCGTCGTCGTAGGCTTCCTCGGCGGCCTTGTTCGCGGCGGGCGACCTGGCGAGGTGCTCGCGGTCGTGGAGCGCCATGCGGTCGCCGCCCTGGCCGGTCCCGGTGATGGCGACCGAGGCGTCCAGATCGTGTTTCTCGGCGTATTCGGCGCTCGTCAGGACCGCGGCGCTCGCGCCATCGGTAATCGGGCAGGCGTCGTAGAGGCCGAGCGGTTCGGCGACCATCGGCGCGTCGAGCGCGTCTTCTACGCTGATCTCCTTCCGGAGTTGCGCGTACTCGTTCGGGAGTCCGTGGTCGTGGTTCTTGACGGCGACGTGGGCGAGGTCCTCTCGGGACCCGCCGAACTCGCGGAAGTACGCTCGGGCCATCAGCGCGTACGCGCCGGGGAAGGTCATCCCGGCGCGAATCTCGTAGAGGTCGTCGGCGGCGATGGAGAGGGCGTCCGTCGCGCCAGCGGTTCCGATGTTCGTCATTCGCTCGGCACCGCCGACGAGGATCACGTCGGATTCGCCCGTCCGGAGTCGCATGACGGCCTCGCGGACCGCCGCGCCGCTGGAGGCGCAGGCGGCCTCGTAGCGGGTGGCCGGGACGTCGAGGCCGACGGCTTCGGCCATCAGTGGGGCCTGGTGGCCCTGGTGCTCGGCCAGTTCGCCCATGAAGTTGCCGTAGAAGAGGGCCTCGACGTCGTCGGGGTCGATCCCCGCGTCGTCGAGTGCGGCCAGGCCCGCCTCGGCGAAGAGGTCTCTGCCAGTCCGCTCGGGGTGTTCCCCGAAGTGGGTCAATCCGACCCCTGTGACGCGTGGGTTGCTCATCGGATACGAGTAGGAACTCCAGCGGCTAAAAGGCGCGCGTTCATCTGTAAACCGTTCCCAGGGTCACCCACTGCGACCCCGCAAAAACCACAGGATCGCGGTCGGATCGGTCGGGCTTACATTCCCATGTCCGCAGCGGCCTCTGGCACCGGCAGGTCGTGTCGGGCGACCCCGAGCAGTTCCGCGACGTGGTCCAGCGCCATGTCGAATCCGTAGTAGCGTTCGAGTTCGTCGCCCTCAGCGGTCGGGCGGACTTTCAGCATGGCGTAACCGTCCACGTTCTGGGCGACTGCGGCCGTCTGGCCGTCGCGTTCGAAGGTGAGCAGGCGCTCGGTCTCGGTCTCCTCGTAGCGGGCCGTGATGCCGTCGTTCGTCGCGGTCGCATCGGTCATTACCGGTGATCGGGGCCGGCCCTAGTCGTAGGCTTCGATCCCAGCCGCCAGCGGCGGGCGGTCGGTGTCCGCGCGACCGAAAGAGACGACCCGGTTCCGGCCGCAGGTCCCCTCATGACCAGGTGGCTCCAGAGCGGTCGTCGTCGCGACATCTGCATCATCCTCGCCGGGGAGGGACCGCTCCACGGCCAGGCGCTCAAGTCGCGGCTCGAATCGCACTA
>ENA-ORCR01000857-ORCR01000857.1-marine-metagenome-genome-assembly--contig:-NODE-857-length-11370-cov-3.111131_pt1 | contig 11370 bp, 10 predicted proteins | sample MGYA00237782_ERZ508514 | MGnify/ENA primary metagenome ERZ508514 (study PRJEB26185, sample SAMN06268960) | marine metagenome | isolation source: Eden Landing Ponds, San Francisco, CA, USA | place...
GTCACCCACAAGATCGAGGCCGCCGCCAAGTCCGGCCTCGACACGGTCATCATCCCGAAGGCCAACGAGCAGGACGTCATGATCGAGGACGAGTACAAGGACCAGATCGAAATCGTCCCCGTTCGCCACATCTCGGAAGTGCTGGAAGTCGCCCTCGCGGGCGAACCCGAGAAGGACAGCCTCGTCGACCGCCTCAAGTCCATCACGGGCAAGGCGCTCGAACAGCGGGAAGTCGGACAGTCCGGCGGCAGTCCGAGCCCGCAGTAACTCGGCGCCGTCGCCTGCGTTCGTGCGAATGTGAATCGCTGTTTTCCGTTCGTGTTTCACCGCTCCGAAACGATTTTCGACCGCCGAGTCCCAACTGACTCTGTGACTGGTCCCCTCGCGTACGGCCTGGCGCTCGCGGCTGTCATCGGTCGGTCCGAGCCGGACTTGGTCGGGTTCGTCTGGCTCGTCGGCTTCGTGCTGACGGGCTTTCTCGTCCTCGCGCGGGTCTCCCAGCGAGCAGTCGACGACGCGGCCGATGGTCCAGGCGGAGTGACGCGAGAGCCACGCCCTCCAGCGCCCCCGCAGGCCCCGGCGTCTGGGCAGGCGGTCGAGCGGGAGGTGGACGACGAAGCGACTCCCGAGCCGGACGCAGCGACGGCACCAGTCGCTCACCCGCTCGCGCCGGAGGGCGCCGTTGGCTCCTCGCCGGAGGACGCGAGCGACCCGCCGCTCGACAGCGCAACCGAACGGTCGGCCCACCGGGCCGACCAGGCGGCAGATGTCACGTCTCGACCGGCCGTCGGCGAGGGGGCGCCGCTCTCGCCCGGGATGCTCCTCCTCAACGTGGCGCTGACGCAGGGAGTGTTCGGCGCGCTCGTCGCCGGTGGCGTCTGGTACTTCGGCGTGCCCCCGGGCGCACTCGGCATCTCTCCAGCGTCGCTCTCGACGGGGCTCCCGGCGGTCCTCGTGGGTGTGGGGTTCGGCGCGGTCCTCTGGGTCGGGAACGAACTGGCGTCTGGACTGGCCTCGGCATCCGGGGCTGACTACGACGAGGGCCTGCGCGAGCTACTCGCGCCGGAAGGTCCCAGGGCCTGGGCGCTCTTGCTGGGGGCGACGCTGCCGGTGATCGCCGTCGTCGAGGAACTCATCTTCAGAGCAGCCGTGATCGGTGCGACGACGGCTGCCTTCGACACCTCGCCGTGGGCGCTTGCGGCCGTCTCGGCCGTCGCGTTCGCGCTCGGGCACGGTGCACAGGGACGGGTCGGCGTCGTCGTCACGGGCGCGCTGGGCCTCGCGCTCGCGGCGGGCTTCGTGCTGACGAACAGTCTCCTGGTCGTGGTCGTCGCCCACTACCTCGTCAACGCCCTGGAGTTTCTCGTCCACGAGGGACTCGGACTTCCGGACCCGGTGTGGTCGTCCGGCCGCGACGGCACCGTTTAGTGCCAGACTGCCCATCACCAGCGCATGCGCGTCGACGTTCCGAACGACCGTCGCGTCGCCGTCGCCGGATGGGCACTGCTCGCCCTCGGATGGCTCGCGCTGACGGTCACGAATGCCGCTCTCGTCCCGGCGAGACTGGCGTTCGGGCTGGCGCTCGTGATCGCTGGTATCGGGGGTGTAGCGGCCGCTGGTTCGCCGTTCCGGGCGAGACTGACCGCCGGGGTGTTCTTCGTCGTCGGTGGGGCCGCGTTCGCCCTGTCGGTCGCGGACCCGGCACGGCTCCCGCTCGGGGAGTCGACGCTCTCGCTCGTGGGGAACCTGGCGGTCCTGGCAGCGCTGGTGCTCGTGCTTGCCGGGCGTCGCGACGGAGACCCAGCTAGCAGAACCGGCTGACCCTCAGAGCCCTTCCACGGAGCGCAATCGTTGCTCGACGCTCGCGGGCGCACCACTCGGCCCGTCGCGAACCCGATGATCCGGGATGAGAAGCGGCGCGGGATTGTCGGCGAGTGCGCTCCGCGCGGTCCGGACGTCGTCTTCGTCGTCGGGGTCGCCCTCGGGTGTCATCCGGACGAGTTGTGCGACGCTCACCTGTTCGCCGTAGGGAATCTCGCGGACGGCCTCCAGCACGGCGCGTCGGTCCGTCGGGACCGTCAGGGCGACGGTCACGTCGTCGAAGTCGTCCTCGACGCCGTTGAGGTACTCGTCGATCCGGTCGAGGAGGTCGTGCTCCGAGACTGCGTCGTCGTCGACCGCCTCGGGGAACGACAGCGAGAGGACGCGGCCCTGCGCTTCACCGAACTGGACGTATCGGTCGAGATACGCGGACTCGCGGGCGTAGATCCCAGCCTCTTCGGTCATACCCTACTCTAGGGGTGGTCGAAACTTGAAGGTGTGTCTCGTATCGGCCCGCCAGCCGGCCGAGGCTGTTCGGCCACGCGCTCGAATTTGTGTGTAGCCGACTACAGGTAAAAACGATAATAAATGTCAATACAATTTATTACCGAGTGGGGTATCGACCTGTGGTATGCGGAGGCATGACAGCAACCGTGGCGGGGGAGTATCGAGACGACAGTACGCCCAGATTCTGGCGGGGATGGGGATTGCGGGGCTCGCAGGCTGTCCCAGCGATAGTACCGGCGAAGGCGGGGAGGTCACGACCGGGACACCGTCACCGGCTGATGGGGGTGACGGTGAGAGTGACGGTGACGGAGGAACGTCGTCGGGCGCAGATGGTGAGTCTGACTCCAGCAGTGAGGAGACGGAGACGGAGGCAGACACCGCGACTGCGAAACCGCCGGTGACCGACACGATCCACTACGCGGTCGCGAACTCGCCCGACGTCTTCAACTGGAACCCGTGGACGCCCCAGGACAACACCGTCGGCGACCTGTGGATGTCAGAACTCCACGCGCTGCGAAACGTCCACACGACGAACATCTCCTACAGCGGGACGACGGTCCCGACGCCGCACAAACCCGACCACGAGGAGATCGAGATCATGACGTGGATCGCGGATTACGAGGTGGAACCCCCATACGACTGGTGGGACCACCACGACGAGCGCTCCTCGTACTGGAACGGCGACCCGTTCGACGCGGTGGCCCGCGAGAAACACAACCACGTCGACTTCTTCCAGAACGGCAACAAGTTCGCCGAGGGCGAGACGTTCAATCAGAACGCCGAGAGCCAGTGGACGCTGCACCGGTGGACGGACAAAGGCGAGGCGGCCAATCAGGATCCGGATCCCACCGGCCGCGCGGTCCTCGAATCGAACGCCGGGCCGGTGGACGGCGACCCGCCGATCCACCCTGACTACACCGAACCGTACCTGGAACGGTACTTCGACGCGAGCAGTTCCGACCAGGCCAGTTCGATCACGGACGACCTGACCAGCGACCGGATCGGTCTCGACCGGATGGCCCTGGAGGGCGGGACAGACGAGATGCTCGCAGGCTCGGGGCCCTACCGCCTGGAGTCGATGGACGACGTGGGCTCGGAGAAGATCATTCTCCACCTCGACGAGGACCACCCGAACGCCGAGTACACGAACGTCGAAAAACTCGGTATCTACTGGGCCGACGGCGACCGACGCCAGACGCTCCAGAGCAACGGGGCGCTCGACATCGACTACGGCGCCATCACGCCGGGGTCCTCGCCGAACCGCGACAGCCTCCCGGACCACATGCAGGAGATCACCCGGTGGTTGCGCGCGACGGGTGGTGACATCTGGAAGCTCAACTGGCACAATCCACACCTGGAGCGCCTGTGGGTGCGCCGGGCACTCGTCGAGGCCATCGACTGGACGAAGGTGAGCGCGAACGGCTGGGGCGAGGCGGCCTCGCAGGTGCTCGAACACGACACCTTCCTCCTCGACGCCCAGTCCGAGAGCGTGTTCTCCCAAGAGTTCCTCGACAGCCTACACACGTACTCTCGGAAATCGAACCCCGAGCGAGCCAATCAGTACATGCAACGGGCTGGGTACTCCAGGCAGGGCGGCCAGTGGGTCGACCCGGACGGCAACCCGGCCGAAATCGACCTCGTCGCGACGTCGGCCATCCAGGACCACGTCCAGGCCTGCCAGACGATCCGCGCGAACCTCTCTAGCTGGGGCTTCGGCGTCAACTTCACCACCCAGGGGTGGTCGACGTGGTCGAACAATCTCGACCCCAATGGCGGGCTGAACTACGACACGTCCATCTTCTGGCACGGCGACCCGTACGTCTTCCAGTACTACCACGACCGCGGCGCGTGGTGGGACGAACCACTGGTCGCGGGGAGTCCCACGGCCGCGAGTCCCTTCGAGGCCGACCCCGAAGACGAGGTGGACACCCAGAACAAACCCATCACCCAGCAGGTCCCCGACGAGGCGGGCGCCTTCGAGGCCCCCGACGAAGCGGGCGCTGCTCCCGACCTGGACAATGCCACGGAGGTGAACCTCGTCGAGACGGTCAACGCCATCCGCGAACCCGGGAACTCGGAGGCCGACCTCCAGGAACTGTATCGGACCTGCGCTCGCTACTACAACTTCTACGTCCCCCACTTCTCGTTCCACCAGTACCTGAGCGGCGCCTGGGGGAACGTCAGGGACTTCGACTGGCCGGGTGCGGACTCGCGTGCCCTCGACTACGAGCGCTCGTTCGCCATCGAGGACGTCCTCGTCCTCGGCGGTATCGCGCAGGCCAGCACCGACACGGAGTTCGAACCGCCCGAGTAATCCCGCTGAGGGACGCCTTCGGGACCTATCCGGGCAGGTCGGCGTCGGCGTCGACGGTGTGGTCCGGTTCCGGCGGGAGGTCCCAGTCGGTGGTCAACTCCAGCAACTGGACGAGCATGTTGGCGGTCGCCCCCCACACCGTGTAGCCGTCGACGTGGAAGAAGTGCAGCCGAATTTCGCCGTAGTGTGGGTGGTCCCGCCGCTCGCTCTCGTAGTTCTCCAGGTCGGTGAGCCCCGCGACCGGGAGGACTGCCACCTCCGCGACTTCCGAGTCGGTGGGGACGTACTCGCGGTCGGCGATGGTGGCGACGAACGGGCGGACCAGGTAGTCGGTGATCGTTCTGATGTCGTCGATGCGGCCGACGACGTCGACTTCCTCCGAGTTGAGCCCGATTTCCTCGTTGGCTTCCCGGAGTGCAGTCGAACGCAGGTCGTCGTCCGAGGGCTCGCGGCCACCGCCGGGGAAACTCATCTGTCCGGGATGGTCGCTGAGGTGGTCGGCCCGCTTGGTGAACAGAACGTGGTGCGCGCCGTCGCGGGTGAGAACGGGTGCGAGGACGGCAGCCTCGCTCTCGTCGCCCGTGAGCCGGTCACTGTCTGGACCCGAGGGGTCGTCGGATCGCAGGCCAGCGGGGTCGCGCTCACGTACCCGCGACAGGTCCATACGGCTACGAATGGGACGGGTGGTCTTAATTGACCTGTTACCCACGAAGGAATCGTCAGATGGCGTCCAGTCGGTCGCGGAGCTCCGTGGTGTCGACCGACGCCCAGGTCTCCAGGTCGTAACAGACGTCGACGAGCGTGGCCGCGCGGTCGCTGTCGCCCGCTTTCGCGGCGGTAACGGCGTCGGCGTCCAGTTGGTCGCGGGCAGCGGTCGCGGCCGTCTCGCGGTCGACCGAGCGTTCGGTCACGTCCATGATGTGTGGCAGGTCTTCGGCGTGCTCGGGCAGCGTCGGGAACGCGACCGGCCCAGGCACGAGGAGCGATTCGTCCTCGCGCTCGACCGCGACGAGGTGATAGCTCTCGATGGCCCGGTCGATGGCCGCCTCGACGGCCTCGTCGTCGGGTTCCTCCCCGCGCTTGAAGGCGAGTTCTTCCAGCGCCCGATGGAGTTCCGCCCGCGTCAACCCCCCGAACAGGTCGACGACCCCGGATAGTTCGTCCGAAAGCAGACTCATATCCGGTGCCACGACGGCGGCCCATTTCAGGATTCGGCTCTCCGAGTCGATTTTTGGTGTCGGTGATCGTGATCGGACGCAATCTCTCGATATGCCGTGCCGTGGGCGATAGGTGTAACTACTGGACGTGTTGGTCCACCGACCCGCTGGCTCAGAGTTTTTCAGTCAGCAGGTGACTGCAGGTGATGAAAGCCCTCTGGCCGCTCGCGGGTGCTGTGCGACATATCCTCACTCCGCTCGGATAGGGGTCGCGCAGCACCCGCCACCGGCCCTCGCCCTTTCAGTCCGCCAGGACGCCAAGGACCACCCCGCACAACACCGCAAACAGCCACTCACCTCCCCAGCCGATTCGCTCAGTCACTTCGTTCCTTCGCTCATCCACCGTCAGAGCAAGCTCTGACGAGCATTCGCTCGCAGGCTCGCGAATACCTCGCACGGCTACGCCGCGACCGCTCCTCCGTAGTGGACTCGCGGTCGCGACGGCGCGCGCCGCTGCACAAACACCCCACCGCACGACCACATCTCTCATTTCTCAGCGCCATCGACCGGTGACGCCGACCCCGTGACGCAAACCTTATGTACAACTCTGTCCGTTAGTGGACAGTAATGACTACTGATGACGAGATCGCGCCGAAGGTCCGGTCGATACTGGACGCGGCGCGTGACCGGTCGGGCGGCGATGAACGGGTTGCAGCGGACGCCCGGTCACTCACGGCGGCGTTCGAGCGCGCCGAGGCCGACGGGCGCGTGCCGGTGATCGCGGAGGTCAAACCGACGAGTCCGACGACCGACGGCGAGCGAGACGAGGACCCCGTCGAACTGGCCGAATCGATGGTCGCGGGCGGGGCCGCTGCACTCTCGGTGTTGACGGAACCGGAGCACTTCGGCGGGTCGACCGACGCGCTGGAACGCATCCGGGCAGCGGTCGACGTGCCGGTCCTGCGGAAGGACTTCGTGGTCCACGAGGCCCAACTCGACGCCGTCGAGTCCGACGTCGTCCTGCTTATCGTGCGCTTTCTCGACGAGGCGGGGACGGACGACCTGGCGGACCTGCTCGCGGCCGCGCGGGAGCGGGGCTTTCAGGTACTTGTCGAGACACACACCGCAGAAGAAGTCGAGCGCGCACTCGACGCCGGTGCGGAGATCATCGGGGTGAACAACCGTGATCTGGCTCAGCTTGACGTCGATCTGGGGACTTTCGAGGGAGTGGCGCCCGCCGTCCCCGAGAACGTCACCCTCATTGCGGAGAGCGGCATAGCGACGACGAACGACGCGCTTCGCATGCGCGAGGCGGGCGCGGACGCGCTCCTGGTCGGGTCGGCCATCATGGCCGCGGCAGGTGAGGAGGCGGGCGGCGTCGAGGCGGCAACGCGAGCCCTGGTGACGGCCGAGGCCAGTGACGTTGAGGAAGCGGGCCCAGCCGCGAGCGCAGACACGACGGAGACACACCAATGAGCACAGACAAGGCGAAGTTCGGCGAGTACGGTGGACAGTTCGTGCCGGAGTCGTTGATGCCGGCCATCGAGGAACTGACCGACGCCTACGAGCGGTACGTCCTCGAGAACGAAGACGGATTCATGGACGAATTCCGGCAGCGGCTGGCGGACTTCGGGGGCCGGCCGCTCCCGCTCCAGCACGCCGAATCCCTCTCGGAGCGCTACGACACCGAGGTCTACCTCAAACGCGAGGACCTGCTGCACGGCGGCGCGCACAAACTCAACAACGCGCTCGGCCAGGTCTTGCTGGCGAAGTACATGGGCAAAGAACGGATCATCGCCGAGACCGGCGCCGGCCAGCACGGCACCGCGACGGCGATGGCCGCCGCGCACCTCGACATGCCCTGTGAAATCTACATGGGCGAGACCGACATCCGGCGCCAGCGCCCCAACGTCTTCCGGATGAAGATCAACGGCGCCGACGTCAACCCCGTCACGACCGGTCGCGGCACGCTGAAGGAGGCCATCTCCGAGACGATGCGCGACTGGGCGACGACCGTCGAGAACACTCACTACGTCATCGGCTCGGTCGTCGGCCCCGCACCCTTCCCGCGGATGGTCCGTGACTTCCAGTCCGTCATCTCCGAGGAGGCCCGCGAGCAGATCCAGGAGAAGGCGGGCCGACTCCCCGATGCGGTCCTGGCCTGTGCCGGCGGTGGGTCGAACACGATGGGGACGTTCCATCACTTCGTCGACGACCAAGCCGTCCGACTGTGCGCCGTCGAAGCGGGCGGCTCATCACTCGACGTCGACGAGGAAGCAGGCGTCGCGCCCAACTCTGCCTCGCTGTCGACCGGCGAGACGGGCGTCCTCCACGGGGCGCGCACGAAGCTCCTGCAGGACTCCCACGGGCAGATCATGGAATCTCATTCGGTCTCGGCCGGTCTCGACTACGCCGGTGTCGGCCCGGAACTCGCGCACCTCGTCGACGAGGGCCGCGTCGACGCTGTCAACGTGGACGACGACAGCGCGCTCGAAGCGTTCCATCGGCTCTCGCAGGACGAAGGCGTCATCCCGGCGCTGGAGACCGCCCACGCCTTCGGCTATCTCGAACAGCACCACGACGAACTCGGTGACCTCGTGGTCGTCAACGTCTCCGGGCGCGGCGACAAAGACCTCGAGACCGTCCTCGAAGAGACCGAGAAACGCGACCTGGACATCGCGCCCGATATGTCCGTGCTTCGGCAGACCAATGCCGCCGGAGGTGGGATGTGATGGCGCTCGAACGCGTCTTCGCGGACGGCCCCGCCTTCGTCCCCTACGTCGCCGCTGGTGACCCCAGCTACGAGGAGAGCCTGGAGTACGTCGAAGCGCTCGAACGCGGCGGCGCCGACGCCATCGAACTCGGCCTGCCCTTCTCCGAACCCATCGCCGAGGGGCCCACGATCCAGGAGGCGGTCGTGCGCTCGCTCGAAGCGGGGATGACCCCCGAGCGCTACTTCGAGTTCGTCGCGGACCTGGACGTCGATATCCCCGTCGTCTGCATGACCTACTACAACCTGATCGCGCAGTTCACCCATCCCGACACCGACGAGCGGGGCCCACGCGCGTTCGCCCAGCGCGCGGCCGAGGTTGGCATCGAGGGGTTCGTGGTCGTCGACCTGCCCGCCGAGGAGGCGGGACCGCTGCGGGCGGCCTGTGACGAGTTCGACCAGGATCTGGTCTTCATCGTCGCGCCGACCACCGAGGGCGAGCGCCTGGACCGGATGCGCGAGCACGTCTCGGGGTACGTGTACGTGCAGGCGCGCCTGGGCGTCACGGGCGCGCGGGAGGACGTCTCCGACCAGACCGAGTCGTCGCTGGCCAGGATCGCCGACTGGGACGTGCCGAAGGCCGTCGGCTTCGGGATCAAGACCGGCGAGCACGCCGAGCGCATCGTCGCCGCGGGCGCCGACGGGATCATCGTCGGCTCCGCCATCATCGACATCATCGCCGAGGGCCACGAGGACGGCGACCCACTGGCCGAGACGGTCCAGCGCGTCGAGTCGAAGGCGCGCGAACTCAAACGCGGCGCCGTCGACGGGGCGACTTCCCGGGTAGACGCCGAGAACTGATCAGCCGAGCGGTCGCTTTTCGCGGACGGAGGACGCTCGATCGCGGCGGTCCAGTCTCCTGAGCGCGGCGTACAGCGGTCCCGACGCCAGGAGGCTGAGTCCGAGCGCGACGACGAAAAAGGCCGCGCCGGACGTGGCGCCCAGCCGGTCGAGCGCGGGCAGTCCGGCCGCGAGAGCCGACCGCCGGTAGTCGTCGGTCACGGTGGCGTCGCCGGCGACGTAGCGGTCGAGCCAGCCGTCCATCGACTGGCCGGCGACCGCGGCGACGCTCCGGGCGAACACGGCGTAGGTCACCGCGCCGTCGTGCGCGTTGAGTCGACGGAAGACGTCCTCCAGGGAGCGATGGCCCAGCGAGGCGTCGCGGATCTTCCGGTCGAGGACCGCGAGTGCGCGCGCGCCTTTCTCCAGCGGCGTCTGGCGGTCGGGCCAGGTGGCGGGATCGGTGAGCACCGCTCCGGAGGCCGACCCGCCGAACGAGTCGCGCATCGCCGACCGCGAGACCCGGCCCTGTTCGTAGCTCAGGCGGGCGGCGTAGTACTCGGCGCTGGCCTCGCGGAACCACCGCATCTCCGGCGCGAGCGAGAACGACTGGCGCGTGTGGACGTACTCGTGGATCCAGACGTTCTCGGGGCTGTCGAGGGAGGTGTCGGCGGCGACCCAGAACTCGTCGCGGGCCGGCACCGACTCGCCGCCGTCGCGAACGGGGTCCGGCGCCGCGAACGCGAGCACGCGCTCGTCGCGGTCGCCCACGTCGAACTCGCGGGCGGCCTCGGCGAGCGTGTCGAGGACGGCGCGCGCGTCGACGGTCGACTCGACGCCCGCGGGCACCACGAGTCGGACCTGCTGGCCCGGCACGGTCGCCGTCCGCACGCCGTGGGCGCCGACCAGCGCGTAGCGGTCGCCCATCGCGTGTCGGTCGCCGTCGAAGCGCCGGTCGCCGGCGACGGAGTCACCGGTCAGCGGCCACGACCGCGCGACCGAACCGTCGACCTCGCGCTGGACCTCGACGAACGGCACGGGGCCGAACGCCCACGCGTCGCTCGCTGCCCGCTCGGGATGTCGCGACTCGCCGGCGTCGACCGACACCGCGAGCGTGAACGAGGCGTCGTCGGCGCCCGTCCAGCGCAGGCGCGTCCGGTCGCCGCCGCCCGTCCGTTCGAGTCCGGTCGCGTCCCTGACTTCGGCGCCACCGACCACCACCCACAGCCGGTCGGTCCCAGAGAGGTTCGCCAGCGCGACGTCGTAGCGCACCGTCTTCGGCCCGCCCCGCGTCACCGTGACCGACGCCGACGCCGCGGCCACGCTGTCGGTCGTCGCTCGACCCTCGTCCGTCGCGGCGTCTCCGCCGGCCGACGGCGCCCCTGCGACGGCCGTCGCGGGCGCTATCGGTGCCGATAGTAGCACCAGAGAGAGAATCACGACCGATAGCGCGCGTTTCACGCCCGATACTATCGACTAACTCCCCATACTATTGCCGCCCCGAATATCGTCGTTGAAAACAAAGTCGCGTGCGGTGACCGAAGCGACTGCTCGGGCGAGGGGGATCTGCGGGTCAGGCGCCGCGCCAGCGCAACACGCCGAAGGTCAGGCCGCCCAGCGCCACGATACCGCCGAGGCCGAGGAGGATCATCGGGAGTCCGAGCCCGGATTCGTCCGCGGAGTCGTCACCGGGGTCGCCAGCCGTCGGCGCCTGCGTCGTGACCGCCGGCGTGGGTCCGTCCGCGGGCGTCGCCGTATCGGGCGGCTGTGCGTCGGTCGGCGTCGGGACCGACGTCGGCGTGCCGGTCGGCGTATCCGCGGGGGCGACGGTCACGTCGGTCGACGTCGAGAGCGGGTCGACGCCGCCCCGGTGTGTTATCGAGGTCGACGCATCGACGCCCGAGGGAGTACTCGCCGAACACGGCGCCCGCTTCGAGCGGACGGTCGTCGAGGGCGGCGTCGCCACGCTGTCGGTGTCGGTCCCCGACGACGGCACGGGGGCCGGGGTCCGGGAGTCGCTG
>ENA-ORCR01000861-ORCR01000861.1-marine-metagenome-genome-assembly--contig:-NODE-861-length-11277-cov-3.702946_pt1 | contig 11277 bp, 11 predicted proteins | sample MGYA00237782_ERZ508514 | MGnify/ENA primary metagenome ERZ508514 (study PRJEB26185, sample SAMN06268960) | marine metagenome | isolation source: Eden Landing Ponds, San Francisco, CA, USA | place...
AGGGATGAGCGAGTGAGTGAAACGAAGGAGCGAATCGGCTGGGGAGGTGTGTGGCTGTCTGCGGTGCTGTGCGGTCGCGGCCTGGAGGAATGAAAGGGCGAGACTCGGTGGCGCGGTCTGCGCGACCGCTATCCGAGCGACCATCGGGAGCGAGGATATGTCGCACAGACCGCGCGAGCGAGTCGAGGGCTTTCGGCACGTGTTGATGTCCACTGTCGAAGCAACGCAGAGTGAGCGAGTCGAGGGCGTTCATCGCTTGCCGTTGGGAGCGGTCCAACCAACTCATAGGGAGCCGACCGAGAGCGTTCACAACCTGCCGATTCCAGCGATCCAACCATCTCAGAGTGGAGTGAGAAATCAGACCGCGCGACACGAACGAATTTGATTGAGTACTCAAACAGCTAGTATAGTGATATATTACGAACGAATCGAACCCGAACAACAGGCCCTCCAGGCAACCAACGAACGAGAGAACCCACTCCTCACTCGAGCGTCTCGTTGGCAAGCGTCACCGAACGCACGTCACCACCGCGCATCGACCCGGTCCAGACGACGCGAACGCTGTCACCCGATTCGAGATGAAATCCAACGCTCCGGTCGCCGTCGAGATAGCTCTCGTCGCCGTCGCTATCGACGCGGGGGTCGTCGACGGTCAGCGAGTCACCGGAGCGAACCGGATACCCAGCCCCGCGTTTCGTCGGGCCGGCACGGTCCTGAACCCACGCGACCGACTCACTATTTCCAGTGTTCCCATCGACCACCACGACAGCCAACTCCTCGGTCGTGCGGTCGGAAATCGAGTCACCGCCGATGTGCTCGATAGTCAGCATCCCCGCGTCCGAATCGAACCCAACCGAAAACTCAGCTTCCGGGTTGTCGGCGCGGAACTCGTCGGCGAAGTACACAACAGATCCGACGACGCTCACGGTCAGCGCGAGGACGAGCAGCCAGACGACCCACCGCTCGACGCCGCCGCGTGTATCGCCCACAATCGCAGATCGACCGCGCATTATCAGCGGGCACTCGCGCCGGGTAGTTAGCTGTCGGGGATCCGCGGTCGGTGTGGCGAGTTCGCGATACCGAGATGGGGACCCGCCGATTCGGTGTGCCACCACCACTGGGACGGGTCCCCACAGCGTCACAAAACATTTGTCGCTCTCGGTCGACCGTGGAACGATGGCCCTCCACAGATCGATATCGACGCGAGCGGTGCTGATGGTCCTCCTCGTGGTCGGCGTCGCGGGACTCGCCCTCGGCGTCGGCGCGGTCCCCGACGATGGCACGGTCGACTCGGACGTGAACGTCACCGTGCTCGGCGCGACGGACGACGTCTTCGACCGGGTCGACGACGCCGCCGATGCACGGACGATGACCGCGAACGGGACCTTCGATAGGGCCGTAGAGTACGACGACCCGGTCGTCTACGGCGATACCTTCGTCGTCCGCATCCGCTCGGCGACGCTAGGCGATCGGTACGCCGACGCCGACGGCGCGAACGCGACCGACCGATTCTTCGGGCTGTTCGACGACAGAAATGCGAATCTGACGACCCGCGCGCTCGTCGGTCCCCAGCGCCAACCGTACGAGATGTCGCTCGACCGGAGCGACTCCCGCGTTTTGCCCGACAGCCAGAATAACACGTTCTACGTCGTCGTCGACTCCGAATCGGTGGTCGTCACCGAACGCGGGAGTGACGAGCGCTACGACCGCTTCCCGCGATACGACGACTTCGAGGTGTCGGTGGAGACCCGGACCGACGGCGTGACGACTGGAGACGAGCACCTGTTCACGTACGTGGGACCGGAAGGAAGGATGCGCAGCGAGCGGTCGAGCCTCAGACTGGCCGGTGGTGGCCCGGCACGGATCGACGCGAACGCGACCGCCATCACACTCCGCGGGTCCACGAACCTCCTCCCCGGCCGCGAGGTGACGCTGCAGGCCGTCGCTCCGAACGGGACCGTACTGGCCAGCGCCATCGGGACGACGACCGAGAACGCGACGAGCGAGCCAGACCGCCGCGACGACCGATCGAACGTCCGGGTCCACCTGACCGAGGCCCCGACCGACGACGACGAGTGGTTCACCCTCCGTGCGACGGTCCACAACCGGTCGGTGTGGGACCGTCGGGTCGTCGTCGGGCCGGAACCGCGGTGGTCGAACCTCTCCGCGGAGGCAATCGGCACCGATGGAACCGACTGGACGCTCCGAGTCGACGCCTCGTTCCGACTCCCGGACCAGGGTATCGTGCGGATCGAACTCCGGATGGTCGAGGGTTACGAGACGCTCGAAGTGCCCGTCCCCGAGGGGCGGAGTACCCAGACCTTCTACATCCGGAACGTCTCGAGTCCGCCCGAGACCGAACTGGAAATCGAGACCTACTGGGACAGCAACGGCGACGGCGAGTTTACCTTCCCCGAGGACGACACCTTCGGCACCAGCCTGGACGTCCCCGGCTTCCGGAACGACCTCCAGGAGCGACTCACCATCGACGGCGCCGCTGCACTCCGAGACACCGAGACGCCGACCCCGACTGACTCCCACACGCAAACCAGCACCGCGACACCCACGCGCACCGAGTCACCCACGCCGGACGAGTCGCCAACTGGGACGGCGACCACGCCGACAGACGACGGTGAGACGCCCACGCTGACCGTCGCCAAGCCGCCGACGGAAACCACCGACGCGCTGGGAACGGCCGAATCGACGGCCGACGACGGACCGGCGACCGATACCACGTCAGACGACGGTGCGGGCTTCGGTGCGCTCGTCTCGCTCGCCGTCCTCACCCTACTCGGTGTCGCCGCCGCTGCTCGCACTCGCTGAGGGGGGTCCCTCAGTCCGCCGCGCCCTCGTGGATGTTCTCGCCGCGATAGAGGCGCTCGGCGATAGTGAACGTCTGCTCGTTCTCGCGACGCGTCGGGAAGTGGGCGGCCATGTACCGCGCAGGGGCCAGGAGCGCAAGCCGCCGCTCGGAGTCGCTCTCGGCCGCATCGAACTGCGCGAACCCGCCTTCCAGGTTCTGGAGCGTGTGGAACCCGACGTCCTCGCGAAGCAGCCCCTCACCCAGCGTTCGCTTGAGCGCAGCTGGATCGCCGCCTGCATCGAAGTGCGCACTCACGATCCGACCGGCCTCGTCGACGTGACCTTGTTCGTCGAACGTCTCCAGCAGCCGGTCACAAAGGTCCTCCGGGTCGTCGTCCGCTCCATCTCCAGGATCCGGAATCGGTGCCCGTGGCTGGTTGAGGAAGCGGTCGAGGTACACGGCCATCGCACCCTGCCAGCAAGCCCGGTAGAGGTCCTCGGCGTCGGTGCGCCGGGCGAGTTGCTCGACGGCGTTGGCGAAGGAGAACGTGTGATGGACGGTGTCCCAGTCGCCGAACTCGTTGCTCGTCCCGAAGTGTGCCACGCGACGAAGCGCCGCCACCGACACGGCGTGGGCAAGTTCCTCCGTCGTCGCACCCTCTCGGATCGCGTCGCGGAGCGCCCCGTCGATGTCGTGCGGGTCGTCAGACAGGAGGGTTTCCACGAAGTCGTCGGGGCGCTCCCACGACTTCCCCGCTCCGGCGGCCGCGAGGTCCGGTATGTCCTCATCGGCGTCGAAACACAACTGGGCCACGTCGATGGGCTGGCGCCAGGCGTTGGTCTCCTCGGCGCGGGCCGCGTCGGTAATCGTGTCCACCGTCGAGGCGAGCACGTCTTCGGCGTGGTCCCAGCCGACGTGGTCCAGCGTCTCGAACGCCTTGTTGATGAAATCTATCGTGTGACTGTTGTTCATGTAGAGGTGATCCGTCGCCGCGGCGACGAGAATCTCCACCAGATCCGCGGGCGGCAGGGTCGCGGTCGCCGCGCGGAGACAGCGCTCGGCCCCGTCGCTGTCGCGCACTTCACACGTCTCGCGGAACCACGACTTCAGGCGGTCCTTCGAGAGGTCCTCGTTGTCCAGCGCGTACTGGTCGAATCGTGGGGGTTCGCCGGCGCAGTTGTCCGCGACAGAGCGGACGCCGACGGCCATCGCGCGCATCTTCTCGTCTTGGTCGACCTCGTCGTAGAGGTTCGCCATCGCGCCGAGCGTCGTCAGTCCGCGACCCCAGCCATCGGCACGATACGTCGTCCCGAAGTCGACGGCCGTCTCTAGTGGCGTCGTGAACCCTTCGCCGTAGTGGTCCAGGTGAATCGCCGCCTTCGCCATGACCAGCGAGAGGTTCTCGCGCATGCCGTCCACGAGCCGATTCCGCCAGTGGACCTCGGGCGCGACGTCCGTCTCGGGGTCGGGGTCGACGTACACCGCACCGTCCTCCACCGCCGTCGGGAACGTCTGGACGTCGTCCGCCCAGATGTCGAACGTGTCTCCACAGGAGAGTTCGAACCGCGCGTGGTGCCAGTGACAGGTCAACAGTCCGTCGTCGACGGTCCCTTTCGCGAGTGGGAACCCCATGTGCGGACAGCGGTTGTCGACGCCGTACACCTCGCCATCGTGGTAGAACAGTGCGATACTGTGACCACCGACGGTCGCGAGCGCGCGCCCCTCCTCGCGGAGCGTCTCGAAGTCCGTCGCTCGCTCGTACCCGTCGGGGACGTCCGTGGACTCCGTTGCCATACCGCACAGTCCGACCGCCGAGGGTATAGGCGTTCGCTGAAGCGGTTTTTTGAAATCGTACTGGTACGTCCCGGGCCAGGTATGTGACCGAAGCACAGGGTTATCCCCCTTGGGCTCCAAACGTGTTGGATGCCAGACTCGAGAGAGGGGCGCGACAAGCAGGCCCACGACGAGGCGAACAGGCAGCGAATGCGCGCCATGCTCGAAGAACTCGAGCGGAGCGACGAGACCGAACCGGAGGTGGCCGAGGAGACGCTCGAGGACCTCGACGGCGAACTGGCGGCAGTGGAGTTCCCGGCAACCGCCAAGGAGGTCGTCGAGTCCGTCGGTGACTATCGGGTCGAGGCCACCCATGGCACGTACGACGTGGCACAGCTCATCCCGAGAAGCGAAATGGAGGCCTTCGACTCGCCCGAGGCCGTCCGGATGCGCATCCAGCGGCCGACGGTCGCCTCGGCGATGAAACGGATCGTCGAAGCGGCCGAGTCACACCCGAGGATGTCCATCGACGGGTCCCAACGCGAGGCCTACGAGCGGACCTTCCGGGAGCTCATCGCAATCGACGCAGTCGACGACGACGAGGGCGTCACGGCCGTCCGGGACTGGATCCTCGAACAGATCACCGAGAATGAGACGCTCCCCGGCTCCAGAGCAGTCCGCAAACAGGCCGCACGTGTCTGTCGGTCCAGCGGATACGTCGTTCGCGACGACGAATGGCTCGGCGCCTGAGGCCAGGCACGGCCAGCAGCCAGCGAACCACCACGGTGCTGCCGCCCGGATCGCCGGAGCGATTTTTTACAGGCCGACCGATGGCTCGGACATGGAACGTACCGTCGTCGATGCGGAGACGCCCAGTCCAGCGCACGCCGTCGCCCGCCGCGGCCTCTCCGGGCCGCTCGACACCGACGGGGTCGCCCTCAATCACTACCGGATCCCGCCTGGCGAAGGATTTCCCAGCGGCCTCCACACCCACGCCGACCAGGAGGAGATATTCGTCGTGCTGGAGGGGGTCGCGACCTTCGAGACGCTGGCGGGCAGTGGTGAGAACGAGAACGAGGTGACTGGAGGTGCGCCAGCCAGCCCGCGGACCGGTCACGAAGTTCGCGTCGAAGCGGGCGAAGCAATCCGGTTCGCCCCCGGCGAGTACCAGTCGGGGTACAACCGCGAGGACGAGGCGCTGGTCGCCCTCGCCATCGGTGCACCCCGGGAGAGCACGGACGTTCGGGTCCCGGTTCGCTGTCCCGAGTGCGGCGACGCCGACCTCGGCCTCGACAGCGGGGGCGAACGCCTCTCGTTCGTCTGTCCGGCCTGTGACGCCGAGCGCGTCCCGGCATCCTGCCCCGACTGCGGAGCCGATGGGATGGGACTCACGCTCGACGACGCGAACACCGTCGTCGCCGCCTGTGAGTCGTGTGGGGCCGAGTTCGAGACGCCGCCGTTTCGGGAGTAACTGCCGACCGGAGGGAGGGCAAGCGTGAGGGACTGTCGCGCCGACGAATCTAGACCCGTTCTATTCAAGTAGCTCAATCAACTACACCGCCACAAGCGATGAGCGAGGACTTCTACGAGGTGCTCGGGGTCTCCCGGGACGCCAGCGAGGACGAGATTCAGCAGGCCTACCGGGAGAAGGCCCGCGAATATCACCCCGACGTCAGTGACGACCCCGACGCCGAAGAGAAGTTCAAGGCGGTCAAGAAGGCGAAAGAGGTCCTCACTGACGAGGAACAGCGCCAGATGTACGACCAGATGGGCCACGACCGCTACGTCGAGGCCGAGAAACACGGTGCCACCGAGAACGGCGGCCGTGGCGGCATGGGCGGTATGGGCGGCATGGGCGGCATGGGCGGGGGTCAGGGCCCGTTTGGCGACATGTCCGACATCTTCGAGACGTTCTTCGGCGGCGGCGGCCGCGGCAACGACAATCGGCCGCGCCAGGGTCGTGACCTGCGGACCAGCCTGGAAATCGACCTCGAAGACGCCTACCACGGCGTCGAGAAGGTGCTCAACATCACCCGCCCGGACACCTGTTCGGACTGCAACGGCGAGGGACACCCGCCGGGAACCGACTCCCAGCAGTGTCCCGAGTGTGACGGACACGGCCAGACCACCACCGTCCAGCAGACGCCGATGGGCCGGGTCCAGCAGCGCCAGACCTGCCGCCGCTGTGAGGGCGAGGGCACCATCTACGACGAGACATGTTCGACCTGTCGGGGCGACGGCGTGGTTCGCGAGGACGCCTCGATCACCATCGAGATTCCGAAGGGCATCGAGGACGGCCAGACCCTCCGCAAGCAGCGCGAAGGCGCACCCGGTGAACGTGGCGGACCGAAAGGTGACCTGCTGATCGAGGTCTCCATCGCGGACCATCCGGAGTTCGACCGCGACGGCGACGACCTCTACCGACAGGAGGCAATCTCCTTCCCGCAGGCCGTCTTCGGCGACACCATCGAAGTGCCGACCATCGACGGCGCCGTCGAACTCGACGTCCCGGCGGGCACCCAGAGCGGTGAGACCTTCCGCGTCTCCGACAAGGGGATGCCCCGCCTGCGACAGCGCGGACGGCGCCGCAGTCGCGGCCAGGGCGACCTCTACGTCCAGGTCCAGGTCGTCACGCCCGACGACCTCAATCAGGAACAGCGCGACGCGCTCGAAGCCTTCGCCGAGGCCGGCGGCGAGGAAGTCGACGTCGGCCAGGGCTTCTTCGAGAAGATCAAGAGTTCGTTCTGAGCGAAGCGTTAGGCCGACCCGTCCTCTGCCAGTGCCTTCAGTTCGCGATTCCGGGCTTCGACGAGTGATTCGAGGTACGACGCCAGAAAGAGTTCGTCGACGAGACGGCCGAGCGGTCCCAGTGGCGACGCGAAGTCGAACTCGTCTCGCATTCTGGTCTTCCCGGCCGGCGTCCGCTCGAAGTAGTGGTCGTGGACCATGTGGCCGAAGGGGCCGTCAATCTGCTTGTCACGAAAGTGGGAAGGATTGTCGAACTGCGTGACCTGAACGGTGAGTTCGAACGGAATGGCGAAGTGTGTGGCCCGCCAGGTAACCACGTCACCGAGGGCGAGGTGCCCGTCCGCCGTGGCATCGACCACCGATTCGTCGTGCCCCATCGTCTCCGTGTGGCGGTCGACGTGTCGCGCGAGGTCGAACACCCGCTGGAGGGGGGCATCGACGAGCGTTTCCAACACAAATGTCGGCATTCGAGTCCCCCGATTGTTTCTGACACGGCTACTAAAGCCAATCGGCAACAGGTGGGGGCCCCTTGCAAGCGCGGAATCGAAAGGGAGAGAAAATCGGGGAGTGAACCCGAACTGCCGAAACGGGACGGGAGACAACGGGTACGGAACGTGATCGGATAGTGGGTGTGGGTGGTGGGGTGGTGGGTGGGTTGGGTGGTGAGGCGAAGGTGGTGCCAGATCCGTGAACAGGACCGGTGTCTCCCAAAACTACCTAGTTGTTCAACAGGTATCAATGGCCGCAATCACCCAGTTCATCAACAATCACAGAGACACCGTGGAGTCGGCCAACTGCGGCACAGAATCGGTGCCGCCCGAGCCAGTTGCACCCCAGTGAAGGGGCCCGAGACCGGGTCGGGTTCCTTTTGGGCGTCCCAACCGAAGCGTCGGCATGGACGTTGTCGGGGACCTGGTCGGTCGGGAACGGCGCAGCGAGGACCTGGCGATTCGCACGGCCAGTCGCGCGGGGTCCTACAGTTACGAGACGTTCTGCACGAACTGCTGGAAGACCGGCAATCTCTTGCGACACTACGGCGTGCGCAGCGGCGCAACGGTCGCCGTCGACAGTGGCGACTCGATGACCCAGCCCCCCATTCTGGCCTGCTTCGGCGCCAGCCTCCTCGGTGCGACAGTCCAGTTGGACCCAGCGACGAGGACCGACGCGAAAGCGCTGCTCGCCCCTGGTTCACGAATGGATAACTACGACGCATCACCGGGAACGAAGCAACTCGTCTACGGTGACGTCCCGGAGGACCCGTCGTACGGCCACTTCGAGGCCGAGATGTGGAGCGAGAATCCGACCGAACCGCCGGACGTGGTCGAACCCAGCGCTTCCCTCCTCGCCACCGACGGCGGGACCGTCACCCACGGGGCCGCCATCGAGGCGGCGAACCGGGTCGTCGCGGAGCACGGACTCGACGACACCGACGAGGTCGCACTGCGGGCGTCCCTGGCCCATCCGGGAACAGTGGTCGCCGGCCTGCTCGCACCGATCAGTGCCGGTGGAACGGTCCTGCTCGACCTCGAAGCCACTGGCACTGTGGCTGTTGGGGACCCAGAGCAAGGCGTCGAAGAATCGGTCGTCATGGACCCCGAAGCCGTCTTCTGAGCGCGAGGGAGGCTCCCGAACGCGTCGGCGTTACTCGCCCGTTGGACGGATGAAGTCGGCGAGTGCGACGGTCGTCCCGAGGAGCCATCCGACCGGGACGGAGACGGCCAGCCAGATGATGACATACGCCAGTTCCGTCATGTCGAACTTCTGGTTGACGGTCTCTTTGAGACCGACCGGCGCGAGCACTTCCTCGCGGAAGAGGTCGGCAATCTGTTCCGCGTAGACGATAGAGAACTGTGCGACGTCTTCCGAGACGAGCGCGGCGACCACTGGTGGGAGGAAGATAGCCGTCATCCCGAACGGATAGGCCAGCGCGACGGTCGTGATCCGCCCGCCGATTGTCCGGAAGAGGACGGCAAGCCCCGTCGCGATGATGGCGACGACGCTGGCCGCGATGATCGCATTCGCCTGCTGGGGTGCAAACCGCGCAGACAGACGAAATTCCACGAGTGCTGAGAGGCCACCCCAGACGAGGATGGCGAGCAGCATGACGCCGATGGCGCCGAGTTTCTCGACGGAGACGTCTATCTTTCTGGCGTGAAACCGCACGATAACGCCGAAGAGTGCGAGCGGATAGAGTACGGCCACGACGAGCGCCCCCAACGCCGCCCACACGTTGTACGTGACCTTCTCTCGGGGTGTCTGTGGTTGCCACTTCCCCAGCACGGTGTCGCTCGCCCCCCGCTGTCGCGGGTAGAGCAACTCCATCCAGGTCTCGTGGAATTTGGTGAGGTCGAAGCGGATCGCTTCGACGACCCCCTGCCGGTTCCCGACTGACATAGTTTGGGGTTTGGCAGCCCCCTGTATACCTTTTCTGTTGCCAACCCGCCAGCGGTCGCTACACGCGCCAGACAGGTCCTCTCGACGACAGGAACGGCGCCTCGTCGGCGGGACTCCATACTGTCCAATCGACCGACGCCGCAGAGAAATGACCGCCGACCGCTGCGTGTGACGCGGGCCTCGAAACCGGGAGCGTTCAGTTCCAGGCGTCGGGTTCCCAGCTGGTCGAGACCTGTCTGTCCGTGCGGTCGATGGCGTCGATAGTCGCCACGTCTTCCTCGTCCAACTCGAGCGTCAGGCTCTCCCAGTTGTCGCGGATGTGTGCTTCACTCGTCGCCTTCGGAATCGCGGTGACGCCCTTCTCTCTGAGCCAGGCCAGCGACACCTGCGCCTCACTGACCCCGTGTTTCTCTGCGATTTCGACGAGTTCCGGCACGTCGAAGACACCACCCCGGATCAGCGGTGAGTACGCCACGAGTTCGATGTCCGTCCCGTCGACGTACTCGACGAGGTGCTCCTGCTGGAGCAGCGGGTGCATCTCGACCTGATTGGCGAACACCGGTTCGTCGAGCACCTCGCGAGCCTCGTCGAGGTGGCTCGGTTCGAAGTTCGAGACGCCGATTCGATCCGTCAGGCCGCGCTCGACCAGCGTCTCGAAGGCCGGTAGCGTCTCTGCCGGCTCGTAGGTTCGCGCCGGCCAGTGGACGTACAGGAGGTCCACCGAGTCGACGCCGAGTTTCTCCAGGCTCTCCTCAGTCGAACTGACGACGTCTTCTGCGCCGAGGTTGTCGATCCAGACTTTCGTCGCGAGGAAGATGTCGTCCCTGGGGACGTCTGCCGCGGCGATGCCGTCACCGACGGCGGACTCGTTGCCGTAAATCTGGGCCGTGTCGACGTGCCGATACCCCATCTCCAGGGCCGTTCGCACGCTCTCCGCACACTGGTCCGGCGATTCGTTCTTCCACGTGCCGAGCCCGAACGTCGGCATGCCGTCGACTGACGCGACGCTTTCGGGGGTCAGGGAGTCTTGAGACATACCGTAAAATAGGGGCCTGAGACGAAAAGGGGTTGCGGCCCCGGAATCACCAGTGTTAGCACCCAACAAGGTATCTTCCGGACTCGTTCGACTAACGACTAACCCTCGAAGGCTTCCCGCCCCGGGAACACTCGAACGCCCTGGCCCCCGCGGATGGATTAGCGCTGACCGCCGGCACCGGTGCCGGATTTCGAGCTATCGTCTCGGTCGGACTCCGCGTCAGTTCCATCGTCAGCATCGGATTCCGTCGCTTCGCCGCCCGCATCGGATTCCGTCGACTCGCCGCCCGCATCGGATTCCGTCGACTCGCCGCCAGCCTCGGATTCCGTCGACTCGCCGCCAGCATCGGATTCCGTCGCTTCGTCACCTGGTTCGGCTGTCGACTCGGACGTCTCCTCAGCGCTGTCGGTGTCGCCAGCATCGTCCGCGCCGGTCGCCTCTGCATCTGCGCCGGCCGTACCCGACCCTTCAGATCGGAAGAGCGTCGTGTAGGGAAAGAGGGTAGATCTCGGTGGTCGCCGTA
>ENA-ORCR01000862-ORCR01000862.1-marine-metagenome-genome-assembly--contig:-NODE-862-length-11267-cov-2.733691_pt1 | contig 11267 bp, 9 predicted proteins | sample MGYA00237782_ERZ508514 | MGnify/ENA primary metagenome ERZ508514 (study PRJEB26185, sample SAMN06268960) | marine metagenome | isolation source: Eden Landing Ponds, San Francisco, CA, USA | place...
CCCCGTCGCAGACCTGCCGACGGTGACCGTCGAGACCATCGGGATGGCTCTACGGACGAGCGACCTGAAGGCCGACTTTCCCGGCTCGGACAGCGCCGACTCGCTCGCGGCGTTCGAGGCTCCGGTCCTCGTCGTCAGTGCGGGACTCGACCCGTTGTTCCCGACCGAGGCGATCAGCGAACGGGTGGACGTCCGGCTTCCGAGGCTCGAACGCCACGTGAGTCTATCCGAGGAACGGCACTTCCTGTCGAGGGCCGGCCAGCAACGGGTCCGCGAGGAGGTGCGGCCCTTCCTCGCCGCACACATCAAATAGTGCCGCGGCTCAGCCCAGTTTCCCGCCGAGCACTTTCGCGGCCGTCAACACGGGGTCCCACGTCGGACTGAACGGTGGCGCGTAGGCCAGATCCAGGTTCTCGACCTCGGCGACGGTCATGTCGGCCTCCAGGGCGGTCGCGACGGTGTCGATCCGGACGGCCGCACGGTCGGTACCGACGATGGTGCCGCCGAGCAGCCGCCCCGTCTCGCGGTCGGCGGTCAGGGTCACGACCGTCTCGGCGGCGCCCGGGTAGTACCCCGACCGCGAGGCGTCGGTGACCGTCTCGCTTACGGGGTCGAACCCGGCCGCGCGCGCCCGCTCGTGGTCGACGATCCCCGCCCGGCCACACTCCTGGTCGAAGGCTTTGACGACGGCCGTCCCGGCGACGTCGCCGGTCGGCTTCGGATCGCCGGCGACGGTCTGACCGATCGCGCGGCCGGCGCGGTTGGCAGTCAGGCCGAGCGGCACCCACTCGGTCTCGCCGGTGACGGCGTGGCGGGCTTCGGCGCAGTCGCCGGCGGCGTAGACCCCCTCGACGCTCGTGCGGCCGTGGTCGTCGACCGCAACCGCGCCCGAGTCGCCGAGTTCGACCGGCGTGTCCCTCAGCAGGGAGACGTTCGGTTCGATCCCGACGCCCACCAGCGCCATGTCGACGTCGAGCGCGCTCCCGCCGGCGCACTCCAGGCGTTCGACGCGGCCGTCGCCGGTCAGCCGCTCGACGGTCTCGCCGAGGTGGAGCGTGACGCCCCGGTCGCGCAGTTCGGTCTCGACGCGCTCGGCGACGGCCTCGCCGAACGGGCCGAGGAGGCGCCCGCCCCGCTGGAAGACGTGTACGTCGAGGCCGTGGGCGGTGAACGCCTCGGCCATCTCGACGCCGACGTAGCCGCCGCCGACGATGGCGACTGTCTCCGGCGGTTCCCAGTCGGCGTAGGGCTCGATCACCGCGGGGTCGAGGAATTTGCCGCCGCCCAGCGAGTCGACTGTCGCCTCGCCGGCGGGTTCCAGCGCCGCCCGGATCGCCGCCGCGTCGTCCATCCCGTGGAGCGAGAACGCGCCGGCCAGGTCGGTCCCGTCGATCGGGTCGGTCAACGCGCGGGCGCCCGTCGCCACGAGCAGGTCTCCGTACGGTTGCTCGTGCCGGTCTCCGTCCGGGCCGCGGACGCTCACGGTCCGCTCGTCGGTGTCGATCCCCGTCACTTCGTGTTCGCGGCGGAGGTCGATCCCCCGGTCTGCGGCCGCCTCGGGCGACAGCGACAGGAGGTCTGTCAGCGCCGCGACCTCGCCTTTCACGAAGTACGGCGTCCCGCAGTGGGCGTAGGACACCCACCGTCCCTTCTCGAAGACGACCACCTCGCGGTCGGGGGCTTCGCGTTTGCACTTGCTCGCTGCGCTCAGCCCGGCGGCGTCCCCGCCGACCACGACGAACGGCTCCGGTGACATGCATCGGAGATCGGCCCGGGTCGACGTAGTGGTTCGGGTCGGTGGAGCCGGGCGCACACGACCGGCGACGACCGACCCGACGGTCCCCGTAGACCCGGTGATGGGACGGTATCGCCGCGGTCGGCGGCGACAGACGCGATCAGTAGATCGGCGGGACGTAGACGTTCAGCGTCTCCAGCGGTTCGTCGCCGTCGTTCTCGATCTCGTGGGTCTCGCCGGCCTCGATGACGAGCAGATCCCCGGGCTCGAAGCGAACGTCCTCGCCGTCGACGGTGGCCCGGCCCGACCCGGAGACGACGTAGCACCACTGGTCGCTGTCGGCGTGGCGGTTGTCGGGCCCGCCGGTCGACTGGCCGGGCGAGAGCGTCATCTGGGCGGCCTGGGCGTCGTCGGTCGTCTGGCGCACGTCGAAGAATCCCTCGAAGTCGAGACTCGCGCGTTTCATGGTCGGCCGTTCGACCCCGCGAGCGTTAGTTCCGGCGGTCGCGGGCCTCAGGCCTCGGCGTCGCCGCCGCTATCGTCGTCGTCCTTGCCGAAGCCGGCGTCGTCGACGTTGAACTCGGCGACCGTGCGACTGTCGAGGAGCAGGTCGTCGACGACGAACTCGGCGATCCGGTCGCGCATCCGGCGGCTGGCGTGCCGGGCGCCGAGGGTCACCTGATACATCCGGGCGCCCACGAGCGCGGTGTAGATGGTCTCGCCGACCTCCTCGGGGTCGACCGGGCGGAAGACGCCGGCGTCGACCCCGTCGGCGATGATCTCGGCGACCGTGTCGATGTTCGTCTGGTAGTGGGTCGCGAGTTTCTCGCGGAACTGCTCGTTGTGGACCGCCTGGACCCGCAGTTCGAGCAGGGCCAGCGCGAACGTCTCGCGCTCCTCCTCGCCGGGCTCGATGACGAAGCCGTCGATGTACTCCTCCAGTCGCCCCAGGGGGTCCTCCGTGCTGGACTCCGCGAGGCGCGCGCCGACCCAGCCGACGGTGTTGTCGACGAACGCCAGCATCAGCTCCTCTTTGGTGTCGTAGTGGTAGTGCAACAGCGACCGGCTCTTGTCGAACTCGTCGGCGATGTCCTGCATCGTGAGGTGGGCGTAGCCGTGCTTGCACAGCGCGTGATAGGTCGCGCCCATAATCTCCTGGTGCGTGTCACCCTGCACGTCCACCTCCGAAGCCATACCCCTGTGTTGCCGGCGGATACTAAAAAACTTCCGCGCCGCTGGAAGGTTCGCCCGACCGGACTAACAGGAGAGTCAGTCTTATCACTCCGAGGCCGATACGATGGGCCATGCCACCGGGCGGGCCCGACGACGACGAGTTCGAGGAGCTGCGCGCCGACGAGGTCAACGCGATGGTGCGGCTGTTCGGCGAGTACGGTCGCGGCCAGCGCGCCCGCTTCGCCGTCGGCGGGCTCGCCAGCGTCTTCTCGACGCTGATGGAACTGGTCCCGGCGTTTCTGCTCGGCGTCGCTATCGACTCCTTTCTCACCGCCGACCGGCCGTTTCGGCTGCCGTTCGTCCCCGACGGCTGGCTCCCTTCGGCGCCGGTCGACCAGTTCGTCTTCCTCATCGCCCTGCTGGCGGGCTCGCACGTCCTCGGCGCGGCGCTGGGCTGGCTCAACTCCTGGGCGTGGAACGGCTTCGCCCAGCACTTCCAGCACGAGATGCGCGTCGACGCCTACGACGCCATGCAACGGCGGGAACTGTCCTTTTTCGACGACAAGCAGACCGGCGAGGTGATGTCCATCCTCAACAACGACGTGAACCAGCTGGAGGGGTTTCTCACCAACAGCCTCAACCAGGGCATCGGTATCGTCTTCCGCGTCGGTGGGATGGGGCTGGCGATGCTGCTGATCAACTGGCGGCTCGGCATCGTCCCCACCATCATCATCCCGGCGCTGGGCTACGCGAGCTACGTCTTCGTCAACCGCATCCACCCGAAGTATCAGGAGGTCCGCTCGTCGGTCGGCAAGCTCAACTCCCAGCTAGAGAACAACCTCGGCGGCATCGAGGTCGTGAAATCCTACACGACCGAACGGTTCGAGACCGACCGCGTCGAGGAGTCCTCGCGGGAGTACCTCGACGCCCAGTGGGACGCCATCACCACGCGGATCGCCTTCTGGCCGACGCTGCGGCTCGTGACCGCCGCCGGCTACACCGCCACGTTCCTCGTCGGCGGCTACTGGGTGATGGTCAACCGCGGCCTGGTCGCCGACCCGCTCCCGTTCTTCAACGGCCCGCTCACCGCCGGGACGCTCGTCATCTTTCTCTCCTATTCCCGACGGTTCGTCTACCCCATGCGCCAGTTCGGCCAGATCATCAACGACTACCAGTACGCCGAGGCCGCCGGCGAGCGGGTCGTCGGGCTGCTCGACACCCCTTCCGGCGTCACCGACCGGCCCGACGCGGTCGATCTCGACGCGGCCCTCGGCCGCGTCGAGTACGACGACGTGCGCTTCGCTTACGACACCGACGACGGCGAGGAGCAGGTGCTCGACGGCGTCTCCTTCGACGTCGAGCCCGGCGAGATGGTCGGGCTCGTCGGCCCCACGGGCGCGGGCAAGACGACGCTGATGAAGCTGCTGCTCCGGCTGTACGACGTGGACGAGGGGAGCGTTCGGATCGACGGACGGGACGTGCGCGACGTGACGCTGCGCAGCCTCCGCCAGTCGGTGGGCTACGTCAGCCAGGAGCCCTACCTCTTCTACGGCACCGTCCGGGAGAACATCGCCTACGGCATCCCCGACGCCAACGACGAGGACATCGAGGCCGCTGCGAGGGTCGCCGGCGCTCACGAGTTCGTCGTCGACCTGAAAGACGGCTACGACACGAAGGTCGGCGAGCGCGGCGTGAAGCTCTCGGGCGGGCAGCGCCAGCGCGTCTCCATCGCTCGCGCGGTGCTGAAAGACCCCGACATTCTGGTGCTCGACGAGGCGACGAGTCACGTCGACAACGAGACCGAAGCCGTCATTCAAAATAGCCTCGACGACCTCATCGAGGACCGCACCGCCTTCGCCATCGCCCACCGGCTGTCGACGGTGCGCCACGCCGACCAGATCCTCGTCATGGACGACGGCGAGCTCGTCGAGCAGGGCACCCACGAGGACCTGCTCGCGGCGGACGGCCTCTACGCGACGCTGTGGCAGGTGCAGGTCGGCGAGATCGACGCCCTGCCCCAGGAGTTCCTCGACCGGGCCGCCGGACGACCGCAGCCGGGCGAACTGGACTGAACGGGTCGGCCTTCACGGCAGGACGGCGAGGACGCCCAGCGCGACGAACGCGTCGAGGCCGAGCCCTACGAGGAAGAAGCCGACCGCGTACCGCCCCGGGATCGCGAGCCTGCGCTCGCTCTCGAACGGGCCGTCGGCGACGAACCGCGACTCGACGCTGTCGCCGGCGGCCTCGACCGCGTGGTCGGCGTCGGCCGCGAGCACCAGCCCGCCGACCATCGCCGGGACCAGCAGTATCATCGTGAGCAACCGCGGCGGGAACTCGACCCAGAGGGCCACGCCGAACAGGACAGCGACGACCGCGCCCGCCCCGACCACGGCGTACCCGACGACGTATCGCGAAAGCTCACCCGGCGCCATACTGTTAGATATTCGTCCATTCGGTATAGTTCCCCGGTCGGCCGGCCCGACGGCGGCGACCCGGCCCCCGTCCGCCCGGACTAACACGAGAGTTAGTTATTTACGGGGGCAGTCGTTATGCGGTGCTATGTCATGGGGTTTCTCCGGCGGGAACGACGACGCCGACGCCTTCGAGGACCTCCGTGAGTCGGCCGAGCGGCCGATGTGGCAGATATTCACGGAGTACGGGCGCGGCTACAAGGGCGAGTTCGCGCTCGGCGCGGTCGCGAGCGTCATCGCCCGCTTTTTCGAGTTGATCCCGGCGCTGATCCTGGGGATCGCGATCGACTCGCTGTTCGCGGGCGACGAGGCGTTCAGGCTGCCGCTCGTGCCGGCGTCGGTGATCCCGAACGGGACCGAGGCGCAGTTCTGGTTCGCCGTCGGGGCGGTCGCGGGCATCTACGTCCTCACGGCGACGCTGAACTGGGTGAACTCCTGGGCGTGGAACCGCTTCGCACAGCACCTCCAGCACGAGGTGCGCGTCGACACCTACGACGTGGTCCAGCGGCTGGACATGAGCTTCTTCGACTCGAAACAGACCGGCGAGATCATGTCCATCCTCAACAACGACGTGAACCAGCTCGAAAGTTTCCTCACCAACGACCTCAACGCCGGTATCCGCATCGGCGTCCTCGTCGTCGGCACCGGCGCGCTGATGGTGTGGCTCAACGCCCAGCTGGCGGTCGTCGCGCTGCTGTCGATCCCCGTCCTCGCGCTGGCGAGCTACGTGTTCGTCCAGAAGATCGGCCCGAAGTACGGCCGCGTCCGGGGGTCGGTCGGGGCGCTGAACTCCCGGCTGGAGAACAACATCGGCGGCATCGAGGTCGTCAAGTCCTACGGCCGCGAGAGCTTCGAGCGCGACCGCGTCGAATCGGCCTCGGAGGACTACCTCGACGCCAACTGGGACGCCATCTCGACGCGGATCAAGTTCTTCCCCTCCCTGCGGATCATCACCGGCTTCGGCTACGTCGTCACCTTCCTCGTCGGCGGCTACTGGCTCCTCTTTGGCGCGCCCGGCCCGTTCTCGGGGGCGCTGCAACTGGGGACGCTGACGACGATGCTGCTGTGGTCGCGGCGCTTCCTCTGGCCGATGCGCCAGTTCGGGAACGTCGTCAACAACTACCGCTACGCCTTCGCCGCCGCCGAGCGGGTCGTCGGCCTGATGAACGACCCGGGGACGATCCACGAGGACGACGACGCCGAGGAGCTGACCGACGTGGAGGGCCGCGTCGAGTACGAGAACGTCCGCTTTCGCTACCCCGAGGCCGACGACAACTCCGTCGAGGACGCGACCTTCACCGCCGAACCCGGCGACTTCGTCGGCCTCGTCGGACCTACGGGCGCGGGCAAGACGACGCTGCTCAAGCTGTTGATGCGGCTGTACGACCCCCACGAGGGGACCATCGAGATCGACGGGCGTGACGTGCGGGACCTCTCGCTGTCGAGCCTCCGGGAGCACATCGGCTACGTCAGCCAGGAGCCGTACCTCTTCCACGGCACCGTCGAGGAGAACGTCGCCTACGGGCTCGAAGCCGACGAGGACGAGATACTCGAGGCGCTGCGGATGGCCGGCGCGATGGAGTTCATCGCGGACCTGCCCGACGGTATCGAGACGACCGTCGGCGAGCGCGGCGTCAAGCTCTCGGGCGGCCAGCGCCAGCGCATCGCCATCGCCCGGGCGATCCTCGAAGACCCGGAGATCCTCGTCCTCGACGAGGCGACCAGCCACGTCGACAACGAGACCGAGGTCCTGATCCAGCGGTCGCTGGAGTCGCTGACGGCCGAGCGGACCACCTTCGCCATCGCCCACCGTCTCTCGACGATCCGCGACGCAGACACGATCCTCGTCATGGACGACGGCCGCGTGGTCGAACAGGGCGCCCACGAGGACCTGCTGGAGCGCGGCGGGCTGTACGCCAACCTCTGGAGCGTCCAGGTCGGGGAGGTCGACGCGCTGCCCGAGGAGTTCGTCGAGCGCACCGCCGAGCGCGAGCGCGTCGGCGCCGGCGACGACGACTGAGCGCCAGAAGAGGGGGCGTCCGCCGGTCGGGGCTCAGGCCTCGTCGTCGGGTCCGCTCTCTGCCGCGTCCGCCGACTCCGCCGCGTCCGCGGGGTCCGGTTCTTCTTCGTCGTCGCGGCGTCGCCACAGGACCAGCGCGGTGAACAGGCCGGCGAGGGCGACGAGCAGTATCCACCACGGGGGTGAGCCGCCGTCGTCGGACGGTGTCGCCGTCGGCGCGCTCGTCGGGGCGTCCGTCGCGGTGGCGGTCGGCGTCGGGGTCGCCGTCGACGTCCCGTCGTCGCCCGCGGGCGTGTCGGTGGGCGTCGGCGTGGGCGCCGGCGTGGGCGTGTCAGTCGGGGTCGGCGTCGCGGCCGCCTCGACGGCGACCGTGGTCGACGCCCCGCCGACGGCCAGCGCGTAGGTTCCGGCGGCACCGAAACTCTGCTCGAAGGCGACCGCGGCCGACTCGCCGGCGGCGACCGTGACCGTCTCCGTCGCGACGACGCTCCCGTTCCGGGTCAGTTCGGCCTCGTAGGTGCCGTCGGCGCCGCCCGCGTTTTCGAGGGTGGCCTCGACGGCGACGCGCTCGTCGAGCGTCGCAGTGGCGGGGGCGGCCGTCAGGTCGGTCACCGCGATATCCGACTGCGGGACGCCGACCGCGAACAGGCTGAACCCGGGCGTGTCGACCAGATAGCTGTGGTAGCTCCCGAAGTCGTTGCGTTCGCGCACGGACACGCGCTGCCACTCGCCGTCGTGGTAGCGCGCGAACGTCACGTCGTCCGGCCCGACCCCCAGCGCGGCGAGTCGTGAGCGGTTCACCCTGACGGTGAAGGAAGTGTTCGACACCTCGCTGTCGGCGAAGGAGTGGTCGATCTCGACGTACTCCAGGCTCGTGCCGGCGCCGCCCATCGTGTAGTTGGCCGCCGTCTCCGAGGGGTTCTCGAGGGTGTGGTTGATCCGCACCGTGAAGTTCCCGCCCGCGCGGTGGGTGAACCCGAGGTCGGTCAGCGACGCCGGCATCGCGCGCCCGCTCGGCGTCGAGACGTTGACCGCGAGCGCCAAGTCCGTCGGCAGTCGCAGGCCGCGTACGTTGACCTGCGAGCGCTCGCGGGCGCCGCCGTCGCCCGCGCCGGTCTCGCCACCGTCGCCAGTGCCACCGTCAGCGGGGTCGGTCTCGTTCCCGCTGTCGGTGTCGTCGCCGGCGGACCCGCCGGGGGCCGCGCCGACGCCGCCGTCGGTCACCTCCTCGACGACGACGACCGTCCGGAGGTTCGACAGCCAGACGTCGACTTGCGGGCGCGCGGGCGAGTTCGTCGCGATGCGCAGCGTCGCCATCTTCCGGCCGGACGACTCGGGCGTCAGCGTCACCGGAATGGAGACGTTCTCGCCGGGCGCGAGCGTCACCGGCGCGTCGAACTCCGTCGCGAAGGCCCCGCTGTCGCGACCGACGATCGAGACGGCCCGCAGCGTCAGGTTCAGCGGGCTCGACGCCGGATTGCCGACGACCAGCGTCCGCGTCACCGACTCGCCGACAGTGACGTTCCCGAATCCCAGCGACGGGTCGTCGATCCGGACCTCGGGCTGGGCGGCCTCGCCGGTCAGCGCCACCGTCCGCTCGGGCGTCACCGGGTCGTCGCTCCGGACGACGAGCGTCGCGTCGTCGCTGCCGCGCTCGCCCGGCGCGTAGGTCACCGTGACCGTCCGCGACTCGCCGGCCGGCACCGTCACCGGGGCGCCCGTCTCGAGGCCGAAGCGGCCGTCCCCGTCGCCGGTCAGATTCAGCGCCGCGACGGTGCCGGGACCGGTTCCGTCGTTCGTAATCGTCAGCTCGTGCGTCGCAGTCGTCCCGGGTGCGACCTCGCCGAACGCGAGGCCGACCCCGCCGACCCGAGCGAGGCGCGACTGATCGCGCTGGCCGAACGGACCGCGGCGCTGGCCGACGAGGCCGACGAACTCCGGGCTTACGTCGAGGAGACGACCCCGTCGGTGGCGCCGAACCTCGCCGCGATGGCCGGTCCGGTCCTGGCGGCGCGGCTGATATCGCTGTCGGGCGGGCTGGACGCGCTGGCGAAACAGCCCTCGAGCACGGTGCAGGTCCTCGGGGCGGAGGACGCGCTGTTCGCCCACCTCACGGGCAACGCCCCATCTCCAAAGCACGGGATCATCTACACCCACGAGTACGTCCGTGGGACCCATCCCGACCACCGCGGCTCGGCGGCGCGCGCACTCGCTGGCAAGCTCACGCTCGCGGCCCGCGTCGACCACTACAGCGGCGAGCGCAAGCCCGAACTGCAGGCCGAACTCGACGAGCGCATCGCGACTATCCGCGCCCGAGGTGACGACGAATGACGCTTCCCAACGGCGTCGAGCGACGCGAGTTCGACGGCCGGGAGTCCCTGGCGACCGATGGTCCGACGGTCTCTGACGAACCCTCGATCGGCGGCTGGCGACGCTGGAATCCGAATCGCTCGAAAGTCGGGGCGATGCTCGATCACGGAATGGAACACGGTCTGTCGGGCGGTGAAACGGTCCTCTACCTCGGCGCGGCCAGCGGGACCACCGTGAGCCACGTCGCGGACTTCGCCGGCCCGACCTACGCCGTCGAGTTCGCGGCTCGCCCGATGCGCGACCTCGTCGGCGTCGCCGAGGATCGCCAGCGACTCTTTCCCCTGCTGAAAGACGCCCGCAAGCCCGAGAGCTACGCCCACGTCGTCGAGCCGGTCGACCTGCTGATCCAGGACGTCGCGACCCGAGGGCAGGCAGAAGTCGCACTCGCCAACCGCCAGTTCCTCGAAGACGATGGGCGGTTGCTCATGGCGATCAAAGCCCGCAGCGAGGACGTGACGGCCGATCCCGAGACGGTGTTCGACGAGGTCGTCGCGACCCTCGAAGAGGGCTACGAGATTCTCGACCGACAGCGACTGGAACCGTACCACGACGATCATCTCGGAGTCGTCGCGGTGCCGAACACGGACGGGTAGTAACACTGCCGTAACGAGAACGTTTTAGCGGCCAGCACCCAAACGCGTCGTATCGATGGATACGGGCTCTGCGTCGCCGTTCACCCGCCTGGGAACGCTGGGTATCGAAGAGGAGTTCTTCGTCGTCGACGAGGCGGGCCGTCCCCCCTCCGGCACGGACACGCTCGTCTACGAGACCGACCCGCCTGCGGTGCTTGAAGACAAACTGGATCACGAACTGTTCAAGACCGTCATCGAGATCCAGACGCGCCTGATCGAAGATCCTGACGAGGCTCGCGAGGCCCTCCTCGAAGTTCGGAACGCGCTGGTCGAACACGCCCGCGAACACGGCTACGACATCGCCGCCGCAGGGTTGCACCCACTCGCCAAGTGGCGCGAACTCGAACACGCCGACAAACCCCGCTACCGCAAACAGCTCGACCGGATCCAGTATCCGCAGCACCGCAACACGACGGCAGGCGTCCACGTCCACGTGGGTGTCGACGACGGCGAGAAGGCGATGTGGATCGCCAACGAACTGCGGTGGTATCTCCCCGTGATGCTCGCACTCTCTGCGAACTCTCCGTACTGGAACGGCTTCGACACCGGCCTCGAATCGGCACGAGCCAAGATCTTCGAGGGGTTGCCCAACACCGGGATGCCCACGAAATTCGACTCGATAGACGACTTCCGGGCCTTCGAGCGGCGGATGCTCGACACCGACTCGATCAACGACCGCGGGGAGCTGTGGTTCGACGTGCGCCCGCACACCGAGTACGGGACCGTCGAGATCCGGGCGCCGGACGGGCAGGCCGACCCAGACCGGACGATGGCGTTCGTCGAATACACTCACGCGCTCGTACTCGACCTCGCAGCGCGATACGAGGACGGTGAGTCCGGTAGCGACCTCCGACGGGAGACCCTCG
>ENA-ORCR01000863-ORCR01000863.1-marine-metagenome-genome-assembly--contig:-NODE-863-length-11234-cov-2.302501_pt1 | contig 11234 bp, 9 predicted proteins | sample MGYA00237782_ERZ508514 | MGnify/ENA primary metagenome ERZ508514 (study PRJEB26185, sample SAMN06268960) | marine metagenome | isolation source: Eden Landing Ponds, San Francisco, CA, USA | place...
ATCGACGCGCGGACGGCGTCGCTGCGGTTCACGAACTTCCCGTCGTCGCCGACGTGGTCGTCGAGGTCGTCGAGCAGCTCGCCCGGGATCTCGACGCTTATCTTGGGCATACCGCGGCGGAGACGACGCGAGCGTATGAGTGTTATTATCCAAGTATTCTCTGAGGAGTATTCTCTGACTACTCCCAGACGGTCGGCACGTGTGCCGCGATCTGCTCGTCACTCGTTATGACCGCTTCGGTGTCGTTCGCGGCGTGGCTGGCGACAATCAGTGCGTCGTGGAGCTGTCTCGGGAACGCGTCCTGCCACGCGTCGAGTTCGCCGAGTACGTCGAGGTCGACGGGATGGACGACGATCGGAAAGTCGGCTCGGAGTATCGTCACGACATCGCTCGGATCGCCTCGGAACGGCTCACCGGCGATTCGGTCTCTGTTGTACGCGATGTACATCGTCTCTGCGGCCGCGACCGCCGGAAGCTGGAGGATCGCATCGCCGCTGACTGCGTCGTCGAATATCTTGTCAGCCGCTGGGGGAAGCCGATCGACGAAGTACCGGAGGAGTCCGGACGCGTCGAGGGTGTACCGGCGCATCTGCTCACTCGACCGTCCACTCGGCGTCGCGTCGGTCTCGGACCGCAGCTTCGAGCGCCTGTGCGACTGCCTCTCGCTCCGTCTCGGAACTGGTCTCCTCGTTCCACAGTCCCCGACCGTGATCGGGAAGCACGGCTCGGACGACGAGTCCCTCGTCGGTGTCCTCCCAGACGACTGTGTCTCCCGGTTCGATCCCGTACTTCTCGCGGAGCGACTTCGGGATCGTCGTCCGTCCGTCATCGCTGACGCGGGAGGTCTCGGTGTCGTGGGTACGGCTCACACGGGTACTAGCCGCGGAATCGGTGAAAAGCGTTCGGGGGATCGTTGTTCCCACTCCGACCCGCGGGCCGCCTTCGCGGCGCGTGCCGCTGTGGGTCGTTCACGGTGCTAGCCCAATTCCCGTCAGCGATCGAGAAACGTGTCGATATCGCGGGCCGGCGATCGGAATCCCGCCTCGTCGATCCAGCGTTTAACGTGCGTGTCTGCGGTCTCCGCGTCGAGCTCTCGCTCGACGGCGGCGACGGTGACGACGCGGGGAAGGCTCGCGAGAAGGTCGAGTCGGTCGACGTGAGCGAAGTTCGAGAGTACGCTGGTGTCGAGCACGGTCGCTTCGGCCGGCAGTCGCGTCAGTCCACGTCGCGGGCGGTGTCGATCTCACTTCTCGCGTCGGCCATGTCTTCGGGGCCGATCCGGAGTTCGACGCCCTCCTCCCGGAGGATGTCCCGCATCTCGAATCGGTCGACGCCCGCGAGTCGGGCGGCGGTCCCGAGCGTGATCGCCTCGTCGGCGTACAGCGATACCGCCGCCGCGATCCGGGCGTCCGGGTTCGACTCGAAGTACTCCCGGAGAACGTGACGAATCCCATCTCGCTCGCTCATTCGCGTCGCTCTTTCACGAGCGCGACTGACCCACGCTCGCTCCGCTCGCGTGGATCGCGTCGCACTCGTTCTCGAAGATGCCCGCCTCGACGGCACCGTCGATCAGGTCGGTGATCCTCCGGGATGATGGTGGTCGTTCGGGGCATGGCTGTCTCGTCAGTTAGACTTCACACGAGATACGATTTTCGCCGACGTCGCTCGTCGATCGCGGTCTGCTAGACGCTCGCAGTCGTCGTCCGCGCTCCGAGCCGACACGCGGGCCGCGTTCGCGGCGTGTGACTCTGCGGGTCCAGTCCGTGTTCGTTCACACACGCGGGCGACCGCGCGAGGTCGCCACGTCGACGCCTCGGAACGCGCCGCGAAGCCGCGCGATTCCGGCGTCGATCGAGAGAACGTGTGGCGCGGCCGGGCACGACCCCCTACCCTGGCGGTGGCGTGCCCAACCGCACCCGGGAGCATCTACGCCCCCGGACGCCCTAAATACCCGGCGAGTGGCGGCGGCGACGCGCGAGAACTGCCCATCCACTCCCACCGCGCGCAAGCGCCGTCGACGCGGATCCGCCCCGATCCGGCCCTCGATCGGGGTCGATCGCGGCGAAACCGCGTTCGATCGCGATCCTTTATACCACGATCCGGGTGCCGCTCGATCCGGGAGGAAACGCTGATCGACCGTCTCAGGCCTCCTACGGTGGTTGTTACGGGTTAACACACGATTCGCCCCCCACAAAGCATTTATATCGACCGCTGTATGTTCAGCTTGCAACCCCTACCCAAATGACTGCAGTACTGAGTACCGAGAGCCGAGTCCGGTCGCACTCTGATGATGATGTTGGCGGCGACGAAGATCGGGCGTGCCTCGAAGGTGACGGGAAAGCTGCTGTGGTCGATGCAGACAACACACAACAACAATGACAAACGATACAAACTATCGCGGGAAGGCCAACGCGGTCTTCTTCGCGGCGATCATGGTCCTCTCCATGGTTGCTGTTGGGTTTGCGGCAGCCCCGGCAGCAGCAGATGCAGAGAGTCTGGCGACTAGCTCTGGTGAGACAGAGTTTCAGTCGTCCAATTCAGTAACGATTACAGGAACAGTTGATGCCGATTCAGCCTACGCAGTTAACCTGACTGACGCTGATGGCAATTATAAGGAGGTTTCGGGCACGCTTAGTAGCGGTGCAACAGACTTCTCTGAGACGATCGCCCTAGGCAGTGGCTTCGGTGGCGGCGCCGCTGCTGAAGGTGACCTCACTGTTGAGGCTGACCAGAACTCAACGGTCAATACTGTTCAGGATTCGCTCACGCTCACGGTTGACGACACCGCACCCGACGTTTCCAACGTCCAAATCAGTGACAGCGGAAACACTGGTGTCGTTGAGACTGGTGAAGAGGTTAGCGTCACCGCAGAAGTGACGGACGACAACACGGTTGACACCGTCGAGATTACTGACGGCAACAATCCGTACAACAGCTCGACGACGACGCTCACTGAAGACGGCGGCGAGTGGACTGGTACCTTCACCGCTGACGCTAGTGAGACTGGCGAAGCAGAGAACGTCACGGTGACGGCAACTGACGCGGCTGGAAACAGCGGCAACGCTGACAGTAACTCCCTCGGATTCGGCGTGTACTCCACGCAGTTCCTGGTTGACGACGATAGTCAGAACATCTACTACCAGGGCCAGGACATCACGGCCTCTGGACTTGAGGGCGATTCGCAGTACGAGCTGCGCTCGGCCGGCAGCTTCGATAACGGTGACGCCGAGGATACGTCCTTCGAGGACGAGTTCACCACCAACGACGATGGTGAATACACGATCGACTCGGACAACCTTGACGCGGGCTACTACTACATCACCGGTGATAGCCTGCAGGGTGACGACGAGGCCAACTCGTTCGAACTGACCACCCAGAGCTTCGACACTGAGTTCGACGAGGACGAGGTCGAGCAGGACGAGGAAGTCGACCTCGAAATCGACTCGAACCGTGGTTCGTACGACCTCAACATCAGCGCCGCCGGCGATCTCGACGAGGACGAACTCAAAGACATCTTTGTTGACAACGGCCCCTTCGATGGCAGCGACTTCGACGTGGGCGAAGAAGATGACGACGAGATCACGATTGAGGGCGTCGACGACGGCACGTACGCGACGAACTTCACGGACATCGACACGGGCGAGTACGAGTTCACCTTCGACGTGATCGACACGGAAGCCGAGGACACTTCCTCGATCACCGTGACGGAATCGTCTGCCGGTGAGCTCAACATTGCTGACTCGGTCGTTGAACAGCAGGGCGATGTGGCTGCCATCACGATCGAACTCGACGGCACCGACACGGGTACGCTCGTGATCGGTAACGAAGAGGACGACGGCTACCAGGCCAACATCACGATTGAGGACGAGGAGGACGACGAAGTGGTTGTCCTCTTCAACACGTACACGGCCGGTCTCGACGATGACGGTATTGACAGCAACAACATCGTCTCCACCGAGGACGACGACGCTGATGTCTCGCTCCAGAGCGAGTCTGACCTGACCGACATCCTCGACACGGGCACGTACGACCTCTCGGTCTCTTCGGACACCAGTGCCGACCAGTTCGAAGAGACCATTGACGATCCGGACACCATCTCCTCGCTCTCGATTGAAGAGCGCGGTGAGGCCGGATTAGAACTCTGGCGGACTGGAGAGAACGTCGAAGAGGACATCGCTGATGAACTCGACGACGAGAACGAGAGCGCGGCTGCCTCGCTGATCGCGAGTGCCGTCGAAGACGACCTCGTGACCGAGGGCGACACGCTCGCAATCGACGCAGACGGTGACCGCAGCGACGTGCAGGTCCACCAGATTTCCGCCTCCGGACTGCAGGGTCCGCTGGCGAACGCGAGTGGTGACCTCGGTAACGGCGACAGCACGGCTGCGTTCTACGACTACCTCCAGGAGGACAACGAGGCCTTCGCTGACAGCGGCGACGAAGATCGACTTGACATCGTCTTGGAGCAGCAGAACCCCGATTCGAACACGGAAGCCAAGACGATCGACCTGAACGATATCGCCAACGACATCGGCGAGACCGAGTTCGAGGGGATCTTCACGGTTGTCTACGACGAGGACGCTGACGACTACTACGTCGTCCTCGACACTGACAGCCTGAACGACAACGCCGATATCGACGCCGATATCGAGGACGGCGACGAGTTCGAGGTCCAGGTGGCCGTGCAGGACGCCCGCCTCCTCGACATCGTCGGCGACGACGATGAGGATGACTTCGAGGACGCCTTCGAGTCGGCATCGGCAACGTTCTCGGCTGAGGAAGCGGACGGTTCCTTCGACAACGAGGACGAGATTGAAGTCGAAGCCGCCGAAGAGCAGTCCATCACGGGCACGACCAACGTTGCGCCCGGGACGGAGATCGACGTGCGCGTCCGCAGCAGCGACGAAGCCTCGACGAGCTTCATCCAGAACGACGAAGACATTGTCGTGTCGTCTGACGGCACGTTCGAGGCAACCCTCGACTTCAGCGACGCAGCGGTGGACGACACCTTCGAAGCTGAGGTCCGCCAGGCTGCCTTCGACGCCACGTCTGACGGGACGGTCGTCGAAGCGGTCGAGGAATCCGCGACCTTCGAGGTCTCGGACCTTGACCCCGAAGAGGCGACCGCCACTGCTGGTGACGAAGTGACCGTCTCCGCGACGATCGAGAACACCGGCAACGCAGAAAGTACCCAGGACGTCGCGCTCACGCTTGACGGCGACGAGGAAGACACCTCGGAGATCACTCTCGAAGCCGGCGGCAGCACCACGGTCGAGTTCACCGTCGACACGAGCGGCCTCGACACCGGTGACTACGAGCACGGTGTGGCCACCGACGAAGTGACGGCCACGCTGACCGTCGAAGGCGCAGACGACGATTCCGACGGCTCCGACAGCAGCGGCTCCGATGACGGAACGCCCGGCTTCGGTGCCCTCGTCGCGGCTGTGCTCCTCGCTACGCCCCGTATCGAGTAACGCGGCTGCGACGGCTCGCTAACTATCGGCCCTCACGGGCCGACCCACACCCGATCTTTGTTTATCGCACCCGACTCGACCGCCGAGCGATAGCACTACCGGCTGTAGTGTTGTTCGGAGGCGAACCTATTCATCCGCTGAAAGTAACCGGTACCTGCCGCCGACGCGTTGCGAGGCATATTATACGTCGTATCCAGACTTGACGTCGGTTCGACATTCGGTGTGTCGTCGGCTTTCGATACTAGTTTCAGAGAGCGTTAGCGGTATTGTTTCCGCCTTCAGGCCAAACAGAATATCAATTCCCGCACTGCGACTGAACAGAAAACAGAGCTGTGTCCGCGAGTGTCCCCGTATAACCGAATCAGTTGTCAGTAAACAGTCCATCCACAATTGTCTCAATAAGCGCGTCTTCAACTTGGTCATAGCCGATCTCGTCGCTCGATTCAACTGGCGCGTTTTGAGACCGTACGGTAAACACGAGCGAGGTGAATATCTGGCTGATGAGGTCTGGGTCGTCGTATCGGAACGACTCAAGCTCCGCCCACCGTTCAGAAAATGTGAGGTTCGCATTACCAGACTGCTCTTCGACGAATGTCTCCTCCACTTCTAACTCCTCTAGCCGGTCTTGGAGCTCCCGCAACTCCCCCTCGACAATTAACGCTGAGATGAGCGGGTTCGATTGGACTTCTTCGAAGGTCGTCTTGAGAACCAGCCGTACTTCTTCACGTGGTGTCTCTCCTCTGGCAACGGTTTCGGCAATCTTCTTCTCGAGCTCTTCGCGCTCCCACAGGAGTACTCTGAAATATAATTCTTCTTTTGAGTCAAAGAACTGATAGAACGTGCTTGTACCAATATCTGCCTTGGCTGTCAGGTCGCTGATTCGCGTCCGGTCAAAGCCAAACTGCGCAAACAACTCTCGCCCAGCCTCGATCAATTGAGACCGGATTTGCTCTTTTTCTTGATCACTAAATCGGCTCATTTGTCTTCCGATTGGGTGTCGTTTCCTGACTGACTTTCCCGCATCGATTCCTACTTAGAATCCCACGAACAAAGCGTTTATCAATTCGTGACTCTGAGAACTAGTGTACATCAAATGAGCGAGTCAAAGGACGTAGTTATTGGACTACGACTTGTAGGAGACGAAATAGATCTAGAACATACATCGGGCGTCCGTCGAACTAAGGGGGGATTCGCGTGACACAACGGTCGATTCTTACTGTGTTCGTGACTGTCCTACTGCTCACCAGCGGGACGGTTGGCGTCGTCGCTGGGGCGACAGCCTCGAACCCGACGGCTGGCGACACAGCGACCACAGATCTTTCTGCGCCGACCGCAGACGGGTCGCTCGTCCAAGCACAGGCAACGGGTCTTGTTCGTGGTTCTCCGGATCTGTCTGTACTGACCTCCCAAAGTGAGGTCACCCCGGGACAGACAAATGAGGTGACGCTTCAAGTTGTCAACGACGGAGAAGTTGACCTTGGAACACCACAGTCACGAAACATCGTTACTACCGCACGTAACGTTCGACTTACTGCTGAAAGCGATGATTCACCGCTTTCGGTCGAAACTGGGGCAATAGCACTTGGTGCCGTGACAGAAGAGAGACCTCGAGAAGTCCCGGTAGCTGTAAGTGTGCCAAACGGCACCGAGCCGGGGGATTACGAGCTTGAGATTGAATTGGAATATTCTTATACAAGTCAGTACAGTAGCGGCGTTACCTACGATCGTAAGGAGACGATAACGGCTGATGTCGACGTTGAAGTGACCAATGACGCACGGTTCAGAATTACTGAGATCACCACCGATTCACAGGTTGGCGATCAGGGAACGCTCGAAGCCACAGTCAAGAACGTTGGCGCAACGACTGCGTATGATACGACTGTCGCACTCGAGTCTTCAAGTTCTGGACTAACACTCGGAGAGCGTGCCTCAGACGCAGCCCGCGTCGGATTGATCTCTCCGGGAGAATCCGTTACTGTCCCGTACAGTACTGCCTTCGCAGCAACTGCGCCGGACAGGCAGTATGCTATCACCGGCCAGGTATCGTTTGAAACATCGGATGGTATCGATCACGTCGACCAAGGCCTCTCAGCAGGAGTGACACCGCTTTCAGAGCAGACGTTTGCCCTTAAGGATATCGAGTCGACACTTCGTGTTGGCGAAGACGGTGGGATAACCGGTACTGTAGTCAATACCGGTCCTGTTCCGGCCGACAACGTCGTCGTCCAATATGCGGGCACGTCTCAAAGCATTATTCCGATCGAGCAGTCAGCGGCGGTCGGGTCACTCGATGCGGGTGAGTCGACAGCGTTCACGCTGCCGCTTTCGATTGGTGGCGAAGCCGAGTCGGGACTCCGAACAGTTGATTTTGCGGTCCAGTACCGCAACGACGACGGCGAAGCGCGCGGCTATAGCGATGTCGCTGTCAACGCTGAGGTTGCTCCAGAACGGGACGGGTTCAGCGTCGCGATAGCAAACCAGACGATCGAGGCTGGCGAGACTCGCTCCGTTGAAGTGACCGTAACGAACAACCTCGGAGAGCCCGCAAGCGACCTTGAGGCACGGCTATTCGCCAACGATCCGCTCGAGACCGGCGACACCGATACCGGATATGTCCAGTTGCTTGAAGCCGGTGAGTCGACAACAATGACGTTTGAGCTGACTACGACTGGGTCCGCAACACCTGGGACTACGTATCCGATTTCGCTTGACTTCCGGTATGACGACGTTGACGGAGACAGCCAACTCTCTGACACCTATCGGGCTCCGATCGATGTGACTGCGAGCGAAGGTGGCGGGCTCCCGCTCCCAATCATCTTCGTCGCAGTACTCGTAGTGGGCACCGGTGGGCTTGTCCTCTATCGGAGGCGGCAGTAACTGATGGCGCTCAGTGATCGGATCGAGGCGGGCATCCGGCGGCTTAATGACGCCATCGTCGACCGGCCACGGCAAGTAATCGCCGTGTTCCTCGTGCTTACTGTCGTGTTCGCCGGTGGGATGGGACTCGTTAGTACTGACACCGGGGCAACTGATGCGTTCACTGAGGGACTTGATGAACAGGAAGCACTCGACGCAGTAAATCAGGAGTTCGACGACCCGTTCGAACCGGATAGTGAGTCCACGCAGCTCATCCATACCGGTGGGAATGTCCTCACCAAAGAGGCGCTCACACGAGAGCTGCGGCTACTCGAGGATATCTCACAACGTGATGACCTCCGGGTCGGATCGGTGAACGGTCCTGCTACGGTTGTTGCGACCTCACTAGACCCATCAGCAACGACGGTCGCGGAACAGCGGCGTGCGGTCGAGTCAGCGAGTCCGACCGCGGTCCGTCGGACAGTTCGCCAGTTATCTCAAAATCCGCAATTCAGTCGGTCGGTGTCGACCGATTTCAACCCGACAGCGGTCAGCGCGTCAGCGTCAATCACAGTTGTCTCACACGAGGTTCCCGCCGGCTTCTCGAATCTTCAGGAGCTCCAGACCACCATCCAGTCGATTACCAACGACTATCCGGGTGATATTCGAGCCTTTGGAACCGGTATAACGAACGCCGAAACGGGGAATGTCATTGGTGACTCGCTGACGATCGTCATGCCGGTCGTGGTACTTCTACTGCTGATCTTTTTGATCGTCGCCTATCGCGATCCGATTGACCTGTCGTTAGGGTTACTATCGCTGCTAATGACTGTCATCTGGACATTCGGTTTCCTCGGATTCTCTGGGATCCCGTTTAGTCAGCAGATGATCTCTGTCCCGGTGTTGTTGCTCGCGGTTGGGGTTGACTTTGGAATCCATATTATCAACCGCTATCGTGAGGAGGCCGTCAAAGGCTACCAACCCCTCGGGGCGATGCGAGAAGCGAATAATCAGCTGATGATCGCCTTCATTATCGTTACTGTAACGACGGTGTTTGGATTCGGCGCCAACGTCGTCTCTGACCTCGGCCCGATCCGCGATCTAGGTATTGCCTCGGCAATCGGGATTATCTTCACGTTCCTGATTTTCGGGTTGTTCCTGCCAGCAGCGAAGCTTGAAGTTGACAAACTCCGCGAAGCGTACGGTGTTCCGGAGTTCAACTCGGCACCGATCTCGTCAAGCGACTCGACGCTAGGTCGGTTACTAACCTTCCCGACACAGGTCAGTCAGTACGCGCCGATTGCGTTTGTGGTTGTCCTGCTGATAACGGGAGGAATGGCAACCGCGTACGGAAGCGGTGTTGACACCTCCTTCGAGACGGAGGACTTCCTCCCGCCCGAGGAGTTACCCGAATACGTTACCGGCCTTCCAGAGCCGTTTGCGCCGAGTGAATACACAGTCACCGAAACTATCTCGCTGTTACAGGACCGCTTCTCTACTAGTCAAGACCAATCTGTAACGATATATGTCGAAGGAAACTTCGAAGAAGAACACGCCTTAGAGGCGCTCGCGGCCCCGAACGAGAATCCGCCAGAAGCACTTGCTGTCGGTGATGGTGGCCGTGCTCGCCCGACGAGTATCGTTACTGTGATCCAGTCACAGGCCGAACGCGACCCTGAATTTGGTCGCCTCGTTGCCCGTAGTGATGTCGACGGGAATGGAGTTCCCGATCGGAATCTTGAACAGATCTACGATGAGTTGTTCGCATCACCGGCCGGGGATCGCGCCGCGCAGTACCTCACTCCTGATCGGCGGAACGCTCAGATCGACTACGCGATCGACGCGAGTGCGAGCCAAAGCGAGGCCGCCGCTGATGCGCGACAGTTTACTGAGGACTTCCGGCTCGAGGCGACAGCCACCGGACAGCTCGTGGTGTTCGATGCGGTCACGGACATCATTTTCAACTCAGCAATCCAAGGACTCATCCTCGCGATGGGGCTGACAGGAATCTTCCTGATCATCTCATACGGGGTGTTAGAAGGGAAACCACTACTCGGGATTGTGAACCTGTTCCCAATTGTAATCGCTATCGCGTTCCTCCTCGGGACGATGAGAGCTCTTGGGCTGTCACTAAACGCCCTGACTGCGACAATCCTCTCTATCTCGATTGGGCTTGGGATTGCCTACTCCGTCCACGCAACCCACCGGTTCATCGACGAATACAACGAAAACGGAGATGCGCTTAAATCGATGACAATCACGTTCTCCGGGACTGGCGGAGCGCTGCTCGGGAGCATGCTCACCACGTCTCTCGGAACGGGTGCGCTTGCGCTCGCAATCACACCCGTACTCGGAGATTTCGGGCTTCTCATGGCGTTGAGCGTGGTCTACTCATTTATATTCACGGTCGTCGCGCTTCCGCCAGCTGTCTTGCTGTGGGAGCGATATCGAGGCGTCTGGTCGGCTGTAGGATTCTCGCCAACTTCCTCCCGTTGAGGCGAGGTTCTGCGCCCCGTTATTAAGAACGAGTCCGGTTTTCACTCTGAATATCCTAGTCGAGTTCAACCAGAGGAGCGACCCCGCTTACTTACGGAGAATCGAGGAGAAAGCCTCGCGCTTCAGCGCGGGGAGGACGTCAACTCATGTCGTCATTCGTCTTTAGCTAAGACTTACACCTCGGTTGCGTAACGGCAGCGAGCGTCTCTTGCAGTATTGGTCGTTGCTGGTGGGTTTTCTGTGCGTCTTAGATCAGTCGCTCCAACAGCGGCGGTGGCGAGTAGCCGAGGTATTCACCGAGTTCGTGGAGGATGAGCTGGGCGTGCGACCGAAAGGTCGCCGCCCAGCGTTCCGGTGGAAACACGATGTCATCATCAGCCTGCTCGGTGACCAGATCCAGCAGATCTC
>ENA-ORCR01000864-ORCR01000864.1-marine-metagenome-genome-assembly--contig:-NODE-864-length-11222-cov-3.048721_pt1 | contig 11222 bp, 5 predicted proteins | sample MGYA00237782_ERZ508514 | MGnify/ENA primary metagenome ERZ508514 (study PRJEB26185, sample SAMN06268960) | marine metagenome | isolation source: Eden Landing Ponds, San Francisco, CA, USA | place...
CGATTGTGACTGCGGGAACACCGTCGTCAACACGCGATACCTCCCCTGGAGTTGCCGCAAAGATGACTGTGACCGACTCCAGTTCACCGCCACCCCGCCCGACAGTTGCGAGTGTGGGTCCTACACCTTCGCAAAGGCCGGACTGTTCGAACTCCGCCACCGAGAGACCTGCAACAACTGTGGTGACGAAGTGCTTCCCGGCTACGGGTGCGGCTGCGATAGTCCAGATCTTGTCGAACGAACGGTCGATGTCGACGGATACGGAACGTTTGACCTCGATGGAGGACTCCGGAGTCCGACCAACTTCAGGGCCGGGGTCCCCTGTTATCACTCGGGAGCGAATTACCAGTTGACTCGGTACGACGAGTTGCAACTCAGTCAGAACAACCTCGCGGTGACGACAGCGCAGTTCCTCCTCCGCGCGGTAGCCGAGGATGAAGGGTTCGAATCGGCAAAGATGCTCTCGTTCGCCGACGCCCACCAAGACATGCGCGAACTTCGGCGTGACTTCAACGACCCGGAGGTTTCGACGCTCCTTGACCAGTTGTTGGTGACACATTCGATCGAGCACGACGGGTGGGGGTCGCTGGAGGAAGTCATCGACGACGGTTTCCAGGAACTCGCCCAGTTAGAGGCAGCACTCTCGGAAAAGCGGGACGTCTCCGAGGGGATCGTTTCGCTCCACAAGAAATTGAAGGGACGTGCCCGCCGGAACTGGGACGATGAAGAGGCAATTCGAGACCGTCTGCTCAGACGGGTCGTACAGCACAGATTCAGCCGGCGGTTCCGGGAGTTCGACGGGCCACTCACGAAGGAAGGCGTGCTTGACGTCCGACTTGACCCCACGCTCGACCTCACGGCTGACGAGCGGGCGATTCTCCGACCTCTCGTCGATACAGGGAACCGATTGCACGTCGAGAACCTGCGCGACCAGAGCGGGCTCTCTGACCCGACACCGGTCCTCCAGGGACTCGCGAACGGCGGTGTCCTCGAATACGACGAGGCCGACGGCTGGGTGACGCTCTCGCCGACTGCACTCGAAGTGACCGTCGCCGGCGACGTGGACGAACTCGTATTCGATCCCGACCGTCAGGAGACGTATTCGTCGCTGGAACAGTCGTTCGGCCAGGAGCCGTCGAGTGCGGTAGCGTACGACACGACGCTCGCTGAAGCAGCATCGCCTGACCACCCCCAGTATTCGTACCGGGCGTACCGGACGACCTACGCGTCGATGATGGTGCTGTGGGCCCGCGAGTACCTCGGGTTAACTGACAAGCAGGAGCGTCGCAACATCGAGTATCTATTCAAGGAAGGGAAACACCCTCACTTCCTCTCCTCCGGCCCGACGATGGAGGTCGGCGTTGACATCGGCGCTCTGGACTCTCTACTGTTGTTCGGGACGCCGCCGAACATGAACGCGTACCTGCAGCGAGTCGGTCGTGCGGGTCGGCAGTCGAAATCCGCGCTGGTTCACAGCGTCAGCCAACGCAACCCGATCGACTACTACTACTACGAGAACCCAATCGATCTCATCGACACGACACCCAAGGACGTCCCACTCAACGAGCACAACGAGGAAGTCGTCCGTGTCTCGCTCTCGTGGGCGGTGTTCGATTACGTCGCAGCGAACTTCGGGATCGACTGGCAGGTGAAACACGAAGGAAATCGTTCGAAAGTCGAGGGCGGGGACACGTATACTCTTGATCCGGACCGCGAGCAGACGCGAGAGTGGAGCAAGCTCACTGCGATCCGGTCCCAGACGAACGACGCCCTCCAGATGGACACGCGTCGACCGAAGATCCAGGTCCTCGAAGAACTCGTTCACGACTACGCTGACGACATCGAGGCGTACCTCACCTCGATGCTTGAGTACCACTACTGCGAACTCTGTGGACTGCGGTACGACGAGGACGCTCTCCCCAATGACCACCGCTGTGCCGGCGAAGAGTGCTCCGGTCGCGTTCGGTACGCCGCAGACGAGTTCGCAGACCTCGTCTCCGAGGCAGTCGAAGCATTCGCTGATAGGTACATCTATCATTACTTTGACTACACGGAAAATCTCATCGACGCACAGGACGAACTCCTCGACCGGCGGCGCAACCTCCAGCGCGAACGGCGGCAAGCGCGAGACGACGAAGAAGCGGAGCGCTTGCGGGAGGAAATCGACAGATTGCGAACCCAGGAGGGCGTAATCGACGACCACCTCGACGAGATTCGGCAGCAGGACTACAGCGAGTTCCTCCGGAACTCCAGAGGGAGCAAGTTCGCGTTCAACATGCGCTCCATCTCGTCGTCGGTGAGCGCGACGCTCGTCAAAGAGGACTACGACCGCGAGCAACTGGGCGATAACCGTGGACGGAACATGCAAATGGCCCTACGGGAACTCCACCCTGGCGCGGCGTACGAGGGCAGCGACGGGACGTACGTCGTCTGTCGCACCGAGTACGACGAATTCGCCTCAAACGAAGTGCGCCAAACCGTCGAGGAGTCTGACGCGCCTGCAGAACTGGCGGAAGAACTGGTCTGTCCTGCTTGTCACTCGTCATATCCCCATGGAACCGAAGAGTGTACCCACTGTTCGGCGGACGTCTCGCTGAAACCGCGCAAGCTTGCAGTCCTCGATTCAGTAACGGCGTATCGCCAGGACCTCTCGCCGTCGACCGGTGATGGGTTCCAGGCCAGAGAGGTCTACGACGACCCCGATGCGCAGGTGCAAAACACCTTCACCGAACGCGAGACGGACGTACTCTCGTTCGAGACCACCGACGATTTTGAACTGGTAGATGAGCGCGGTGACCAGGTCGGTAGTATCGAATTTGGCGAAATGGACATTCTCGTCCACACGACGTCGTTCCGGGCAAAGTACCAGACTGGCGGTATCGATGCCCAGGAGACGCTGTTCGAGCGTTGCGGGCACGAGGAGTGTCCCGGTATCGTCGTCCGTGACCACGACGCTGACCACGAGAGAGATGTCGCACGCTGTACGGTAGATCCGGAGCATGATCCCGATGGGTTCGATGGACCCTCGGAATTCGTCAGACTCGGCTACGCGTACTCGACGACCGGTATTCGGGTTTCGCTGGTCGAGGACTCCGGCGAGGGTTCCCACGCACTAACCCACGGGTTCCGAATGGCTCTCCAGTACCTCGGTGGTGTCGACGTCAGAGAACTGGACGAAAGTGTCGACGAAGATACGCTCTATCTCTTCGACTCGCAGGAGGGCGGAGCACAGATCACGCGATTGCTGGTCGAGGAAGACGACGGGACGTTCCGGAATTTCCGGGAAGCGGTGGAACTTATGCAGGACCACTTCGAGTGTGACTGCGACAGCGGTTGCCCTCTCTGTGTGTATCAGTATGGCTGTGATACCTACAACGCGCCTGAGACGCTGGAACGCGATACCGCGACGCGGATAATCAGTCAGGGCCTGTCACTGACGCCGGTCGAGTAATCAGAGACCATTCGGGAAATCAACAGAACACCAGCGAGACACCAACGAAACAACCAATGGGCGACGAAACAACGTATCGTCTCAAACTCGTCGAGGGAGATGACGTCAAAACGACAGTCACGGAGATAGACCGGAACGGTGCGAAAGTCGATACAACATCGTGGTCAAACGTCGAAACCGCCAGGATCGTCAACGCACAACAGAACACAGCAGTTGTGCCGGACTCGGAAGTTTATGCGACCGTCACAGCGGTTGAATCGGGAGAGGCAACGTTGAAACAGAAGCGAGGAGTCTATCGCCGCAATCACCTTCCTGGCGACCGACTCCGTGTGCAAGGGTGCGACCGTGTTTCATCATCTCTTGTCCGGTCAGAACCAGACGAATTCCGAAATTTGTGCTCTATTGAAAATGGAAGAGGGCAGCGGGATCACTCCGTAACGAGTATGAGAAGATGAGGTCGAGAAGGCGATTATGGGCGTCGCGCTGCTCGACCTCGTTGAGAAAGGACTACGTACAGCTAAACAAGCGTTGGGGAATCGAGCGGGGAAGCCCGAGTCAGGCGGGCTTCCCCGCGAGACGCACATCGTCGTTCACTGTATCCGCAAGGAGGAAGGGCACACCTTCGCCGAAATCATCGATCGGCTGAGTCTCATGCCGGAGGTCTGTGATCGCCTTGGACTCAATCCAGACGCGATGCCCCATCCAACCACGTTCTACCACTCGTTGGATCGGTACGCGATGTACGTCTGGCGGGCGTTGCTGCGCGTCTCTGCGCAGCAACTCCGCCAGTCTGGCCACGTCGCACTGGACAGCACGTTCTTCGAACGCAACCAAGCCTCGCAGTACTATCTCCAGCGACGAGGACGACGCGTCAAGACAATCAAAGCGACGACGCTGACCGATACAGAGTCACTGGCGGTGCTGGACGTACACTGCTGTATCGAGCGCGAACACGATACAAAGGCTGGACCGCGGGTCGTCCGCCGGAACGCGGACGACCTGCGGTCCGTCGCAGCCGACAACGGCTTCCAAGACTGGCACACCGAATACGAGATCGCCGCACTGGACATCGACTATCTCGTTCACTACCGCGGCTCAACAACGAAGGCGACTGCGAACAACGCACTCATCCGCGAGAAAGGGTACACACAGCGATGGATGGCAGAAACGTCCTACTCGACGGTCAAGCGAACGCAGGACTCCGCCCTGCGTTCGCGGTTCTGGTACCGACAGTTCCGTGAAGTCGTTCTCCTGTTTGCCCTCAACAACCTCAAGAAACTCGCCAAAACGCTATGATCCGACTCACGTACCGCATTTTCAATAGAGCAGAAATTTGGACGTCATCTTCGTTCCGGGTATCGCCGTCGGTTCTATTGTGACGGTCGAAGTGGAGAAGATCCGTGATGGGACCGCGATCGCACTACCGGTAGACGTACACGATCCTGGGTTGTCACCTGGACGGACAGTCACCGTACAGACGGTTGCCGGTGAGCGCGAAGCGACGGTTGAGCGACTCCACTCGGAAGACGAGAGCGATCAGAGCCTCGAACGAGACTTCACGGTTACATTGTCACAACCGGCGCCAGTTACGGGTCAGGCAATGGCGTCTCTCACGACCGCGTCTGACGATGGAATGCGAGCAGAACTACGGCGAAAGCCAGACCAATTACCTGCCCCTAATACAACGGTGGTAACATCCGTCGAGAAAGGCCACAGCAGGACGGTCGTTCAACTGGATAACACCGACCTCGAAGTTGCGGCCAAGTTCAACCAGTCCTGTCCCATCAACGGGAGAGCAGTCATCGAACTCGGCAACCGCCAAGATGGCATCTATCAAGCGACGATCGTTCGATATTCCCGGCCAGATATCCGACCGGGAGCTACGTACCGAGCGAGAGTGTACAACAACAAGAACCACGCCCGAATCGAGAGAGAAGACCGGAAGATACCGGTCGCTCTCGCTGATGACATTTCCGAAACCGGCGAAGCGCCAGTCCGGATCACCGAGATCAGCGACGCGATTCACGGTCGAGTGGAGGGGGAGATAGAATCACTGACTTTCGACGACCCCGACACGGATATCTCCGATGTCGACATGACAAACCTAAGTAAATTCTAACGGGTTCCTCTTTACTGAAACTTCCCGGTGCAGACCGGGAGAGTTGACTTAATCCGTCTCGTATTCTGCGGCCAGTTCCGTCACCAGTCGCTGGATCGCGTCCTTCGACTGCAGCGTCTCCTCGTGTCCGACCAGCAGGATATCCTCGGCACAGGACAGGAGTGCATACAGCGTTTCAGGGTCAGTTAGCGGCGGGTACAAGATTCCCGCATTGTTCGCGACAGCGAAACTGACGAGCGCACGGTTGGCGATATCGCCCGACAGACTTCCAGGTAGTTTCACGGGTACGTCGACGTCCTGTTTGTCAAGGTATTTCCGGAGTTCGTTGGCGTGGGCTTCGAACGGAGTGACCACGAACTCGGGTTCGTAGTCGCTTGCAACCTGAGCGACAATCTGGGCCTCGATACGGTTGTGGAGAAACGACTGTGAGAACGCCGGCACCGCGTCGGGATCGGCACGGATCGTGATCCGATGCTGGTCGGACGCCGCACGGTCGTCGAGGGGTTCCTTCGACTCCAGTTGGAGAGGATAGTCGTCGATCAACACTGTCCCGCCGCTCGGAAGTTTCGTCGCATCGAGATACTCGCGGTCGATGAATGCTTGCTGGATCTCGAAGGGGTTCGTCGAGAGATGCGTCACGTCGAAGACGAGGTCATGAGGGATACCACTACGGGCCCGGACCGACGCACGGAACGTGATCGCGTCCGCACTGACCGCGTCGCTTGACTGCTCGATGCCGAGGAACGCCAGCGACCCGTCCAGCGGCTCGAATGGGTCGTTCCGGAACAGGTCTCGGATGAAGGCGTTGGCTTCGCCAGAGAACTGCAGGCTGGCGGCGTTCTCCACAGGAACCGTCGCGTAGCGGTCGTGTGCCCACTCGAAGTACGAGCGGTCAAGCCCGTGCTCACGCGCCTCGGAACTCACCATCGCCGGGCCCGAACTGTGTGTATCACCGATCGCGACGACCCGGTCGGCAACGTCGCTCAAATATAGGTAGACCGGTTCGGGGACCTGTTCCGCACCGATGAGGACGAGGACGTCGAAGAACCGTTCCGAGTGGTCACGGTCACCGAACCCACCTTCAGTGAAATCATGGAAGTGGCCCGTATCCAACGCGTACTGGACCGAAGAGACGAGTGAACGGGACTCCAGCAACCGAGCTTCAATGTCTGACCGCTTGAGTCCTTCGTGAATCGTGCCCTCGCCACTGGCGAATGCGTCCATACGATAGTGTGCGCCGTCGTCGGTGGCCTGATGAGCGTGCTCAACCTGGGACGGGGTCTGTCCGAGGACGAGAGCTCGACGGCCTTCTTCCGGAACCTCGTCGTCGCGGTGGGCCAGATGTGGGTACGACGCGCTCGTGATTGCGCGGACGAGTTGCGCGAGAACCGTCGACCGATCCGTTCGGGTGGGGAGGTCAACGAACACTTCATCGTTCCCGAGATACTCAACGACATCTCCCGGCGTGTCTATCGAAACCGTCCCGTCGGTCTCACCGGTTTCCTCGTACTCGAAGCGTGGGTGAGACTCCCGGCGTTGCGCGTAGTCGAGATATGGGAGGTACTGGCGCGATACCGACTCGGCATCGAATCCGTGCCAGGCGCGGTAGGTCCGGTCCTCGTCCATGAACGTCGGATCGAGACTGTCGAAACCGAACACCAGGTTCCCATCACGTCGACCGAGATACGGGACCTCACGCCCAGTTTTACCGCCCTCTTCGGGTTCCAACCGGACGACATCACCCGGCGTGAACGCCGGAACGAGCGACTCGGACATCTCGTAGTGGAGAGTCTCCCGCGTCCCCCCTGCGAGTTCGAGACCGGTTACGAGTCGGCCTGTCCGAACGAGTGCGTCTCTGTCGACCGTCTCCATGAGTTCGTTCGCAGTCACACGTGCGGCCCGTTCGGACTGGAGTGCCGAACGGGTCGCATTGTAGTGGTCCGTCTCGTCAGGATCGCGGTACTCGAGACGCTGTTGACACTCGGCATACTCGTCGAACTGCGAGCAGTCGCTGTGAACGCCCTTCTCAGCGTCGATCTCGAAACACGGCCATCGACGCTCATTCTGACAGTGGAACGTACACGCTGGCGGTAGCGACTCTTCGGTCGCAGTCACCGTTTGCTCGTGCCAGAACGAGCAGTCCGTGCAATCACGATCGTACGTCGACGGCGGTCCGAACCCGTTCCGCGCCGACGCGACCTCGTTCCGCCCCCCGACGAGGTCGGCGACGTCGTCGAGAGACAGCGTCACCGATTTCATCGCTACCACGTCGGCATCCTTCAGGTTCGGGTACACGAGATATCCTCGCAGCCCTTCCTCTATCGCGTCCACCAGCGATTCACCGGTTTCCAATCGTTCCAGCAGGAGGGCGAACAGGTACAACCGGAGTTGTTCCCGGTGTTTCTCCCGCTTCTCCGCGTTCAGCGACCACGTGGTCTTGAGGTCGAACGGGACGCCGTCCGCGACGACATCTACCTCTCCGTTGTAACCGTACGCCTCCGGGAGCGGGCGTTCCGGCACGACCGTTTCAGCTGTTCCGATCGCATCACAGAATTCGTCGTCGGTGAACAGTCGTGCGACGATTCTGTCCACGTCTTCGGTGATGTCGAGACCGATTCCGCTGATCGCCAGTTTCGCCTGTTCCATTCCGAATTCGTCGGTCATCACGTCCCTGGCGAAGCCTTTGGCTGACTCTTCAGTCCACTCCCGGTTCGCGAAGTGATCTTGCTGGTGTTCCAGCGCCCGTTCCAGCGCACGATGGATCGCGGTCCCGCGGAAGCTGTACTTGTTCAGTCCCGACGACCCGGTGTACACCTTCTTAACGTATCGCAGGTAGTACCGCCGGGGGCAGGCTTCCTGCGTCCGGAGTTCGTTCTTCCCGATCCGGAAGTCCGGTTCCCGGATGACGACCGAGGTCACATTGAGGAACAACTTCCGCTCGCCCTCGTGATGGGCAATCTTCGGGATCCCTCTGACCAGCAGCGTCTCTCCACGCCGGAGTCGTGGCACATCGTCGCCAGATTCGGAGAGGGCGTCCAGCACGTACTGGTCCGTCCGCCGGATATCCTCGAACTTCACCCCGGATGGCTCATCGAGCCAGAACGACAGCAACGCCTGCAGTTCGAAGTTACCTGTCGGGTCGGTCACCTCGTAGAGAACCTTGTCACCACCGGTGTCGCCGCGATAGGGGTCACCGATCACTCGACACCGGGTAGTCACTTCCGCTCCGTCAAACCGGGCCATGTCGTCGTTGACCTCGGCTAGATTATGCAGCATCCGAACACACCTCCCACAGGAGTCGACGATTGAGCATCCGTGCCTGATACTTCATCCCATGGATGCAGTTCGGTCCGTCGACTTCCAGGCAGTCGGGGCATGCAGTCCGACACTGGATCGCGATCTCTTCGAGTCGTTCACCGAGTTCGGAAAGATCGCGTCCCAATTCGTCAGTCGCGAAGCGTTGATACGTATCTCGAACTCGAGGATCGCGAAAGATGTGCTGATGGAGGTGGAGCATAAGATCGACAGCTGTTGGTGTTCGTTCGATTTGTTTTGCGACGGTCGCGTGTTCGTCGGCGATATAGGCATTGAACCGAGCAGTCTCGCGCGTCTCGAACAGGGCCTGTACTCTATTCTCAATATGAGAGGTCAGATCGTTCAACGAGTACGCGTCGCGTTGATCACCGATGACCTGTTCCCGACTCTCGACTAGACGAGACTGGAATCCAGACGGCTCCATCTCTTCGATATCCTCCTCGTCTTCGTCGCCGAGTTCGCTTCGCGACGTCTCTCGGAAGAGTTCGTAGAGGGTGTCACCATCCTCTCCGACCAACAAGTCGATGACTGCCCTGTCGGCGGCGGCAGTGTGACAGGCGGACTGTGCGGCGACCCCATCGTCCAGCTCAAGGTTCGGCGTCGAGTCGAGATGGTTGTCGACTTCGTCGGCGATGCCCGCACCGCCCTGAATGGAGTCGTAGATGCCGACGCGAGCGTATTCGTCGTCCCCGCCCTGAAAGTTGACGTCGTACCAGAGTTCGAACGACCCGCCGGCGAGAGACTCCTCAGTTGTCCACGTCGAGAGCGCGTGCTCTACCGAGTGGACGAGTACTTCCTCACCAAAATCGAGCAGATCCGTACTGTCGGAGCAACTTTCGAGTATCTCCGCGATCGACCCCTGCTCGGCGTCACGTAACTCGGCGTCGATGACTTCCACGACGGACGACTGGGCGATGGGTTCGTATCCCATCAGGCAAAGTGCCCCCTGTTCGAGGTCGTCACCCGGCTCAAGCAATCCATCGAGTTCCTCCCGGATCGTTCCGAGGTCCGCATCGAATACCGAATCCGTGGCGATGTCACCCTTCCGGCGACACTGATAGTCGACCGCCCGGAGATGGTCGACGAATGGTTTCACCTCATAGACGTTATCCAGTTCACCCGCCTCAAAGAACAGTTTGTCCCAGAGATCCCGATACAACTTGGCGAACTGGAGGTCCCGACGGAGACTCGGAGTCTCATCGAGGATCGTCTGCACCCGTTCCCGGACGGTCTCTCTCTCGATGTCAAACAGGAGCAGTTGACTTTGCTCGCTGCTGGCGAGGAACGCGCGCGTCTCGTCCGGTCCGTGGACGTAGTCGATGGTCCGCGACAGCGTTTCGTTGTTGTCTTTCTCGTAGAGCGTCAACAACGACGTGTAGTAACACCGGAGGAACTCAACGTCAGGTTCGTACGCGTAGCGCACGAGAACGTTGTCATCTCCGTCGAGTTGCGTCGGATCGGTAGTCGGTTCGCTTCGGAGGTGGCGGAACCACAGGTAATTCGTCGTCGGATCACTCTGACCGAGGCGGAGTGTCCGTCCGACCGGATCACGGGCGGCTGCGACAGTCTGGTAATCGACGCTCCAGTAGTATTCGGCATCGCGGGGAAGGTGTTTGACGTACAGCGTTGTCGGGACGTATACAACGGCATCATCGATGTCGATATCGAGCAGAGCGTATTCGCCGACATCGTCTCCGAGTAACTCGGCGAGCGGAATTCGCTTGGCGAACTCAAACATCGGCGCGATGTCAGCTGTACCCGGTTCCTCGTGGACGACATCCCAGCGACCCTGCCAGAGGTCGAAATCTTCCCAGCGTTTCTTGAAACCCCCCGGCAGGAAACTTCCGAGCATGTGGTTGAGATTCTCGGTCGATAGGGGTTCATAGATGCCGGCGTCGTCTTCCCGGCGGACGATACGGACGGACCCACCTATCCGCTCAGGGAGAAACGAGTTCGATAACACGAACGGTTCCTCAACGGCAGGGTCCTTGTCGAAGACATTGGGCAACTGCAGGAACGTGTACCCTTTCTCTTCAAGAAGTTGGAGGTGCTGCTGGATCCCCTCTAAGCGACCGAGTCGTTCCTCGTTGGAGAGACCATCGCTCATCAACGTTCACCCCGGAGTTGCGTAACGAGATCGTCCAGTGGTGGATAGGACCCGCTCGACCCGGCTTCCTCGACGGCTTCGCGGAAGAACTCCCAGAACGGCGTCTCATCGATCCCAGGCGCGACCGGTTCGTCGAGTGATTCGACGTACTCATTCAACTGTTCGAGTGCGATCACTGCCTCGCTTTCGTCCACGCCGAAGGCTCGTTCCAGCCAGTGCTTGAGGTCAGG
>ENA-ORCR01000865-ORCR01000865.1-marine-metagenome-genome-assembly--contig:-NODE-865-length-11218-cov-3.473476_pt1 | contig 11218 bp, 10 predicted proteins | sample MGYA00237782_ERZ508514 | MGnify/ENA primary metagenome ERZ508514 (study PRJEB26185, sample SAMN06268960) | marine metagenome | isolation source: Eden Landing Ponds, San Francisco, CA, USA | place...
TGACTGGAGTTCAGACGTGTGCTCTTCCGATCTGACCGCCTCCGCTCGCACACCTGGGGGCTGTTCGGCCTGACTGTCGTCTTCATGTTCGTCGTCATGGCGGTGTTCGCACCCGCCCTCGGCCCCACGACGGTCGACAAGAACATGCGCAACTCCTACACCGAGGAGATCACCTACTACGACACCCAGACCGAAACCGTCGAGACGACCCTCGTCGGCGAGGCGAACCTCGGATCACAGTCCACGGGCACCAACTCCCGCGTGATGCCATTCACGTACGACGACTTCGGTCGATATCACCCGTTCGGGACGCTCCCGAACGGGCGGGATCTGTTCACCTTCATCGCCGCCGGGTCGCGCATCTCGCTCATCATCGGCGTCCTCTCCGTCGCGTTGAGCGCCTCGCTGGCCGGATCGCTCGCGCTCACCGCGGCCTACTACAAGGGTCGCGTGGACCTCGGTCTGGTCCTGGTCTCCGACGCGGTGATGGCGATGCCACAGTTGCTACTGTTGATCATGCTCACGACCGTCCTCGCGGACACCTGGGTCGGGGAACTCTACAGCGGCGCGTTCGTCCTCGCGCTCATCTTCGCGGGGACGGGCTGGACGTACATGTGGCGGGCGGTTCGCGGGCCCGCGCTCCAGATCTCGGAACGGCAGTGGGTCGACGCCGCCAGAAGCTTCGGCCAGAAACCCACCGTTATCATGCGCCGGCACATGCTCCCTTATATCACCGGCTACCTGCTCATCTACGGGTCTATGACCCTCGGCGGGGCCATCATCGCCATCGCCGGCCTCTCCTTTTTGGGCCTGGGCGTCTCACCGCCCACGCCCGAGTGGGGCCGGGCGATCAACCTCGGCCAGGACTACGTGACGACGGGCTCGTGGCACATCTCGCTCATCCCCGGCCTGCTCATCACGCTGGTGGTCACCGGGTTCAACGCGCTCGGTGACGGCATCCGGGACGCCATCGACCCGCAATCCGACGCCGAGGGCGGCGCCGCTGGCCGAGGTGGTGGCGCGTGAGCGACGCCGAGCCACTCCTCGCGGTGGAGAACCTGCGGACCGTCTTCCGCACCGAGCGCGAGGAGATCCACGCCGTCGACGGCGTCTCCTTCGAGATCGACGCGGGCGAGACGGTCGGGCTCGTCGGCGAGTCGGGATCGGGCAAGTCCGTCACCGCCCGGTCTATCCTCGGTCTCGTGGACCACCCGGGATCCATCGACGAGGGCGCCATCCGCTTCCGGGGTGAGGATCTCACCGACGACAACTGGGACGACCACCGCGGCGACATCGCCATCGTCTTCCAGGACCCCGGCAGCGCCCTCAATCCCGTCTACACGGTCGGCAACCAGATCCGCGAGGCGTTGAAGATCCACCAGAACCTCCGCGGGCGCGAGGCCCGCGAGCGCGCTATCGACTTGCTGGAGGACGTGGGGATTCCAGACGCCGCGACCCGCGTCGGCGAGTACCCCCATCAGCTCTCGGGCGGGATGCAACAGCGCGCGGTCATCGCGATGGCGCTGGCCTGTGACCCCGACCTGCTGGTCTGTGACGAACCGACGACAGCGCTCGACGTGACCATCCAGGCCCAGATCCTGGATCTCCTCGCGGACCTCCAGCGCGAGGACGACCTGGCCATCCTCTTCATCACCCACGACATGGGCGTCATCGAGGACGCGACCGACCGCGTCAACGTCATCTACGCGGGCGAGGTGGTCGAGCGCGCACCCACGGAGGCGCTGTTCGAGAACCCGCAGCACCCCTACACGCAGGCGCTCTTGCGCTCGATCCCGGGGCGGACGCCGCCGGACGAACCGCTCCCGACTATCGAGGGCGAGGTGCCGACGCCGACCGGTCCCGCTACGGACTGTCGGTTCGCACCACGGTGTCCCGAGGCCTTCGGCGCCTGCCGGGAGGTCCACCCGGAGCACGAACCCGTGGGCGACGGAACGGTCGAACGGACGGCCGCGTGTCTGCTCCACGACGACCGCTATCCAGACGAGACGGGCCTCGACGGATCCGGAAGTGACGGGATCGAGGGCGCACGTAGTGACGGAGGTGCGTCGCGATGACGCCCGACCCCGCGACCGGCGCGGCCGCTGGCCGGGAGCGGACAACCCACGAACGCCGCGACGACCCGCTCCTCTCCGTCGAGAACCTGCGGACTTACTACGACGAGCGCACCCTGCTCTCCCGGTCGCCGCCGGTCAAGGCCGTCGACGGCGTCTCGTTCGACGTCTTCGAGGGCGAGACGCTGGGTCTGGTCGGCGAATCGGGTTGTGGCAAGACGACCCTGGGTCGCACGCTCCTCGGGCTGGAGACGCCCACCGACGGGACAGTCACCGCCGAGGGCCTGGACGTGACCGACCTCGACGGCAGCGAGGCCCGAGAGTGGCAAGAACGCGTGGGCATGGTCTTCCAGGATCCCCAGGAGAGCCTGAACGACCGCCAGACCGTGGGCCAGATCGTTCGCGAACCGCTGGAGGCCCACGGCTGGCCGACGCTGACGGTCGCAGTCGCGGGCGTCTCCGAAGCGACGGTCAGTGGGTCGGGCCCGGTGACCGACCGGGAGACGGGCGACGCCGTCCGGGCAGAGGTCGACGCGGCCGACGACACGACCGTGGACATCACCGTCACGCTCGGCGAGGGCGAACCGACGGTATCGGTCCGCGACCGCCTCCCGCTCACTACCGACGACGTCTCCGTTTCGGTGTCACGGAACGGCCGGCCGACCGTCTCGGTGTCGGTCGACAAGACGGTCCCGGAGATGCGCCGCGACCGAGCGGAAGACCTCATCACGCGCGTCGGCCTCAACGAGGAACACGTCCGGCGCTACCCCCACCAGTTCTCCGGCGGCCAGCGCCAGCGGGTCGGCATCGCACGCGCGCTCGCGCTCGAACCGGACTTTCTCGTCCTCGACGAACCCGTCTCGGCGCTCGACGTGAGCGTCCAGGCGCGGATCATCAACCTCCTCGAACGACTCCAGGCCGACTTCGGGCTCACCTACCTGTTCATCGCCCACGACCTCTCGGTCGTCCGGCACATCGCCGACCGCGTCGCCGTGATGTACCTCGGCAACGTGGTCGAAATCGGCCCGACGGAGCAGGTGTTCAGCGACCCGGCGCACCCGTACACCCTGTCGCTCCTCTCGGCCATCCCGGGCAGCGGATCGCCGTGGGATGGCGACCGGGTCACCCTCCGCGGAACGCCGCCGAGTCCGCGGGACCCACCGTCAGGGTGTTCGTTCGCGACGCGCTGTCCGGCGAAGATCCGGTCCGACGAGTTCGACCTGCCGGAGGCGACCTGGCGGGCCCTCGACGAACTCCGCGTCGTCTTCCGCACCCGCGCACGGAGCGAGGACTCGGCCCTCGACCAGGTGAAGGCACTGGCCGGCCTCACGGTGGACGCCGAGGCCATCGACGACGCCGTCGAGGAACTCCTCGGCGAGCAGTCGCTGCCGGCCGACGCCCGGCGCGTCGTCGACGAGGCCGTCGAGCGAGCCAAGAGCGGCGACGACCGCGGCGCGGCGGAGGGCCTCCGGGAAGCCTTCGGGTCACGCTGTGACGCCGAGGTGCCGACGTCCTACGACGTCGAATCAGTGGAGAGTCGCTGCTTCCGCGCCGAGGACGACTACCGGAGCGTCGCGGAAACGATCGCTGCCCGACAGCGGGACGGGACCAACTGAATCGGCCTCCGCCAGTCGGCCCGCGCCGACCGGCCTCGTTCTGTGGGACCTGTCGCCTCATCACTTACTGACCGGAACTCGCGTTCGGATCGCCGACTATCGTGTGCCCCGAAACCTGTTTGCCCGTTCACCATGACGGAACAAGATCAGGAATAATTCGCTTGTATCGAACGGTAATAGTGAGATACTTCAGCGGTGAGTCGGAATTCGGAACTGGCGTGTCGGAACTGTCAGGCTTCCGCATGCGTCCGGACGCTGTCCGCTTGCCATGACTCAGCACGGACCGTCGACGGGCGTGATCACGCCGCTGGGTGGGCTCGATGGTTCGAGCCGCCCGTTTTCACCGGTGAGTGGCAGTGCCGCGTTCGCCGAGCCGTGGTTTTCCGAATCGGCGCTCGGTCGTGGATCTGGCAGTGTCCCTGCCACGGGCAGGTCTGACCGCGTCCGCACGCACGGACAGGCTCACTGGTGAATGGCTGGGCCGCGACATCTCTGGTATCGGTCTACTTCGGTACCGGCCGCGGTGGCGGCCGAGACTGCGGGTCGCGGGAGGAACAGATGTATACGAATCGCTCTCCTGACTCCGGCCAATGAGCGAATCGGACGGTCCCAAACAGGTAGACGACCCGGACTACCACAGCGAGAACCACACAGCGGCCCAGACCTGTGGGTGGACGGCGAACTCCCTGCGTGGCGAGGGCAAATGTTACAAATACGCCTTCTACGGGATCGAGTCCCACCGCTGTATCCAGATGACGCCGGTCGTCAAGTGCAACGAGCGCTGTGTGTTCTGCTGGCGCGACCACGCGGGCCACGCCTACGAACTCGGCGACGTCGAGTGGGACGACCCCAGCGCCGTCGCCGACGCCTCCCTGAAACTCCAGAAGAAGCTCCTCTCGGGCTTCGGCGGCAACGACGAGGTGCCTCGCGAACGCTTCGAGGAGGCGATGGAACCGCGTCACGTCGCCATCTCGCTCGACGGCGAACCCTCGCTCTATCCCTATTTGCCGGAACTCATCGAAGAGTTCCACGACCGGGACATCACCACGTTCCTCGTCTCGAACGGGACGAAACCCGAGGTGCTCGCCGAGTGTGACCCCACACAGCTATACGTGAGCGTCGACGCACCCGACCGGTGGACCTTCGACGAGACGGTCAAAGCCGTCGAGGACGACGCCTGGGACCGACTGATCGACACGCTGGACGTGCTCGCCGAGAAGGACGAGACCCGGACGGTTCTCCGGACGACGCTGGTCAAGGGCAACAACATGCACCACCCCGAGTGGTACGCGTCGATGTTCCAGCGCGCAGACCCCGATTTCATCGAACTCAAGGCCTACATGCACGTCGGCCACTCGCGCGGCCGCCTCGACCGCGAGGCGATGCCCGACCACGAGGAGGTCCGGGCGTTCACCGAGGACGTGATGGAGCACATGCCCGAGCACGACTACCTCAACGACGTTCCGGTCTCCCACGTCACGCTCCTCTCGAAGACCGAGGACACGTGGGTCCCGAAACTCCAGAAGGACAGCGAGTTCTGGGAACGGGACCCGTACGCGGAAGTCGGCGACTGACGACCTCTCAACACGGATCTCCGGCTACGACCCGGTCCGCCGTGTCGCTTATAGTCACCGACAGCGAAGTGTGTTGTATGGGGACATTTGACACGATCACCAGCGTGCTTTCCCCCGGGGAGCGGGGTGCGGTCCGATACCGCTGTCGTGGGTGCGAACGAGCGTTCGCGTACCCGCCAGGGGTCGAGGACCCGGACTGTCCCTACTGTCCCGATTCGACGCTGGTTCCGGAACCCGGACACTGAGCGGTCGGTCCTCTCGGCGTTCGGCCCAGCGGTGCTGCCCGGGCCGCTCGAGTCGACACTTCGATTTCACGGCCGTGGCGTCCGCTCGGCCCTGCCCCGGGGCCGGGCAGAAGCCGACGCTGTTATGAGCGATCAGTCTAAACAATCGACACTGAAGCGACCCTCGGAGACAACTCCTTCCAACGGACATTCCGTTCCATTTCTGAGACGCGTACCGCATTCGGTATACTTATCGGACCGTAGCGAGTAGTGGCGACTATGACAGGAGTCACGGCGTCGTCGGTCGGACACGCCGAGCGGGCGACGCTGAAGGCGCTGGCGCTGCAAGGTGGCCTCGACGGCGACCAGAAGGTGTCGTGCGCTGCGCTGGCCGAACGGCTCGACGCGTCGACGCAGACGGCCTCGCGGCGTCTCCAGCGCCTGGACGAGGCGGGACTACTGGAGCGAGAAATCGTGAGCGACGGGCAGTGGGTCACGGTAACGGACGCCGGTCAGCGAGCGCTCCAGCGTGAGTACGCCGATTACCGGCGCATCTTCGAACGCGACGCGAGCGTCGAACTGCACGGATCGATCACGAGCGGCATGGGCGAAGGCCGCCACTACATCTCCTTGCCCGGGTACATGCGCCAGTTCGAGGACAAACTGGGCTACGAACCGTTCCTCGGGACGCTCAACATCGAACTCACCGAGGAGAGCGTCCGCGAGCGCGGGCGCCTCTCCTCGTTCGAACCCATCACGATCCAGGGATGGGAAGACGAGGAGCGGACCTACGGGCCGGCCTACTGCTACCCCGCCAGCGTCGAGACCGACGCCGGTGAGGCGTTCGACGACGCCCACGTCATCACGCCCGAGCGTACGCACCACGGCGACGACAAACTCGAAGTCATCGCGCCGGTGAAACTCCGCGACGAACTCGGCCTGGACGACGGCTCCCCACTCACCATCAATGTCACCGAACAGCGATAGTATGACCGGCGACGCATCGACCGCGGCCGCGAGCGTCGAGCGTGCGGTCGACGCCATCCGCCGCGGCGAACCGATCCTCGTCCACGACGCCGCCGACCGCGAGGGCGAGACTGACCTGATCTATCCCGCAACTGCAGTCACACCCGACGCAGTCTCGCGGATGCGCAACGACGCCGGCGGCCTGGTCTGTGTGGCTCTCTCCGATACCGTCGCGCGGGCGTTCGACCTCCCGTTCACGCAGGAGCTTCTCGATCACCCGGCGGCCGAGGACCACGAGCTGGCCTACGACGAGCGGTCGTCGTTCTCGCTGACGGTCAACCACCGCGACACCTACACGGGGATCACCGACGAGGACCGCGCCCTGACGATCAGCGAACTCGGGAACACTGCAGCGTCGCCCTCCGAAGCGGAGTTCGCCAGCGAGTTCCGCGCACCGGGCCACGTGCACGTGCTCCGGGCGGCGCCGAACCTCCTGGCCGACCGCGCCGGCCACACCGAACTTGCGGTCGCGCTCGCTGGCGCTGCCGACGTCCCGCCCGCGATGGTCGTCTGTGAGATGCTCGACGACGACACCGGGGCGGCGCTCACGCCGACCGGCGCCAGGACCTATGCGGACCGCGAAGGCCTCGTGTACGTCGAGGGTGCGTCCATCATCGACCGATTCGCCTAATTTTCGGTGCGGGTCAATCCCCCGAGATTCGGTCGGGCCACTGAAGGCGGGCCGTCCCCGAGTGTCGAGCGATGACGGACGTTTCTCGCCGATCCCTGCTTCGCAGTACTGTTCCCGCAGCCTTCGGGCTGTTCGCTGGCTGTTCGAGTACCGAAAGCGACGACGGCTCGACCGAGACGGATGCGGGCGACATCGTCGTCGGCCCTGGCGGTGCGTACGCATACGACCCCGAGGAGTACACGGTCTCCGTGGGCGAGACCGTCACGTGGTCGTTCGCGAGTCCGAGCCACAACGTGTCCTGTGTGCCCGAGGACAATCGACAGGTGTCACTGCCCGATGGCGCCGAGTCGTTCGCGAGCTACGGTGACGGGAATCCCGGGGAGACCGTACCGCAGGGTGAAACGTACGAGCATACGTTCGAGACCGCTGGTGAGTACACTTACGTCTGTATCCCGCACGCGAGACAGGGGATGGTCGGGACGGTTGTGGTGGGGTAGCGAGGTCGTGAGCGAAGCGAATGACCTCGGAATAGCGAGCGGGGAGTGGAGGGGACTCTCGGAACGAGTGCTGTGAGGTTCAGGACGGTGTTTCGACGCCGTTGATCTCGAAGCGGGCGCCACCGGAGGCGGAGTCTGTCACGTCCACTGCCCACCCGTGAGCGCTCGCGCTGTGTTCGACGATGGTGAGGCCGAGGCCGGTGCCGTTGCTGCTCGTTGAGAAGCCGCTCTCGAACAGGCGGTCGCGGTCGGACTCGGGGATTCCGGGGCCGTCGTCAGCGACGAAAAAGCCGGGCCCGTCGTCGAGGCAGCCGACGGTGACGGTCAGACCCGCACCACCATCTCTCGTGATTTCATCCCCGTTGGCCGTTCCAGTATCCTGGTCCACTGCGTCCTGCCGAGTGTTCGAGGCAGGGCTCGTCGAGCCGTGCTCGACGGCGTCGTCGGCCTCTGGCCGACTGCTCGTGGAACCGTGTTCCACGGCGTCCTGACGAGCGTGCGAGTCAGGGCTCGTCGAGCCGTGCTCGACGGCGTTCCGGAAGAGGTTCTCGAGCAACTGTCTGAGTCGCGACTCGTCGGCTGCGATGGTACAGTCGGCTTCGATAGCGAGCGAGGCGTCCTCGGTCGCGACGATCTGCCAGCTTTCGCGGGCGACCCGTTCGAGGTCGAGCGGTTCGAGGGTCTCGACAGTGTCACTCTGGCGGGTCAGCGTCAGCAGGTCGTCGACGAGTTGCTGCATGCGGTCGATAGCGCGCCCACACCGGTCTCGGTGAGCGTCGTCATCGTCGGTGCCGACGAACTCGAGGGACCCGTCGAGGACGGTGAGCGGGTTCCTGAGGTCGTGACTGAGGATGCTGGCGAACGCTTCGAGGCGCTCGTTCTGCCGCGAGAGCTCCCGGCGACGGGCGCGGAGTTGCGCTTCGCGGTCGGCACGGGCCAGCGCCGACTCGGTCGTGTTGGCGAGGATGCGGGCGAGCCAGACGTCTATCTCGTCGAAGGCCTGTCTGGTGGTCGCACCGAGGTTCATGACGCCGTACTCGCCGAGGGGGAGGACCAGTTCACTCTCGATTGGCGTCTCGGGGTTGAGGAGGCCGTTCTCGGCGTCGAGGTCCTCGTAGACTCTGATCTCGCCCGTCTCGAAGGCCTCCCAGGAGATGCTCTCGCCCGCCTGGTAGGTCGGCACCTCGTCGATGAGGTCGACTGCCGCGTCGGTGACCGCGGTCGGTTCGAGCGCGTCCGAGACGGGGTCGTAGAGCCACAGGCCGTTGATCGGCATGTCGAGTACCGAGCGCGCAGTTTCCACGGCCCGGTCGGCGACCTGTTGCCTGTCGGGAGCGTCCATGAACGCCCGTGTCGCTTCGTGGAGCGCCCCGAGGGCGTCCTCGCGGCGCTTTCGCTCGGTTACGTCGCGGGACGTGATGACGTACCCGTCGAACGCCGTCTCGGTTCTGTTGGACCCGTTCGACTCCAGCCAGCGCCAGGCACCGTCGGCGTCGCGCATTCGGTACGTCGCTTGCAACGTCGTCCCGGGTTCGGCTCGAAGTTGATGGAGATGTGCGGCGACGCGGTCACGGTCGTCTGGGTGGACGAGGTCGAAGGCGTTCTGTCCCTCGAGTTCCGTCGGTTCGTAGCCGAGGACTGGTTCGACCGATCGGCTCTGGAAGTGGATGACCCCGTGCTCGTCGATGACGGTGACGATGTCGGTCACCTCCTCGATGAGCGTCCGGTAGCGTTCGAGGTCCCGCTCGCGCTCCTGGGGCGGGTCTCCACTTCCCTGCGGCCTGTCGCCAGCCTGGGACTGTGCAGCCACCCGTCGTTCACTGTCTGATTCGACGACGTTGATCACTCGGTTCGCCAGGAGGTGGACCTGCGCTGGTGCGTCTTTCGAGAGGCAGTCAGTCACGCCCGCGTCGAGCGCCCGTTCGACCACAGACGCTGCATCGGGCTCGGTCACCAGGAAGCAGGGTAGCTCCGGCCACTCGGAGAGAATCTGGTCGAGGAACGCCAGACCGTCGGTCTCCGGGAGCCGGTACTCGCTTACCAGACAGTCGATTGCATCAGCTTCGAGGCGCTCCCGCGCCGCCTCGGCCCCCGTCACCGCCGACGTCTCGATGCGCTCGTCGACCCGTTCGAGCGACGTCGCTCCCGTCGGAGCCCACCGATCCCCGACGCAGAGCACTCGGATCGACCCAGTCATACCCGGCACACGGGTTCGAGCGCCAAAAGTCTCCGGACCCGACTATCACCAGCAATAGTCGTACACTCGTGCGCGTCGGCCGGTACGATTCGGGTCTGTGGGCTGGCTCGTGTATGCATCGTGCTCAACACCAGTCGGGACGTCCATCGCCGTCGGTGTCGGACGGTGACCCGTCCGGGAGGTCCGGGTCACGGGGGACAGTCCACTCGCTGAACAAGAGGGTATCGCCGTCGTCGTCGGTGAGGATGACGTAGTACTCCTGGCCCTCGCTGCAGATGGGGTCCAGGGCTGCGTCGCTCCCGAACCCGTCGATGTGGACGTACTCCTGGGCGTACACCTCGGGGCCGCCGGTCCACACGTCGGCCCACGTGATCGAATTGCCGCTGTCGTCTTTGATGAGGACGTTCTCGGCGTCGACTGTCCGCCCGACCTGGTGCGTGATCGTCAGATACGGCCGGTCGTCGGTGTTGTCGGCGCCGGTGTGCTCGAACGCCCGATCGAATCCGCCCGGCGGTGCGGGGTCGCTCAGCCTGTCCTCGAACCCGAGCGCCATCGTCGCGAGCACTGCACCCAGGAGGACGACGATGGCGACCATGAGCGTGACACCGAGGACCGACGAGATACCGCGCCCGTCGCCGCGACGAGCGGCTGACTCCAGTGACTGCATGGCTCTGTTCGGCCATCGACTCCTGCCTGTATAACACCCCTTCAGCGGTTTCATATTGTGATACTGCCGTGATAATTTGGGGGGATGAGCGGGTCTCTGTTGGATCTAATTCTGATATTATAGTCCGGACGGCCGGGGGTCGAGACCTGCCACACCCAAGCGCGGGGGTCCATCGGTCGAGATGCGGTTGCGGTGTCGGAGCCTCCTGCAGTGGAATCGACCTACGGGACCGGTGTGGCCAACGGGTCGTCTGGCGGATGCCAATCGGCCACAGGGACCGTCAACACTCTTACCACCGGCGATACAAGGACAGATCATGAACGATCAACCTGCCGCCGGTCGACTGGCAACGTATAAAACAGGGGCGCCCCTCACCGGGAGGTACGACCTATGAGCGAGCGCCCAGAGATGTTCCAGGGGGTCGACGAACTCTGGATGGACGGCGAGTTCGTCGACTTCGACGACGCACAGATCCACGTTCTCACTCACGGCCTGCACTACGGTTCGGGTGTCTTCGAGGGCGTCCGGTGTTACGACACCGTCGACGGCCCTGCGATCTTCCGCTGGGAGGAACACCTCGACCGATTCTACGAGTCGGGCAAACCGTACGACCTGGAGATTCCGTTCGAACCGGAAGCAATCACCGAGGCGACCGTCGAACTGATCCGGCGCGAGGAACTCGAATCCTGTTACATCCGCCCCATCGCCTTCTAC
>ENA-ORCR01000866-ORCR01000866.1-marine-metagenome-genome-assembly--contig:-NODE-866-length-11215-cov-4.128389_pt1 | contig 11215 bp, 10 predicted proteins | sample MGYA00237782_ERZ508514 | MGnify/ENA primary metagenome ERZ508514 (study PRJEB26185, sample SAMN06268960) | marine metagenome | isolation source: Eden Landing Ponds, San Francisco, CA, USA | place...
CCCCGCCCCAGCGCATCGTCTCGCTTGCCCCCGCCGCCACCGCGACCTGCCGCGAACTCGGCGTCGCGGATCGGCTCGTGGGTATCACGACCCACTGCCGATCCGAACTCGAAGACGACCCCGCCGTTCTCGGAGGGTGGCTCGACCCCGACTTGGACGAACTGGCGGCGCTCGATCCCGACCTCGTCTGTACGAGCGACGGGCTGCAGGCCGACGTTCGGGACGCCATCCGCGACCGCGGGATTCGCGTCCACCACATGGACGCCACGACGCTCCCGGCAGTGATCGAGGGGTTCGCCGCTCTCGGCGACGCCGTAGGTCGGGGCGCGGCCGGCGAGCGACTGGCCGAACGGAGCCGCGAGCGACTGGATCGCCTCCGGGAGCGACGGCCTGCGGATCGCCCGACCGTCTACTGTGAGGAGTGGGCCGATCCGCCGATGGCCGCGGGGAACTGGGTGCCCGAAGTCGTCGAGGTGGCGGGCGGTCACCACCCGTTCGTCGACCCGGGCGACCGCTCCCGCGCGGTCACGCGCGAGGAAGTCGAGGCCGCCGACCCGGACCACGTCGTCCTCCACCTCTGTGGCCACGGGGCGCGAACCGACCCCGCGACGTTCACCGAGCGCGACTGGGCGGTCGACGCCACGGTCCACGTCGTCGACGACGCGCTCCTGAACCAGCCGAGCCCGAATCTGCTCGACGGCGCCGAACGGCTGGCGGAGCGGTTCTAATCCACGTCTGGGTCCGGATCGGGCGTCTCCGTGCCCGCGCCGGTCGTCTCGTCCACCGCGCTCGTCAGCGAGACGTTGAGGGCGAGCATCGAGACGACGCCGCCGGCGACGGTGACGAGGTTCTTCACCGCGTGATCGAGGACCGCGGCGCCGAAGGCCGTGGCGCCGGTGACCGGCGTCAGGCCCGCGACGAGGAGGGTAAAGGCCGCCTCGTAGAGGCCGATGCCGCCGGGCGACAGCGGGAGCACCTTCGCGAGGTTCCCCACGCTGACTGCGAAGAAACTCACGACGACGAGCGTCACTGGAGCGACGGCAACGTCGAAAGCGGCGAAGACGACGACCGCCGTCACGACGTCGATCGTCCAGATGAGGACGCTCGAAGCGGCGACACGGCCGAATGCGGCGGGGCTAGCAGCGACGGTCTGAACGTCGCCGGTAAAGTCCTCGACGATGCCGGCGACGTACCCGGCGTAGGCGTCGTCGCTGATGCGTTCGAGGGCACTTCGAACGAACTGGCGGTCGGAACGCGCTGTCAAGACGGTCAGGGCAGTTACGCCGATCGCGGCGAGCCCGACACCGGCGGCGACCGCCACGCCAACCTGCCCGCTCTCACGGCCGCTGGTGACTGCGGCAGTCAGATCGGCGATCCGACCGGGGTCGAAAGCGGCGAAGCCGACGAGAACCACGCCGGCGAGGGCAGCGATCGTCAGCAGATCGAAGACCCGCTCGACGGCCAGCGAGGCGAACCCGGACGGATAGGGGATGCGACGGCGGGCTTTCATGACGTACGCGCGAACGCCGTCGCCGAGCCGCGCCGGGAACACGAGGTTGCCCGTCTGGCTGATGAAGATCGCACCGGTCAGAAAGCCGACGTCCGAGTCATAGTCCAACTCGGCGAGGATGTCGCGGTAGCGATAGCCGCGAAGCGGCCAGGAGGTGAGATACACGAGCGTTGCGAGGGCGATCAACGCGGGATCGGCCGCTCGCATCTCCGCGAGGACGGCAGTGGGATCGAGATAGACAGTCATCAAGGCGAGCGCGAGCATGATCAGGCCGCTCGCGGCGATCATACTCCGAGTGCGGGTGATCCGCGGACTCACGGAAAGCTGCCAGAACGTCCGGAGGATCTGGCTGCCCATTCCCAGGACGTCCCTGACGAGGTCGACCTTCGAGTCGCCTTTCGGCGTCCAGTCGACGGGAAACTCATGCACGTCAAGTCCGCGGCGCTGGGCGCGGACGAGCATCTCCGTGTCCCAGAACCAGTGGTCGTCCTCGACTGCGTTGGCCAGTTCCTCGAACGCCTCCCGACTGAAGGCTTTGAAGCCACACTGGTGATCAGCCAGGTCCGATCGGAGGACCAACCGGACGAGGGCGTTGTATCCTCGGCTCGGGACGCCGCGTTTCGCCGGCCGGTCGGCGTCGCTGTCCGGGAGCATCCGCGAGCCCGTCGCCACGTCGTAACCTCCCGTCCGGACGCTCTCGACGAGTTCTTCGAGGTGGGCCATGTCCGTCGCCAGATCGGTATCGAAGTAGACGAGTGTGTCACCGTCGGCCTGCCGGAAGGCGTACTCCAGCGCACCGCCGCGACCGAGGCGTTCGTCGCTGTGGACGTGCCGAACCCGGTCGTCCTCACGCGCCAGTCGCGCCGCGATCTCGGGCGTGCGATCGGAACACCCGTCCTCGGCCACGATCACCTCGAAGGAACCTGCGGGGAGAAACGCGGCCAGTCGGTCGAGCGTCGCGCTGACGGTCTCCTCGATGGACGCGGCCTCGTTGTAGGCCGGGAGCACGACACTGACCTCGACTGCCCGATTCATTGATACATACACGGTCGCGGTTCACCAAGAACCTTCTGTTGCCTCCTTGGGCCCACGCCAGGACGAACGTGGCGACGTCCGCCGAAGCGCGTGTGAGTTTGTGACAGACAAACGCGCCGGACGGGAAACAGAACACACAGGTGGGACAGCCCCAGACGGGCAAGCAGTGTACGAGCGACAGGTGGTGGCGTCTCGATGAATCCGCTCGCGTCGATCGGCCGGGAGGCAAAAGCACTCTGGAGCGAGGGGAGAGGCCCCTCGCTCGGAGCCATCGCAGGCACGTGGGGGTTGTTGCTGGGGACGCGGATGATCTATCCCGTCCTCCTGCCGGCCCTCCGGGACGACTTCGGCCTCTCGCTTTCGGTCGCCGGGTTGCTGGTGACGATCCTCTGGCTGGGCTCCGCACTCGGGCAACTCCCCAGTGGAATACTCGCTGACCGGTTCAGCGAGCGAAGCGTAATGGCGACCGGAACGCTGGTGGCCGCGCTGGGCGTCACGTTGGTCGTGGCCGCCCCGACGGCCGCTGTCCTGTTCGCCGCCACGGCGCTCGTCGGCGTCGGGCAGTCGCTATACCCGATCGCGCGGATCACGATCCTCACCGACATGTACCCAGATCGGATCGGCAGCGCGCTCGGCGTGACGATGGCGACAGGCGACTTCGGGCAGACAGTCGTCCCCCCGATCGCCGGCACGCTGGCCGCCGCGATCGCCTGGCAGGCCGGCTTCGGCATGATGGTTCCCGGGCTCCTCGTCGGATCGCTCGCACTGATGGTGGTCCTCCCCAGGCAGACTGGCTCAACAGACACCGACGGGACAGCCGACGACAACAGGCTGGGGGAACTGATCAGCGATCTGCGGGAGGGGGATGTCCTCTTTCTGGCGTTTATCCTGTTTCTGTACGTCCTCGTCTGGCAGTCGTTCACGGGGTTCTACCCGACGTACCTCACCGAGGAAAAGCCCGTCTCCAAGCCGACTGCCAGCCTGCTGTTCAGCCTGTTTTTTGCCTTCGGCGTCGTGATCAAGCCGGCCGCGGGTGCCGCCTACGACCGGATCGGGCCCCGACGCTCGCTGGTCGCAGTGCTGTCCGGTCCAGTGGTCGGACTCGGCCTGCTCCCGTTCGTCGACAGTCTCCCGGCACTCGTCGTGATCACGGCCCTCGTGAGCACGATGCTCGGGTCGGGTGCCATCACGCAGTCGTTCCTCTCGGAAGCATTTTCTGACGAAGCCCGTGGCACCGGGCTGGGCATCGTTCGGACCTCAGCGGCGACGCTCGGTGCCGCGGGGCCCGTCCTGTTCGGCGTGATCGCCGAACGGGGCTACTTCGACGAGGGCTACTTCCTGCTTGCCGGGCTGATGGCGGTCATCGTGGTGCTCACGCTCGTGTTCTTCGAGGAGTGATAGCGCTGCCGAAGACGCCTAACCCGGCGCGTCGTCAACTCGGCGACTCCCGTCCGATCGTGGTGAACGCCTCGAAGTCGACCCCCTCGATATCCGGCGTCGAGTCGTAGGGCCGCCCGACGATGATGTTCCCCGCAGTCTGTGAGCCGATTCCCGGTAGCGCCTGGAGTTCGTCCATCGACGCCGCGTTGAGATCGAGTGGGTGGGGCACCCCCGTCACGGAGCGATAGCCGTGGTCGGTGATCGCCACGTCGATCGTCTTCCCGAGCGGGCGTTCGCCCGGAATGCCGACGAGCAGGGGGTACGTCCCCAGCTGCCGGCCGAAGGTCTTGCCGTCCTGGTGGTATTCGAGATGCACGTCTTCGAGGATCGTTCCCGGCGGGGCGACGCGCTGGAGCATCGGGTTGTCGATCGTCTCGCGGACCTCGCGCTTGTACTCCTTGAACTGGCGCTTGTGATCGTGGGCGATCTCGGCACCCGTCTCGTCCATCTCCGTGCCGGGGAACGCCATGACCTGGCGAATGTTCACCCGCCGGATCATGAGACCCTCGTCGAGAATTCGCTGGAGGAACCGCTTGTTGTGTTCGAACGTCTCGGCCGTCTCGCCTTTCAACCCGTGGACGAAGTTGATCCCGGGCAGGAGCTTCGGCAAGCCGCGGGCGGCGTCGTCGCCGAAGGTTGGGGCGTTGTCCCTGTCTCCGCCGGGCTCGCGGCTATCGCCGCTCGCTCGTCCGGAGCCCGTCGCTTCACTTCGGGCTCCCGGGCGGAACCCCCCTTCCTCGTTGACGATCCGGACCGCTTCCAGCGCCTCGTCGGCGGTGACGTTGAGATTGTTGTCGCTCTGAACCGCGGGGTCGGCCGACTCCACTCCGAAGGCCGCGGTGTCGCCGGGCGTGTTGTGCTCGGCGATGATCCGGATGCCCTCGCGAGCCTTCTCGGGCCACTTCACGACGGTGATCGGGTTCATATTGTCGAGGTGGAGCGTCTCCAGGTCGGGCGCGACTTTCCGGATGCCACGATAGAGTTCTCGGAGCGCGTCGGGGTTCGGGGCCTCGCCGTCGCCGCCGTAGGCGAGGATGTCGGCCTGCCGGCCCAGCCGGAAGTTGGTGACGCCATGGTCGGAGAGTGCGTCGACCTCGCTGACGACAGCGTCGGGTTCTCTGAAGGAAGCGTCGCCGTACAGCGGCTCCGTGCAGAACGAACACCGGTAGGCACACCCGCGGCCGGTCTCGATCTCGCAGATGAGATAGTCGGGATGGTTGGGATGCTGTTCGACGATGAACGCCCCCTCCCGCGCCCAGCGCGACGACTCGTCCATCGTCCGGTAACGGGGGTCGAACCCCTCCAGGCGGTTTTCGACGAGATCGAAGACGGCGGCCTCGATATCCGCACCGGCCAGAAAGTCAAAGTCCAGATCGTCGCGTTCGGGTTCGCTCGCCCCCTCGTTTCCGTCGCCGACGCCGAACCGGACCGGCCCACCCATGAGGCTCGTCCCGTCGGCCGTCCAGGCGATCCGCCGGACTTCGTCGGGCTCGGCCGGCGTTCCGCCGACGTACTTGCCGGGGACGGTCATCCCGCCGACGTAGACCGTCAGGTCGGCTTCCTCGACCGCCTGCCAGCGGCGGTTCTCCTCCCGGAGCCCGTCGATGGTGTGATAGGTGATCGATTCGTGGGGAACGCCCGCATCGACCAGCGCGCCGGCGACGTATCGGGGATAGGTGGAGATGTACGGCGGCACGCCGAAGTGTGCCGGTTCGTCGACGTAGCCGTCGACGATCGTGACGGTGAGATCCGCTGGGTCGGTCATCGCTCTCAGGTAACCGCCCGAGGCGTAAAACCGTGTCTTCACGGCGCGCGTGGACCACCAGCGTCCAGCCAGGGTGAGAGACAAGCCCCCGGGCCGCACAGGTCTGTGACAGGGCAACGCACTCTTCGAGCACGACCGAAATTATTTTATAAACGCTTTTCGTGGGTCGGCAGAACCATTCACACATGAGTGACGAACGGCGACAGCGGGAGCAAATACTGGCGCTGGTCGGGTACTGGCTGATACCCACTGTGCTGCTGGGCGTCGGTCTCTGGGGTGGCGGGATCAGACCGGCCATCCTCGACCTGTCGGGGTTGTCGATCGGTCCGGCGGCGAGCATCGGGATACTCGGAATCATGGCAGGCGGGGTGTTTTCAATGGTCCCGTCGCCTGAACCCGCGTCCGAAGGCCGGACACCTATCGAAGACGAAGAAGCGACACCCGAAGAGATGGACGGAGCGACCGGTTCACGCTGGTTGGCGATGGGGATGATTGTCGTGACCGTCATCGCGTTGCTCGCTGGCGCGATCGCCTCGGCCACTGGTGCGTTCAACACCTACGCGGTACTATTCTGGATCTGTGTTCCGTACGGGGTCGGTATCGCATCGTTGTACAAGCACTTGTGGGCCCGGTGATCAAAGGGCGATCGGAGCCCACAGTGATGTCGCGTCCCCGGCGGATTGTGACGGCGCGAATACGCCTTTCGATGAGGCGAGTGGTATCGGCCGGGGCGGTCTATCTGACCGCTGGTGTTTTCTGTCGGCTCACCGCGGGCACAACGGCTAAGGAGACGCCGACCCAACGGAGGCATACATGAGTCAACTCCGCGAATTCACCGAAGAGATCGGTGAGACAGTCCTCGAAAGCGTGGGCCGGGCCGTCAGCAAAGCCCAGGAACGCACGCCGCTTCCGGTCGACCTGCTGGAAAGCGACGACGCCTATCTCGCGGTCTTCGACGCCCCGGACGCGACAACCAGCGACGTCCAGGTGCAGTTGTCGGGCCGGACGGTCGAGGTCAGACTCGACCGATTCCGCGAGCCACGGGAGGGCTTCGAGATGCGGTTCCCCGGCCGAGGATTGACGCTCGACGGCCACGTGACGCTGCCGCCCGACGCGGCGATCGACGGCGAGGGTGCGACGGCGACACTACAGGAGAACGGCACACTCCAGGTCCGGATCCCGAAACGCGACGACGGGACGACCGTCGCGGTCACCGACGAAAGCGAGCACGACGAGCCCGAAGCGCCAGCTAACGAAATCGAAACCGGTTCCGAAAACGATGGCGACAGTGAGAGCGAAGGGGATGGTGACGGCGAAGGCGATAGTGGCAGTGAGAGCGAAGACGGTGGCGACAGTGACGGCGATGGTGACGCCGAAACCGAAGCGTAGTGAGCACGCCTCGAAACAGCGGCCGATAACCGTCACCCAGAATCACGCCGGCGGGTTTGTCTCGGGCTGACAATCGAGCGTCCGTGGGACACGCCACTCGGTCGAGAGTTCGAGGAGTTGGGTCAGAATCCGTGCTGTCGCTCCCCAGACTGTGTAGTCCCCGACGTGGAAGTAATGGAGCTGGACGGAGCCGTGGTCCGGATGGTCGCGACACTCCGTCTCGTAGTTCGCTGGATCGGTCAAGGCATCGACCGATAGAACGGCAATCTCCGCGACTTCGCCGTCGTTCGGTTCGTACGACCGATCGGGAACGTGCCCCACGAACGGCCGGATCGAATACTCGCTGACAGTCCTGATGTCGTCGAGTCGGCCGACGATCGTCGCCTCCGACGGCTGGAGTCCGACCTCCTCGCGGGCCTCCCGCAACGCCGTCTCCGAGAGGTCGGCGTCGACCGGCTCGTATCCCCCGCCGGGGAAACTCATCTGGCCGGAGTGATCGTCCAGATGATCGGCCCGCCGGGTGAACAACAGGTGCGTCCCGGCGGGCCTCTCGACGATCCCGACGAGCACCGCGGCTTCACGCGGGGCCGTCACGCTCGCGGGGTCGTGGGCGGCGACGGGACCGAGATCCATACTGAAACGAACGACGCCCTGACTCTTAATTCGATCGACGGTCAATCGTGATCGTTTCCTTCGAGGGCATCATCGAGTCGATCGCGGGTCTCGGCGAGGTCGACAGGTGCCCAGGCTTCGAGTTCGTAACTCACGTCCAGCAGCGTCTCGATCCGGTCGTGATCGCCCGACGCGACGGCCTGGCTGGCGTCACTTCTGAACCGCTTCTCGGCGGCGGCCCCGCGCCGTTCGGGATCGATCGATCGCTCGGGCACGTCCAGAATGTGCGGGAGGTCGCGAGCCCCCTCCGGCAGCGTGGAAAACGCGACGGGGCCGGCCACGAGCAGCGGCGGGTCGCCGGGGAGTCTAAGTAGGTGATACGACTCGATGGCGGACTCGACGGCAGGTTCGAACTCGTCGGGGGGCCGATCCGCACCGCGCTTGAACGCGAGTTCCGCGAGGGCCGCTCGAAGCGTCGCCGGGGGCAGTGCCCCGAAGAGGTCGACGACGCCGGCCAGGTCGTCCGCGGACAGATCCATACCGGAGGATGTGGTCCCCACCACTTAGCTCGACGGGTGAGCCAGGAGCCGGATCACGTTCGGTGTTCCGCAAGTGATTCAGTGGCGAGCGTCGCGATCTGTGCTGGATCAAGGCTCGTCCGGGCCCAGGCCGGCAGCCGGTCGTCCTCGCCCGGCGGCTCGATCGACCTCGCATATTCGTCGACCTGTGTCCGCTCGTTCGCCCGATCGTAGGTGAGACCGTTGAACGCGGCGTCGGTGGCGTACTGCTCGACGGCCGTCTGGGCCGCCGTCCGGTATCGGTCCGGCAGGGACGCGTAGTCGGGAGTGACACCGTTTGCTTCCAGCGCGCGAAAGAGCGCCGCGGCGACCTCCCGGGCCATGTTGCCGAGCCCCTCCGGACCGCCGACGGCGCGGTGATCGTGTTCGTGCATGCCGAGATCGACCTGCGCCGAGTTGTCGAACCCGGCCGACTGGAAGGCGTCTCCGAGTGTGCCGACTTCGAGACCCCATCCGCGCGGCGGTCGCAGCTCCCGGACGAGCTCGCTCGTCGCGGCGAACTCCCCTGCGAGGGCATACCGGAACGCCCCGAAATACTCGAGGATAGACGCGTCGTGGGATTCAGCGAGCGCTCGAACCAGTGGCACGTAAAAGAGCCGGAAGAGCCGACCGTACAGCCGGTCGTTCTCGACGCGGGCGTAGTACGCCTTCACGAAGTCATAGCCCTGTGCGAGCGGGAAGAGCAGGCGGGGGACGTGCGTGGGTGCGTAGTTCTCCGCGTCGGCGTCGTGGACGACGACGTACTCGGCGCGCTCGGCGGCGACCCCCAGCGCGAGCCAGACGTCCCGGCCCTTCCCGTCCGATCCGTCCAGGCCGGCTTCCGTCAGGGCAGAGGCGACAGCCGGCGCACTACACCAGAGGGTTTCCAGCGGGAGATCGAACGAGGACAGCCACTGCGCGACCGCAGCAACCCGGTCGGGGTCGGCACGGAGCGCAACGATCACCCGCTTTGGGTCGACAGCCTCCAGCGTCGAGAAGACACGTTCGGCGGCCAGGCTGGCACGATCGCGGGCCGTCATCGGGACGACGACCGCAGTGCGATCGGTCGGGGCCGGGGGAGCGGCGCCGTCGAAATCGTGGAGAGTGGCGATCCGTTCCTGAACGTACTCCATTCATGACCCATGGGGGCGGGAGATCAAAAAAGGGACCGACAGCCGCCGGTTTCGCCGGGTCACCCGCCACCGGGCGCGAGCGCGGGCTTTTTGTCACATGGTCGCATACGACTTCGTATGGAATCTGTCAGGAAGGGGCTGCGATCCGGGGATCTGGAGAAGGACACCTACGAGCGGTTACAGTGTGTCGAATGCGAGGAGGAGTTGACGACCGAAAACGACCCGGAGGAAGTCGGTTCGGTCCGGGTCTGTCCGGGATGTGGCCGCGAGTGGAAACAGGTAGGCTGAGCCGGCCACCGCCCGTTCGAAGAGTGAGCCGCGGCCGCTGAGACGGCTGTTCATTGACGGACGATCGTATCACTGCCGATCACCGGTCATCGCCTCGAACAGCCGTTCGTGGAGGTCCGCGCGCGTCACGCCCTCGCCCGGCCCGAGGCCGTTCATGTGTTCGACACTCACCTGGCCGCCACCCATACGGGCGTGCCCGCCGGCCTCGGCCATCGGGATGTCCTCGACGGCGGCCTGGAGGGCTTTGCCCATATGAACACGGTCGTCCCGGGACCGTCCCGAGAGATGGAGTGTGTCCTCGACGTCCCCCAGGACGACGATGGCCGTCACGCCTTCGAGTCGGAGGAGTTCGTCGGCCGCCTGTGGGATGGCATCGACGTTCGAGAGCGTCCCGACGTCGCTGCAGGCGAAGGCACCCCGGACATCCCGTTCGGTGATCGCCCGCGCTTTCACGTCGAGAACTTCGGTGTCGACCTCCGGGTTGGCGATGCGATCGAGCAACTCCTCGTCGATCCCCGGATAGAGATACGATGCAGCGACGAACTCGGCCGGAGAACACCCTGTCGTGAGGTGATTGGTGTCAGCTTGAATGCCGTAGAGCAACCCCGTCGCGACGGGCGGCGAGAGCGTGCATGCACCCTCGGCCCCGTCGGAATCGGTGGAGCCCGGCTCGATCCCCTGCTCCTCGAAGTACTCTGCGACGATCGTCGCGCACGCGCCGTACTCGGTTCGGACGTCAGTGAGCGCCGTTCCGGTTCCGTCACCGGGATGATGGTCGATAACGGCGACGGGTGAGATTCCGTCTGCGCCGGGGAATCCGCGCGCTTCGTTGTGGTCGACGAGGACGACCGCGTCGGCGTCGATGTCCCCCGCCGTCTCGATCTGTTCGAGATCGAGATCGAGGACCGTTTCGAACGCACGGTTCTCCTGATGGCGGATCTGGCCGGCGTGCTGGAGGATCGGTTCGGTATCGACGGCCGCGGCGAGTTCGGCGACGCCCTGGGCGGCCGCCATCGCGTCCGGATCGGGGTTCGGATGCAACAGGACGCTCACCCGATCGTGGTCCGCCAGGATCCGGCGGAGGCGTTGGCCAGGCGTTCGCCGCTGTCGACGGACGAAGAGGGCAAGACCGATGAGCACGACAAGGACGACCACGACCGCGGCGACGGCGAGCAACGGCTCCGCGGTGACGCGATCGAGTGCGTCTCTCAAACCCGCCTGTGCGACAGTACCGCCGACAGCGGGGCCCGGGACCGACATAGAGATGATTGTCTCGCCGATCTGTTAAGAAGGTTCGGCAACCACACCCACCAATATTTTGATTCGAGTTAAAACAAATGCACCCCGCGATCGTGACAGAGAAAGCGAATATACCCACGCGATCATCCCAGAGAAAGCGAATATACCCACGCGATCATCCCAGAGAAAGCGAATATACCCACGCGATCATCCCAGAGAAAGCGAATATACCCACGCGATCATCCCA
>ENA-ORCR01000867-ORCR01000867.1-marine-metagenome-genome-assembly--contig:-NODE-867-length-11196-cov-3.167011_pt1 | contig 11196 bp, 12 predicted proteins | sample MGYA00237782_ERZ508514 | MGnify/ENA primary metagenome ERZ508514 (study PRJEB26185, sample SAMN06268960) | marine metagenome | isolation source: Eden Landing Ponds, San Francisco, CA, USA | place...
CATCTTCTGGATCCTCGCCTACGGCGCCGGGCTGGCCCGCTACGTCCTCCGCTACGACGTGCTCGAATTCGTCGGGGTCTGAGACGGCGGTCGGTTTTTTCACGACGCCGCTCCGATCGACGCGGCATGACAGCCGAGTCGACCGCCGACGCGCCCGAAGTGCTGGTGCTGCGACAGAACATCCACGGCATCCCGCCGAGCGAATACGTCGACGCGCTGGACGAGCGGCTCCCGGACAGGACGGTCGGCTACGCCGCCACGCCCGACGAGGAGCGCGAACTGCTCCCCCACGCCCGCGTGGTCGCCGGCTTCTCGATCGACGAGGCGGATCTGGAACGCGCGGCGAACCTGGAGCTGTTCGCCTGTTCGTTCGCCGGCGTCGACCACCTGCCGCTCGACGCCTTCCGCGAGCGCGGGATCGCCGTCACCAACGCGTCGGGCGTCCACGGCCCCAACATCGGCGAGTACGCCGTCGGCGCGATCCTCACCTTCACTCGGGAGTTCCTCGAATCACGCCGCCGTCAGCGCCGCCGCGAGTGGCGCTCCCATCGCACGGGCGAACTCGCCGGGTCGACCGTCGCCGTCGTCGGCATGGGCCCGATCGGCGAGTCGGTCGTCCAGCGCCTCGGCGGGTTCGACGTGGACACCGTCGGCGTCCGCTACACGCCCGAGAAGGGCGGCCCGACCGACGAGGTGTACGGCTACGGCGACATCGCCGAGGCGGTCGCCGACGCGGCCTACGTCGTGCTGGCCTGTCCGCTGACCGACGCGACCGAACACCTGATCGACGGTGAGGTGTTCCAGACGATGCCGACCGACGCCGTCCTCGTCAACGCCGCCCGCGGCGGCGTCGTCCACACCGGCGACCTGGTCGACGCGCTCCGCTCGAACTCGATCCGCGGCGCCGCGCTGGACGTGACCGACCCCGAGCCGCTCCCGGAGGACCACGAGCTGTGGACCTTCGAGAACGTCCTGATCACGCCGCACAACGCCGGTCACACGCCGAAGTACTTCCAGCGGCTGGCCGACATCGTCGCCGAAGCCGTCGACACCGCCGAGGAGCGCGGCGAGTGGACGGAACTGCCCAATCAGGTGGTCTGATTACCGCCCCAGGTTCAGAGGGGGGTTTCGATCGACTCGCGGTAGCCGTCGCGCGCTTCGACGACCAGATAGGCGAGCGCGACGGCGGCGGCGGCGCCGTGGAGCACCGCGTCAGACGAGACCGGACCGAGCGAGACGGGGTCGGTAGCGAAGGCGAGCGCCGCCAGCGACAGGACGGCGGCGACGGCGGCGACGAACCGCCAGCGCGAGGCGACCGGAACGATGCCGTCCTCGCCGCGCCAGGCGAGATACAGGTGCGCCCCGGCGAGGACCGCGCCGTTGTAGCCGGCGACGGCGACGACCATCACCGCGGGGTCAGCGGGGAGCCACAGCGCCACCGTCAGGCCGAGCATCGCGAGCGCGACGACCGTCAGATGGACGGTCGTATCTCTGGAGAGCATACGTGAACGGACTCGACGACACAGGATAAGCTTTGAGCCGCGGCCGTCGCTACGACTCCGGTTCGCCGATCCGCTCGCCGCCGTCGGTGTCCAGCCCCTCGCCCTCCTTGACGGCCCTGGCCTCCTGCTCCATCGCGTCGATATCGACCTGCGCCTCCTCGTCGATCTCCCCGATGATCTCGGCGATATCGTCCAGCCCGATGAGTTCGCGCGTCTCGGCGTCGAAATCCAGCGAGTCGAGGTTCCCCTCGCCGTTGGCCGTCGCCATGTCGCTCACGTCGCCACCGGAGAGGTGTTTGCCGTAGCGACCGACCAGCGAGGTGAGTTCCTGGGGCATGACGAACGTCGTCGACTCGCCCTGGCCGATATTTTCGAGGGTCTCCATCCCCTTGTCGACGATCGCTCGCTCGCCCATCGATTCGGCGGATTTCGCCCGGAGCACGGTCGAAATCGCGTCACCTTGCGCTTCGAGGATCTGCGACTGCTTTTTCCCCTGGGCGCGGACGATGTCGGACTGTTTCGCGCCCTGGGCCTGCTCGATCGCCGAACGGCGTTCACCCTGCGCTTCGAGGATCATCGCCCGGCGTTTGCGCTCGGCGGAGGTCTGCTGTTCCATCGCCTGTTTGACCCCGGCGGCGGGGTTGACCTCGCGGACCTCGACGCTCTCGACGCGGATCCCCCACTCGTCGGTGGGCTCGTCCAGTTCCTCGCGGATGCGCTCGTTTATCATCTCCCGCCGGGAGAGCGTGTCGTCGAGTTCCATGTCGCCCAGCACGGCCCGCAGCGTCGTCTGGGCGAGGTTCGAGACGGCGCGCTTGTACTCCTCGACTTCGAGGAACGCCTTCTTGGCGTCCATGACGCGGACGTAGATGACGGCGTCGGCGGTCACCGGGGAGTTGTCGCGGGTGATCGCCTCCTGCTGGGGCACGTCGATGGTCTGGGTCCGCAGGTCGAAGGGGTACGTTCGGCTGACGAACGGTGGGATCACGTGGATCCCGGGTTCGAGCAGTTTGCGGTACTCGCCGAAGACCGTCAACGCCTCCTTCTCGTAGGCCTCGACGATCTCGACCGCGGAGTACACCGCGGCGACGGCGAGCAGGAGCAACAGTCCCCCGACTATCGTCAGCGGCGAGATGCCGGGCAGCGACTGGAGGGGCGGTGTCGGGACACCTGCGAGGGCGACCGCGACGGACGGGATACTCATACGTGTGCTAGGGCGTTGCAGACTGATAAGCTGTCGCACCGAGAGAGGGTCGTCGATCCGTTCCGGGCCCGGACCCGTGCCGGCTCAGGCCAGCGGCTCGTCAGGGTGGTCCCGTTCGTAGGTCTCCCGCATCGTCTCGGCGAAGCGGCCGCCCTTCGAGAGCGTGATCGTGACGACAGTGAAGGCGCCGTCGACGGGGTCGAGGACGAACACCTCCCGCGGCTCGGGCTCGTCGGGGCCGTCGTTGACCCGGTCGACCAGCGGTTCGATCGGCCGCGCGCCCGTCCGGAACTCGTCGAATATCGAGGGGTGGCCCGAATCGGCGAAGACGTAGCAGACACCGTTGACGCTGTTGTCGGTGTTGTACGTCTGGGTGGCGTTCATGCCGTCGCCGCCCGCGCGGGTCTCTTCCCACAGGCTCTGTGCGACCTCGAAGACCGGGTCGGCGTCGGCGACGTAGGTGTACAGCGTGGGCCGGTTCACCGAGAGCGTCCGGACCGCGGGCTCCTCGGAGCCCCAGTCGAGACCCGCGTCGACGAGATAGCCCGGTCGGAGGTCCGCGACGGGCGCGTCGTGACCCTCGCGGGGGACGGCGACCGTCTCGTAGGTCTCGCGGTCGAGAAAGCGCCACGTCTCCTCGTCGCCGGACAGCACGCGGTAGGTCCCCTCGTCCATACCCGTGGTAGTGCGAGCGGCCTGAAAACGTCGTCTATCCCCGCTCGACCCGCTTCGCGCCCAGCACCGGACTCAGGTCTCGCGTTCGGCCGTCCCCAGTCGCTTCACCATCTCGGGGTCGCGGTGATCGAAAAAGAGGCTCTCGCCCGTGTCCAGGTCGGCGACCCTCTCCATCTCCTCGCCCGTGAGTTCGAAGTCGAACACGTCGAAGTTCTCGGCGATCCGCTCGTCGTGGACGGACTTCGGGATGGCGACGACCCCGCGCTGGACGAGCCACCGGAGGGTGACCTGTGCGGGAGATTTGCCGTACCGGTCGCCGATGTCGGTCAACACGTCGTGTTCGAAGATATCGTGCTGGCCCTCGGCGAAGGGGCCCCACGACTGGTGCTGGACGCCGTGCTCGGCGAGGAACGCCGCGTCGTCGGTCCGCTGGTAGAAGGGGTGCGTCTCGATCTGGTTGACCGCCGGGACGACGTCGTTGTGGACCATCAGGTCCATCAGCCGGTCGGGATGGAAGTTGCTGACCCCGATGGCCCTGGTCCTGTCCTCGCGGTACAGGTCCTCCATGGCCCGCCACGACCCGTGAACGTCGCCGTAGGGCTGATGGATCAGATAGAGGTCGAGGGAGTCGAGCCCGAGTCGGTCCAGCGAGCGCTCGAAGGCGTCTTTCGTCGGCTCGTAGCCGGCGTCCTGGATCCAGAGTTTGCTGGTGACGAACACCTCGTTTCGGGGTACGTCGCTGTTCTCGATCGCCCGCCCGACCGCTTCCTCGTTCCCGTAGGCGGCCGCGGTGTCGATCAGTCGATAGCCCGTGCGGAGCGCCTCCCTGACGCTCCGTTCGCACTCCTCTGGGTCCTCGATCTGATACGTCCCGAAGCCGAGCAGCGGCATCTCCACGCCGTTGTTGAGTTCGACGGATTCCATGGTAGCTGTCTGCTGAGGTAGTACGACTCCAGCCTCATGAGCGCTACCCTAGCCGGAAAGTGTCGATACGAAGCGGACCGACGGATCGCGGCGGCTTAGAGGTAGCCGCTGTCGAGCAGCAGTTCGCCGTTCAGCACGCTGGCGCCGGCCGCGCCGCGGAGGGTGTTGTGGGCGAGGCAGTTGAACTGCAGGCCGTGGGTGGTCTCCTGAACGCCGCCGACGGAGACGGTCATGCCGTCGCCGAGGTTGCGGTCCATGCGGGGCTGGGGGCGGTCGGGCTCGTCGAAGACCTCGATGAGCTGGTCGGGCGAGGACGGCAGGTCGAGCGACGGGTACTCCGTCATCGCGTCCTCGGCCTCGGAGGGCGAGAGGTCTTCGGCGGTGTCGGCCCAGACGTTCTCCAGGTGGCCGTCGATGGTCGGGATGCGGTTGCAGGAGGCGGCCACGTCGGCGTCGTGCCAGTGGACCTCGGCCCCGTCGAACTCCCCGAGCAGCTTGCGGGACTCGGTCTCCATCTTCTTCTCTTCCTTGCCGATGTGGGGGATGGCGTTGTCGATGATCTCCATCGAGGAGACGCCGGAGTAGCCGGCACCCGAGACCGCCTGCAGGGTGGCGACCTCGATCCGTTCGAGGGTGGCGGCCTCGTCGAGGGCGGCCAGCGGCGGCACCATCGTGATCGTCGAGCAGTTGGGGTTCTTGATGAGCGCGCCGTCCCAGCCCCGTTCGTCGCGCTGGACCTCGATGAGGTCCATGTGGTCGGCGTTGACCTCCGGGATCACGAGCGGCACGTCGTCGTCGGCGCGGGCGTTCGAGGAGTTCGAGGAGACGACGTAGCCCGCCTCGCAGAAGTCGGGCTCGACGGCCTCGCCGACGCTGGAGGGCAGCGACGAGAAGATCAGGTCAACGTCGTCCGGGACGGCCGACGGTTCCGTGGCGACGACCTCCGTCTCGGCCACGTCCTCCGGAATGGGCATGTCGATGCGCCACTTGCTCGCCTCACGATACGTCTTGCCCACGCTGGACTCGCTGGCGGTGAGCGCTTCGATCTCGAAGTCGGGGTTCGGGTCGATCAACTGGATGAGTCGCTGCCCCACCGCACCGGTCGCACCGAGGATGCCTACGCTGACAGTCATTGTTCCGGGATAGTGCGACCGGCCTTCAAAACTGTTTGGATACGTCTACCACGGTCAGGGTCTATCATTGTCGATCGCCGGAGGGCGGCGGTCCCGTCGCTCCGGACTGGTGGAGACAGCGAGAAGGTGAGAACGGAGCGCCGCCTACGCTTCGACGGGCTGGCTCTGCTTGCGGGTGACGTAGCCAGCGATGCGGTTCCGGACGCCCTTGGACTCGACGTTCGTGAGCTCGGCGACGACGTCCTTGTTGTGCTCGAAGTCCTGGCCGAAAGCGTTCGGATACCGCTCCATCAGCAGCCTCCCGGTCTTCTTGACGTAGGCGGGTTTGATAGCCATACCGACCTGTTGTCCGGTCGCACTCTAAAAGGATTCGAATCGGCCGCGCGCCACGGCCCCCGACAGACGCTTCCGGGACCGGGGTCACCCGCCGATCTCGACCGCTTCGAGGACCTCGGGCGTGTCGTTGGCGGGGTTGTTCACCGCCGTCGAGACCGGGTAGGTCCGAATCGGTTCGGCGGGATAGGGGTCCAGCAGCGACTCGACCGCGTCGGGGTCGCCGGTGAGCCACTCGCGCTCCTCCGCGGGGGAGAGGATGACGGCCATCCGGTGGTGTAGCTCGGCGATCGGCTCGTTCGGTTCCGTGGTGATCACCGTGAACGTCTCGACCGGGTCGGGCTCGCTATCGGGTTCGGACCCGCCGCCGAAGTCGCCGAGGCCCGTCTGGGTCTGGGGCGGGGTCCACCGTTCGTACAGCCCGGCCATCGCGAACAGTTCGTCGTCGCCGACGGTGACGCGATACGGTTGTTTGCCGCTCTCGGTTTTGGTCCACTCGTAGAAACCGTCGGCGGGGACCAGACACCTGCGGGACTCGTACGCGTCGGCGAAGCTGCGCTTCTTTCGCACCGTTTCCGCGCGTGCGTTTATGAACTCGAAGTCCGAGCGGTCGTCGGCCCACGAGGGCACCAGCCCCCACTCCATGCGCTGGATCGTCTCGGGCTCGTCGCCCGTGACGACCGGGAGCGACTGGCTCGGCGCGGCGTTGTACCGGGGTTCGAACTCGTAGTCGAACGTCGCGCCGAAGCGCTCCTCGATGTCGTCGGGCGGGGCGAAGAGGCTGTAGCGGCCACACATGGTTTCGGGTACGGGCGCCAGCGACAAAACGGCATCCGCTACCGGCGGCGTGCGACCGGCGGTCCGCCACAGTTAGGGGCTCGCCGGTGGCACGACGGGCATGACCGAGACGTTCGACAAGCTGGTGCGCGACGAGATTCCCCGGATCGTCCGCGAGGACGGCGACGTACCGGTGACCCACACGGCGACCGGCGAGGAGTACCGACGACGGCTGCACGAGAAGCTCGACGAGGAGGTCGCGGAGTTCCACGAGGAGCCGACCGCCGGCGAGCTCGCGGACGTTCGCGCGGTCCTCGACGCACTGGCCGCCGTCCACGGGATCGACGACGAGGTGGTCGAGCGAGTCCGCCGGGAGAAGGCCGCCGAGCGCGGGGAGTTCGCCGAGGGGGTCGTCCTCGAAGCGGTCGAGCGGTGAGGTGCATGTCGACCCGCGCTCAGTCCTCGAAGAGGGCGGCGGCGAGGATGTTGGCGTCGGCGACGACCTTGAACGCCGCGCCGACGACGCCGCCGAAGAAGAAGGTAGCGCCGACGAGGACGATCCCCAGCCCGATTATCTGGCGGATTATCTCCGCGAGCCCGCCGATGAAGGGCGGATTGACGAACATCGAGAGGCCGATGGGCAACAGGAGCGTCCCGACGAGATAGAGGATGATGAGCCGGCGCATCTCCGGGTGGAGCGCGTATGCCACCGCGGAGTCGAAGTCGACGGGCGAACGGGCGAGCGTGTCTTCCGGTTCTGCCATGCTCGGTCGTCAAATGGTGGCCGGATAGTTGTAGGGGGCCGTTCAGGTGGGGCGGTGGCGGTCGCGGTGGGGGTTCGGGGGGCCGCAGTGCAGTAGCGGTGGCGGTGCGGTGGCCGGGAGGCCGTCTCGTCGGCCGACCCGGGGACAGGCAGGTTCGCCGTCGAATATCCGGCGCGGAGCGCCGGTTCACCGCATCGAGGTCGGAGACCGAGATGCGGCTTTTTCACCCATGTTTTTGCTAGCGAGGGACCGGAGGTCCCTCGGACCATGCGAACGGGCGGCGGAGCCGTCCGTGAGCAGACGGCTGGGCTCCCCGCAGGCGCGCGGAGCGCGCCGAGGACACCCTCGGAGGAAAAAGATGGAAACTAGAACGTCGCTATATCGCGAGGAACTGCGTGACCAGCCACTTGGTCATGACGGCGGTGATCGAGCCGACCCAGGTCAGCGCGACGAAGTGGACGTAGGTGTTGATCTTGTGGCCGCCGTCGACGGTGCGGACCATCAGCGCCGACAGCATGGCGCCGAACATGATGATGACGATCAGCAGGAACTCGATCAGCGGGATGTTGTAGACCTCGGTGTTGATCAGACTGCCGACGTCGAAGTTGCTGGTCCCCGATTCGAGGTCGAGGCTCATGCTGGCGAGGATGTTGACGACCTGCAGGCCGATGAAGAAAGCGAAGGTGGAAGCGGCGGTGATACCGTAGAGCAGGCCGATGAGGGTGGTGGTGGCCTGGGTCCGGCGCTGGCGCAGTTGCTGGACCTCCATCATGTTCTCGGAGATGAGCTCGCCGAGCAGTTTGGGGTCGCCGCCCATCTCGCGGCCGATGAGGTACATCTCGGAGAACTTCTGGATGAGCGAGGAGCGACACTCGGCGGTGAAGTGACGCCACGCCTCGGTGGTCTCGATGCGCATGTTCAGCCGCTTGTAGAGGTTGTCCACGTCGTCGGTCAGCGGGCCGAAGTCCTTCTTGCGGAGCGATTCCAGCACCGTCGAGGTGGTCGACTGCTTTGCGCCTTCGGTGGCGCCCAGCGCGCGGATGAAGCTGGGGAACTCCTCGTCGCGCGCCTTGATCTTCTTCTCCTCGGCGTTGACGACGAGCCCGGGGATCAGCAGCGGGAGGGTGGGGATGGCGGCGTAGAACGGCAGCGGCAGCGGGTCGAGGAAGAAGACCACGTCGTCCAGCGTGACCGGAGAGAGCCCGAGCATGCCGACCAGCGAAAAGGCGAGCAGGCCGCCCGAGAGGACGGTGCCGGCGATGGTGGCGTTGCGGATCTTGCCCTCGATGGGGGAGGGTTTGTCCTCGGGGTGGTACCACAGCGGGTCGTGGGGTGCCATCGAGCGGATGGCGAGGTAGAAACCCGACTGGACGAACACGTAGAGGACGATGACGGCGCTGACGGTCATCGTGGGGTTGGTGCCGGTCAACACCGGGAGGACGACGGCGAACACCAGCGCGAACGTCATCGAGAGGATCATCGAGAGGTACAGGTCCTTCATGACCTCCAGGTTGTCCAGCGTGCCCTGGTAGACGGTCTTGTAGTTGGCGATGATCTGGTCCTGCTCGGAGACGAGGTAGTCGTCGAGGGCCTGACCGGCGCCGAGCGTGTAGCCCAGCCGGTCGAAGAAATCGGAGACGGCGTCGCTGGGGACCTGTTTGGCGCGGCGGCGACAGGCGTCGTCGAGGCTCTGGTTCCAGGTGTCGACGAGTTCGACGACGCGGCCGATCTCGGCGGCCATCTCGCCGTACTGGTCCTGCTGGGAGAGCTGCCGGAACACCTCCATGCGGTCGATGTTCGTCGTCGCGAGCACCGTCATGTGGGTGACGACGAGATGAAACTGGTTGTTGAGCTCGCTCTTGCGCTGGGAGAGCAGGATCTTCGGGTAGAAGACCGCGGAGGCGAGCATCAGGAAGCCGAGCAGCGGGATCGGCCCGCGGATCATCAGCGGCACGTCGAGCAGCAGGGCGACGCCGACGGTGGCGACGAAGAACACGGCCGAGGGGACGAGGATGACGCCGAGGTACCGGTTCAGCGGCATCGGCATCTGCTCGTAGGCGTCGACGAGACCCGCGAGTGCGGAGGTGAGCGTGAGTTCGACGGTTCCGGCGGATTCGTCTGCCGACGCCATCACTCGGTCCTGTGGATGTCGAAGGGGAGGCCCTCCACGCCGTCGCGCTGGAAGTCCTCGATCAGTTCGTTGACCTCGTGGTACCCCAGGATACCCTCCTGGATCGCCCGCTCGATGACGCTCGCTCGGAAGTTGAGGTCGTCGTAGATGTCCCGGGTGTCCTCGTAGCCCAGCAGGGTCGCGATCTGCTCTTCCAGGACGAAGGAGTTGTTCATCCCCTGGAAGATGATCTCGTCCTCGACGGGGTCCCAGTAGAAGCTCTGGCGGGTGACCACGCCGTCCATCTCCTTCGAGTACCCCTCGATCTCCTGGACCGAGGTGACACGACGGAGGACCTGGTCGCCCTGCTTGACCCGGTTCTGGAACAGCGCCACGTCGGCCACGTCCATGAACGTCTCCGGGACGTTGATCGGTTCGCCGGTGAATCGCTGGATCATCGAGACGATGTCGCTCGCGTGGAAGGTCAGCATGACCGGGTGGCCGGTCTGGGCGGCCTGGAACGCCATGCGCCCCTCCTCGCCACGGACCTCACCGACGATGATGTAGTCGGGACGCGAACGGAGCGCGGCCGCGACCAGGTCGAACATGTCGACGCTGGAGCCTTCGTCCTCGCCCTCCCGCGTCAGGAGCTTCTGCCAGGTGTCGTGGGGCGGCAGGACCTCGGCGGTGTCCTCCGCGGTGTAGATCTTCGCGTCGCGGGGGATAAAGGCCATAATGGAGTTCAGCGTCGTCGTCTTCCCCGACGCCGTCTCCCCGACGACGAACACCGTTTGCTCGTTCTCCAGGCAGAGCCAGAGGTACGCCGCCAGCTGCGGGGAGAGGGTGCCCCACTTGGTGATCTGGAAGATCGACAGGGGCACGTCGTCGCCCTGGCGGATGGTGAGCGAGGGTCCCTTGACCGACACGTCGTCGGAGTAGATGAGGTTCAGACGCGAGCCGTCCGGCAGCGTGGAGTCGACGATGGGGTCGCTGTCGGAGACGGGGTCGCCGATGCGCTCGCCCATGTTCTTGAGCCACTGGTCGTACTCCTCGGGGGTGCCGAAGTCCACGGTCGTCGAGAGCATGCCGTAGACGGCGTGGTCGACGTGGCACTCGTGGGGGCCGATGACGTGGATGTCCTCATTGGCGGGATCACGCATGACCGGTTCGAGCGGACCGAGGCCGACGATGTCGCGGTTCAGTCGGTAGAGGATGTCCTCGTAGGTCTGCTCGGTCACCTCGACCTTGCCGATGTTGGTGATCGACGAAAAACGCGAGAGGACGCCCGACTCGTCGCTGGCCCCGCTCTTTATCGCGGTCGTCTCCTGGAGGAGTTCCTCGATGCGGTCGTCGTATTCGGTCTCGCTCTGGGGGGCGGGCTTGGTGACGCTCTTCTCGAGGAGGCGATTGCGGACGTTCTCGAAGACAACCTTCTCCTCGTCGTCGAGCTCCGGCTCGATGGCGTAGTATTTCATGTCCTGGCCGATGTCGCCGTAGATGTGACAGAAGATCGGCCCGCCGACGGGGTAGAGGACGTTCGGCCGGTGGGACTCGTAGTCGTCGTCGGCCTCCTCGATGAACGTCGGGAACTCCCCGGTGATCTGCTTGAACTTCTTGAGGTGGTCCATCAGGTGCGGACGGCGCGATGCCACCTGTCTGAGTTCGTCCGAGGGTTTGGGTCGTCCGTGGTCTGTCATGGCTGGGCTCCAGTTAGGCGACGCTGCGCGATTCGATCACGATGCCGGTCCCGGAGCGCACCGAGTACCCGATAGTG
>ENA-ORCR01000868-ORCR01000868.1-marine-metagenome-genome-assembly--contig:-NODE-868-length-11164-cov-2.945522_pt1 | contig 11164 bp, 9 predicted proteins | sample MGYA00237782_ERZ508514 | MGnify/ENA primary metagenome ERZ508514 (study PRJEB26185, sample SAMN06268960) | marine metagenome | isolation source: Eden Landing Ponds, San Francisco, CA, USA | place...
CGCGGGTGCACTGCTCGGGCTCATCCCGGGCTGTGCTCCCCAGATCGTCTTCGCGACGCTGTACGCCCAGGGGGAGATCCCTTTCTCCGCGCTGACGGCGAACGCGATCAGCCAGGACGGCGACGCGCTGTTCCCGCTCATGGCGATCGACATGAAGGCCGCGATTATCGCGACGATCTACACGACCATCCCTGCGCTGCTCACCGGCGTCGCGGTGTACTACCTCTGGCCGTTCGCGAGCTTCGGCTTCGGGGTGGTCTGAGTGTACGACTCGATCCTCGTCGCGACGAACCAGTTCCACAGCGCCGCGATGCGCGAGCATCAGTCACTCGACCGGCGGCCCACGGACTGCCCGCGGGTCCGGACTGCCGAAGCGTGGGCCGACGACCGGTCTGAGGCGGTCAGTCCGTCCGACGTTCGACGGCTGCTGGGCGACCCAGATGGTGGAATCGCGTGGCGGCTCGACGAGGCTGGCGAGGACCCCCGGTCGACGATCTGGTCCTGGGTGGTGGAGACGGGTGGTGAGGCCACCCTGGCTGCTGGGTCACCAGCCGACCACTCCTACGACTCGGTCTCGGTCCCCGACAGCGACGCCTGAGACGTCTTCCGGACCACAGAGGCCCCTGCGGACTAACGCCCGGGGTCAGCCTGCGGCGTCGACCGACGAGTGCCTGTGCGACCGGATAGCTACCCGGTCAGTCGGCTTCGACGGCAGGGGTCGTCGGGTCCCGGCTCGCCCCTGCTGGCAGGGTGACCGTGACCGCGGTCCCGGTCGGTTCGCGCTCGGCGAAGGACAGGTCGCCGCCCAGTCGCGTGACGATCCAGTTGACCGCCCAGAGCCCGAGGCCGCTGCCGTGTTCGAGCGGCGTTTCCTCGCCGGCCTCGATGACCGCCCGTTCGTGCTCGGGAAGGCCCGGGCCGTTGTCCGCGACCGTGAGTTGAACTTCCTGTTGAGTCGCGTCGGCCCGGCCGCTCACGGTGACGACCGGCGTCGGCGCGTCGTTGTGGACAATGGCGTTGTCGACGAGGTTTTCGAGGACCTGAGAGAGCAACCGGCCGTCTGCGGCGGCAGTCAGCGACTCGTCGACGTCGACCGACAACGTCGCCTCGGGGTTGTCCGTCCGAAATCGGTCGAGGACTCCCGCCACCACAGGTTCGACGGCCAGCGCGGGGTCTGGATCGACGGGCCTCGACATGGCGTCCTCGACTTCGTGGGCGCGGTCACCGAGCGCGGCGAGGTCGTCCGCAGAGTCCAGGATCGACGCTGCCGCGTCGGCGGGGTCGGCGTCGCTGCCGGTGATCAGCTCCGCCCGACCCATGATCGTCGAGAGCTCGTTGCGCAAGTTGTGCCGGACGACGCGGTTGAGGACGGCCAGCCGCTGGGCGCGGACGCGCTCGCTCGTCACGTCCCGAAGCACGACCGCGTCACCCGGCGAGCGGCCGTAGCGGTCGGTCACCGCGGAGGCGGTCGCCTCGAACTGGCGCGTTCGGCCCGCGACGTCGAGGGAGACGGTTGGTTCGTCGGTCAGCGTGGTCAGATCGGCACCGACGACAGCGGCGAGCTGGCTCCCGACTGCCGCGGCCTCGTCCGCGTGGAACGTCGCGACGGCCGCACCGTTGAGCCGAACGACCCGCTCGCGGTCGTCGACGACGATGACGGGTTCGTCGAGTTCGTCCAGCACCGTCTCCGGACCGAGTGTGCCCGTGGCCGGGGCGGCTCTCGCGATGTCGCCGCGAGTGAGCGCGAACGCGACCGCCGCGATGCTGAGCACGTATCCGACGGTCGTGTACCCGATGATCGTCCCGAGCCCGACGCGCCCCGCCAGTGTGGGACTGGCGAAGTACGCCACCCACGGCCACGTGGGGACGAAGGCCAGTGCCACGCCCAGTCGTCGGTCGAGGTGCTCGTAGCGAGTGATCGTCCGGACGAGGAGCGCCGCGCCCGCGATCATCACGCCGGCGGCGTAGTAGAGCCCGAATCTCTCCAGCGCGGCGGCGACACCGAGCACCAGCGGGAACTGCGCCCCGGTGCCGACGCCGCCACCGGCCATGGCGCCGGTCGCCGACGGCGAGAGCACGAGCGCCGTCCCGCCAGCGACGCCGAGGGCGACCGGTGTCGCGAACGCGACCCGCCGAGCGCGCGTGGCGAGGTAGGCTAGCCCGTAGTATTCGACGACGAACCACGCGAAGACGGTCGGCAACGTGAGGTACGCGACGAGCCACACGAGAGACAGCATTGTCACGTTCCCGGCGGCGAACGCGTCCGCGATGGCCAGCGCCCCGACCACCGCGACCAGCGCCGCGAACGGTCGAAGTGCTGGCGACTCGCCCAACCGGTCGACTCGGCGGGCCGCCACGAGCAACGCGACACCAGCGACGCCCATCACGACTCGGATCGCCAGTAGTTGCCCGATCATCGGTGTGGCGCTCCGTCGGTCGTCCGGCCGATCCGTCGTCGAACTCGCGTCACGATCCGGAACATACCGAATACATGCTATTTTGTCACAAAGGCGTTGTTCAAATTTCGTTCCGGATCGGGCCAAAGACGGTGTCAGATCGGCTGAGACGTCCGTTCCCTCATTGACCGCTGGCCGCTTCTCCCCAGAACCGGCCGGGGGTAGCGCGGCCGTCTCCGGAATCGGCCGAGGGTGCACGGTCGCCTCAGGAATCGCCCGAGTGCTCACCGCTCGACGGTGGGGCTGGCAGCCGACCAAGTCCAACGTCTGATCGTTCGGTCGGGCTTCACCCGGCAGGTGAGCAGCGTGCGGGCCAATAGCAATGCTTCACGCGTACGCTAGCGCCCACACACTCGCGGGCGCTCGATCGCACGCACACGCCCGCTGTCCGGCGATTTCGCCCGAAACCTTTAGGGCGGGGACACGCATACGAGCGACCATGACCGACGCCTGCGGAGCCAGAGGTGACGCCTGGTGGAGCTGATAATCACCGAGAAGAACAACGCCGCCAGGCGCATCGCCGAGATTCTGAGTGGCAACAGCGCGAGCACCACCCAGCGCAACGGCGTCAACGTCTACGAGTGGGGCAACACCCGCTGTGTCGGCCTCTCCGGCCACGTCGTCGGCGTCGACTTCCCCGAGGAGTACTCCGACTGGCGCGACGTCGAGCCAGTGGAACTCATCGACGCGGACATCGTCAAGTCGCCCACCCAGCAGAACATCGTCCGCACGCTGCGGCAACTCGCGCGCGAAGCGGACGAAGCTGTCATCGCGACAGACTACGACCGCGAGGGCGAACTCATCGGCAAGGAGGCCTACGAACTCATCCGTGACGAGACGGACGTCCCGGTCAAACGGGTCCGATTCTCGTCGATCACGGACCGCGAAGTGACAGAGGCCTTCGAAAACCCGGATGACATCGACTTCGACCTGGCCGCCGCGGGCGAGGCCCGGCAGGTCATCGACCTCGTCTGGGGCGCCGCACTCACGCGATTCCTCTCGCTCTCGGCGCGGCAACTCGGCGAGGACTTCATCTCGGTCGGGCGGGTGCAGTCCCCGACGCTGAAACTCATCGTCGACCGCGAGCGCGAGATTCAGGCCTTCGACCCCGAGGACTACTGGGAACTGTTCGCGGACCTCGCGAAAAACGGTGAGGAGTTCGAGGCCCAGTACTTCTACGACGACGACGGCAGCGAGGCCGAGCGCATCTGGGACGAGGGCGACGCCGAGGAGGTGCACGAGCGCCTGCGGGAAGCGACCAGCGCCGACGTCACGTCAGTCCGCCGGCGAACCCGGACGGACAACCCGCCCGCGCCGTTCAACACGACCGCATTCATCTCCGCGGCTGGCTCGCTCGGCTACTCCGCCCAGCGGGCGATGTCCATCGCCGAAGAACTCTACACGACAGGGTACATCACCTACCCGCGGACGGACAACACGGTCTACCCGGAGGACCTGGACCCCGAGGAACTGCTCGACGAGTTCACGATGACACACGAGTTCGGCGACGACGCGGAGTCGCTGCTGGACCTGGACGACATCGAACCCACCGAGGGTGACGACGAGACGACCGACCACCCGCCGATTCACCCGACCGGCGAGGTGCCAGGCCGCGACGACATCGGCGAGGACGAGTGGGAAGTGTACGAACTCGTCGTCCGGCGCTTCTTCGCGACGGTCGCCGAACCGGCGACCTGGGAGCACCTGCGCGTGGTCGCCGAAGCGAAGGACTGTCAGCTGAAAGCCACGGGCAAGCGCCTCCTGGAAGCCGGGTACCACGACGTCTATCCGTACTCGTCGGCGAGCGAGTCGTTCCTGCCGCCGGTCGAGGAGGGCGACGCGCTGGACGTGACCGACGTCGAACTCGAAGCCAAGCAGACCCAGCCACCGCGCCGGTACGGCCAGTCGCGGCTCATCCAGCGGATGGAGGACCTGGGACTGGGGACGAAGGCGACGCGGCACAACACCATCGAGAAGCTCTACGATCGGGGCTACATCGAGAACGACCCGCCGCGACCGACCGCTATCGCGGAGGCGGTCGTCGAGGCGGCCGAGGAGTTCGCCGACCGCGTCGTCAGCGACGACATGACCGCCCAGTTAGAGGCGGACATGTCCGCCATCGCCAACGGCGACGCGACGCTGGACGACGTGACCGCCGAATCCCGGGAGATGCTCGAACGGGTGTTCGAAGAACTGCGCGATTCGCGCGAGGACATCGGCGAGCACCTCCAGGAGTCGCTGAAGGCCGACCGTCGCCTCGGCCCGTGTCCCGAGAGCGACCACGACCTGCTCATCCGGCAGAGCCGCCAGGGCTCCTATTTCGTCGGCTGTGACGGCTATCCCGAGTGCCAGTACACGCTCCCCCTGCCGAGCACGGGCGAACCGCTCGTCCTCGAAGAGTCCTGTGACGAGCACGAACTCGACCACGTGAAGATGCTCGCCGGGCGCGACACGTTCGTCCACGGCTGTCCGCAGTGCAAGGCAGACGAGGCCGACGACACCGAGGACGAGGTCATCGGCCTCTGTCCGGACTGCGGCGACGAGCACGAGGGCAATCTCGCGATCAAGAAACTCCGGTCGGGCTCTCGCCTCGTCGGCTGTACCCGCTATCCGGACTGTGACTACTCGCTCCCGCTCCCGCGACGGGGCGATATCGAGATTACCGAGGACTACTGCGAGGATCACGACCTGCCGGAACTGATAGTCCACAGCGGCGACGACCCGTGGGAACTGGGCTGTCCCATCTGTAACTTCCGGGAGTACCAGGCCCGCCAGGCCGTCGACGACCTCGAAGACCTGGACGGCGTGGGGCCGGCCACGGCCGAGCGCCTGGAGACCGCCGGTGTCGAGGAACCGGCCGACCTCCGTAACGTCGACCCGGACCGCCTCGCCACGGAGATTCAGGGCGTGAGCGCCGGCCAGATCCGCGACTGGATCTCTCAGTTGCCGGAGTTCGACGCGGAGGAGGACGACGACCCCGACGGCGGGTCCGAGGGTGAGGAGATGACCGACGCGACCAGCCCGAACGTCGAGGCTGGCCAGAGCGACTGAACTCCTGGTTTCTGGGCGCCGTTTTCGTTACTTCGCTCGGTCGGGATCTGGTGGATCGTCGCCGGCAGTCGATGACGCTCCGTCTTCGCCTGCGGACTCGAACTGGTCAGCGGCGACGCCGGTCGTATCAACGACCGCTCGCCAGGTCGCCGCGAGCGTCCCGAGCGTGTGAAAGCCGACGATGAGACAGCCGACGAACACCACCATCGTCGCGTCGATGCCGTGCCTGAGTGCCCATAGCGGGACGACGAACTCGTAGCCAGCGAGGGTGAGGGTCGCGTAGCGCTGGAGCACGCGGGCGAACATCGGGACGTCGTAGCCGAGTGCGTCGAGGACAGTCGTCGCGGTCGTACCGAGGGTGACGCCGCCGATTCGGACGGCCTTCTCCTGGGCGGTCAGGACGCTCCAGGCGATCACCAGGGTTCCGCCGAACGCGGAGAGCGCGTCCCAGACGCTGTCGGCGTTCTCGTCGGCGACGAACAGCGCGACCACGCGACGGCCGACGACGCCGAGGACGACCCGAAGACAGAAGATGACGAGGCTCAACACGCCGAAGCCCCAGAGGGCGAACAGCGGCGTGCGGTGCCAGGGCGTCGGAAAACGGCCGAGAACCAGAACGGAACTGCCCACGCCCAGCAGGTAGAGCGCACCGACCAGCCCGTACCGGTCGGTGTCGGCCCGCCAGGTAATGGCAGTGGTGAGCGCCGCGCCGACCAGGAGCGTCGCCGCGACGGGGACGACCGGTGCCAGCAGGACGACCACCAGAATTCCCACGGCCGGTGCGGTGAGAACGTTCGCGAGACGCACGAGTACGCTACTTTATAAGGGAGATCTACCTAAAAAGGTGGGGCGGTCAGCGGAGCGGACCTGCGAAGGCCCACCCTCAAAAGCCGATGTGGCTGGTCGAACTCGGCCCGTCGTCGCCGTCATCGATGGCGCCATCGTGGTCGAACTCGTACTCGTCGTCGACCAGATACACCGCGCCGTCTTCGACGGCCACCTCGACGTCCGGGAGTGTGGTCCCTGCCGCCTCGCCGTTGTCACAGTCACCCGAACAGGCGTCAAAGAGCGAGCCGTGTTTCGGACAGATTATCTCGCCGTTGCGCAGCGGGACGCCCCGACCGGTGTCGAAGCGCTGGGCCTCGTGGGTACAGCGGTTGATCCACGCCGTGACGCCCCGGCCCCCGTCGGTCGCTGCGGCCTCCGATTCGGTCGGGTCGTCCTCACAGGGGACGAGGATGATCTCTTCGGCCATGTCGAAGGAGTTGGTCGCCGTGAACAGCACTGACCCGTTTTCGTAGACGTCATCGACGGTCGCGAGTTCCGAACCCTCGGGCATCGTCCGCCGATTCGGCCGGAGCGAAATGAATCTGGCGGGGAGTCACTCCACGAACTTCCGGGGCGCTTTCGACCAGTCCCACGAGCGATAGCGAAGCGTCGGTCGCGCCCCCTCGGGGACCACGTCGTACTCGCGGAGCAACGCGCGAATACCACGGGGACCGCCGAAGTCGCCGCGATACCAGCGGAACAACTGCGGGAGTTCCACCGTCCCCGCGTCCGGGTCGTACGTGACGCTCTCGTCGAGGTACGACCGCGTCGCCAGGTCGAGTTGCGCGTCGATATTCGCGGGGTCGTAGGCGCGGATAGCGGGACAGCTCGCCGCGCCGCAGTTGAGCGCGAAGTGAACGCGCGGGTCCGGGTCGGCCAGGCGATAGCGGTGTTCGAACGACCCCACCAGGAATCGGGGGAGATAGCCCAGCCCGTATTTGGTGCGAGAGCGCAAAATCCCGTGTTCGATCGTATCGAGCGAGAGGGGCGTCCCGCCGACGGTCACCGCGGGCGCGCGGAAAAAGCGGACCGAGCGAAGCGGGCTGTCGTACAGCGCGGGTCGCTCGGCGAGCAGGCGCTGCGTGCCGGCGTTGTAGCAGTTACACCAGAACGCGAGCGCCGTCGCGCGGTCGGTGCGGACGGGCGCCAGCGCGTCGTCGTCGAAGGCCGCGAGCGCGGCGAGATGGGGTTCGGGAGAGCGGGCCGCTGGCGTGTCGCCGCCGCGACAGGCGTCGAGGAGACACCGCGCCGCGGCAGTCGGCGTGGTCGGCGCCGCCCTCTCATCGCGGCGCTCGCGGTCGGTCCGTTCGGCGGGCGGCGCGCTCGCCGCGTGCTCGCCTGGCGTGTGCTCGCTCGCCGTCCGGACCGGCTCTGCCATACCGGAGGATACGGCGACGCCGGCTAAAGCGTTCGCCGGCTGTGCGCGCGCCGCGCTGTGGCCCGACACCGACGCGGCTTCCCGGTCGCCGACGGCCGTGTGCCGACCCCGCAACTGACCCCCACGCTTATCTCGATACACTCCACAGCGCGGGCATGGACGGCGACGTTCTCGCGGAGACGACGAGCCTGTGCCCGGACTGTCTCACCGAAGTCCCGGGCCGCTACGAGGAGCGCGACGGCGGCGTTTATCTCACTCGCACGTGCGACGACCACGGTACCGCCAGTCGGCGGGTCTGGGGGTCGTTCGACCACTGGGAGTGGGCCGCCGACTTCGGCCCGAGCCCCGAACACGACGGCGGCGACCTGACCGTCGACGACGACCACGCCTGTCTCGCCGTCGTCGAGGTGACCGAGGATTGTAATCTCTCGTGTTCGTACTGCTTCGCCAGTTCCGGGCCGGGCGGCGCCCACCGCACCGAGGCCGAGATCGACGCGCTGCTGGAGACGGTCGCCGACGCCGGTGGCCGGCCGATCCAGTTCTCCGGCGGCGAACCCACGGTGAGAGACGACTTGCCGGAACTGGTCGAGCGCGCCCGCGAGCTGGGCATCGACCACGTCGAGGTCAACACCAACGGGATCCGGCTGGCGACCGAGGAGGGGTACGCCGCCGACCTGGCCGCGGCGGGCGTGACGGCGATATACCTGCAGTTCGACGGCCTGCGCGCGGACACCTACGAGGCGATACGGGAGGTCGACCTCGTCGACGAGAAACACGCCGCGATCGAGGCCTGTCGCGCGGCGGACCTGCCGGTCGTGCTCGTGCCGACGGTCGTGCCCGGCGTGAACGACGACGAGATGGGCGACATCGTCCGGTTCGCCATCGAGAACCGCGACGTGGTGCGGTCGGTGAACTTCCAGCCCGTCGCGCACTTCGGCCGCTACGCCGAGAACGACGGCCGCTTCGCCATCGACACGGCGACGCGCCTGCTCGCCGAACAGGTCGACTCGCTGGAGGCCCGCGACATGCTCCCCGCGCCCTGCTGCTCGGCGTACTGCCAGATCGGAACGGCGTTCGTCCCGACCGACGCCAGCCCGGACGTGGGTGGGGGCGACGACCCGGACGGCGGCGACTGCTGTGGCGGCGACGGGGGCGGGTGCGGCGACGACGGCGATGCCGACGCCGAGGCGTTCGTCCCGCTGACGCAGTTCGTCGACGACCAGCTGTGGGACGCCCTGTCGGGGATGGTCGACGAGGGCGACTACATGGAACTGCTCGCGGGCACGGCGGCGGGCGAGGAGTGGGCCTGCAAGACGGCGGGCTGTTGCGGCGTGGACGTCCCCGGCGGTGTCGAGGGGCTGTTCGACGACGTCGTCCCCGTCTCCTTCACGGGGTTCATGGACGCCGACGCGGCGGACGTGAACCGCCTGAGCAACTGCTGTATCTCCGTGCCGACGACAGACGGCGACCTGGTCCCCTTCTGTGGCTACAACATGACCACCGACGACGGCGAGTACGCGCTCCGCAATCGCAACGACTGGGGCGGCCGCGAGGCCGTCGACGACCCGCCCGGGTCGGGCTACGCCGGCGACGGTGACACTGTCGTCGAGGACGGGGCCGGAGTGGACGGCGGCGAGACGGTCGCCGGTGCGGAGACGCGCACCGACGGCGGCGGGTCCTGCTACGGGCCGGACGCGGACGGCGGATGCGGCGGTGACTGACCGTGCAGGGACTGCTCGACGCGGCGCTGGCGAACCCGTGGGCGACGCTCGATCGGCTGATCGACGGGCCGCTCCACCCCGGCGGCGAGGCGGCGACACGGGACCTGCTGGACCGGGCGGGCGTGGGGACGGGAACGCGCCTGCTCGACGTGGGCTGTGGCGCGGGCGCAGCGGTGGCGCTGGCCGCAGAGCGGGGCGCACTCGCGGCGGGCGTCGACCGTGACCCCGGCCGGGTAGAGGGGCGCGCGCTCCGCGGTGACGCGGCGCAACTACCGGTCGCCGACGGGAGCGTCGACGTGGTGCTCTCGGAGTGCGTCCTCTGTCTCACCGACCTGAACCGCTCGCTCGCCGACATCGAGCGGGTGCTCGCGCCCGGCGGCCGACTCGCGCTCTCGGACGTGGTCGTCGCCGACGAGGCGCCCGAAATCCCCGACCGACTGGCGACGGCGCTCTGTCTCACCGGCGCGCGGAGCCGGGCGGACCTGCGCGGCCACCTGGCCGACGCGGGCTTCGAGGTTCAGGACGTGCGCGACCACCGCGAGGACCTGCTCGCGATGCGCGACGATATCGGCGTCGACTACGAGGGGTTGCTGGGTGCGATGGGCGAGCGCGGCCGCCGGGCCCGGGACGCCATCGCGGACCTGGAGACCGCAGTCGAGGACGGGCGCGTGAGCTACGTCTCGGTCGTCGCGACGGTCTGAGAAGGTCGAGCAGGCGGGCGTGCGCGGTCCCGGCAGACGGGTGGGGGAGGCCAACCCTTTTCGGTCGCACGCCCCTCGATGTGGTATGGCCCAGGTAGCAGTCGTCGGCGGCGGCGCCGCCGGTCTGAGCGCAGCACTGTTCACGGCGAAAAACGGCCTCGACACCGTCGTCTTCGACACCGACGAGACGTGGATGCACAAGGCCCACCTGTTCAACTACCTCGGCATCGAGAGCGAGGACGGCTCGGCGTTCGTCGAGGACGCCCGCGAGCAGGTCGACTCCTTCGGCGTCGACCGCCATCAGGGCGAGGAAGTGACCGCCGTTGCGACGGACGGCGACGGCTTCACCGTCACCACCGAAGACGCCGAGTACGACGCCGACTACGTCGTCCTCGCGACCGGTGCCAAGCGCGATCTGGCCGAGGAACTGGACTGTGAGTTCACAGACGAGGACGTCGTCGACGTCGACGTCTCGATGGAGACCAGCGTCGCCGACGCCTACGCCACCGGCGCGATGGTCCGCGCCGAGGAGTGGCAGGCGGTCATCTCCGCCGGCGACGGCGCCGCGGCCGCCCTGAACATCCTCTCGAAGGAGAAAGGCGAGCACTTCCACGACTTCGACACGCCCGCCGACGCGGAGTGAGGTGGTTCGGAGTTTGTGGTCGGTCTTTCGAGTCGAAAGCCCTCGGCCCGCTCGCTAGCTGTTACGGTCGCAACCGCAAGGGATTTTGAGCGGTGAAAGCCCTCGGCCCGCTCGCGGTCGCTGTCTCCGGAAATCTTCGATTTCCGGGATGACGAGAGAGCTTCGCTCTCTCGAACCAAACGGGCTATTCTCGCTCTCCACACCGCCCGCGAGAATAGAGCCACGCTCAGTCGACCACGCGAACGCGAGCGCGCCTCGCCCTTTCAGTCCACCAGGGACCGTACCGCGACCGTGAACGGCCACACACCTCCCCAACCGACTGCGCTACTCGCTCACTGCGTTCGCTGCGTTGCTCATCTCTCGCGCGCGCCGTCTCGCGGCCCTCA
>ENA-ORCR01000871-ORCR01000871.1-marine-metagenome-genome-assembly--contig:-NODE-871-length-11109-cov-3.727248_pt1 | contig 11109 bp, 10 predicted proteins | sample MGYA00237782_ERZ508514 | MGnify/ENA primary metagenome ERZ508514 (study PRJEB26185, sample SAMN06268960) | marine metagenome | isolation source: Eden Landing Ponds, San Francisco, CA, USA | place...
AAGTCGGCGCCCCTGAGCATGGCCGGCCAGAAGACGGTGTGGTGCTGGATGATGTCCTGGCCGATGATGTGGACGATTTCGCCGCCGTCCGGGTGCTCGGCGGTTCCCTGGTTCTTCCAGACGGCTTCCCAGTCGAACTCTTCGGCACCGACGCTGTCGGTGTACTGCTTGGACGAGGAGACGTACTCGATGGGCGCGTCGACCCAGACGTACAGCACGAGGTCCTGGCCGTCGTCGTCGCCGGGGTAGTCGACGCCCCAGTCCATGTCGCGGGTGATACACAGGTCTTCGAGGTCGCCCTCGATCCACTCGCGGGGCTGGTTCTTCGCGTTGTCGGTGCCTTCGAGGCGGTCGATGAACCCGTTGAGGTACTCCTGGAAGTCCGACAGGCGGAGGAACTTGTGCTCGCGGGTGCGGTACTCGGCGGCGTTGCCGGTGATGGCGCTGACGGGGTCTTCGATTTCGCCGGGTTCGAGGTGGCGCTGACAGCCGTCGTCGCACTCGTCGCCGCGGGCGCGTGCGCCGCAGTGGGGGCAGGTCCCCTCGACGTAGCGGTCGGGGAGCCACTGGTCGGCGTCGGGGTCGTAGGCGACCTGGATCTCCTTCTCGTGGACGTGGCCGCCGTCGATCCAGGACTCGACGAACGATTTGGTGAGTGCCTGGTTGGTCTCGTCGTGCGTGTGGCCGTAGTTGTCGAAGTCGACGTCGAAGCGGGGGAACGTCTCCTCGTACTGTTCGTGCCACTCGAGGGCGAACGCCTCGGGGTCGACGCCCTGTTCGATGGCCTCGACGGCGATTGGCGTGCCGTGCATGTCGGACCCGCAGACGAACGCAGTCTGCTGGCCGAGCGTTCGCAGGGCGCGCGAGAGGACGTCGCCGCCGACGTACGTGCGAAGGTGGCCGATGTGCAGGTCGCCGTTGGCGTAGGGCAACCCGCAGGTGACCACTGCGGGGTCGTCCGTTGGGAACTCGTCGTGACTCATACTATGTGATACCGCCAGTCGACTCTTTAACGCGGTGATTCCGTGTCATCGTTGGATTCGGGGTCGGTCTCGTCAGTGTGCGATGCGGTCGTCGACCGGAGTTCCCCGCGTCACACCGGCCAGGTCGGCCGACCTGGCTGTGGGGTATGAGCCCGCGCGATGTGATGGGTCCACCCGGCGCTAGAAGAGAGTCGTGCGCATACGCATGCGACGGGTGGACTCGACTACCATCGTATCTCTCCCTCTACACGCTCGCGGCAAAAAACTTGTCGTGACGGTGCCAGCGCGGACTCGTCGGTCGAGGGTCAGTCCGCGACGGAGACGCCCCCGAAGAGGGCCATTCCGGTAACGACGAGGTCCACCTCGTCGTGTTCGTTCTCTCGGCGCGGGCGCTCGTCCTCCGCTCCGCCGAACAGCGGGAACACGTCCACGCGGACGTTCCAGTCACGCGGGACGATGACCTCGACGCCGCCGAACATGGCGTTCGCGGTGACCGTCGCGGGCGGGTGTTCGACGATGGCGTCGCGCAGGTCGAGTTCGACGCCACCGAAGGCGGCGGTGAGGTCCGCGCCGTGGAACGACTTCGAGGTGGACCGTTCGGACCGGCCACCGAACACTGCCACCGAAGTCAGGAAGTCGGACTCGCGGGCGACGCTGCGGGCGCGGTACTGCCCGAGGATCAGCGAGACGCCGAAGAGGACGACCAGGAGGGGCCACAGCGAGAGCACGAACGCACCGCTGAGGTAGTCGAGTGCGACGAGTTGCCAGCCGCCGGCGACCAGGACGACCACGAGCGGGCCGACGACGGTGCGAAAGCCGCTGGCGACGATTGCGAACAGGCCGACGAGGACGAACAGCGACGGGACGTACACGAGCATCCGTTCGGTGTCGTAGACGCCGGTGGTTCGAGCGAGCAGGACGAGGCCGAGCAACACGACGGCCCCGCCGACGAGGAACTGCGAGGTGACGCGACGGTATTCCATGATCAGTTGATACTACGCTGGCTGAGACGATAAGTGTAGCCGAGAGAGACTTTCACACCCGCGATTGTGGGCAGTACGCCCCTGCAGGCGCGTCGCGGTGGTGCCAGTGGAGGCTCCTGGTGCCAGTGGAGGCTCCTGGTCCCAGTGCAGGGTCCTACCTCAACTCCAGGTGATCTTCGTCAGGAACGCTAGCGCGAAGAATTCGAGCACGTTGAGGGCCATCATGCCACGCTGTGCGACCGGGGCGGCCTCGTACACCCACCCGTGGAAGGTCCCGTGGAAGGTGTAGAGATAGACGGCGAGCAGGTTCTCTGCGAGGAGGAACACGGCGAAGATCAGGAGGCCGAGGGTGTGCTGGGCGCCGTGGTCGCGGTAGTTCCGCGCCCAGACGGCGGTCAGGCCGAGGAGGAAGACGACGTTCCCGAGGACGGCGAGGCGGGCGGCCTCGAACCAGAGGCTCATGTTCGTATCCTCCCTTTGGGGTAGGCCCTGTTATAGCCTGTCCAAAATGTCTCCACACTCCGCTCAGTCGGTGGGTGGGGTCCGCGCGAGCCAGTGGACTGAGGACCCGCTGGGCAGGTGGTGGGACTGGCGGTCGGTCGACGGTCGAATGGCAGTCGGTGAGTCATGAGTCGTCCTCCAGAACGGTTTCGAGAACCTCCTCGACGGTGTCCCAGTTGGCGCGACACTGGTCGGTCGGGAGGTAGACGGCGCCGTAGTCGTCACCGCTGGCAGTGACGACGTTGTTGTCCGCCAGCACGTCGAGGTGGTGGCGAACGGTCGTGTAGTCCAGGTCGAGGTCGTCGGCCAGTTGGTTCGCGTTGCGCGGCCGCTCGTCGATAGCACGGAGGATCCGTGCCCGGTTGTCGCCGCCCCGGGTGCTGGCGAACACGTACCACAGCACCCCGTCCGTTCGGGTCCTGCTGCTGGCTCACTTGCGTCGATCCGATAGCTCTGCCGCGGTGATTTCTCCGGGTTCCGGCGTCACGGTGTCTGCCCCCTGGCGTCACACGACCCGCTCGCGCTCAGACCTGAGCAACCGCGCCGCGGATAAAGAGGATCCAGACGAGGAACCGACCGACGCTGCCGACGAACGTCGCCGCGGCGAACTTGAGGTAGTCGTCTTCGAGCACGGCGAAGGCGTACACCGAGAGCGTGTCGGGAAACGCCGGGACCGAGAGCGCGAGGGCCAGGCCCGCGTAGCCGTACTTCTTCGATAGCTGGACGACCTTGGACTGGGACCACTCGATGACGTCGAATCGCGAGCGCCGGAGCGCGCGGACGACCGGCCCGGCCTCCTTTGCCTCCTGGCCGATGTGGAAGGCGAAGACGCTCCCGCCGGCCTTCCCGACGCTGGCGATGAAGATGACGAGCGTGAGGTTGGCCCACAGCGGGAGGCCGAGGCGGAGTTGGTCGGCCAGGGGCAGCACGATTTCCGATGGCAGCGGCAGCACGAACGTGATCAAAAACGAGTAGACGAGGACGATGAGTAGCCCCGCGGGTCCGGTCGCCGTGCAGACGGCTTCGACGAGCGTCCCGGAGGGGTCACTACAGTTAGCGCCCAGCAAGAGCAGCGGAACCTCGACGGAGAGCACTACCGGCAGTAACGGGTGGGGGGTCGTAAGCTTTCATATTCGTGCTATGGAGTCGACAGTACGACTCCGTATCAGGGGGTCGCGACCGCATCGGCGGCGGGCCCTGGGCCAGGGGTGTCTGTCGCGCCGTCGGTCAGTACCAGTCGAGGTCCGCGACGAACGACCGGAGCATCGAGCGGGTGACGTGGGGCATGCAGACGACGCGCATCTCGCCGGCGCCGGTCTTGGAGACGCGCCAGCCACGGGAGCGTAGCTCCTCGGTCATCGGGACCGAGAGGTCGGCGGCCACCAGCGGGAGGTCGGGCTCGACCACCTCGTGCCCGCGGGCGGACAACTGATCGGCCAGCCACTCGGCGTTCTCCACCGACGCGTGGTACTGCTCCTGGTACCCCTCGGGCCAGAGGGCCTCCATCGCGGCGACGGCGCTCGCGACGCCCGCACCACTCCGGGTGCCCGTCAGCGTCACCTGTGACGTCGACTCGAGATACGGCGTCTGGATGGCGAGTTCGTCGAGCAAGGCGCGCGAGCGAACCATCAGCCCGCCGGCGGGAATGGCCGCCTGCCCCATCTTGTGCGGGTCGATGGTCATCGTGTCGATGTCCGTGTGGCCGAAGTGCCACTCGTGGTCGGTGAACGGGAGGACGAAGCCGCCCCAGGCGGCGTCGACGTGGCAGAGCGCACCGGCCCCGTGGGCGATATCGACGAGTTCGGGAATCGGGTCGACGTAGCCGTATTCGGTCGAGCCAGCGACGGCGACGACGCAGACGGTGTCTTCGTCGACCAATCTGGCCATTGCCTCGGGGTCGGCCCGGTGACCGGTCGTCGGTGCGGTCCGGTACTCGACGCCGAGGAGATCCGCGGCTTTCGTAAACGAGAAGTGGGCGCTCGTGGGCGCGACGACGTTCGGGTCCTCGGTGTCGGCCCGGTTCCTGGCGATCCGGATGGCCTGGATGTTGGCCTCCGTCCCGCCGCTGGCGACGTACCCGACTGGATTGGGGTGACCGGTCACCTCGCCGAGGAGGTCGACGGCTCGGTCTTCGAGTGCGGCGACGCTCTCGTAGGTGCCCGGATCACCGGGATTCGTGGCGAGAAACCGTTCGGCTGCCTCCCGAGCCGCCGGGTGGGGTTCGGTACACATCGACGACAGGACGCGCTCGAAATCCTGCGGCTCGGCCAACTGCATATACGCTACCATGGAAGCGAGTCGTTTAGCCGTTGCGGGTCAGTGCCCGCTCAGGCCGCCGTCCTCGAGGAGCCGAGACAGGTGGCCAGTCAGGTCGACGACGACCGACTCGTCGTAGGTGAGGACGCCAGTGTATTCCCCCTGTTCGGCTTCCTCCGCGATCAGCGCGCATTGCTGATCGCTATCGCCGCCGCCGTCGAAGGCGACTACCCAGAAGTCGGTGATATCGCCCCGTTCGTCGCGGCGGATCGTCACGTCGTCCATCGTCGGTGGCTCCCAGTCGGGCGCGCCGAAGACGACGGTTCGGAGGGCGCCTTTCTGGGCCAACTGGTCGTAGACGGGAACCTGCGCGCGGAATGCCGAGAGCGACTGGAAGGCGGCGTAGAGCGTTCCGCTGCCGGTCCGCCAGGCGCGGTCCTCGATTTCGCGGGTGCTGGCGACGAGTTGCCGTTTGTCGTCCATCGTGAAGGAGGTGCCTGCGAGCAGGGAGACGAGTTCGCGATAGGCAGACGTCCGGGTTTCGTGGTCCCAGGGTTCACCGATCGCCGGTTCGCGGAGTTCGCCGAGTGCGGCCGTCGATACAGAGCCGAGGAACCGGTCTCCGGCACGGACCGTGAGGTAGCTGTCAGACTGTGATATCGGAAGAAACTCGTGCGTGACTTCGACGTCGAACGCTTCGAGGACGGGTTCGACGTCAGCGTAGGCTTCTGGCCCGTAGGTGGTGATCGATTTCGTCGGCCCGACCGCTCGCTCGCGAAGCGTCCGGAGCGATCTGCCAAAATCAGTTGACATTTTCGTCGCCGGGCTGACCGCCCGATTCGTTGCCCACGTCGCTGGTGCTGTCCGGGTCGGCCGACGTGCCAGTCCGGGGCTGGTGGTTGCTCGTTCCAGTGGTGTCTCCCCGTCCCGTGACCGCGAGGACCTGCTGGACGTCGAGCGGTGACGACGAGGTATCCGCGTCCAGTGCGACTGTCAGGACGTCGCCGGCGAACGCCGGGACCGCGTTCCACGTCGCGACCCGTTCGTCGTAGTCGTAGTCGACCAACCCGGACTCGTCGAGTTTCGGCAGGTGGACGTGATGGAGGTCGATCCGCACGGCGTCGGTGTCGACTGATTCGTCTGGGCCGGGGCCGACGGTGAGCCACCCAGTGACCGTATCGACGAGTGAGGGCAGGTCCGCACTCCCCGTTTCCCGGAGGTGATAGCACACGATACGCCGACGGCGGTGGGACAGGGCGCTGAACAGAGCGGACCGCTCTTCGGTGGACCACTCCCTCATACGGTGGAATAGTGTATACAAACTGATTAATATACCGGCGGTTCGCTTACCGGTTTGTGACCCTGGGGGGCCTGGAGAGAACGAATCGAGCGGCGCCGAGTGGTCGGCCACCAACGAGGGAAGACCGGCACTTATGCCAGGGGCTGCGCTATCCGCTCGCATGACCGCCGAGCAGTCACTGGATAGCGCGTCGGTGATAGTCACCGGCGCCAGTTCAGGTATCGGAGAGGCCACCGCCCACGCGCTCGCCGAGGACGGCGCGAACGTCGCGCTTGCCGCCCGTCGCGAGGAGCGACTGGAATCGATCGCCACGGACCTCGAAGCCGCCTACGGCGTCGAGACGCTCGTCGTCCCGACCAACGTCCGCGACGAGGCCGCCGTCGACGCCCTGGTCGCGGAGACCGTCGAGACCTTCGGCGGCCTCGACTTGCTCGTGAACAACGTCGGTGTCGTCGCCGGCGAAGGCGTGGACGGTCTCAGTACGGACGCATACCGCACGATGATGGAGGTCAACGTCGACGGCTACTTCTTCGCCACCCGCGCGGCGCTCCCGCACCTCCGGGAATCCGCCGGCACGCTGGTCTTCATCGGCAGTTTCGCCGGCCAGTACCCCCGGCCGTTCAACCCCGTCTACGCCGCGAGCAAGTGGTGGGTTCGCGGATTCGCCAAGAGCGTCTCCGCCGACGTCGGCGAGGACGACGTGGCCGTCACGACCATCAATCCCGCAGAGGTCCGGAGCGAGTTCGCCAGCGAGAGCGGCGAGTCATTCGAGGACCGCTTCGAGGAGGGCGAGGTGTCCGACCCGACCGAAATCGCCGAGGCCGTCCGCTTCGCCGCGCGGCAGGACCCATCGATGGTGTCGGAACTGGACCTGTACAGGCGGGACAAACTCACCTTCTTCTGAAGAGAGCGGACCACCGCACCCGGCCACCTCACTTCACCACCTCAGAGCGTTTCGACGTAGTCGAGCGCGTTCGCGAGGCGGTCCTCCCACAGGCTGACAACGTATTCGTCAGGCTCAGTGGTCGGCGGGCGCATGTGCGTCGCCTCGTCGGCGATGAACCCGCGGCGGGCCTGGATCTGCTTGTCGAAGTGGACGAACGCTTCGCCGCCGGCGCTGTGGTTGAGCACCGGCAGGAGGGCGTCGTGAACCTCGATGGCTCCCGCGCGGTCGCCCGACTCGTAGCGGTCGAGTATCTCGACGTAGCACTCGTGGAGCCCGACAGTCGGGATCACGCCGACCGCTCCCCGGTCGAGCAGTTCGATCAGGTGTTGCCCGTTCGAGCCGACGAGCACGTCGACGGCGCCGTCGGTCTCCGCGAGGAGCGCGCTCGCGTACGGGCCGGGTGGCTCGCACTCGATTTTGAAGTGCGAGACGTTCGAGACCGCCTCGCTCAGTTGTGCGAACGTGTCGGGGCTGATCGTCAGGCCGACGTTCTGCGGGGCGTACTGGACCATGATCGGCACCGAGACGGCGTCGGCGACGGCCCGCATGTGGGCGAGGAGGCCGTCCTCGCTCGGGCCGGCCATGTGCGGCGGGAGCAGCATGAGCCCGTCGATGCCGGCGTCGGCGTACCACTCGGCCCACTCGACCGCGGCCCGCGTCGTCTGGTCGGTCACCGACGCGTAGACCGGCAGGTCGTGTTCGGCCCCGGCGTCGACGGCGACGCGTGTCAGTTCCCGGCGCTCGCCGTCGGTCAGTTTGTAGAACTCGCTGCCGAAGCCGAACAGGATCACGCCGTCGCAGTTGCCGTCGGCGAGCGCGGCGATCTGCGTCCGGACGCTCTCGTAGTCGATGTCTCCCGATTCGCGACAGGGGACGGCGAGGATCGGGAGTACACCTTCGAATGGCATATCCGTGGGTCGACGGGGTCCGGTTTCAACGTTCGGGCGCCGGAAGGTCTCGCTCCTCCCTGGACCTGTCGTCGCGGTCGACACCGTCGCCGTCGCGGTTGACATGGCCGCCGTCGCGGTTGACGTCGGCACCGGCGCCGCCTCCGTTGGTGCCGTGGCCTCAGTCGACGAGCGTGTGGCCGGTCTGGTTCGTCTCGACGAAGTCCCAGTCGATTTCGATGCCGAGGCCGTCGCCGTCCGGGACGGGCACGTGCCCGTCGTCGTCGATTTCGTCGACCGGTTCGGCGAGGCCGGACTCCGTGTGCCACGTCGTCTTCGGGTGCAGGAGCCCGTGTTCGTAGTAGTTCGAGTTCGGGAGGGCGCTGAGGAGGTGGAGGTGCGCGGCGCCACCGAGGTGCGGTTCGACGTCGAAGCCTGCGGCCTGGGCGGCGTGGGCGGTCTTGAGCGCGCCCGTGATCCCGCCGCCCAGGTGCGCGTCGAGGCGGACCATGTCCAGTGCGTCCTCGAACAGGTGGTTGACGCTGCCGAAGGGTTCGGTCCGGGAGTGTTCGAGGCCCAGCAGCGGCGTGTCGAGTTCGTCTGCCAGCCGGCGCATCGCGTAGGCGCTCTCGCCGGTCTCCCACATCGGGTCCTCGTACCAGTAGAAGTCGAGTTCGTCGAGGACCCGGCCGACGCGGAGCGCGTCGCGATAGGTCGTGTACGTGCTGGAGGGGTCGAGCATGAGGTCCAGTTCGTCGCCGACGCGCTCGTCGACGGCCCGACAGACCTCGATGTCGAGATCCGGGTCACCCAGCGGATGGAGCTTGTAGCCCGGATACCCCCGTTCGGCACACGCTTCGGCGTGGTCTGCGAAGACCTCGGGCGTGTCGTGTTCGGGATTGCCCGGCAGGGTCGACGCGTAGGCGGGGATCCGGTCACGCTTGCCGCCGCCGAGCAGTTCGTACAGCGGTGCGCCGTAGTGGGCGCCCGCGAGGTCCCACAGCGCCACGTCCAGCGGTCCGATTCCGATCCCGTCGGAGTGGCGACCCCGGGCCAGGAGGTCCATCCAGATGTCTTCCCTGGCCAGCGGGTTCCGACCGATGAGCTCTCCGGCCCACATCTGAATCTGGGACAGCTGGACGTTCGGGAACATGACGCCGCGGTAGTGGCCCTCGGTCCCGTCGCGAGTGCGGATCGTGAGGATGAACATCGATTCCGTCCGCTCTGCGCCGGGAACGTAACAGCCGTTGCCGTCGTCGCGTCGCCCGTGGTCTGCGATCACGTTCTCGTACTCGTGGATCTCGATTTCGGCTATCTCCATCGGCTCTCCTGACGCATGTTTCGACCGTGACAAAAGCGTTCGCGCCCCGGAAGCTCCGACCGGGAACTGGGTAGTTCGGAGAAAATCGGATCCGGGTCACGGTTCAATCCGTGTTCGCGGACGAACCGCGATCAGCGCACGTCGTCGAGCAGCAGTTTCTGCTCGACGCGTTTAACCTCGTGCTGGACGTCGCGGACGGCGTCGATGTTCGCGGAGATAGAGGTGACGCCCTCGTTGACCAGGTGCTGGACCATCTGTGGCTTCGAGGCGGCCTGGCCGCAGATACTGGTCGAGACGCCCTTCTCACGACAGGTCTCGATGGTCTCGCTGATGAGTTTGAGAACGGAGGGGTGGAGTTCGTCGAAGCGGTCGGCGACGCGGCCGTTGTTGCGGTCGACCGCCAGCGTGTACTGGGTGAGGTCGTTGGTCCCGAAGGAGACGAAATCGAGGCCGGCGTCGGCCATCGCACCGACGCCCAGCGCGGCGGCGGGCGTCTCGATCATCACGCCCCAGTTTCGTTTGTCGGGGTCGATTCCCGTCTGCTCCATCAGTGAGCGCGCGCGGAGCACGTCTTCGGCGTCGTTGACGAGCGGGAACATGATCTCCACGTTGTCGTAGCCGAGTTCGTACAGGCGACGGAAGGCGGCGAGTTCGTACTCGAACAGATCCGGTCGGTCGAGACTGCGGCGGATGCCGCGGTAGCCGAGCATCGGATTGTGCTCGGCGGGTTCGTCTTCGCCGCCCTCTAACTGGCGGAACTCGTCGGTGGGTGCGTCGAGCGTGCGGACGCGGACGGGCCGGGGGTAGAACTCCTCGGCGACGCCGCGGATGCCGTCGACGATTTCGTCGACGTAGGCGTCCTCGCCGTGGTCGGCGATGTAGCGCTCGGGCGTCTTGTTCGTCGAGAGGATCATGTGCTCCATCCGGAGCAGGCCGACGCCGTCGGCGCCTGTCGCGGCCGCGCGCTCGGCGGCGTCCGGGATGGAGACGTTGACCTTCACCTCCGTCGCCGTCATGGGCTTGACGGGCGCCTGCGGGCGGACCTCTTCGATCGGTTCGGGTTCCTCGCCGCCGGTCGCGTCGCCCTGTTCGACGGTGCCCTTGTCGCCGTCGATGGTGACGACCTGGCCGTCGTGGAGGCGGTTCGACCCCTCTTCGGTGCCGACGATGGCCGGGACGCCGAGTTCGCGCGAGACGATGGCGGCGTGGCTGGTCATGCCGCCCTCGTCGGTGACGATTCCGGCCGCGCGTTTCATCGCCGGGACCATGTCCGGCGTGGTCATCTCGGCGACGATGAGGTCGCCCTCCTCGACCTTGTCCAGGTGGTCGAGTTTCCGGACGATCCGGACCGGGCCAGAGACGCGACCGGGACCGGCGCCGATGCCGCTGACGACGACGTTGCCGTCGGTGTCGCTCGACCCGCCCGCGGCGGCGGCACTGCCGCCGTCGGCGACGCCGGCGATGTCGTCGACGCCGTTGGTGGTGCCTTCGACCTCGCCGGCGTCCTCGTCGATGGTCGTGATGGGTCGGGACTGAAGGACGTAGAGGTCGCCGCCAGCGAATGCCCATTCGACGTCCTGTGGGTCGCCGTAGTAGGTCTCTATCTCGTCCCCGAGACTGACGAGTTCGTCGAGTTCCGCCTCCGAGAGGACCTGTTCGTCGCGTTTGTCCTCGGGCACGGCGCGTTCGATGGTCTCGCCGGTCTCCTCGTCGCGGACGTGCATGACCTTCTTCGTCGCGACGGTTGCGTCCTGCAGATCGCCGGTCTGGCGGTCGAGGACGTACTTGTCGGGGGAGACGGCGCCCGAGACGACTGCCTCGCCCAGGCCCCAGGCGGACTCGATGATCGCCTGTGGGGCGCCCGTGGTCGGGTGGCTCGTGAACATGACGCCGCTCTTCTCGGCGTCGACCATCAGCTGGACGACGACGGCG
>ENA-ORCR01000872-ORCR01000872.1-marine-metagenome-genome-assembly--contig:-NODE-872-length-11101-cov-4.138425_pt1 | contig 11101 bp, 10 predicted proteins | sample MGYA00237782_ERZ508514 | MGnify/ENA primary metagenome ERZ508514 (study PRJEB26185, sample SAMN06268960) | marine metagenome | isolation source: Eden Landing Ponds, San Francisco, CA, USA | place...
TATCGAGACCATCGTCGACGAGACACTCTCGAAACTCGTCGTCGGCGAAGACCCGCGGGACCGAGAGCGCCTGTGGGACATCATGTACCGAGCGACCATCCCGTTCGGCCGGAAGGGCGCCGCGGTCGAGGCCATCAGCGCCGTCGACCTCGCGCTGTGGGACATCGCCGGCAAGGAGGCCGAGAAACCGGTCTACGAACTCCTCGGCGGCCCGACGACCGACGAAATCGACTGCTACGCGAGCAACCTCCACCCAGTGGACCTGGACACGCTCGAACGCGAGGCCCTCGAGTACGCCGAAGCCGGGTTCGACGCGATGAAACTCCGGTTCAAGCACGGCCCCGAGGCCGGTCGCGCGGGCATGAAGGAGAACGAAGAAATCGTCAAGACCGTCCGGGACGCCGTCGGCCACGACATCAAAATCGCCGGCGACGCGTACATGGGCTGGACGGTCAAGTACGCCAAGCAGATGCTCGATCGGCTGGAAAAATACGACATGGAGTGGGTCGAAGAGCCGGTCATCCCCGACGACATCAAGGGCTACGCCGAGATCCGAGAGTCGACCAGCATCCCCATCTCCGGCGGCGAACACGAGTTCACGCGCTGGGGCCACGAGGAACTACTGGAGCGCGAAGCCGTCGACATCCTCCAGCCTGACGTCCACCGCTGTGGTGGCCTGACAGAACTCCAGAAGATCGATGCACTCGCGAGCACGCACGACGTGCCTGTCATCCCCCATTCCGGGACCAACCCGCACCTGCACTTCATCGCCGCGTCGACGAACGCCCCGATGGCGGAGTACTTCCCCATCCCCGAGTGGTTCCAGGAACAGCAGGCCGAGAAGGACTCGACCTACGCGGACGCCATCTACGAGCACCCGCCGGACGCCCGGAACGGAACGATTCCGCTCCCCGAGGGTGTCGGCCTGAGTTCCGAACTCAACCGCGAGGCGCTCGACCACTTCGCCGTGGAGTGATCGCCCGTGAGCGACATCAGCTTCGAGTACAACGTCCCGGTGTTCGCAGGCGCGCCCCACGAGGGGACGGAACCGGTCCACCGCGACACGCCCGAATACGAAGCGCTCGACTGGCAGACCACCCTCGAGGGCGTCCGGAAGGCCGAAGCGCTGGGATTCGAGACGGCGTGGGCGCCCGACCACCTGCTGCTGGGGCGTGACCGCGCCGAGTACGAGTGCTGGACCCTCCTCTCCGCCCTCGCGGGCGCGACCGACGAGATCAATCTCGGCTCGCTCGTGCTCTGTAACGACTATCGGAATCCCGCGCTCGTCGCGAAGATGGCTGCGACGCTCGACGTCATTTCGGGTGGCAGACTCGAACTCGGCCTCGGTGCCGGGTGGCACGAACCGGAATACGACGCCTACGGGTGGGACTATCGCGACGGGTTCGAGCGCCTCATGCGCCTCGACGAGAGCATCCGCCTGATGAAGCGCATGTGGGCGACTGGCCCCGGCGAGGGTGCCGACTTCGACGGTGACCACTACCAGATCGCGGACACACCGTGTGATCCCGGGCCGGTCCAGGACCCGCACCCCCCGATCCTCGTCGGCGGCCAGGGCGAAGAAGTGACGCTCAAACTCGTCGCCAAACACGCCGACGTGTGGAACACCGACGTGTTCAACGGCGACGTCGCGACGCTCGAACACAAGATTTCGGTCATCGAGGACCACTGCGAAACCGTGGGGCGCGACCCCGACGACGTCGAGTACTCCTGGGACGGCCACGTCATCTGCACCCGTGACCCCGAGAAATTCGACCGCCTGCTGGAATTGATGACTCCCATCCAGTTCGAGGAGGAGTACCAGGACCAGGCGCCGATCGAAACGGAGGAAGACGCCCGCGAGTACTTCGTCATGGGCACGCCCGAGGAGTGTGCGGAGGCCATCGAGCGCCGCATCGACGCCGGCGTCACGAAGTTCCAGTGCTGGTTCGTCGACTACCCCGAGTTCTCGGGCATGGAACTGTTCGCCGAGGAAGTGATGCCCGAGTTCGTCTGATCCCGGGCCGCAACCGTCTAATTTCGGTCAAATCATCCGATACACTTCGTCCATCCAGATGTCGTCGTCTTCGGTGTCTTCCAAGATGGCGTCCATGACGACGTCCCACTCGGCCTGGGCGTCGCTGGATTCCATGACTGTCTCGATGGCGTCGGGATTCTCCAGTTCCATGAACCCGAAGACGTGGCCGTCTCGCTCGAAGACCGAGTAGGTCTCCAGGCCAGCGTCCGAGTCCAGGTAGGCACGTTCCAGCGCCGCTGGGACGTCCTCGTGCTCCTCGCGATAGGCGTCGCGCTGTCCGTCTTCGATGGTAAGGTGGAACGCAATTCGCTCCATACGAACGTGGGCGGCCGACGACGACATAATGGTTTGGCCGGAGCGAGTGGGGAAGCCGCTCCGATGGTCCGCTCGCGCGGCCCCGGCGGCTGTCGCCCGAGTTACTCGCCGTCGCGCAGGTCGTCGCGAGACCGGCAGACGAGCAGCAGGACGACGATCCCGACGATGATTGGCAAGAGCGTGCCCAACTGGAAGACCGTGATCAGATACGACGAGGTGCCGCGCTCGACGGTCGCAAACGGGACCAACAGGACCGCGAACAGCGCGATACACACCGACAGGGCGGTCTGCAGCCGTCGTCGCCTGGCGCACACCACGTCGATGAAGGGTTGCTCGGTCACAGATCAGGTTACCCGCACGAGGAGGATAGCTGTTCGGATCAGGACGGCCAGGCCGACGAGCGTGATGCCCCAGAGACCGGTCATCCCCGCCCAGACACCGGTGAGGGCAAATCGACCCAGGAGTGCAAGGACGAGGCCGAATATCGCGATACCGGCCGTCGGCGTCAGGAGGTGTCGCTGGAGGGTCTCGGTCCGGGTCTCCCCGGGACGTGAGGTCGGTCCCGCCATGTCAGTCGAACACCTCCCAGTCGTCGGCAGCGGACAGCTCCTCGCTCTGCCAGTACTCGTGACTCTCGTCGGCGCGATAGCAGCGCGTGGTGTGCTCGTCGCCATTCACCGGGTACTGGGTTGGCTCGCGCGCACGACAGACCTCACGAGCCTCGCCGCAGCGCGGATGGAACCGGCAGCCGGCCGGCGTGTCGTCAGGGTCCGGGACGTCGATCCGGCGAAGCGGGAACTCGGAGTCGCTCTCGTCGTCGTAGAGCTCTGGGGTCGCCCACTTGAGCGCCTGCGTGTAGGGGTGGGATGGGTTCTCGACGACCTCAGAGACCGGACCGACCTCGACGACCTTGCCGAGGTACATCACGGCGATGCGCCCGCCGCTCTTCTCGGTGATGTACTTCGCGTTGGCGAGGTTGTGCGAGATGAAGATGTACGACGTCTGGAAGATGTCCTGGAGCTCAAGCATCAGGTCCATCATCTCGACGCGTAGCGACACGTCGAGGGCGCTGATGGCCTCGTCGGCGAGGATCAGCTCCGGGTTGATGAGCAGCGTCCGGATGAGCGCGACCCGCTGTTGTTCGCCACCGCTGAGCTGGTGTGGGAACCGGTTGGCGAAGTCGCTCGCCGGGTCGAGCCCCACGTGCTCGAGGAGCGAGTAGATGCGCCGGTGGCGCTCCTCCCTGGTCAGATCTGGATACCACCGCTCGACGGGTAGGTCGAGGGAAGTCAGGATCCGCTGGTTCGGGTTCAGCGAACTCGACGGGTCCTGGTGGATCATCTGGAGCGAGCGGCGGATCTGCTCGAATGGGATCGACCCGGTTCCGTCGTCTTTCGCCGCCCAGACGTCCTGGCCGCGGAAGGACACCGTGCCGCTCGTCGGCCGCTGGACGCCGATGGCCGTCCGGCCGAGCGTCGACTTGCCACAGCCGCTCTCGCCCACCAGCGCGACCGTCTCGTTCTCGTAGAGGTCGAGCGAGACGCCGTCGACCGCGCGGACTCGCTCGGGTTCCGAGAAGAGGTCGAGCATGCCTTCGCCGCTGGTGAACTCGACACTCACGTCGTCGAGCGAGACGAGCGGGTCGTCAGTCATCGGTCACCTCCGCGGCCTGGTCGATGGTGATCTCTGTCCTCGCGCGGTCGCTGTGGAAACACGCGGCCCGGTGCGTCGGGCCGAGTTCCACGAGGTCCGGATCCTCGGAGACACACTGCGAGTCCGCCAGCGGACACCGCTCGGCGTACGAGCAGCCCGCGAGCCGCTCGACCGGGTCGGGCTTGGACCCCTCGATCGGTTGCATCTCCGAGACGGGCCGGTGCAGGCTCGGCGTCGTCCGCAAGAGCGCCCGCGTGTAGGGGTGGCCGCTCTCGTAGAGAATCTCGTCGGTCGTCGCGGTCTCGACGAGTTCGAACGCGTACAGCACGCCGATCCGGTCGGCGAGTTCCGACACGAGCGGCAGGTCGTGGGAGATGACCACGATGGTGAGGTCGTACTCCTCGCGGAGGCGCTCCAGGAGCTCGATGATCGCCCGCTGCATCAGGAGATCCAGCGCCGACGTCGGCTCGTCCATCACGAGCACCTCTGGCTCGAGGACCATGCTCAGGCCGATGAGCGCGCGCTGGCTCATCCCGCCCGACAGTTCGTGCGGATGGGAGTCGAGCACGCGGTCTGGGTCGAGGTACAGGTCCTCGAGGATCCGTCTGGCTCGCTCCATGCCGGCCCGCACGTCTGCGTCGTGTTCCTCCAGCGTCTCCCGGAAGTGCTCCCGGATGGTCATGACCGGATTGAAGGAACTCATCGCTCCCTGGAACACCATCGAGACCTCGCCCCAGCGCAGCGATTTCAGGCGCTCCTCGTCGGCCTCGAGCACTGAGACCGGGTCGCCGTCTTCGGGGTAGTAGGTGACGTCGCCGGTAGTGACGCCTGGTTCTTCGACGGCGTCGAGAAAGGCCGACGCGAGCATCGACTTGCCCGATCCGGACTCTCCGACGAGTGCGAGCGTCTCGCCGCGGAACACCTGCAGGTCGACGTCTCTGAGCACGTCCGACTTGCCGCGGTCCAGCGTGAACGAGACCGAGACGTCCTCCGCGACGAGGACGGCGTCGCGGTCCGCGTCGGTGGGGCGGTCGTCTGTCCCGACCGTCCTGGCGCGGTCACTCATCGTCCACCTCCGCGATGGTTTCGGAGTAGCGGGCCCGCAAGCGGACGTTGAACAGGCTGTCCATGCCCTGAGAGAACAGTACCAGGCCGAACGAGAACAGGATGATGGTCACCATCGGGACCAACAGCCAGTGGAACTTCCGCGGCTGGTAGAGCGCGTTCGCCTGGTAGGCGAGGTTCATGATGACGCCCCAGTTGAACGACTGCACCGGGAGGACGCCGATGAAGTACAGCCCGACAGACTCGAAGATGATGCGCCGTGCGGCCATTGCGGAGTTGATGAGCGTGTATGGCATGAGCTGTCGAAGGATGTCCCGCCAGTAGATGGTGCGTTTCGAGAGCCCCATGACCTTCGAGGACTCGACGTAGGCCTCCTCGCGGATGCTCAGGACCTGCGAGCGGATGGCCCGGGCGAGGCCGGGCCAGTTGTCCAGTCCGAGGAGGATGCCGACCACGTAGGGATTTTTCGGCTGGAAGACGGCCGCGAGGACGATCACCAGCGGGAGGCCCGGAATGGCGATGATAATGTCGACGACCGTCATGACCAGCTTGTCGAGCGTCGACCCGCGAGCGAACCCGGAGACGACGCCGGCGACCGCGGCGAGCGTGATCGCGAGTACGCCGCCGGCGAAGACCATCTTGAACATGTCCGGCGTGGCGTAGACGATCTGCGCCGCCAGATCCTGCCCGTAGAGGTCCGTCCCCAGGATGTGGTCGGTACTCTGGAACGGCGGCACCAGGATCGGCGCCTGTCCGCTCGTTGGTTCCTCGACGAGTGACTTGCCGACGGTGCCGAGCAGGACGAAGCCGACGATGATCGAGCTCCCCAGCAGGGCTCGCCAGTCGTGGAAGAGTATCCGAATCGGCGTTCGGACGGTGAGGTCGATCGACCGGCGAAGCTCCTCACTGCGAGACTCGGTCGCGTCTTCGTCGGCCTCGTCGAACAGTTCGGCCAGCTCGTCGCGGTCGAGTTCGCTATCAGCCATCTGCATCACCTGCCCCGATTCGCGGGTCGAGGAACCCGTACGTGATGTCGGCCACGAGAATCGCCGTGACCGTGATCGCGGTGAAGAAGATCATCGTCCCCATCAACAGCGGGTAATCACGCGTCTTCACTGCGTCGAACAGCAACAGGCCCATCCCTGGATACGAGAACACCTGTTCGACGATGACGGTCCCGCTGAAGATGCCCGCGACGCCGATCATGATCTTGGTGTACATCGGGAGGATGGCGTTGTGCCCGACGTATCGCGTCGCCATGCGCGCGTCGTTGATACCACGGAGTTTCGCGACGCGCATGAAGTCCTCGCCGAGCACCCTGACCGCGTTCTCGCGGAGCGTCAGTGCTGTGTTCGTCAGCAACGCCGCGATGGAGAGGATCGGGAGCGCCGCGTGGGCCGCCGCGCTGGCGAAGAACTCGACGGTGAACGCCGGGTCGACGCCTGAGCCGACGCGGCCGCCGATCGGCAAGAGCCCGAATTTGACGCCGACGACGAAAATGAGCACGACGCCGACGATGTAGTAGGGGACCGAGTTCAGCGCCGTCAGCACGACCGACAGCACGGAGTCGAATCTGGATTTTTCCTTGTAGGCCATCATCGACCCGATGAGGAAACTGGCGAGATAGCCGATTACCATCGCGTAGACGCCGATGAACGTCGTCCACGGTAGGCGCTGGAGGATGAGGCTCGTGACCGGCTCACCCCTGTAGATTGACGTGCCGAGATCCCCCTCGACGAAGATGTTCTTCGAGGAATCGAGCAGTTGCACGTGAAACGGGTCTTCGGGGTTCATGTTCGAATAGGACTCGACCAGCCGCCGCAACTGTTCCATGTTGACGTTCGTCCCGCCGGCCTCCAGCCCCCTGTTCTGGATGATCTGGCTCCGCATGGCTTCGACCGGGCCACCTGGCATGGCCTGGAACAGCGCAAACGAGATGACGACTGCAGTCACCATCGTCAGAACCGCCTGTCCGAGCCGCGTGAGGAAGTACCTCACGGCCGAGCCACCTCCCGTCGCCTCGTCAGTCTCGGTGGGCCCGTCTGTGGGCGGTCGCGGGTGGCTGTCGGTGAGCGGTCGCCGCTGGGCCACGGAGCAGGTCCCGAACCGGGAGTGCGCCGATACGAGGTGTGGTGCCGTCTGGCCGGTGGACGACCACCGCGGCGTGGTCTGACGTTCCGGTAGTTGCGTGTCATCTGGTGTTCCTGAGGAGAGTTTATCCGATGTGGTAATTAAAACTGGTGCCGCCGCGCCGAAACGCGGGCCGAGTCGTTACTCCGTTTTCCCGTCGATCATACCCTGCTTCAGGACGAACTGGCCCGGTCGGTTGAGGTCGAGTTTGACTTCGTTCGGGTCGGGGAACGTGAAGTTCCCGGAGTCGCCCCAGTAGCCGCTGAACTCCTGGAGGTAGACGAAGTCAGGCACGCGGTAGTTGAACCACCAGACGAGTTCACGAGTGATCTCTTTGACCTCCTTCTCGCTGCCAGCGACCGGCAGGTCACGCATCAACTGGACCGGTTTCACGGTCTTGGTATCGCCGTCGGTGGTGCGCTTGCCCAGCTCCGTGGGCAGTTCGACCTCGTAGGGGATGCCGGTCGGACCGGTGTCGCCGCCCTCCTCGGGATTGCCGACGAGGATGCCGTAGAAGTTGTTCGAGAAGTACGAGACGGGATGCCACAGCGCACGGGCGACGTGCCAGATCCACGTGATGTCGTGGTTGTACTCCTCGAGTTTGCTGTAGAAGTTGCTCTCGACCGACTGGAGGTTCGTCTTGACGCCGAAGGACTCCAGCTGGTCGCTGAAGCGCTTCATCACACCGATCTGGAAGGTCTCCGTGCTCTGGACGAGCAGGTCGAACTCGACGACCTCGCCGTCCGGACCGACCCAGGTCCCGTCTTCTTTCGAGTAGCCGGCGTCGTTCATCAGCTTGTTCGCGCCTTCGACGTCCGCCTCGACGGGGTACTGGATGAGTTTGTCCGTCCAGCCCTCGCCCAGGAACTTGTCGTGGATTGACGAGCGCAGCCCCGTCTGGACCTCCGTCGTCGTCCCTTTCAGCTTGCCCTGGGTCGCCGTCTGGACCAGCGGATTCTGGTCGATGGCGTGGATGATGGCACGTCGCACCGGCAGTTTCGCCAGGTGCTTGTTCTGGTAGTTGAACGACATTTTCTGCGTCCGGAAGTACGCGAACTCGTTCTGGTTCTCCAGATTCGAGGGGATGTTCCCCGAGTTGGGGAGGAATCCCTTCGGGATGAAGTCCATCTTGTCGTTCTCGACGAGTCCCGAACCGGTCCCGCGCGGGATCATTCGGACTTTGTCGATGTTCGTCTTGTCGGCCAACTCGTGGTCCCCGTACTTCGTCAGGATCGACTCCGAGGAGTTGAACTCCTCGAGTTTGTAGAGCCCGCTCCCCAGCCCCTTGTCGATGAAGTCCTCCAGGGATATCTTCATCTTCTGGAGGTCCGTGATCACGCTTTCTTTCTCGGATTCCGAGGACGCGTCCTGATACTTCTCGAACCAGGAGTTGTAGACACTGCGAGGCGTGTCCACGAACACCCCTGCCGCCTGAGACTTCATGAGCTTCGGCGCGGCCTCTTTCTTGAACGTCCGCGTGACGGTGTAGTCGTCGACGAGTTCGTGGCCCTCGAACGCCGAATCGGCTCCGTCGATGACCCGCTGGAGTTCCGCGCCGACGTAGAAGTCCTCGGCGGTCAAGGCATCGCCGTTCCACCAGGTCGGCCCCTCGGGGAACGTGTACGTGATTTCCTTCCCGTCTATTTCCTGGGACTCGAGGAGGACGTTCCCGACACTCCCGTCCGCGTACCCGCGCGCGAGAACGTGCCTGAAGACGTCCTGGTAACTCTGCCCGTACCCGGTCCTGTTGTACCTGTTCAGGTGGATGTCCGTGGGCTTGCGCGCCCACTGGAAATCCAGCTGTGGTTCCTTCAGCGACTTGCCGTCACCGTCGGCCGTCGCGCCAGCGCCATCGCCTCCACCGCTACAGCCTGCGAGCGAGGCGATGCCGAGACCACCTGCTATCTGAAGGACGTCTCTCCTGGATACCGATTCTGGCCAGGGTTTAGCCATGAGAGAGGCATCAAGTGTCCGCCATAAATATTTAGTGGAAGGGAGATGATTCTTCCGGGTTTGCTCCCCGACGACCATGAGCGGGTCACGACTGCGAGGCTAGATTCCCGAGTGCCGCTGGCGCAATTCCCTGGAACACGAGATTGGGGCGGGGTCCGATACCGGGCGGTGACACCTGGACGACATCGTCGAGCAGTGCCGGGCGGGGAGAACGTCGGGACCGAGACGAGACCGCTCGCGCTCCGCCGCGGCACGAACGTTCATGTGCGAGGCGTCGGTACCTCTCGGGAATGCCCGAGCAGCCGAACGTCCTCTTCGTCATGACCGACCAGCAGCGCTTCGACACCATCGCCGCCCTCGGATACGAGCACGTCCACACGCCAAATATGGACCGCCTGGTCGAGCGCGGCGTCGCCTGCACGAACGCCTACCCCTCCGCGCCGGTCTGTATCCCGGCCCGCTACGGCATCCGGACCGGTCGCGAGCCTCCCTCGACCGGCTACTGGGGCAACGACAAGTCCCCGGCGACCGATCTGGAGGAGACCACCGGCGCCTTCCTCGCCCGTGCAATGCGCGAGAGAGGGTATCGCACCTTCGGCGTCGGAAAGTTCCACGCCCACCCCGCAGGCATCGACCTGGGCTATGACGAGCGCCTGACCGGCGACGACTACGTCGCCGACACCGGCGTCGACCCGTCGCTGGACGTCGGCCGAACCGGCGCGATGAACATGCAGGCCCAGACCTCTCGCCTCTCCACCGACGACCGCCGGATGCGGTGGATCGCCGACCGCGCCGTCGAGCGCATCGAGCGGACCGAGGACGACCCCTTCTTCGGCCTGGTGTCCTTCGAGAAACCTCATCCCAGCTGGAACCCCTCGCCGCCGTTCGACGAACTGTACGACCCCGACGCGGTCCCGGACCCCATCCGTGACAATCGAGCCGTCGACCACGCCGACGAGAAGATGCCCGCCCAGAACTACCACTTCTGGAAGTCCCGGCGCGACGATACCGACCCGGAGACCATTCGAACGGTGCGCTCGCACTACTACGGCCTCGTGACGCAACTGGATAGGGAGGTCGGGCGCGTCCTCGACGCCGTCGAGGCCCGGGAGGACGCCCAGAACACGCTGATCTGTTTCTACTCGGACCACGGCGAACTCCTGGGCGACCACCACGGCTGGGGCAAGACCGCCTTCTTCGAGCAGTCCGCCCGCGTGCCCTTCCTCGTCAGTTGGCCCGCGGAACTGGCTGCCGGTGAGCGCTTCGACGGACTCGCCTCGCTCACCGACCTGTTCGGGGTCGCCACTCGCGCCGCAGGGGATCCCGAGTTCCGCGACGGCGCGGACCTCCTCGGTGCGATCCGCGGCGAGACGGACTCTCGAGAGCGGCTGTTCGCCTACCACGAGACGCCGCGCAAGACCGAGGCGTTCGCCATCCCGCCGAATTTTACGATGATGGTCCGCGAAGGGGCCTGGAAGTACGTGTACGCCGCCCTCGGTGGGCGGGAGTTGCTGTTCGACCTCGATGCGAACCCGCGAGAGACGGTCGACCGGAGCGACGACGCACCAGACGTGACAAGCCGACTGCGCCGGGCCGCCGTCGACCGCCTGCGCGAGGGCGACGCCCACCAGTACCTCGAGGGCGACGGCCTCGTCGAGTACCCCTACCGACGCATCGACATGGGGCGGTACAACGCCGACGGGTATCCAGAGTCAGTGGGCGACGCCGTGGACGACCACGCGGAGGACCTGCCGTAGCGGACCGGTTCTGGCGGTCTCCGGCCAGCAGGAGGTCACGGGGCTGCGCCCGCAGGCGGGCCTCGGTCGCCGTGACGACGTCGAGTCTCGTAAGAAGTATGTAGGTGCCCCACACACCTTGCAGTGGAGCATGAAATTCGGACTTTTCCCGATAGAGGGCGGTGACGCCTGGGAGGGCGTCGTCGAGCAGTGC
>ENA-ORCR01000873-ORCR01000873.1-marine-metagenome-genome-assembly--contig:-NODE-873-length-11095-cov-3.118080_pt1 | contig 11095 bp, 9 predicted proteins | sample MGYA00237782_ERZ508514 | MGnify/ENA primary metagenome ERZ508514 (study PRJEB26185, sample SAMN06268960) | marine metagenome | isolation source: Eden Landing Ponds, San Francisco, CA, USA | place...
GAGACCCCCCTCCCCGGCCGCTCCATCGAGGGCGTCGCTACCGCATCGCTGTACGCGGCGGCGCGGCAGGCCGGCAACCCGCGTAGCCTCGACGAAATCGACAACGTCTCGCGAGTGGAGAAAGACGAAGTCGCCCGGACGTATCGATACGTCGTCCGCGAACTGAAACTGGAAGTCAAGCCCGCGGACCCGACGAGTTACGTCCCGCGGTTCGCCTCGGATCTCGAACTCACGGAGGAAGCCGAGCGACACGCCCGTGATCTCCTGGAGAACGCAAAGCAGGAAGGCGTCCACTCCGGGAAGAGCCCGGTCGGCCTCGCCGCTGCTGCGATCTACGCGGCCTCGTTGCTGGCAAACGAGAAGGTAACGCAAAACGAGGTCAGCGAGGTCGCGAACATCTCCGAGGTCACGATCCGCAACCGGTATCACGAACTGCTGGAAGCCAAACAGGACATCCGGACGGCCTGAGGACCGAAAGCGAAGCAGTCACATTTTCGCAACTCGCGCGTTTCGGCAGGTTCAACTCCGGCCCGTTCTCGAAAGCGTCCATGGAGACGACGCGTCATTTCGTCGCGACCGTCTACGTCGTTCACGACGGCGAGACAGCCCTACACGAACACGAGAAATTGGACATGTGGCTCCCGCCCGGCGGGCACATCGACCGCGACGAACTCCCCCACGTTGCGGCGAAGCGGGAAACACGGGAAGAGCTCGGCCTCGACGTCGACCTCCTTGCACCCCAGGAAGACATCACCTCTGCCACGGTCGAGAGTATCCCCCAGCCCCAGCATTTCCTGCTTGAGGACATCAACGTCCACGACGGCGAGGTGGGCCACCAGCACGTCGACTTCATCTTCTACGGCGAAGCCGACAGCCGAAATATTGAGCCCGGGGATGGCGAAGCGCCGGCCGATGCCTGGGAGTGGTTCTCGCCGGCCGAGCTCGACGCGGCGACCGACCGACTCCCGGGTGACGTCATCGAAATCGGCAAACGGGCGATCGAAGCCGTCGAGTAACGGTAGGAGAGAGTCGTTATTCGTGAGCCGGTACGTCGATTTCACCGGCGTCGAGTTCGGCCTCGACTTCACGGGCAGCCTCGACGAGGTTGGCCATCTTCTCGTAGGCCACCTCGCGGGGGAGTAGTTTCACGCCGCAGTCCGGCGAGACCGTCAGGCGCTCTGGCGGGACGACTTCCAGCCCCTTCTTGATGTTCTCCTTGATCTGCTCGACGGATTCGACTTCGGTGTCGTGGACGTCAAGCACACCGAGTGCGAGGTCTTCCGTGAACTCGGGCTCTTTGAACACGCCGATCTGCTCGAAGTCGCCGTTGGCGAGTTCGAGGTCGAACTCCTCGACGGGGAAATCCAGAATCTCAGGGTAGATCCGGGAGTAGTCACCGTAACAGACGTGCAGTCCGAGGCGGACCTCATCGGGCACGTCTTCAACGATGTGTTCAAGCGCCTCGCCGACGATCGCGTGATCGTCGGGTGTCGTTGCCAGCGCGGGTTCGTCGATCTGGATGTATCGCGCGCCGGCCTCGACCAAGGCCTCGATCTCTTCGTTGACGAGGTCCGCGAGATCGTAGGCGAGTTCGGCCTCCGAGTCGTAGGCCTCGTTGAAACTCCAGGACGCCAGCGTGTAGGGCCCGGTGATCGGAACCTTCACCGGCACGTCGGCGACCTCGTCGGTGAACTTGAACTCCTCGACGAGCCATTGCTGGTCGTACTCGACCGGTTCGACGACGCTTGGCTTATCGAAGTAATTGTGGCCCCAGACCTTCACGCGGCCGTTGAACTCGTAGCCGTCGATCCGGTGGGCGAAGTACTCGACCATCTCGTTGCGCCGCATCTCGCCGTCGGTGACGACGTCGATGCCCGCGCGTTCGTGCTCGTGGGTGATGACGCGGGAGGCATCGTCTTTGGATTCTTCCCAGTCGTCCTCGTCGAAGCCGGTGTCTTCGGCCTCGAACAGTTCCCGGGCGCGATCGTGCCATTCCGGTTTCGGGTAGGAGCCGACGACGGTCGTCAGCAGGAAGTGGTCGTTGTCGTGGTCGTCCGGTCGGAACTGTTCGCGTGTGTCGCTCATTGGTCGATCGCCTCCGTTGTGGCTGCGGCCAGTGCGTCGAGTTTGGCCTCGAACTTGTTGTCGGGCAGATACAGCAACTCGGTGTTCGGCGTCGCATAGATCGTCTCGAAGTCGTTGGTCGTCTCGCCGAGGAACCACTCGATGCGTTCGCGGATCTCCGCGGGCGTCTCGACGAGCGTGTTCTGGCCGTCGACCAGCCCCAGCGCCACGTCGTCGGTCGTCCCGTACTCGTTGACGTTTGTGATCGCCCCCTCGTGGTCGGTGACGAGGTCGTGACCGACGGCATCGATGTCGGCGTCGAGGAGGTAGGCGTAGACTTTCTCCTCGAGTGCGCCCCAGTACGTCTGGACGACGACGTCGGCATCGATCGCGTCCGCGACCGTGTCGATCGCCTCGCTGGCCTGCTCGCCACCATCAGCTGGCGGGTCGGTTACGAGGGACGGTTCGAGCAGGAACAGCGTCTCGATCTCGGGGAAGGCTCCGGTCTCCTCGGCGAGGAAGTCCGCGATCGCGTCGAGGAAGGCGGCTTCGTCACCGTAGTACTCGTCGGTCGCCAGGTCGGCGAGGGAGTACGGGCCGGGGAGAACCGCCTGCAGCCCACCGTCGACGAACGCGGCCGCGGCGTCGAGTTCCGCGCCGATGTCGCCGTCGAACGTAAGTTCGCCCTCGACGACCGGCTCGCGATAGAAGTTGTTGTTGTCGAAATAGCGGACGATCCCGCGGGTCTCGACGGCATCGTGAACCGAAAGCGGGTGCGCGAGCATGTCGTCCCACCGGAGCTGGCCCTCGACGATCCGGTCTAGCCCTGCAGATTGCTGGGCCTCTATCACGTCTTCGCGTGCCGCCTCGTAGGTCGAAACGATTGCTTCGCCTTCCGACCCGTCGATCAGGTCGCTCCGTTGGTGGCCTTTCAAGTTGGCCAACTCGTCTTTCGCCCAGTCCGGCAGGGGATACAGTCCGGTCGTAGTCGCTACCACCTGTGTCATTACCCCGGGGTAAGAAATGACGAGGCTTAATATTTCCTATTCATGAAAATGCCCTATAGTAATATACGGGCCGAGAATGGCCCTACGGGAACGCTTTCGGAGAAACGGTCCAGCGACACAGTTGTGGGGAGCGGTGAGTATTTCTTGATTCGTCGTGTAGCGGGACCAATTGTGAGCCATCACAGCGAGTCCGCCACGAGCGAGAGCGTGGAGATGTATCTCAAGGAGATATACCTTCTCTCGCGGGACGGCGAGGCGGCACGAACCGGAGCGATCGCGGATCGACTCGGCGTCTCGCCGCCCAGCGTCACGCAGATGCTCTCGCGGCTGCAGGAACAGGATCTTCTCGAATACCAGAAGCGCAGGGGTGCTGAACTCACGGAGCGGGGGACCGAACAGGCCAGAGATCTGCTCGCCAAGCACTGCCTCATCGAGCGATTCCTCGTCGAGGGGCTGGACGTGACCGACGGCTTTCACGACGAGGCGTGCCGTCTCGAACACGCGCTCAGCGATGACGTCGCCGCCCGGTTAACCCGATACGTCGAACGTCGCCCCGAGTGTCCGGACTGCTACGACGCCGAGGCAAAACATTGTCAGCATCTCGAAATCGAACCGGAGTAAGCGACGTAGCTCGACCGTCTCAGACCAGCGGTTCGACCAGGTCGACGCCAGCATCCAGCAGCGTGTCGATCCGGTCCGGACTGTCGGCCTCCGCGTAGACGCGGAGTTTCGGCTCCGTCCCGCTCGGACGGACCAGCAGCCAGGAGCCGTCCGCAAGCAGGATCTTGAACCCATCGGCGTCGTTGACGCGTTCGACGGCAACACCGGCGACGGTGTCGGGTAACTGTGATTCGAGTTCGTCGACGACGGGTTCCTTCCGGTCATCAGGGCACTCGATACTCCGACGATCCTGGTGGACCTCGCCGTGGGTTTCGAGAATGTCGTCGATCCGATCGTCGATCGGCCGTTCGGCCGTCATGACGGCCGCGAGCAGCGCCATCAACACGCCGTCCTTCTCGCGGACGTGGTCGCGAATCGAGAACCCGCCGCTCTCTTCGCCGCCGATCAGCGCGTCGTGTTCGGCCATCGCCTGGGCGACCCATTTGAATCCGACCGGCGTCTCGTAGACAGCCTCGCCGTGGGCGTCGGCGATCCGGTCGATCAGGAACGTGGTCGAAACCGATCGAATCGCCGGCCCGACGTTGTATTCGAGCAGATAGTCGTACATCGCGGCGAAAAACAGGTTCTCGTTCAGGAAGCCGCGCTCGGGGGTCACGACGGCGAGGCGGTCGGCGTCGCCGTCGTTGGCGATCCCGATGTCGGCGTCGCGTTCCTCGACTGTTTCGACGAGCTCTTCGAGGTTCTCGGCTGACGGTTCGGGTGAGGAACCGCCGAACGTCGGATTGTAGTCACACCGGATTCGATGGACGTCCGCTTTGGCCATCTCCAGCAACTCGTCGGTCACGCCGCGCCCGCTCCCGTGCATGCCGTCGTAGACGACATCGATCCCGGTCAGGTGGGCGTCCATCATGACGAGGACGTCCTCGAAATACGGCGTCACGAAGTCGTCCTCCCGGTAGACGCCGTGTTCGTCAGCCGGGAGTGCCTCGGGCTCACGGAGCCGCGATTCGATCGCCTCGGTGACTTCCGGGAGCGCGGGCGCACCGTCGTCCGGGATGAACTTGATGCCGTTGTACTGCGGGGGGTTGTGTGAGGCGGTGATCATGACTGCACCGGCGAGATTCCGGTCTTGAATGGTCCAGGCCACTACGGGGGTCGGACAGTCACGCTCTGACAGCGTGACGTCGAACCCGTTGGTGGTCAGGACTTCCGTGACGTCCGCCGCGAACCCGGGCGAGGTATCGCGGGCGTCGTAGCCGACAGCGACCGTGCCGCCGGCGTGATCGGCTTCCTCCCTGAGATAATCGGCGATCCCCTGTGCGACCATGGAAACGCGGGGTGAGGTAAACTCGGAAAGTTCTGCGCGCCAGCCGTCAGTACCGAACTCGATCGCCTCGTCCATACATCCACCATTCCCCCGGCACCTAAAAATCGGCTGGTCCGTCGCCACTATCGCCCGTCGTCGGCTCTGTCCGTGGTGTCCTCAGTCGTCTCGACCAACTGATCGACTGCCTCGTCGGTTTTCCACTCGCCGAGTTCCTTCGGATCGACGTGGACGAACGCGTCGTCGACCTGTTGAAGTTCCTCGACCGACTGGACGACGGCCGACTCGATGTCGTGGGCTTCCCGGAGCGTTCGATGGCCCTCGACTTCGACGTGCAGACTCACGTCGATTTCAGGGCCGACATAGTGGGCGATTACGTCGTGTGCACCCTTGACGTCGGGATGGTCCAGAGCGGTCCGAAGGATCTCTTTCCGGAGTTCGTCCGGCGGGGCCGCACCGACGAGGTAGTTGACGTTGTCCCGGACGACCTCGACGCCGGTGTGCAGAATGCCAATGGCCACCACGAGAGCGGCAAGTGGATCGAGGATCGGTGCCCCGACGGCTGCACCGATGACGCCAGCCAGGGCGGCACCGGCGGTCAGCACGTCGTTGCGGTTATCCAGGGCGGTCGCGACCAGCGCCCACCGCACCGGGACGACGAGGCTCGCCGCGCTGTAGACGAACAGCGCGGACAGCGGGACGAGCAAGCCGACCGTGAGGTACGTCCCGGCGCGCGCCGACCCGAAGACGAGCGTGCCGGCGGCACCGATCGCGTGATAGAACGGCGCCATGATGTACTTGCTCTCGGCGATGGCCGAGAGCGAGCCCGCCTCGACGATTCCCGCGACGAAATCGGGAACGTGCGTCCAGACGTCCACGCCGATGAAGCCTGGCGTCGCGAACAGCACGGAGAACCGGATCACCACGGCGGCGACGATGACCTGCGCCAACACGACCCCGGGAGCGAGCTCGTCGTCGGGAGCGAACAGCGCCTGGCCGAGGATGGCCGACCCGATCGCTCCGGTCAGCAGGTAGATCGGGAGCGTCCGTGTCCCGGTGACTCGGAGCAGGACGACGAGTCCGGCCAGTCCCACGAGTACGCCCGCTGGGAGGTACCTGATCGTCCGTGGGGGGAGCGTCGGATACTCGGAGACGACGCCTTGTCGCCGACGGTGGGACGCGAGATAGAGGAGACAACCGATCCCGGTCGCGACGGGGATGATCACGAGGAGAACCTGCGACGTCAGCAGCCGCAGTCCGAGCAGAAGCAGACAGGCGACGACGCCGAGGCGCGCGATGGCCACGTCGAGACCGTCCACGACGAACCACTGCCGGAACGCGTTCTGCTGACTCATCTGTCCCACCGTTCCGGCCCGACGCCGGCACGAGGGCGAGCGATCGTTCGAGGCCGCGATCGGGAGCGATACGCTACGGTTCGGCTGCGGTGTCGTTCATTCATTATTCGTACCGGTCGGTTGGTTCCACTAGCGACGAAGTCCGTATTGTTATGGTCACTATACCGAACGAGTGGTCTGTGAGCGCCGGATCCGAGGAGCGGCGTCGCAGCCGGAACCGCCGGACAGCGCGACTGAAACGTTAGACGACCGAGTCGTACACGGCGCGGATCCGTTCTCCCATGCGTTCGATTCCGAGGGAGGCGACGGCGGCGCGGCCGGTCGACGGCTCGCCCCGCGTGAGGACGTCGAGGAGCCCGTCTCGGAGCCCCTCGTCGTCTCGACAGACGTGTGAGCCGTCCACGCCGTCGAGGCGCTCTCGAACGTCCCCGACGTCGGTCGCGACCACCGGGAGATTACAGGCCATCGCCTCTTTGACCGAGTTCGGCGACCCCTCGCTCTTCGAGGTCAGAAGCAGCGCGTCGGCCGCGTTCAGGTACAGCGGCATCCGGGCGTGATCGACTCCGTGGAGCGTTTGGAGGACGATCTCCCCGTCGAACTGCGAGCGGACGGCGTCGACGACTCGCTCCGCCCGCGGGAAGTCTTTCATCTCTCTCTGGGCGGCGTACGGGAACAGCACCTGTGTGACATCCTGATCCCATCCGATCGCGTCACGGGCCGTTCGGCGCGAAAAGGGGCGAAACAGGTCGAGGTCCACGCCGTGAGGGATGACGTGGCAGTCGGTCCCGACCGCCTCCGCCATCGCCTGACTCATGACGATGACGGCGTCGGCCCGACGGGCGCAGCGTCGACTGAGTCGACCAACGTTGCCGAGCAGGTCAGACCCCCAAAACGAGAGGACGACCGGCCGGCGCGGCTGTGCCAGCGCCATCGGCGCCGTCAGCCCGTAGTTGGCGTGGATCACGTCGTACGAGCCCGTGGCGTGTCGGAGCACGCGTGCGTAAAACCGACCGTAGTCGAAGACGGAGCGCGAACTCGTCTCGTCGTCGGTCGTCTGTCGCGTGCCGGCAACGCCCACGGTCGTGGTCGAGACGCCCTGCCTGTCCAGCGCGTCGACCTGCTGTTCGAAGAACGGGGCCTGCGGGTTCGTGACGAGGTTTAAAACGTGCATTGGTGCGATCGTGGGCCCTCCACCGGTGGAGCGTGTGACGCGTCTACGGATCCCGGCACAGGCGCGGGAGTTTGTTATGCCACTCCTACCAGAGTGACGGACACCGACCGCTCGTCGGAGCGTGGCGGTCCGCACGCGATCGTACGCGGAACGCCCTCTTCGCGTGACGCGTTGTGGTTGGTTACGGCTAACAAACCGTTTCGCCTCCCGATATAGAGTCAGTTATGCCATCGACTACGCTGCCGTTTGAGGAGATCAGATGACCGCCGACGCGCGGAACATCGTCCTCGTGTCGATCGACAGTCTTCGGGGGGACCACTGCGGGTTCCTCGGCGACGATCGGGGGCTCACGCCGACGCTCGACACGCTCGCGGAGGAGGGCGTCGCCTATCAGAACGCGATCGCACCCGGGCCGCAGACGTTCTCGTCGATGCCCGCGGTCTTCACCGGCCACCGCCGGGGCCCGACCACTCTCGACGCGTATCCGCAGGAGAAGCATTGGGAGCGACGGCTGGCGGCGATAGACGATCACCTGGAGCGGTACGCGTCACTGGCAGAGCGGCTCCGAGAGCGCGGCTACGACACCGGAGGCGTCACTCCGAACCCGTGGACGTCGACCGCGTCGGGGTTCGATCGGGGGTTCGACGAGTTCGTCGATTACTCCGAGACCGACTCCGGCGGGTGGGTCGAGTCCGTCGCCACTCGGATTCCCGGCGTCGACGCGGGGTCTCGGCCGGTCGAGCTCGTCGGAAACCTGCTCTCCGGAAGCGAGTTCTTCGCGCGGTGGGAGACGCTGTACGACGACATCGAGCGGGTTCGCGAGTCGCTCTCCGAACCGTACTTCCTGTGGGTGTTCGCCCTCGACACGCACTTCCCGTTCATCCCCTCTCGGGCGCACCGCGAGGAGCAGAGCCTGTTCGGAGCCTACTACAGCGCGTACGGCTCCTCGGAGGCGATGCGGGGCAACGGCGGCGAGATGTCGGACCGCGTCCGCGAGTCGGTGTTGCGGAGCTACCGCGACACCGTTCGATCGACCGACGCGTTCGTCGCGAAGCTCCGATCCGATCTCGCACACGACGACCCGGCCCTGATGATCCACGCCGATCACGGCGAGTCGTTCGGCGATCACGGGAACTACGGCCACCACCACCGACAGGTGTACGAGGAGAACATCCACGTTCCGTACCTCGTCCACAACGCCGGCGTGAGCGCGGACGTGGTCGAACCGACCTCACTGACGTCGATCCACGACACGGCGCTGGCCATCGCCCGGGACGGTACGTACGAACCCGCCGCCGAGGAGCCGTGCGCCGTCGCGTCGAGCGAGTGCGGAACGCACCGCGCGGCCAGGACCAACCCGTTCAAGCGCGTCCAATCGCGCGGGAGCGCGGAGCTGTTCGACCTCGACACGGATCCGGACGAGCAGACCGACGTCTCCGCCGAATGTCCGGGAGTGATGTCCGAACTCGGCCGCCCGCTGGATCGGATCGACACCCACGCGGCGGAGACGAACCGGATCCACCGCGCGACGCGATCCGTCGTCGCCCGCAACGACGTCTAGCTCGTGTCCGCTTCCGCGAACGTTAACAGCCAGCTGTCCGGATCGGTGACGTCCGTCTCGTTTTGCGCCCGGTCGTCGGGGAGCGTCCGCACGACGTGCGTCGTCTGCGAGGTCAGAGATGAGAGCGGGAGGGACGTGTCGGCGTGGAATCCGAACGCCCGGAGGACGGACTCGGGGATCCCCTGCGGGGGTGCGGCGAACAAGTCCGTTTCCGTGTGATCCGCCACGACGCGCCCGATCGCGCCCGCCAGTGCGTCCTCCGGCGCGGTATCGAGCGGAACGACGTCGGTGAGCTTCGTCGTCGTCGGCTCTCGGTCCACGGCCGTGCCGGCGACGACGGCCGCCTCCGGACCCGCGTCCCCGGACGCGACGTACGCGGTGTATTCCCAGTCGGGATTCCCGAGCCGCCACCGGTAGAACCCCTCGTCGCGGGCCGCGTGGAGCCGTTCCGGTGACGCGGTCTCGGCGAGATCGGCCAGCGTCGCTGCGGGGTCCGGTTCGGTCCTGACCGAGATCCCGTCGGGATCCGGTGCGGTGCGGTCCCGAAGCCGGTTGTAGCCACGTGCGACCGGCGCTCCGGCCGCGCACGCGAGCCGGACGGCCGGTCGATCGCTCAGCGCGGTCCCGACGGCGTCGAGGCGTTGGATCCGGTAGTACGTCGATCGCTCCGCGACGGTCTCCCAGCCGAGTTTGAGATACCCGGGGCGGGACCGATCGTTCGGAAAGTTGAAAAAGAGCGGATGCTCGCCCGTGTACCGCTCGATCGCCCGCTCGGTCATCCGGGTGAACAGCCCGCGGCGACGGTGGTCCGGATGCACCATCGTGTCCGCCGGCTGCAGCGCGACCTCGCGCTCGCCGCGGATGCGCATCGGCAGCGCGAAGAAAGGTCTCGCCGCGACGATCGTCTCGTCGAGGGTCCCGACGATTACGGGGACGTGATCGACGTAGGGGTTCTCCGCGTACTTCCACTCGAACCAGTCGCGCCCCTTCCGTTCGCCCATGACCGTCGCGTACAGCGAGAGGAACCCCTCGTCGTCTCCGGGTTCGAAGCGCCGTATCTCGTACTCGCTCTCACCCATCGGCCCGCTCCGTAGCCGCGACGCCGGACATGGTATCGACGTCGATCCCGTACCGATCGCGGTACTCGGCGACCGTCGAAACGACCCGATCCAGCCGCCGTCGATCGCGGCCGGTCGTGACGTTGTTCGGATGGAGCCAGAGGTGGAACACGCCGTGGTTTCGGTCTCGCAGCCGTTCGAGTCCGCGCTCCACCTGTCGAACGACGGGGTCGCGGGCGACGCGCTCGACGGCGTCTCTCGCGGATCCCTCGAACGTGAACAGGTACAGCGAGGCCGGCACGTTCACGAGCCCGCACTCGTCGATCTCCGGGTCGACGATCGGCGGGCCGGTCGCTCCCGTCGCGAACGTCGCGAGCTTCCCGGCCCGTCTGATCCGCGTTCCGTCGTACCAGCGCTCCGGGGCGTGTCCCCTGTAGTTCGAGAACCCGTAGTCGCGCAGGAGCGGCCGGTGACCGATGTTGTTCCGGGGGAACACGAACGAGTCGAGGTCGATCCCGTAGCCGTCCGCGGCCGCGAGGTTCCGTTCGAGCTCCGCCTCGGCGACGGCCGCTCCCGTCTCTCGTTTTCCGCACTCGACGTGCGAGAACGTGTGCGACCCGATGTCATGGTCGACGGCGCTGTCTCGAACGGCACGAACCAGATCGCCTCCGAACCACCTGGACTCCGGGGCGCGTTCGCCGCCGGGATCGCGGTCGAACCACTCCGCACCCGCGGGATGGTCGGCGTGCGTCCCGTCGCACGCGCCGAGAAAGAGGTGGCCGACGATCGCCCACGTGACCGGAATCCGGTGGTCGGCGAACAGCTCGACGAGGTAGCGCCACGATTCGCGGGCCCGCTCGATCCGTTCCTCCGGAAGCTCCGCGTGGTCGTGAAACCCCCACCCCAGTTCGGCGTCCAACGAGATGACGACCGT
>ENA-ORCR01000876-ORCR01000876.1-marine-metagenome-genome-assembly--contig:-NODE-876-length-11023-cov-3.974968_pt1 | contig 11023 bp, 10 predicted proteins | sample MGYA00237782_ERZ508514 | MGnify/ENA primary metagenome ERZ508514 (study PRJEB26185, sample SAMN06268960) | marine metagenome | isolation source: Eden Landing Ponds, San Francisco, CA, USA | place...
TCGTCTCTGGACTCTACAGCTGGAAGCATTAGCTATTCTTGTACGTGAAATCGAATAAATCCCCTCTATATTTATTAACGCTACAACACTCGTAGTTCTGTTCGATTCGCAAGTGCAATGAACGGAGAATTCGTCAGGTAGCTGGCTGAAATTAGTGTCCGGTTCTCGGTACATATTCGGACAATTCGAGACCGATCTCCCCCGTTGGATCCCCGATTCACCACACGACTCGAGAATTTCTGACCGGAACGTAGAGATATCGGACGTGACAGCAGAGAGTACACGGACGGTGGCGGGATGGCAGTTTGGTTATTCGGACGAGCGATACGCCAATTACTCGATGAATTTGAGGGTTCCCAGAACAGAATTGGGATACGTATGGGTATGCGATTTGGCCGCGGTTCCGACGAGATGGTCCCAAATTTCGAGTCCCTAAATGGAATGTATCGGGTAATCGCGGATCCATCGTCCAGTGGTAGAGCAGTAGAACTGGCTTCTGTCGAACGGTTCCAATTCTGCCTTGCACTTACCTCGCGCCGGGTTCAATAGGCGACCGTGATCTACTCGCCGAGTGCGTCAGGTGCAATCGATCCGTAGCGGACGATTTCGTCGAAGTACTCGTCCGGGAGTTTCTCACCGTCGGTGATGCCGCGGGCGTCCTGCTGGCCGAATCGCGTCTCCAGGAACCACTCGGTGACGAGCACGCGCCGGGCGTCGTCGGCGTCGTCGATCCGCTCCTGTGCGCGTTCGATCAGTGCAGCGGCCGTGACGACGTCGAAGACGTAGTCGGCCAACTGTTTCGCCTCGTGCTGGGCGTACTCGGAGTCTTCACTGGCCAAAGTGACCATCGCTTCTTGCAAGTTAGCGACTTCCCCTTCGACAATCTCGGTGAACTCCCTCAGCCGCGGGTGGGTCGCGGTCTCCAGTCTCTCGCGGATCAGCGGGAACAGCGCCTCGTGGGCGGCTTCCTTGTTCAGCACGCGCAAGACGTCCAGCGAGAGGATGTTCGAGGTCCCTTCCCAGATGGGCGTGACCTGCGCGTCGCGGAGCAACCGCGGCGTGACGAAGTCTTCGACGTAGCCGTTGCCGCCGAGAATTTCCATCGCGTAGGAGGCGGTGTCGACGCACATCCGCCCGAGTTTGTACTTCGCGATTGGGACGAGCAAGCGCATCAACTTGAAAGAGCGATCCGGGTCGCCGTCTCGGGCATTCTCATCGTCGCCCGCGATACGGTCGGACTCGACGCGCTGGACGTCGTCGTAGAAGCGCATGGCCTCGTAGACGAACGCCGATCCGGCGTCGTACTCCACCTGCATGTCGACCAGGTCGCGTCGCAAGAGCGGATACTGGTCGATGGTTTCTCCGAACACCTCGCGGTTGGCGGCGTGAATCTTCGACTCCAGGAGTGCCCGTCCCATGATGCCCAGCGAGCCACCCGCGTTCGTGAGCCGTTCGAAGTTGAGCATCGCGGTCATGTACCTGAACCCGTTCTCTGGCTCGCCCACGAGGTAGGCCTCCGCACCGGTGAACTCGACTTCCCCGGTGGGGACGGAGATGGTGCCAAGTTTGTCCTTCAGCCGGCGATACAGCTGGTCGTTCAGGTCGCCGCTTCTGGTGGTGTGGGGGACGATAAACAGCGAGAGGCCGTCGGTGCCCTCCGGTGCGTCTGGGCGGCGTGCCAGGGCGAGCGTCCCCTCGGCGTCGATGTTCGAGCAGAACCACTTCTCGCCGTACAGTTCGTAGACGCGGGATTCGTCGGTCGGTTCGGCCCGGACCTCGTTCGCGCCGACGTCACTGCCACCCTGTTTTTCGGTGAGGAACATCGCACCCTCGAACTGGGCTGTTGGGTCGCGGTCGGTCAAGCGTTCGAAGTACGTCTCACTGAATTCGTCCGTGCCGTACCGTTCGAGGACGATAGCTGCGCCAGTCGTCATCGAGAGCGCACAGACGAATCCCGTATCGGCGTAACACAGCAAATTCTGCATCGTCAGGGTGTGCTGGAGCCCCAGCGGCTCCGTTCGTCCGGGTGGGGCGTGGAACGCGTCCGAGACGATGCCCATCTCGTCGGCGAGCTGGTCGTTCTCGTGCTGGAGGGGGTGATACTCGACGTGGTTCGTTCGCTCGCCGTCCTTGTCGTAGGTGTGGAGTTCGTGGCCCTCCCGGTCGATCACGTCGGCGTTGTCTGCGATGGTGTGGCCGACGATTTCACCGAACTCCGAAAGCTGGGGCGCCGCCCACTCGAACTCCTCGTCCGGGTAGATCCGTGCTGCCTCGAAGTGCATCGTCCGATCCAGTTCCCAGTAGTTCAGGTGGCGCCCCTCCTCGTACTGGCTGTACTCGATGGGATCCCGGGGCATATGTCTGAACGTTCATGAGGGATCTGGATAAAGCCCGAGTAAACTGGCGATCGGTTGCCACCGGGTTGTGGACGCCACGGACGGGACTCGTGGTGTTACTCGTTCGCCATTCCGGCGTCCTCGGACCACGTCGAGGGGAGGCCCGGTGACACTCCTCGTACTCACCCGATACCGACCCAGCGGAGTGCTCACTCCGCCTCGGGTATCTCGAACTCGAACTCCTCGACGTCACCGTCGAAGGTGCGTTCGAGCGAGACGAGGGAGTCCGGCGTTTCCACCATGACGCCCTCACCGCCGGGGTTTTCCTGGTTGGCGCGAATGACGTTCTCGCAGACGACGTTGCCTTTCTGGACGGGTTGCTCCTGGCGCGTATGGCCGACGATCTGGGGCTGGGCGTCGTCGGTCAGGAAGCGAAAGTCCAGCCAGGCGATGCCGGCGCCGAACCCGCGGCCGCCCTGCCGACCGAGGCTCAACACCTGTCGATAGTCGTCGACGAGGCGTTTCTGGGTCTCGTCGTCCTCATCGGTGCCGATGGTCTCGCGGAGTTCGAGCATCGCCTCGACGAAGTTGTCGTTGAGGGTGCGGGCGTCGTAGTCGGTGACGAGGCCGGCGTGGGCGTAGGTGAAGTTGTAGCCGCGGTAGGCGGCGATCAGATGGCCGCGTTCGACGACGGAGCATAGCTGTCGGCGGTCCTCGTCGGTACGCTGGCCGGAGTACCACTCGTCCCAGTGGACGAGACTCGGGAAGAGCACGCCCCACTCGTGATTGCCGAGTGTGACGCGGACGTGACCGGGCGGGGCTTCCCGCGCGAGCCGTTCGACCAACGCGATGACGCCGTCGTTGTCCGGGCCGCGGTCGATGATGTCGCCGTTGACAACGAGCACGTACGCGTCGTCGCCACTCCAGTGGAGGCGCCCCTCGTCGTCGGTGGTGACCAGTGGGTCGTACGCCGGGTGGTCACCGAGTGTCTTGAGCGCGCTCCGTGCGGCACCGAGGTACCCGTGGATGTCGCTGATACTGACTATCTTGGGGGAATCGGCGTCGAGGCCTGCGACCCCGTCTCTGGCGTCGATGGGGACAGTATCGCTGTCACCTGCTGTGAGGTCTAACATGGCGGCGAAGTCATCTCGAGGCTGACGAGTACCCGATACGCACCTGGGTGTCAAAATGCCTTCGGCACGCGTCCGACTGTCACCCGTGTCGGCAAACACAAAACTCATATCGTCGGGCTGAAAGAACTCGAACGATGGATAGCGTCCGGCAGTGGGGACGGGCGGCGTACGAGCGACTGCTAGAGTGGGAACTCTCTGGCACGCCCAGTCACGTCGCGGTCATTCAGGACGGGAATCGCCGATACGCTCGGAACAAGGGCGCCGACGCCACGGATGGGCACCGTGAAGGCGCCGAGACCACCGAGCAAGTCTTGGAGTGGTGCCGCCAGACTGGGATCGACGAACTGACGCTCTACACCTTTTCGACGGAGAACTTCGACCGACCTGACGAGGAGAACGAGGCGCTGTTCGACCTCCTCTGTGAGAAACTCCGCGAGTTCGCTGACGCCGACCGGGTTCACGAATCGGAGGTCCGTATCCGCGCCATCGGTCAGACGCGGCGGCTTCCCGACCGAGTTCGTGACGCCGTCGCCTACGCCGAGCGCCGGACGGCAGGCTACGACAACCTCCAGTTGAACATCGCACTCGCCTACGGTGGGCGAGCGGAACTGCTCTCGGCGGCCCGCGACGTCGCCGGGGAAGTCGACGAGGGTACGCTCGACCCGTCGGACATCGACGTCGAGACGGTCGAGGAGCGCCTCTACGAGGGACCGAGTCGGGACGTGGACCTGATCCTCCGGACCGGCGGCGACGAACGGACGTCGAACTTCCTCCCGTGGCACGCGAACGGCAACGAGGCAGCCGTCTACTTCTGCACCCCCTACTGGCCCGAGTTCCGGAAAGTCGACTTCCTGCGGTCGATCCGGACCTACGAGCATCGCAAGGAGTCCTGGCGCAAGACCCGCGCTCGACGGGCGCTCGCACTGGTCAAGGCACTGGGTGATGCCGAAGTTACTGAAGCCCGTCGCGTGCTCCAGCGATTCAAGGACGCACTCCCGACCGCAGAACGGGAAGTCCTCGAACAAGAGACCGAAACAGAGTTCGAGCAACCGGCTGACTGAGACCGCTCGCCTCGACCCGACCGCTGGCTCACGTTCCGATATCTCCGTCTCGCTCCAGCGTCGGTTGTCCAGTCTCCGCCGGACCGGTCGTCAGTCGTCTCAGGTGTGTCACGGGCCACCACGTGACGGTACGTTTAAGGTAACCGGCTGTGTGACATCTTCTATCATGGCACATTCAGGGTCTGATGCCGACGCGTTCGTGACGACGGGAGCGCGTCCGCGGCAGGTGGTGCGTGCGAGTCGGCGACTTGGGTTGGCCCTTCTCGGGGCCGCGGGTCCAGCGGTCTTGACAGCGTTTCTGGTGGCGTTGACACGTGAGGGGACGGCTGGCCCAGTTACCTGGGTCGAGAGTGCGATGGCGACGCCGCTGATAGGTGGGTCCGGGGTGACCTGGGCGTTTCACGTCGCCGCTGTAACCGGACTCGCCGGGGTCTGGATCGTCGGATTCGCACTCGTCGTCGAGGGCTACTTCGGCGTCGAGTAATCTGGACGAGTCGGGTGCGCTCCATCACTGCTTGCTGATCACTTAGGTATCGCTGTTCAACCCCTTCGAGAGTCTCCTCGCAGGAAGACGACTGTCAGTCGTTGCCGCGCGCTTCGGGCACCTCGTCGGGGGCGTCACCGCTCGTCGTCTCGGATTCGTGGACGCGGAAGCCGCCGGTCTCCGCCCGACCGCTGAGTTCGCGCTGTGGGAACGGGATCTTGATGCCCTCCGATTCGAAGGCTTCCTTGATCGACGAGATGACTGCGGAGATCGCCTTCCATTTGCGCGGTGGGGTCGGGTGGTCGATCCAAAAGCGCAACTCGAGAATGACCGCCGAGTCGCCGAACTCCTTCGGGAAGACCTGTGGCGGCGGTGCGTCGACGACTTCCGAGAGTTCGGAGATTGCATCGATGGCGACCTGTTTGGCGCGTTCCGGATCCGCCGTGTAATCGATACCGACGTCGGCGCGGATCCTGAGGAGGCCCTTCTGACTCTTGTTGGTGATCGCACGGTCGGAGACGCGGTCGTTGGGGAGGATCACGTACTCGCCGTCGAAGTTCTCGAGGCGCGTGTTGAAGATGGTGATGTCGGTGACGATGCCTTCCTCGTCACCGATCTGGACCCAGTCGCCGATGGTGAACGGGCGGGAGAACATGAGGACGAATCCGGCGATGAGCGACCCGAGGGTCTGCCGAGCGGCGAACCCGACGACGATGCCGAGGAATCCGGCCCCGACCAGTAGCCCGCCGAGGTTGACGTCCCACAGACCGAGGATGACGAGGCCGACGAAGCCAAAGAGGAGCAGTTGCGAGGTGCGGAGAACGATCTCTTCCTGGTGGTCGGTCATCCACTCGGCGCGTCGGCCGAGGTTGCTGATCACGCCAGAGAGGAAGCGAGCACTCGCATAGGCGGTGAAGATGATGAAAAGCGAGCCGAATACCCGGCCGGCGAGGACGACTTCCTGGTCCTCCGCGAGGTAGGTGTCCGCGTTGTCGATGTACGCGCCCTGACCCCAGACGTAGAACAGCGAGACGACGCCGCCGACGACGAGGGCGAACTGGACGGCGCGTAATATCGCTCCGCTCACTGCCCACCGTACGGCAGAGCCGTTGATTTCGCGGACGAGACGCGGGAGAATCGCCCAGCCGACGAGGACGATTACGGCGAGGACGAGAAGAGAGACGCCGATCCGTCCCCCGAGCGTATCGAACCCCTCCAGAAACGCCCGGACTGACGCCATCGTCGTCGACTGATACATATGTGTGTCAACGGGAGTCGATTGTCTTGGGCGTTTTGCTTGTTCAGTGGCCCCACGAGGGAACACGGGGGTGCCTCGGGCTTCACACCCGGAATCAGGTTGCAACTCGGACCGTGCGAGACCGGGTCGTGGCTGGTATCCCAGGGGGCTGGAGGCTATTCGTCTCCGAGAGTGTCACCAACGTGTCCCGGCAGGACCACGACTACGCGCTCCTGGAGCGTCTCAGCGTGCTCGTGACGGTGGCTTCCGGCGGCGTCCGCCTGCTCGCCGAGTGCGATCCGCTGGTGCCCGAGGCTGCCGTTCCTGCGATCGGACGGGGTTCGTTACGGTGGCCAGACTCGATGATCGTCGCCCAGAAGTGAGTTGCTGCGGAGAATCTATCGACCGGCCGTTCAGACGCCGCGGCCCTGCATCTTCTCGTCTTCGGGCAGGTCCACGTTGGCGTCGCCCTTCATGCCCGCGCCGATGTTCGAGGCGATGTCGGCGAGCGTCTCGGGGTCGTCCCAGTTGTTGACGGCCTCGACGATGGCCGTTCCCATCGCCTCGGGGGCCTCCGCGCCGAAGATACCGGACCCGACGAAGATGCCGTCACAGCCGTGGTGCATCATCAGGGCGGCGTCAGCGGGGGTCGCGATGCCGCCGGCGGCGAAGTTGACGACCGGGAGGCGGCCCATCTCTGCGGTCTCGTGGACGAGATCGGCAGGCGCGTCGTTCTCGCGGGCCCATTTCTCGCGCTCCTCGTGGGTTGCACCCTCGAGTTCGCGGATGGCACCCTTGATGTTACGCTGGTGGTGGACAGCCTGGTTCACGTCGCCGGTGCCGGCCTCGCCCTTGGTTCGGATCATCGCCGCGCCCTCGTCGATGCGGCGCAGTGCTTCCCCGAGGTTGCGCGCGCCGCAGACGAACGGCGAGGTGAAGTCCCGTTTGTCGATGTGGTACTTGTCGTCGGCAGGCGTCAGGACCTCGCTCTCGTCGATCATGTCGGCCCCGACGGCCTCGAGGATCTGGGCCTCTTTCGTGTGGCCGATGCGGGCCTTGCCCATCACCGGGATGGACACTTCGTCGATGATGGACTCGAGCGATGCGGGGTCGGCCATCCGGGCCACGCCGCCGCGCTTGCGGATGTCGGCCGGCACAGCCTCGAGATTCATCACCGCGACGGCGCCCACGTCTTCGGCGATGCGGGCCTGCTCGCGGTTCACGACGTCCATGATGACGCCGCCCTTCTGCATCTTCGCGAAGCCGCGTTTGACCAGTTCGGTCCCGCGGCGGAGTTCCTCCAGATCCGTTTCGTCGGTCATAAACAGAGCTTATCGTCGGACTCACTTAACGGGTATCGTTCCGTCTTGTCGGACGGATCCGGCGTGAACGGTCCCGACCGATCGCCCAGCCACACGACCGCTATCGTTTTGCGCTCGGGGGCCACAGACCTTGACATGTCGGCAGTGACTCGTGTGGGCCGTCGCTTCGAGCAGTTCGTCGCCCGGTACTTCGACGCGCCACTTCCCGAGGCCGATGGCCTGCCTCGCTACGTGGCGCCCCTCCCCGGGTGGCTCGAAGACCTGGGCCTCAGGCTGGCCTGGCCCATCGCCCTCGTCAACCTCGTCGGGACGCTCTTTGGCTTCTGGTACTACGCCGGGCGACCCCTCGACCTCTCGCCCCCGCTGGTCGAGGGCCAGCTCGGTGCCGCTCCGGTCGTTGCCTATCCCCTCATTCCCGACTCGCCGGTCGCGACCATGTTCATCGGCCTCTCGCTCGTTGCCTGGCGGCTCGACCTCGATGCCGGACCACTCCACATGCTCGCGTTTTTCGGCTGTATAAAACTCGGGCTCTGGACCCCGTTCGTCCAGATGGTACTCAACGGTCCCGGTGGCATCGCCGCCTGGCTCTACTGGTTTCTGATCCTCAGCCACCTCGCGATGGCCGTCGAGGCGTTCCTGATCCACCGCTACGCCGCGTTCTCGGTGGGCTCAGTCGCCGTCGCGCTCGCGTGGTTCGGCTTCAACGACGTGGTGGACTACTTCGTTCCGGTCTTCGGCGCACGTCACCACACCTGGATCCGCGGCGAGTTCGTCGGCGGGATGCAAGAACACGCGTCGGCGGTCCACGACCTCGCCGCGGCCTGGGCAGTGGTGCTGACGCTCCTGGCGACGTTTTTCGCACTCGCGACGCGCGTCGAGAAGGTGAAACGGAACGCTTCCTGAGAGCGAGTCGGCCGTTGAATCTACGTCGCCCCTCCTGAATTGCCCCGGTCAGTCGTCGGCTACGGCGGTCTCACCACAGCCGGTACAGAAGTTGTACGTCTCGACGTCGAGCGGTGTATCACATCGGTTACAGCCTTCGGGGGACGCCTCGGCGCCTGCCGAAAGCTCCCCGAATGGATTGGCACGCTCGCCGTTCTCGTCTTCGAAAAGATGCGTTCGTTTCGGTTGCGGTTCGCCCCGCCGGGAGACGGTCACCAGCGTCGAGATGGTCGCAAGCAGCAGACAGCCGCCGAGCACGGTCCAGATACTCATCAATCGATACAGATTCTCGAATTGACCGATATAAGAATTTCGCGCCGGTCAACAGATCTGATAGTCGGACCTCAGCGGCCGCCTGCCGCTCGCACTCGGCCATCGGGACGTGCCGGAGTCGCGTCCCGTCTGGCAACTCCGGGAACGTCCTTCCGCGGTCCCAACGTATACCCGTTCTTCGCACAGGAATGTGATATGGTATCGTTCAGCGGGTCGGAACGCCGAAAGTTCGCCAGGAACGGGTTCCTCGTTCGTGAGGACCTGATCGATCCGGAACTGATTCGCGACGGGTTGGACGCCGTCGTCGATGCGGTCGACGTCGACCTGGGGAACCCGGAGGAACTGGTCGGTGCGGGCTACGAGGTGGCCATCGAGGGTGCGGACGATGCGGCATTCACGACCATCGCCGAGAGCCTGTTCCCGGCAGCAGAGGCGCTCGTAGGGGACGGCTCGCTCGCTCCGCCCGGGTCGGGAATGCAAATCGCGCTCAACTTTCCCGACGCGGACGCCGACGCACCGGTCCACGGCCCGAAATCGGTCGACGGCCACCTCGACGGCTACGCCGCGTTCGACCAGGACCCGGAGGTCACCACGTTCGCGCTCGGCGCGACCGTCTATCTGGACGACGTGCCGCCTCGGGCCGGTGGCTTCACCGTCTGGCCCGGTTCACATCGCACTGCCGCGGCCTACTTCGCGGATCACGCGCTCGAAGCGGTCGGCGGCAAACCCAACAACGCGCAACTCCCGGCGATAGGTGAGGAACCTGGCGAGTGGGACTACGACCAGCGACTGCACGACCAGTCGGACCCCTACGAGGTCGCTGGCGACGCCGGCACGGTCGTCTTCTGGCACGGGCTCCTGACGCACAACGCCGGGATCAACACCGGTGAGACCGCCAGACCGGCCGCTATCACGCGATTCAGTCGCGCGAACGAAGCCGAGATTCGCCGTGAAGCCGCGGGCGGCCTCTTCAGCCACTGGCCAGCGATGGCCGGCGTTCCGTTCGTCGAGGGTGGCGACCCGATAGTCCAGACGGACTGACCGTCGCGACCCTCAGCCGACGATGACGATGGCGCTTTCGGTCTCGATCATCTCGCCGTCGCCGGAGTAGGTGCGGGCCTCCTCTATCTCGAACATCTCCGCGTCGAGTTCGACGCCCGCGACCTGCAGGTTGCCGTCGACTTCCTCGAACTCGCCGGCCTCGATGGCCGCGTCGATGTCGCCGACTTCGCTGCCGTACTCCGGGCCGACCAGCGAGTAGTCGAGGTCGACGCCGGTGACCTCGGTCGTGACTTCCGGTTGCTCGTCGAGCGTGACCAGATCCGCGACGTGCATCGCCTCGGCGATGGCGTCTTCGAAGCCGGCGACGCCGCCGTAAATCTGGACCGTCTCGAGGTCGGCGTTGAGTGCCAGCCCGGAGTCGGTCTTGTAGCGACGCAGCGCGGCGATGACCTCCATTGCACGCTCGCCGGCTTCGAGGTCGGCCTCGTAGCCGCGTGTTTCGGGCCAGTCCGTCGTGTGGATCGAGTCCAGTCCGTCACCCGCGTCCGACTCACCGGGACTGTCCGCGTAGAGTCGCTGCCAGAGCTCCTCCGTGACGTGCGGGAGGAAGGGTGCGAACAGTTTGAGGAACGTCCGATGGGCGGTGAGGAGCGCGTATTCCGTCGACCGGGCGTCGGCACCGCCGTCCCTGTCGTTGAGGCGCTGTTTCGCGATTTCGAGGTAGTCGTCGCAGAACGTGTTCCAGAAAAAGCTGCGCAGTTCGTTGCGCGCCTTCGAGAACTCGTAGGCCTCGAACTGCTCGGTCAGCGTCTCGACGGCGTCGTCGAGTTCCGCCAGGATCCAGCGGTCGACTGCGGCGAGGTCCTCCTCGGCCGGCTCCTCGACGTTCGCGGGGGCAGGGGTTAGCTGATCGATCAGCCGCGAGGCGTTCCAGAGTTTCTGGAGCAGGCGCTCGCCGGCCTCCAGGTCACCCTCTTTGTACGGGAAGTCGTCGCCGATAGACGTCCCCGCGGCCCAGAACCGGGCGGCGTCCACTGGGAAGTTCTCGGTGACGTCTTTTGGCGGGATGACGTTCCCCTTCGACTTGGACATGGCCTCGCGGTTCTCGTCCAACACCATCCCATTGATCATGACGCTCTCGAAGGGAACCTCGCCCGTGTGCTCGTAGCACTTGACGACGGTGTGGAACAGCCAGAACGAGATGATGTCGTGGCCCTGCGGGCGCAGGTCGAA
>ENA-ORCR01000877-ORCR01000877.1-marine-metagenome-genome-assembly--contig:-NODE-877-length-11022-cov-3.676016_pt1 | contig 11022 bp, 10 predicted proteins | sample MGYA00237782_ERZ508514 | MGnify/ENA primary metagenome ERZ508514 (study PRJEB26185, sample SAMN06268960) | marine metagenome | isolation source: Eden Landing Ponds, San Francisco, CA, USA | place...
TTAGTCGCCTGAGCGAGCACTATCCGAACGAAGTGAGGATATCTCGCTCAGCGACCGCGAGCGGGCCGAGGGCTTTCGCCGATTGGTGGCACCTGCTGTCGAATCAATTCAGAGCGAGCGGTCCGAGGGCTTTCGTCAGTTGCGGTTCCCCGCGGTTGAACCAACTCGTAGCGAGCGGTCCGAGAGCTTTCGTCGGTTGCGGTGTCCCGCGGTTGAACCAACTCGTAGCGAGCGGTCCAAGGGCTTTCGTCCGTCACTAACAGTCTCAGTCGTTTCGAGTCGACTTCAATTCACGAAACACCAACCAGAAACACCCTCTCAGTTCGCAGTACGAACAGCACACCACCACGATTGAAGTCTCGTCCAAGCGCAGCGGGGCCTACACGCATCGAGATGCCCGACGATACTGACGACTCGGCTGACGAGTACGATGAACTCGCCGCGGACTGGAGCGCGTACAGCGAAGTCCCCTGGCGCGCCCAGGTGCTCTGGCCGGTCCTCGAGGAACTCCTTCCCGAGGTGGAGGGCGCCCGCGTTCTCGATGCCGGCTGTGGCGACGGGGTCTATACGGCGCGCCTCGCAAACCGAGGAGCGAACGCGGTGGGGGTTGACGCGAGCGAGGGGATGATCAGCACCGCCCGCGAGCGCTACGGCGAGCACGCCACCTTCCACCAGGCCGACCTCGCGGACGGTCTCGACCGCTTCGACGACGACAGCGTCGACCTCGTCCTCAGCCAGCACGTCCTCTCGCACGTTCGGGCACTCGCCCCCGTCTTCGAGGCGTTCGCTCGCGTACTCCGCCCGGGCGCCACACTCGTCTGCTCGACCCACCATCCCTTCAACGAGTATCTCGTCGTCCGCGAGGAGCGCTATCCGGACACCAGAACAATCGACGACCTCGACGCTCGCCCGGCCGTCCGCGCACGGACCCACCCGTCAACCTACGGAGAGACCGAAGCGTACGACCTGTTCTGGAGTGGGTCAATTCCCGAGCAGGAACAACGGGCGGATAGCACTGGATCGGACTTCGTGGATTGCGACCCGATGCGGTTCTACCGACGACCGCTCCACGCGCTGACCGGCCCACTCTTCGACGCCGGGTTCGCGATTCGGGACCTCCGAGAGCCGGACCTCAACGACCGTCTCGACGACGACCTCGTCGACCCCGAGTCGCCACTCAGCCGTCGACCGCCCCGCTCGCTCTGTCTCCGTGCGACACTGGAGGAGTGACAGGGCCACTGCTCATCGATAGAGGTTCAACCGCTGGAGGACCGAGCCGACTAGCACCGCGACCGGGATGATCTCCAGCCGGCCGACCCACATGTTGACGATCAACATCGCCTTCGCACTGTCGGGCATCGTCGGGCCGGTGATCCCCGAGTCGAGGCCGACGTTGCTCTGTGCGCTCATCACGTCGAAAATCACGTACTCCAGGGGGTATCCCGGAGCGAGCACGCGCAAGAGCACGGCGACGCCGATCACCAGGAACGTGATCCAGAGGACGAACACGACGGTCGCTTCGGTGTACTCGCGGTTGGCCTGTGCCTCGCTGAGTCGCCGGTCGCCGATCTCCAGGTACCGGATCGCCGACGACGGGTGGAAGATGTCCTGTATCTGCCAGACCGTCCCCTTGATGAGCGTGATAACACGGATCAATTTGATCCCGCTGACCGTCGACCCAGCAGCGGCCCCGGTGAGCATCCCGAGACAGGCAAAGAGGGTCGCGCCGGTGTCCCAGACACGTTCGGTCCCACCCCCGACCGCCGCGCTCCCGAAGCCGGTGTTGGACGTTGCGGAGACGAACTGGAACAGACCGATCCGAAACGTCTCTTCGAGCGTCTCGTACTGGCCGTTCGTGACCAGGATGGCGGTGAGCGCGAGCGAGCCGACGCTGAACCAGCCGAACACCCACCGGGTCTGCAGGTCGGTGTAGAAGTTCCGTACTTCGCCACGGACTATCAGGTAGTGGACCGGGAAGGCGATACTGCCGGCGACCATGATCGGGACCGTCGCGTACTCGATCAGGGGTCTGTCGTAGTGACCGATGGAGTCGGCGTGGACGGAGAACCCGCCGGTCGCGATCCCTGTCATGCCGTGGTTGATCGCGTCCCACAGCGGCATCCCAGTGAGCAGGAACAAGGCGATCGAGCCCAGCGTCAGGCCGACGAAGATCTTCCAGATCTCACGGACGGTCGTCACGATGCTCGGGTGAATCTTCTCCGAGCGAGCCTCGCTCTCGTAGAGCGTGTACGAACCGCTGCTTCCGCCGCCACGTCGGAGGATCGCGACGGTCAAGACGATGACGCCGACGCCACCGACCCATTCGATGAACGACCGCCACCAGTGGAGCGACCGCGGCAGTTTCTCCTCGACGGCGGCCATCGTGAGCCCAGTTCCGGTGAACCCGCTCATGCTCTCGAACACCGCGTCGAGCGGATTGAGGAAGATCGCCGTCGTCTCGTCCATCGGTGGCGTGTTCGCCCAGACGGGGAACGGGTCGACCTGAATCGTCCAGGCGATCAGCAGGAACGGGAGCCCGCCGAGGACACCGATGAGCGCCCACGCGCTCGCAGCCGTGACCATCGCCTCCCGTTTCTCTGGCGGGGCCGCGTCCCTGTAGAGTCGCACGAAGAGGGTCCCCACGCCGCCCACGACGAGTGCGGAGCCGACGAACGCCGGGACGGCGTAGAACTCCATGTTGACGACCGCGACGACGACCGAACAGAGCATCATCAGCGAGACTGCCTGCACGATGCGACCGACGTCACGTCCGACAGTGTCCGTGTTGACTCTCATGGCCAGGTGTGTGCCTGTTGTGTTGCGAACGAGACCGGCTCACGACCAGCCGAACGGGGTCGCGCCGACCGGCCGCGGTCACCACGGCGACGATTCCGAGCGGCTCTAGTGACGACCACGGGTCAGAATCCAAACCCGCCAGCGTCGTTCGACTCGTGGTCCTCGTAGTGGCCGAAGACGTCGGTCACCGCTGGCGTCGCGCCGGTCCCGGAGTAGACCGTCAGCAGGTCGCCGACCTCGATCCGCGTCTGGCCACGGGGTGTGAGCGGCCGGTCGGCCGTTTCCCGCTCGATGGCGACGACGAGCGTGTCCTCGTCGAGCAGGCCCTCCTCGTCGGCCTCGACGAGCGTCAGGCCGGCTATCGGCGCGTCTTCGCCGACCGTGATCTCGAACACCTCGGCTACGTCGCCGACCCGCATGTAGTCGACGATCGACGGGCGTTCCACGGATCGGAAGAGCGATTCGGCGATGAGTCGCTGGGGATTCTCCATCGTGGTGACGCCGATCTGGCGAAACAGGCTCATGTGCTGCGGGTCGTGGACGACCGAGACGACGGTGGGGATCGCCAGTTCCTGAGCCAGCAGCGAAACCATCACGTTGGTCGCGTCCTGGTCGGTGGTCGTGATGATCGCGTCCGCGCGCTCGGCGCCGGCCTCGATCAGCGTCTCCTTGATCGTCGCATCGTCGTTGAGCACCAGACAGTCGTACTCGCTGGCGACCTGGTCTGCTCGCGCGCTGTTCTGTTCGACGACGACGACCTCGTAGCCCGAGGCCGTCGCGATCTCGATGAGCGGGGTTCCGATGTCACCCGCTCCGACAGTGATGATGTACATTGTAGAGTGCAGGATATCAGTTCGGTCGGCGCTCGATACCACTCACGCGTCGCACATCTCCTCGGTCAGTACGACGACGGGGATGTCGCTGTCTTCGAGCAGGTTGTGCGTGACGTCGCCGGAGAGCAGTTGCTGCCACCGACTCCCCTCCCGCGGGGAGAACACGATGGCGCTGGCGTCCGCGTCGTGGGCCGCCGCCACGATAGTCTCCGGCACGTCCGTCCCGTAGTGGATCTCGGTTTCGAGCGACACGTCGACGTCGTCCAGGCCGTCGGCGACCGTCTCGAATATCTCCGCGGCGGCCAGTTCCCGCTGTTCGACGGAGGCCTTGTCCAGCGCGCCGCCGGCCTTCTCGATGACGTGGACGGCGACCACCGCCTCGGTATCCGCGTCCAGATACGACGTGAGCGCGGCCGTGATAGTCGCCGCGTTGTCGGGGTTGGCCACTGGCACGAGCGGTCGCTGGAAGAACTGGTGTGACACCTCAGTCACCCCCGGACGCATCGGCGACCTGTCCGAAGTACTCCCACCGGTACGTGCCGCCCTCGTCGTCGACCTCCGGTTGCCATTTGATCCGGTAGGCGTATCGCCCACCTGCGCCATCCGCATCGTCGGCGCGTTCGACGATGGCGACCACGTAGTCGCCGTGGTCCTCCGTCCGAACCAGTGTCTCCCCCTCTCGGGGCTCGATCTCCTCTGTGACCGACGTCTCGTCCCGGAGCAGTCGCTGTGCGTAGTCGATGATCGCCCGCAGTTCGACGTCACTGCTGACTTCGAGGTGCTCCACGACGTCGTCGGAGACCGCCTCCGGTGGGTCTGGATCGAACGTGGTCATGATTGGGTTGGATGACTGCCGTCTCAGCGAAACGTGAGACAGTGACGACCCGCCGGGCGAGCGCACGCGAAGCACGATCCATGCCGCCACTGTCGCAGTCCACACGTCCATGATTTACCGCTACTACATAAATTCTAGCCTCTGATTTTCGGAACAGTGGTCTTAGAGGCAAACTTTTTGGGTTACGGAAACGGCGGTTTAGTCGAATGAGACAACCTGGACGCGAGCGTGACCGGTCACAGGTCGGAAACGGCGGGGTTACAAATGAGTGCTGACCGTATTCCAACTATGGACCATCGGGTGGACGAGATCGACAAGCGCATCCTCTACTACCTGGCCGGGGACGCACGGAACACGCCCGCGTCGGCCATCGCCGAGGAGATGGAGGTGACGGCCGCGACGGTCCGCAATCGCATTCGGGAACTCGAAGCCCAGGGTATCATCAGGGGATACCTCGCGGACGTCGACTACATGACCATCGAGGGTCACGTCACCTACCAGTTCGACTGTACGGCATCGATTCCGGACCGGGACCGCCTCGCCCAGTCCGCTCTGGAGGTGTCCGGCGTCGTGACGGTCCGTGAATTGATGACCGGCAGTGCGAATCTGGCGGTGACCGTGGTCGGGTCCGACACGACCGACATCAGCCGGATCGCGGGTGAACTGTCGGACCTCGGACTCCAGATCGAAGACGAGAGCGTCGTCGAGAACGAGCACCACCAGGCCTACGACCCCTTCGGACCCGAGGACGCCACCGTCGGCCCGTCGTTGACGGACTTCATGAGTCTCGCCGGCGGCGCAGAAGTCGTCGAGTTCACCGTCTCGGAAGGGGCCGAGATCGCTGGCCGCACGATCGAAGAGGCCGTCGAGGAGGGGTTGCTCGCCGACGAGATGCTAGTCGTCGGCGTGGAGCGAGACGGCGACGTCCTCACCCCCAAGGGTGAGACGGTCATCCGAACGGAAGACGTCGTCTCCCTGTTCTCGAAGACGCAACTGGAGCGAGACGCCCTGGAGGTGTTCGGCGCACAATGACTGGAGCACGGTCGACACCGGCGGCCGCGTCAGGGACACGCGCGAGTGAAATACACCATGAAGTGTGACCGGTGCGGGACAGACGCGTCCGTCGAGCGGTACGAGGTCGACGGGTTCACCGGACACCTGTGTCCGGACTGTGTCGAAGCCTGGGACCGGATCCAGTCTGAAGAATGACTCCCGGATGCACCGACCGGCGCCCGATCACCTAAACGGGTGACGTGTGAACGATCCGACGATGGTTCCCGACGCCCGTCTCGAGGGCCCCGCCATCGAGACGACCGACCTGACCAAGCGCTTCGGTGACGTCCTCGCCGTCGACGGCCTTGACCTGACGATTCCACGGGGGGACGTCTACGGCTTTCTCGGCCCCAACGGCTCGGGCAAGACGACGACCATGCGGATGCTGACGACCCTGACGCGCCCGACCAGCGGCTCCGCCCGCGTCATGGGCATCGACGTGACCGACCGCCGCGAGTTGATCTCGGTCGTGGGCTATCTCCCGGAAGAGCCGCCGCTGTTCGACGAACTGACCGCTCGTGAGCAACTCCGCCACGTCGCCGCGCTCCACGACATTCCACGTGAAGTCGCCACCGAGCGCATCGAGGGGTATCTCGACCGGTTCGCGCTCGCGAGCGAGGCCGACCGCCGACTGGAAGGGTTCTCCACGGGGATGCGAAAGAAGGTCGGCCTGATCGCGACCGTCCTCCACCAGCCGCCGGTGCTGTTTCTGGACGAACCCACCAGCGGGCTGGACCCGCGGGCCGCCCGCACGGTCAAGGACCTCGTCGCCGAACTCGCGGGCGGCGAGACGACCGTCTTCCTCTCGACGCACATCCTCCCCGTCGTCGACGAACTGGCCGACACGGTGGGAGTGCTCCACCGCGGGGCCCTCGTCGCCGAAGGGCCACCGGACGATCTGAAACAGCGGGCCCAGGCGGGTGGGGCCGGGTCCCTGGAGGACGTCTTCCTCGAAGTGACGACGGACCACGCAACTGAGGCTGCTGGGGCCGCGGGGAGCGAATCCACTGGGGCAAGACAGACCGAGACCAGCCCACCGGACGCCACAGAGGCCGACCGCTGACAATGGGCCTCGCACACAGCCTCCGCCTCACCCGGATCGACGTCCGGCGGATGCTCCGCAAGCGGACGGCACCGGACAATCGACTCGCCTCCGTCGTCTCCGTCGGGCTCTACGCCCTGCTGACGCTCGGGCTGACCGGTGCCGGCGCCTGGGGCGGCCACGCACTGGGGCAGGCGCTCACCGCCGGGTCGGTGGGCCTCGACCCAGCCGTCCTGCGCACCGGTGCCCGCGGCGGCGTCGGCGTCGTCTGGCTGGTCCTCGTGGCGATATTCGGCGTCCGGGCGGTCGGCCAGCGCGGGACGCTCACCAACGCAGCGGGCGTCCTGACCACCGTCCCTGCATCGGAGGCCTACCTCGCACTGGTCGCCAGCGAGTACGTCTACCTGCTCGTCTGGACGCTCCTGCCCGCGGCCGGCGCCGGCATCGGCCTGGCGGTCGGGGCCGGCCTCCCCTGGCTCGCGGTCGGGATTCCGCTCGCACTCGCACTCGCCGGCGCGACGGCCGTCGCGACGGCCATCGCGCTCGGACTCGCGATCCGACACGCAGTCACGCGCTTTCCCTTCGTCGCCCGGCACAAGACCGCCCTCATCGTGGTGGTGTTCGTCGGGTACCTCGTAACGCTGATCACCGGCTCGCTCGGGCGGCTCATGTTCGTCCTGTTCGAGCCCATGGCCGCCTCGCCCGTCGGCTGGTACGCCGACCTCGCGCTCGTCGGACTCGCCACCGTACCGTTCGAACCGACGCGAGCGGGCGGGGCCGTCGTCGCAACCGTCGCGGTCGTCCCCGTCGCCATCGCCGCCGGAACCTGGGTCGCCGGCCGACACTGGTTCGCCGACCCAGTCCTGGCCGGCGAGGACGGGGCCGACGACCAGGGTGCCAGGACCGCCCTGGAGCCGACGAACGCGGACTCTGACGTTGCGACCGCGACTGGCGCGACCACCGACGAGGCCGCATCCGACAGTGACGCCGGACAGGCACCCCCGACCGACTCCAGGATTGCACCCCCGGCGACCGAGGACGGGGTCGCCCGTCGGCTCGAAGCCATCTTCGACCGGCCCACCGCGGCGCTGGTCGCCCTCGCCTGGCGACGCGCCGGCCGCACGCCCCTGAAGCTCATGTACGCCGCCTACCCGCTCTTCTTCGGAACCGGCGTCTTCGTCGACGTCGTCCAGACCGGACAGATACCAGCGTATCTCCCCTACGGCCTGCTCGTCTTTTTCGCCTGGGCCGGCGGCGTGGTCTTCACGCTCAATCCCCTGGGCGACCAGGGAGCCGTCCTCGCCACGACGCTGTTGAGCGAGGTGACCGGCCACCGGTTCGTCAGCGCCCACGTCGTCGCCGGACTGGTGGTCGTCGTCCCCATCGGGACGCTCGCCGTCGCGCTCACCGCAGTGCTGAGCCCGGTCACCGCCCAGCGCAGCGCCATCCTCATCGGCCTCGCGCCAGTCTCGATGGTCGTCGCCGCAACCCTCTCGATCGGTATCGGAACCGCGTTCCCGCGCTTCGAGGCGACGAACGTCACCCGCTCGATGGAGGCCGTCGTCCCCAGTCCGTGGGCGTTCCTCCTGTTCAGCCTCCACGTCGTCGCGACGACGGTCTCGGCGCTGTTCGTCGCGCTCCCCGGTGCCCGGTCGGTCGGAGCAACCGCACTCTCCGTCGTCGCCTCCCTCGTGCTCGGTGGGAACGTCTCGGTGTCACAGGGAGTCCTCTACTGGGGAAGCCTGGTCGTGCTCGTCGTCCTGTTGTTGCTCCCCGCGGTCTCGTATCGCTACGCCGTCCGCTCGTTCGATCAGTACGAGATCGCCTGAGCGTGGTTCGCCGGCGACCCGGATCTTCGGTCACTCGCGACAGCATCGCCACCGCAGTCGACAGATCCAACGAGAACAGCGTGAAAGCCCCGACCCTTTCATTCCCGCCCGCACAGACCGTCCGGTCGCCCGATGCGGGTGGGAATGAAAGGGGCCGGGCGCTCGCCGGTAGCTGACGACGCAAGCACCGCAGTCGAACGCAGTGAGACGAGGAGCACAGCGAGTCAGAACCGGCGAGCGTCCGGGGGGCTTTCACGCTGTTCGCGCCGGTGCCACCAGTCCGTCGCGAACTCGTCTCCCGTCCGCAGTCTCTCGCTCAGAACTCGGTTCCCTTGCGGGCGCTGTGGCCGGTCTCGATGGGATGGGCCTCCTTGGCGACGTTGGTCACCAGGTCGGCATCGTCGGTCACGAATTCGGGTCGCTCGTGGCCACCGGTCAACACGAGTTCCAGGTCGTCAGGTTTCGACTCGACCAACGCTCGAACCGCCTCGGGGTCGACGAGGCCGCGATTGCCGGCGTAGCAAATCTCGTCGAGGATGAGCATGTGGACGCCCTCCTCGGCGGGCGCCCCGAACTCGAAGGGCGTCGAGAGGTCGGCGTCGCCGGCTGCGTCGACGAGTTCCTGTGCTCGTTCCAGGCCGCCCTGCGCGCGGGCGGCGTGTTCGTCGTCGTCGGTGCCGTCGTGGAAGCGATGCCAGCCGTAGTGGCCGCTGTTCTCGTAGGAGTACCCCGGGAGCGCGTGGATCGCGTTGTACTCGCCGCGGACGTCTTCGACGGTGCTTGTCCCCCCTTTCATGAACTGGAGCATGTGGACGCGGTAGCCGTGCCCCGCGGCGCGCATGCCCATGCCCATCGCGGCGGTGGACTTGCCCTTGCCGTCGCCCCACCAGACCTGCACGAGGCCGAACTCCTCCGGTGCGGCCGGTTCGATAGCTTGTGCTGCGAGCGGGTCCTCGGCGGGGTCCTCGGCGGGGTCGTCGCCATCAGCAGTGCCAGTCCCAGTCATAGCAGTCCCCTCGGACCCGGGGACCGTAGCCCCTTCGACGACAGACGGGTGGGGTACCACAAAACGGGTACTCCCGAGGCCGGGACCGCTGGAACTCACTCGTCACTCGCCGACACGAGAAACGGTCGGCTCGCCGTTCGAGACGACGCCGTAGTCTGCGGCGGCGACGGACTCGGGGATTTCGTCGTCGGTCTCGGCGGCGTCGTAGCGCGCACCGAGACTCGCGCGCACGGCGTCGCGCACGCACAGCCGAACCGCCCGGCCGACCGGCGTCGCACTGCCCGCGAACGGCGCTGGCTCCCCGCTCGGGTCGCTCCCGACGATCACCGCGTCGGACGTCGTGCCGGTGAAGCCAGTCGCCGCCAGGACGGTCGCGGTCTTTGCCTCCACCGCCGTCCCGAGGAGCGTCGCGAGCGCGCCGTCGTCGAGTGCTCGCGTCGTCCCGACGAGGAGGTTCACGGTCCCGGGGCGCGGTGGGTCGTCGCCTGGTTCAGACTGGGCGGTCCGGGATGGCGCCACACTCTCGGATCCCTCCGGCATCGGCAGCGCTGCCGGATTGGACAGGCCTGCCGTCGCGATAACCTCCACGCCGTCGAGGCGAGCGCGCCGCGCGTGGCGCAGGTCCACGCCTGTCAACATCGCTGGCCCCGTCTCCTCGAAGCCCGCTCGCTCGCGACGCTCGGTGACGTACGCCTGGAGGTCGGTCCGGTCGAACCCCGTCGGCACCGAGACGTTGGCGGCGGCGTCGGCCGTCTCGTACCCCCCGGCAAACCCCGTCGTGAGCCACCGAGTGCCCGGACGAGAGGCTCGCAGAACCCCAGCAGCGCACTCACTCTCGAACATCCAGCGCCTCCAGCAACGCGTCGTGATCCTCGGGCGTGCGGACGGCGACCCGGACGTGCGAGTCCAGGCCCTCGAACGAGCGCGCGTCGCGGAGGGCGATGTCCGCCTCACGAGCGCTCGCCAGTACCTCGTCGACTGCGCCGCTCGACCCACAGTCCAGCAGGATGAATGGTGCGTTCGACGGTTCCAGGGGTGGGTCTGGCTCGGAGACGGCGAATCGCGAATCCGAATCGAATACCGCTCGCAATCGGTCCCGTTCCGCTCGCACGCGCTCGCGCGTGCCCGCGACAAAAGAATTATTGTCCATCGAGTGGGCGCCGACGGCCGCGGCCGGCCAGCCCAGCCCCCAGGTGATGGCAGCCGTCTCGATGCGTTCGCGCAGGTCGCCCGTCGCAACCGCGAAGCCAGCCCGCAAGCCGGGAAGTCCGAACAGTTTCGTCAGCGACCGGAGGACGATGACGCCGTCACGGCCCGCAAGCGACGGCTGATCAGTGAAGCCGATGAAGGCCTCGTCGACGACCAGCGGGGTTTCGGCGTCCAGGCAGCGGTCGGCGAAGGCTCGCAGCCGCTGCGGATCGTAGGCGTCGCCGGTCGGGTTGTTCGGTGAGCAGACGATTGCAAGTGCGAACTCCGCCGGATCGGTTTCGAGCAGCTCGTCGTGCGGGACGAACTCGGGGGTACCCCCCTGCAGGCGAACCTCGCGAGCGTACTCGCCGAAACTCGGTTCCGGGACCAGCACGCGGTCGCCGGGAGAGACGCGGGAGTTCTCGATGACCGCTCGTGCG
>ENA-ORCR01000878-ORCR01000878.1-marine-metagenome-genome-assembly--contig:-NODE-878-length-11015-cov-2.241360_pt1 | contig 11015 bp, 10 predicted proteins | sample MGYA00237782_ERZ508514 | MGnify/ENA primary metagenome ERZ508514 (study PRJEB26185, sample SAMN06268960) | marine metagenome | isolation source: Eden Landing Ponds, San Francisco, CA, USA | place...
GACGAGCATCGTCTGCAGGGTGAAGTTCTTCGGGACGCCGCCCCCGACGAGCAGGCAGCCGGCGTCGTCGGCCTCGAACGCGAGGTCGGTCAGCTCCGTCATGTCGGCGAGGGCGTCGAGCGTGAAGTCGGCCGTCTGCGCGTACATCCACGCCTGCAGGCCGAGCACGGAGTCCTGTACCGCGGGGCAGTAGACGGGGACGTCGCACTCGTAGGCCGCGGCGGCGACGCCGGGGTCCTCGGCCACGTCGTCGCGCTCGTTGACCGCGGCGTTCGCGCGACCGAGCTCGCGAGCGAGGTCGGCGATGGAGACGGCGTCTCCCTCCAGCTCCGGGAACACCTCCTCGCGGAGGTGGCCCTCGAACGCGGCGAAGTGCTCCTGCGGGAGGTAGACGTTGTAAATGCGGTCGACGCCCTCGTCGCGGAGGCCTTCGTCGTGCTCGCGGAGGCTCTTCTCGGGGTCGTGAGTCCGACCGTGGTGGTGTTTCCCGCCGATCGCCTCGATCGAGTCGTGGGTGAGATTCGCACCCGTGGTCACCAGGGCGTCGACGTAGCCGTCGCGGATGAGGTCGGAGACGATCCGGCGCATCCCGGCGGGGACCATCGCGCCCGCCAGCGAGAGGAAGACGGTGCAGTCCTCGTTCGCGAACATCTCCGCGAGCACGTCGCCGGCCTCGTTGACCGACGCCGCGCCGATGCCGGCGTCGCCGTCCCCCTCCACGAGCTGGCCGACGGTCATGTCGGCCGTCGCGCGCGTGTGTCCGACCGGGTCCTCGTGGAACTCCTCTCGGTGCGGGTCGCCGTCGTGTTCGTCGCCGTCGTGCTCCTCGCCGCTCCCGTCGCCTCCGTCGTGTTCGTCGCCGTCGCTCATGTCGAGTGATGCGGCGGGCGACCGTTTGAAACGACCGATCTACCGTCCGTCCGACCCCCCGCTCACCGGCGGGAACAGCGCCAGCTCGTCGCCCGACTCCAGCGTCGTCGCTACGCCCTCGTCGTTGCGGACGCTCTGCCCGTTCCGGAGGACGTTGATGTGGTCGGCCACCTCCCCGTCCTCGAGCACGCGCTCCCGGAGGTCGGGATGCGCGTCGAGCAGGGCGTCGAGCGCGTCTCCGACCGTGTCGCCCGGCGACGCCTCCACTTCGACGGTGCGGCCGCCGGCGATCTCCGCGAGGTCCGCGAACAGCTTCCACTCCATACGTGAACCCCGCACGGCCGCCTCAAGAGCGTTGCGTCCCCTCGTCCGATCCGGGTTGGGCCCCCTCGTCCGATCCGGGTTCGGCGTCGGCTTCTGACCCGTCGCTCGACTCGGAGTCGGAGTCGACGTTATCGTCTGTCGGTGCTGCGACGGACGGCTCCACCCGATCCCCGGCGGCGTCGGCCTCGAACCGACGGAGCGCGTCGGGCCGACCGACCAGGTACACCAGGTCGCCGGGGTCGAAGACGTACGAGCGGGGCGGGATCGGCTGGACCGACCCGTCCTCGGGTCGGACGGCCGCGACGACGACCTCCACGTCGCCGACCGTGCTCCCCTCTAAGACGCTGCCGGTGCCGACGGAGATCGCCGCCATCGTCTCGTCGGCGGTGCGGAGCAGCGAGGCGAACTCCCGGTCGGCCTGCGGCTCCGACGGGAGCGTCACGATCCGGTACGACTCCTCCTCGACGAGGCGCTCCGCGTCCGACTCGTCGAGCACGACGGTCGCCGCGTCGCCGGCGACGCCCCGGAGCTCGCCGGTGGCGACGCGCTTCGGCTCGGGGTCGGTGCGCCACAGCTGGACCGCGTCGCCGGCGGTGGCGTTGTTCGGCGGGTCCGCGGCCACGGCGACCGCGGCCGATCCGGGCGCGAGCGTCGGGCCGAGCCCCGCCGCGCGGGAGCCGACCGCGAAGTAGTTGATCTCGCCGTCATCGGTCACGTCGACGTCGACGTAGCTGACGCCGTGATCGGTTTTCCCCCGCGAGACGAGCCGCTCGCGGAGCTCCTCGCCGGAGAGCTTCCGCGCGAACAGCAGCGTCTTCCCGGCCATCTCCGCCTTCTTCTCGGGTGAGACCGGGTCGTAGGTGTCCATGTCCCCGATCTCCTCGGCCGGGGGGAGCGTGACGGCCGTGAACCGCCCGACCGCCCGGACGATACCGCTCAGCTCCCCCTCCAGCTGTCTGGCCCCCGAGAGCGCGAACACGTCGACCGCGAGCCGGTCGCCGACGTACCGTCCGCCCGGGGCGGTGACCGCCGCGACGCCGAGCGCGACCACGTTGAAGAAGACGCTCTGCGGCTCGAGCAGCGCCGGGCTCTCGCCGGCCGCGATCGCGCCGAGCGAGGTCGTATTGAGGTACAGGGCGACGACGGAGACGCCGAGCAGGACGGTGCCCCCCTCGGGTATCTCGTCGCGGAAGTACCACCGGTACGTCAGCGCCGCCGCGCCGGCGACGAGAACGGAGAGGACCGCGAACGTGGCGAGCGTGACCGCCGCCTGCCGGGGACGACCGAAGCCGACGTCGACGGGGGGGGCGACGGCGATCGGCGGTGCGACGGCGGCGACGAGCCGCCAGAGGTTCCCGGCGTCCGCGGCGGCCCCGGCGATCGCTCCGGCCGCCGCGGTCATCGCGCGGCCTCCGTGAACCGGTCGAGCGCGTCGCGGCCCCCCACGACGAACAGCTCGTCTTCGGCGGACAGGAGCTGCGACCCGGTCGGGGCGATCGTCCACGCGTCGTGACGCGCCGCGAGGACGGCGACGTCGTACGTCTCTCGGACGCTCACCTCGCCGATGGTGTGGCCGTCGAGCGGTCCGCCGGGGACGACCGACACCTTGCGGAACCGCTTCCCCGCGCGACGCAGCAGCGTCGTCAGCTCGTACTCCCGGCGCGTGCCGCGGGAGAGGACGAGGACGCGCCCTCGCCCGGCGCGCAGGAGCGCCGTCGTCTCCGACCGGTCGACGGCGACCGTCACACGCCCTTCCCCGCCGGTCGTCGTGGGCGCGCTCGACGCCGGCGGGGTCGGCGGAGCGTCCGCGGACGCCTCACCGCCGTCGGTCCTGGCGTCGCCGTCTCCGCGCGGCCCGGCGTCGGTCCGTTCGGTCTCGGAGCCGCCGCCTCCCGATTGCCCGCCGCCCGTCGGCTTCGCGGCGCCCGGCTCCGGCTTCCCGCTCGTCCGGGCCGCCAGCACGGTCCCGTCCACGCTGAGAGCGGACGCGAGCCCGCGCCCCACGTCGCCGCGAGCGACCCCGGTCGGGACGAGCGCCGGCACCGACACCGCGCGCTTCCCCTGCGGGACCCGCTTCGACAGCGCGCCGGTCGGCGGCGCCGCGGCCACCGTGGCGTTGGCGCGCTCGTCGATCCGCACGGCGACGTCCGCGAGGTCGAGCTCGGTCCGGAGCCGCTCCGCGAACCGGTCCTCGAGCTCGACGAGCGGGAGATCGGCCGGGAACGTCCACTCGCCGTCGACGATCGCGCGGCGGGTCTCGGTCGGCAGCGGCGGGTACCCTTCCATGTCGTTCACCTCACCGGCGACCTCGACGGTGACGCGACCCCGGCCGCCGACCAGTTCGACGACGTCGGTCGAGAGGGTCCGGTCGCGAAGCTGCTTGAGCGAGAGCCGCTTCGGGACGGTGGCACCGAGCTTGTCGCCCTGAGCGTGCGCGTACAGCGAGATCATCAGAATGACCACGATGGCCGTGAGGATCGCCGGTGCGCGCTCCGAGGATCGGATCGTCTGGTCGTTCAGCGCGAGCAGGCCGCCGTTGATCCCCGCGATCGCGAGCGCGAGGACGACCACCCCGAGTCCGGGGATCGTCACGCCGGTGACGTATTTAAAAACGAAGCCGAGCACCCCGGCGACCAGCGCGGGGAGGATCCCGGTGATGATCCCGAGGTAGATCCCGAAAACGATCTCGACGGGCAGTGACATACGCCTCACACTCGGCGGCGCGGTTAAACCGCTGTCGGCGCGCGAACAGCGCGATCGACCGGCCGGGTCGACTCGCCGGCGGCCTCGCGGGGTTTAAGTTCGGTCTCGGCGACCGGTGGATATGGAGCTGACCCGGGACTGGGTGACCGTGCGGGCGTCGATCGCCCTGACGTTCGCGGTCGCGGTCCTGTCGATCCTCGCCGGTCTCGCGCAGATCGGCGGGCTGGGCGTCGATGGGCCTCTCGCTCCCCTCGTCCCAGATGTCGTCCGGCAGACCGTCGGTTTCACGGGGACGATCACCGGCTTCGCGATGTTCGGAAGCGGATTCGCGCTGCGAAACGGGTACCGGGTAGGATGGCATACCACGGCGGTGTTGCTGCCGCTGACGGCCCTCCAAGGGCTGATGCAGGCGTCCGTCCTGTCGTTCCCGCTCGTGGCGCTGTCGCTGTTGTCCGTGCCGACGCTCGTGGTCAACCGGGGTCGGTTCGACCGGCCGTTCAGGCCCTCGCCGACGCAGCTGGCCGCGGGCGCGGCCCTCGTGGGGGCGATCGCGTACGGGACCCTCGGGTCGTACGCTCTCAGAGACCAGTTCGAGGGCATCGAGACGATAGTCGACGCGTTCTACTTCACCGTCGTCACCGCCTCGACGGTGGGGTACGGCGACGTCCATCCCGCGACCGGCCCCGCCTCCGACATCGCGCAGCTGTTCGCGCTCTCCTCGCTCGTGGTGAACGTCGCCGCCTTCGCGGTGGCGCTCGGGGTCCTCCTCACGCCCGCCATCGAGGCGCAGCTCTCCAAGGCGCTCGGAAAGATGACCGACAGACAGATCGACATCCTCGACAACCACGTCCTCGTGCTCGGCTACGGGGACCTGACGGAACCGATTCTCGAAGAGCTCGACGCCCGCGACGGCGTCGAGTACGCGGTCGTGACGCCGGACGAGACCGCCGCCAGGCGGCTCGCGGACCGCGACATTCCGGTGTACACCGCGGATCCCAGCGACGTCGATCCGCTCGAACGGGTCAACCTCGCCGGCGCCCGCGCGGTCGTCGCCGCGACCGAAGACGACGCGCACGACGCGCTCTCCATCCTCACCGCCCGTCAGCTCAACCCGGACGTGCGGATCGTCGCGGCGGTGACCCAGCGGGAGAACGTCGACAAGCTCCGGCGCGCTGGCGCCGATCAGGTGATCTCGCCGACGACGCTCGGCGGGCACATCATCGTCGACTGCGCGTTCGGCGCGGACAGCAAGGACGCGACCGAGGGGATCCTCGAAGACATCGACCTCGACGACTGAGCGGGCCGTCGGCTCCCGGGACCCAGTTCAGCGGCTCTGTCTTCCCTTGGTCTGGCGGTAATCCCGCCCCAGCACGTTCTCGCGCATGTGCTCGCGGAAGGCGTCCGCCTCGTCGTCGCTCATCTCCACGGGCGGTTTCATCGGTACCAGCTCGAACCCGCGCCCGCGGATCGTCGTCGCGTGTTCGACGTCGACGTCGAAGGAGTCCGGCCGGCGGGTCGTGTACTCGACCGCCAGCTCGCGGAGCGGCCGGTCGCCGACCGGCACGATGATCTGGGGGTTTATCATCCGTATCTCCGCGTTGAGGAACGGCTCGCAGGTGTCGACCTCCCGATCCGCCGGCTCGCGGTCCGGGTGCCGGCACCGCGTGAGGTTCGTGAAGAAGACGTTCTGGACGTCGGGTTCCGCGGCGTCGGCCGGAGAGCGGACGAAGCCGAGGTCGGCGAAGATGGACTGAACCAGCTCGCCGCCGCCCGCGCCGGTGAAGGGGACGCCGTTGCGTTCGGCGGCCGCCGTGGGGGCGGTCCCGACGACGAGGAACTCCGCGCCGACGTCGCCGTAGCCGTGGACGACGCGGTCGCGGGCGCCGCACAGCTCGTCGCAGTTCTCGCAGTCGGCGTCCATCCCGAACGGGTTCTCGAACTCCGTCTGGTTCGCGTCCACGGTTGACCTGCGGGCTCCGCGTCCCTAAACGCTCCGGCGCGGAAGAGCGGCGACGGGGCGGCGGTGAAAAGGCGCGCCGCGGCCACGCGGCCGAGTCAGTTCGGGGCGTAGTGGTCGCCGTCGCAGTCGACCAGCCCCTCGCTGCGGAGGGTCTTCAGAATGCTGTACAGCGAGAGCTTCTTCATCCCGAGCGACTCTCCCATCTCCGAGACCGTGGCGTCGCCGTTCGTCGTCAGGTACAGGTACACGAGCTTGGCGCGGGGAGACTGGAGCTCCCGAGGGAGCGCCGGGGCCGCCGCGGACGCGGTTTCCGTCTCGATCATCTTGTCCGACTCGTGGGTTTCGACGATAATAAACCCCCTATTCAACGTTTGTCGAAAATGCTAAAACAGGCCGGAAACAGCCTGAAAGCCACGTATTTCGCAGCTTCGTCCTGACAACGTCGATCGACGAAGCACGGATCGACGCGTATCGACGCTCGGTTTCGACCGTCGACGGATAGGAGACCGTGAACGATCCGGATCGATCAGGCGAAACGGGTCGACTCCGCGGCGCGCCGCCGCGGGTGGCCGAGCGTCGCCGGTCGGTTCAGTACGAGCGGCTCTTCGGCTCGTACGTCTTGTTCTCGCCCTCGAGGATCGTCGGCTTATACCAGAGCTCGGGCTCGCCGTCGTTCCACGAGACGAGCGTGTGTTTGAGCCATTCGCCGTCCTTCCGTTCCTGGTGTTCCTTCCGCCAGTGGGCGCCGCGGAACTCCTCGCGGGCGAGCGCGCCCATCGTGAGCGCCTCGGCGATGTCGAGGATGTTCCGCGTCTCCATCGTGTGGATCAGGTCGGTGTTGAACGTCCGAGACGGGTCGGAGACGGCGACGTCCTTGTACGCCTCGCGCGCCTCGCGGAGGTCGCCGAGCGTCTCCTGGAGCCGGCCCTCCTCGCGGAACACGTTGACGTTGTCGGTCATCGTCTCTTGGACCTGCGACCGGATCTCCGCGTGGTTGCGCCCCTTGCGCGCGAGGAGCTCGTCGACGCGGTCCTTGGCGTGCTTGACCTCCGCTTCGAGCACGCTCTCGCCGTCCGTCGCCACCGCGCCGCCGTCGGCCGCGGCCGGGTCCTGCCCGCCCGTCTCGCCGACCTCGACTTCGAACTCGAACTCCGCGGCCTCCCACTCGCCGTCCTTGCCGGTCGTGATCTCGGCCTCGCCCATGTCCTCGCCTGCCGCGTGGCGACCGGCGCGCTTGCCGAAGACGATGAGCTCGGGGAGGGCGTTGCCGCCGAGGCGGTTCGCGCCGTGGACCGACGCGCAGGCGCACTCGCCGGCGGCGTACAGCCCGCCGATGACGGTCTCGCCGAACTCGTTCGTCTCGATGCCGCCCATCGCGTAGTGCTGCCCCGGCTTGACCGGCATCGGCTCCGTGAGCCCGTCGGCGCCCTCGAAGTCCTCCGCGAGGTGGAGGATGTTCTCCAGCCGGTCGAGGATGCGCTCCTCGCCGAGGTGCCGCATGTCGAGGTGGACGTACTCGTCCTCGATGCCCCGTCCCTCGTTGACCTCCGTCAGCTCGGCGCGGGAGACGACGTCGCGGGAGGCGAGCTCGCCGTCGTTGTTCGCGTAGCCGTGTTCGAACATGAAGCGCTCGCCGTCCTTGTTGTAGAGGATTCCCCCCTCACCGCGGACGCCCTCCGAGATCAGGACGCCGGTCGACGGCAGCGTCGTCGGGTGGAACTGGATGAACTCCATGTCCTCCATCGGGACGCCAGCGCGGTACGCCATCGCGACGCCGTCGCCGGTGTTCGCGACCGCGTTCGTGGTGTGATCGAACACCTGTCCCATCCCGCCGGTCGCGAGGATGACGCCGTTCTCGGCGCGGAAGCCGCTGACCTCGCCGCTCTGGATGTCGTAGGCAACGACGCCGTGGCAGGTGCGGTCGGCCGGGTCCTCCTCGTCGGTGACGGCCAGGTCCATGACGTGCCACTCGTCGTACACCGTGACGCCGCGTTTGACCACCTGCTCGTACATCGTGTGGAGCATCTGGTGGCCGGTCTCGGCGCCGGCGTACGTCGTTCGGGGGAAGGAAAGCCCGCCGAACGGGCGCTGGGAGACGCGGCCGTCCTCCTCGCGGGAGAACGGCATCCCCCAGTGTTCGAGCTGGATGACCTCCTCCGGGCTCTCCTGACAGAGGGCCTCGACCGCCGGCGCGTCGCCGAGGTAGTCCGACCCCTTCATGGTGTCGTACGCGTGGTCCTGCCAGGAGTCGGCGTCGCGCAGCGCCGCGTTGATGCCGCCCTCGGCCGCGCCCGTGTGGCTCCGAACCGGGTGGAGCTTCGTCACGAGCGCCACGTCGGCGCCCTCTTCGTGTGCTGCGATCGCCGCTCGGAGACCGGCACCGCCGGCCCCGACCACGATCACGTCGTGTTCGTACATGATTTGATGTCGCTTAGGACTACCAGAACTTCAGGTTTTGCGTTGCTGAACTAAGCATAACCTCTTTTGTCATGGGTGTTCGAGATAACATATGCCTACTCGTGGTGATGAACCGGACCATAAACTTGGCAAAGAACGCGATAGAGTAAAAGACTCCGACTTGTCTGAGAGTGATACACAGGCTGTCCTTCGATTCTTGGCGGCATTTGATGAAAACGATTTATCAGAAACATATATCAATGGCGACGGCGAGCAAGAGACCCTATCATACAATTCTTTAGAAAACTATGGTCGGGCACTACGCCTGATTGCTAAGGAATCGGATAGAGAACTACTGGATCACTCCTTAGAATCCCTCACGGAAGTGTTCAACACGTTCCTTGATAATCTGAGCAAACAGACTGTGAGGCAACGACAGGCAGCAGCAATCAAGTTCTACCGATTCCACGACACAGGGGTTAACCCGGACCAAATATCCCTTCAAAAGCGCGATAGCGACACTGCTGTTGATGAACGGGATATGTTCACCAAACAAGAAATACAAGACCTGCGAGAAGCCTGTGATAACGCCAGAGATCGGTGTCTTTTGGAGTTGCTGATTTACACTGGCCAGCGAATACGCGCGTTGCAAACCCTGCGCATCAAGGATATAGACCTAGATGAAGGAGTGTATTATCTCAATACTGACAAAGACGGATTGAAAGGAGCTGAAAAGACCGGCAAGAAACGGCCACTGTTGGGGGCAGAAAACGCGGTAAGCGACTGGTTGGATTGTCACCCCACTAAGCGACCGTCGGATTACTTGATAACCCCACTTCCGAGTGCAACGAACACAAGCGGCGACGGCGATTATCTCTCACTCCCGTCAATCCGAAACCGGCTGTGGCGGATTGCTGAGAGAGCAAACGTTTACGATAAAGAGACGGGTAACGGAAAGCCACCAAATCCGCATAATTTCAGACACTACTTTGTCACTGTGTGCTACCGCGAATATGACATGGACCCAAGCACGATCAAGTTCCTAATCGGCCACGGACAGGATTCTACAGTAATGGAAACAACGTATCAGCATTTGACTGACGAGGATCACATTAATGCCGCCCGTCGCCAGACAGATGCCGGCAGAGACGCCGATGAGAAGGAAGGTTCGTTAACTCCCGAAACCTGCCCTACCTGCCGCGAACCGTTGCCACCACAGGCAAAAGCCTGCCCCAAGTGTGGACAGGTATTCACGCCAGACGCAAAATCCGCGATGGAAAGCATGGAGGACGACTTACAGAATGAAGCCTTCGAGGCCGATCCCGAAGATATGGAAATGCGGGACGCAATCCAAACCACTGACGAGCTACTTGATGACCCCGACATGATGGACAAATTCTTGCAGAACGATGAGGTGATGGATAAGGTGGCCGACAAAGTGGCAGAGAAAATGGGCGAATAAAATCGAGCCACGGGATCTTTGCGTATAGCAAACATAAGGTGTAGATTAGACACTTCCCTTCTTGGTTTAGGACAATATCTTTATTATCCATTAGGCCCATAGGTACATATATCGACGGACCTCACTAAGGAGTCAAACGACACAATGGGAAAATCGGCCTGAAAGAGATTCGCCCTATTTTGAATAAATGACAACCCCCTCTGCGGTTGTCATTTCAACTACAGGCCAACCCATTGTGTAAGCCCACCCCTGCTGAGAGGGTTGAGCCACGTTTCCACAGGAACCGTGGCGGGCGAGGTGATACCTCCAATATCCAGCATGGCCTCAGATTGATGGCCACATCTCAAATCGCAGAAAAGGATGTGAATAGCTGGGGCTTCTACAATCGGAGTCATCCATAGCCCCCGGCAAAACAGAGTCGGATTCTATGCCGCCACCACGTTCGGGCTACCCCTAGCCCTCGTGTGCTGAAGCCAGAACAGGCTGAGGTGTGTGGTAGTACGAAACCATCTGCTGGATTGACGCCTTTGGTGGAACCTCTAGCAGTTGGTGGGACGGGCTTCATGCTATCACAGGCGACTGGCCCTGTTGGATAGGCAAAGCATTGAGCCGCAGCTTAATCCAGCGGATGTATCGCCAGATAGCCAAACAGACGACAATCATCAATGAGTGATTATACTACAATCTCGGTCAGCACAGACTTCAGAAACGCAATTCACAGTCACAAAAATCCGGGCGAGAGTTATGAAGACATCCTTCGGGAATACGTCCCGGCTGAGTTGCTGAATACGGACAACTGAGTATTTGGAGGGTTGCATATCGTTAGACAGCAGTCGACGAGCAACAGGTGTATCGAGAGAACGCCGCCCGGTGTGTGGTTATGTGAGAGTGACCACCGTGTGACGGCGTTTGCCTCAACTACGCAGGGAGGTACCCCTGCATTTCTGCATTTGACTACCATACTAATGAGTACTACGCAAATTGAAGCGGGTGGCGTCGAGAAGATCAAAAACAACCGCGAGGAGCTTGAATACCTCGCAGAACACGGCGAGCATGCTGATTGGATTGCTGAAATCCTACTGGAGGCTATCGACCAATGAGGGAGAGGAAGAATTTGGACGGTAGTGGGCCGTCTATCAAGACCAACGAGCCACAGTCACAAAATCGTTACGAATCACGTAGTTGTGATAGCTGTTGGAATCCGGTGTTTACCCGCATTGGTGAAACAGCGGTGTGTGAAACCCATGCTCGCGCTTCGGGAGTGATTCAATGAGTCTCGCATACCAGCACGAGGACTTG
>ENA-ORCR01000879-ORCR01000879.1-marine-metagenome-genome-assembly--contig:-NODE-879-length-11004-cov-3.606388_pt1 | contig 11004 bp, 11 predicted proteins | sample MGYA00237782_ERZ508514 | MGnify/ENA primary metagenome ERZ508514 (study PRJEB26185, sample SAMN06268960) | marine metagenome | isolation source: Eden Landing Ponds, San Francisco, CA, USA | place...
TTCGAGCACCCCGACTTCCTCGCCGTCGGCGAGTTCGCCCTCGACGAGGTTCCCGGTGCCGTACTCCTTCTTTTGTTTGCGGACGATGACGTAGGGGTTCCCCGATTCGACGCTCGTGACGGCGACCAGTGGCACTGCGCCGAGCGCCACGCCGGCGAGTTTCGTCTCGCCGTCGCCGATGGCCGCGACTCGTTCGGCGAACGCCTTCGCGATGAGGGCGAGCGAGACCGGATCGGTCTCGAAGATGTACTTGTCGACGTAGTAGTTCGAGGTGCCGCCGTGGGAGAGTTCGAACTCGCCGAAGCGCACGGCGTCCGCCTCGCGCAACGCGTCGATGAGGCCCTGCTTGTCCATACCCGTAGTCCGTGGTCCCGGCGTTTATCCGGTTCGGTGTCCGGGCGAGGTGGGACACCGAGGGACGGTCGAAGCGACGGCTGCCTCGCCAGGCTGGATTGGTGGTCCGGTCCGGAACCACTATGCGGCCGGCCCGCCCACTATGTCCCAATGAGGGTTTTCGGGTCCAGCGGCGTCCGAGGTGTGGTCAACGAGGACCTCACGCCGGGTGACGCGACCGAAGTAGCACAGGCGGCGGGGGCCGTCTGGGGGCGAGACGGGGACGTCGACCGCGTCGCGGTCGCACGCGATACGCGAGCGACCGGCCGGATGCTCGTGGACGCCGTCTCCAGCGGCCTCGCCAGCGTCGGCCTCGACGTCGACCGACTCGGCGTCGTGCCCACACCGGGATTGCAAGCCTACGCCGAGCGCGAGGGCGTCCCCGGCGTGATGGTCACCGCCTCCCACAATCCACCGGAGTACAACGGCATCAAGCTCGTCGCCGCCGACGGGGTCGAACTCCCGCGCGAGCGCCTCGAAACCATCGAGACGCGCCTGCTCGACGAAACGGTCGAGCCGGTCCCCTGGAACGAGACCGGCGACAGTCGCCACGTCGACAGCGCGACGGGTTCGTACGTCGACGAACTCTGTGGGGCAATCGACACGGAGGCCATCGCCGACGCCGACCTGACAGTCGCGCTCGACCCCGGCCACGGCGCGGGGTCGGCCACCAGCCCCGAATTCTTCCGTCGCCTGGGCTGTCACGTCAAGACCATCCACGCACAACCGGACGGTCACTTCCCCGGGCGAAACCCCGAACCCGTCGAGTCGAATCTGGGGGACCTCCAGCAGTTCGTCCGCGCCACGGACGCCGACCTCGGGGTCGCACACGACGGTGACGCCGACCGGGCCATCTTCATCGACGAACGCGGCGAGTACGTCGAGGGAAGCGCCACGTTCGCGGCCCTCGCGGCCGCAGCCGTCGAGTCCGGCGACACCGTCGTCTCGGCCGTCAACGCCTCCCAGCGCCTCGTCGACGTCGTCGACGCCGCGGGTGCGGACCTCTCGCTCACACCGATCGGGAGCACGTACATCGTCTCGCGCATCCGTGAGTTGCGAGCGACCGGCGAGCGCGTTCCCGTCGCGGGCGAGGGCAACGGCGGCATCCTCTTTCCGGACTACCGTGTCGCTCGTGACGGCGCCTACACCGCCGCACGCTTTTGCGAACTCCTCGCACACCGCGGCGAATCCGCGAGTACGGTCGTCGCCCGCTACGACGACTACGTCAACGTCCGCACGGACGTGGAGTACGACACCGAACGCGAACGCGAAGCCATGCTGGACGCGGTCGCACGCACCGCACGAGAGTCCGTCGCGGACCTCGACACCACCGACGGGTATCGTCTCGACTACGGCGACGGCTGGGCGCTCGCACGCCCTTCGGGCACCGAACCGGTCATCCGCATCTACGCGGAAGCCCGTTCGGCCGACCGGGCGAACGAGCTCGCAGACAGCCTCTACGACGCCTTCTCCAGCATCCGCGTCGAGTGAGACCCATTCCCGAACCCCTTCGTTTCGTGTCGAACTCCGCAGTCACACAGCCAGTAGACTGGTGACCGGGGAGACCGGCGCGCACTCCTCCTGCGGTCGAGCGGCCTCCGATCGAGTGGCTCTCCCCCTCTCGACGAACGCCGATACCACCCCCACTCCTACTCCTCGACTTCGTCAGCCACCCAGTCGAACTGCGCCTCCAGTTCGTGCCTGCGCTGGCGCTTGATGACGGTCGCGTCGAGAATCTGGCCGACGAGCGCCACGTCCAGTTCGAAATCAGTGGTCGCGGTCACCTCCGAGACACCCTCACCGACGGATTCGACCCGGTACTCCGTGTCCATGGTCTCGAAGAAGCCGTCGGCCTGTTCGTACGCCAGGTCGGCGTCGGTCTCGACGAGCCGAAGATCCAGCGTTACCGTCGCTAGCCCGACCTGGTTCTCGAGATGCATCTCGTCGCCGTCGACGGTGACGTCGGTGAAGCCAGCGGCGAGCATGAACGCTTCCAGATCATCCATCGCTACGCGGACGCGCTCGGGCGGCGCCTCGACTCGTCGCGAGACCGTCACAGACTGCATACGCGACCGATCACCCGCCAGCCCTGTAGGTGTCACGCCGCACCGGTTCGGTGGCAAACCAGTCGCCGGACGGTGAGCGGACCGTCCTCGGCGACGCGCGGTCGCCCCCTCACTCACGGAGTCCCACCAACCGGCCAGAGAGCCGAACGTCTTCGGGACAACGCGCTCGCACGGCGACCACGAACTGCGGGTATGCCCAGCGAGGATTCCGCCGACGTGACGGAGACGCTCGACGCCCGAGAGATCGATGGAGAACCGTTCGGTGCCATTTTGGCCGCCCTCCAGTCACTCCCTGCGGACGGCCGGCTCCGTCTGATCAATAGCTTCGAACCAGAACCGCTGTACGGCGTGCTTGCGGACCGGGGATTCACCCACCACACCGAACAGGTCGACGAGGAGGAGTGGCACGTCCTCATCAGTCACGACGACTGACCGACGAGGGGAACCGAACCTGTTCGGGAGGAACCATAGCGGGACGGGGCCCGATCGGATCACATGGTCAGCATCTCCTCGCCCTTCGGCGGGAGTGACGAGATATTCGACGGCTACGACGAGTTCGTCCCGGATCACGTCCCCGCTCCAGGCGAATTTCTGTCGGACCACGACGTGCTCGCGGGCCAACGACATCTCGCCGTCCACCGCCTCGCCCGCTGGTTGTTCGAAGAGCGAGCGGTCTACGACATGACGTTCGGGTACAACCTCGCGCGATTGAACTGCGACCAGCGCCATCCCGGCGCGGGGTTTCGGTACGCTATCGAAGACCCAGAGCGCCGAGAGGTGGGACTCGAGGACCCCGCCAATCGCCCAGGGGTCGACGACGACGCACACGTGCTTCGAGCGGTGTTCACGCCGACGACGCCGTTCTGCCCCCAGAGCGACACGCTCACGAAAGGGTCGCTTCGCGCGCTAAACGGCCTGGCCGACAAGCACGAGTTCGACCTCGTGCGCGTTCGCGTCGCGCCGATGCACCAGCGGTCGGTCCCGATCAACGCCGCGCTGCGAGAGATGGAAACGACGTTCGTCGAGACCGGTGCACTACCGGCACCGACTGACGGCGAACCCGAAGCAGCCCCAGCCCCAGAACTCGGCGACGATGTCCCGGACGGAGTCGACACTGGCCCCAAGAGCAGTCGAGACGACTCACGGTCGCCGTTTTGAGGCGAGGGCCGTGCCCGACTCACAGCGATTCGCATCCGACACACCGATAGTGGTCTCGCCCCTCGGTCCGGCCGAATGACGGACTCGCGGGACCGAGTGTCGCTGGCCGCGATGGTATTCGCCGTCCTCCTCGCACAGGTGCTCCTCTATCCGGGCGTCGACCGACTGGTCGGTGCGCTCGGTGCGACGACGGACCTCGACGCGAGCATGTGGTTCCTCGCGGCGGAGTTCGCGGCCTTCGTCGCGTTCGCGGGCGTCTGGGGCGCCGCGAGCGACCGCGCCGGCACGCGCACTCCATTCATCGCCGCCGGGGCGCTGGGCGGTGCCCTCGGCTATCTCGCGCTCGCAGTCCTCCCGGGAGTCGCCACGCTCTCGTTCTCGGCGGTGCTCGTGCTCCGCGCGCTCCAGGGCGCGGCGACCATCGGCGCATTCTCGCTGGCGATGACGACGCTGATGGACCTGGAGGGTGGACACGGACGGAACATGGCCGCCGCCGGCGCCGCTATCGGTGGCGGGACGGCGCTGGGCGCACCCATCGGTGGCCAACTCTACGAACTCGACCCGATCCTGCCGCTCTACGCCGCGAGCGTCCTCCTGGCCGGTGTCGCGGTCCTCGCGGTCCTCGTTGACGACCGTGCGCCCGCGGGCGACCGAGACTCGCTCGTGCGCGCCATGGTCGGCCTCCGACGGACGCCCGCCCTGAGCGTGCCATACGCGTTCGGCTTTCTCGACCGCCTGACTGCCGGCTTCTTCGCGCTCGTCGGCACCCTCTACTTCCGGACGGCGTTCGACCTCGGGCCGGGCGCGACGGGACTCATGCTCGCGCTCTTTTTCGCCCCCTTCGCCCTGCTGCAGTACCCCATGGGCATCCTCTCGGATAGGGTGGGCCGCACGATTCCGATCGTCGCGGGGTCGGCGTGTTACGGCCTCGTCGTGATCGCCATCGGCCGCGCGCCGACGGTCGAACTCGCGGGCGTGGGGATGCTCGCAGTCGGCGTGCTCGGTGCACTGATGTCGCCCGCGACGATGGCGCTCGTCACGGATCTGGCCGCCGAGACGGAGCGCGGCGTCGCCATGGCGGGGTTCAACGTCTTCGGCAGTCTGGGCTTCCTGGCCGGCGTCGTCGTCGGCGGCAGCGTCGCCGGCGCCTACGGCTACCCCACCGCCTTCCTCGTCGCCGGCGGTCTCGAAGTGGCTATCGCGGTCGTGACCCTCCCGCTCTTTCTCCGCTTGCAGATCGGTCGAACCGCGTCGTTCGCGGAGTGAGCGCCCGAGATTACGCGCCGTTCGCCCCCGATGGTCCCGCCGACTCGTCGGGGGGTGCCTGCTCGTCTTGGCTAGCGTCCACACTCACGTCGAGCGCGTCGATGCCCTCGACCAGGGTACGGGCCTGTTCGACCTTCTCGCTGGCGCGTCGCTGGAGATTGTCCACGTTCGACGGCGTGCTGTCCATCGCGTCGGCGGTGGCCTGCCGGTCGACGCCGACGACGTCGCGAAGGAGATAGGCAAGCGCCTGTCGCTCGGTGAGGAGTCCGTCCGCGAGTTCCGCGGCGGCGGCCTCCGCGGCGTCGACCAACTCCTCCAGCCGCGCGGTCTGGTTCGTCCAGTCGCCGCAGTTGAAACAGACGCTCTGGACCTCCACCTGCAGGAGCGGTACCTCGTGTGTCATCGCGAATCCGCACACCGAACACGTGAACGCTCGCTCGACGGTCCGGTCGAGCGGCGCCGCGTCGTCCCCCGACTCGGTCTCGGTCTCTGTGTCTCCGTCTCCCATTGCACTAGTTCTGATGCAACACTCAGCCTTCAGTGTTTGCACCGGTTTTGGTGCAACCGCAGCTGTGAGCATGACTACCGATGGCTGTGATGAGAGAATGGCGGTGCGGGACGGAGCTGTGTGGGGCGGCGCGGGGGTAGCATACCGCGCGAACGAAGTGAGCGCGATTTCTTCCGAGCGCGCCGCCGGCGCGCTCGGCCTTTTTCGCCCACGTTTTTGCCGACAGGGTTCCCGCAGGTCGCCGTCGGCGACCGAGGAAACCCTGTCGGGAAAAAGGTGGTACGCCAGGACTGGGATTTGAACCCAGAATCCCAAAGGGAACACGCTTTCCAGGCGTGCGCCTTACCATTCGGCCATTCTGGCTCATGTGAGACTACCGCCGTCGGGTAGTTAAGGGCTTTCGGTCTCCGTCGGCAGTTTCCCCCTGGCGACATGAGCGGTCGCCGCTGCAGCCACTGTCACGACCACTGCGACCCCGAACTTCGCGCCGAACCCGATTGCGGGGTCGGCGATCAGTTCGTAGCCCTGCACCAACACGAGAAATGAGAGGCCACCGACGAGCCCCCAGAGGAGGCTCGACTTCGTGGCCGGGGAGAGCAGTGGCTCGGCGGGCGGATCCGCCGGATTGGTGCCCGTCGAGTCGTCTGCAACCGTCCCGTCGTCGCCCGCCGACCCGTTGTCCGCAACTCCATCAGCGCCCGCCGATCCGTTGTCCGCAACACCATCTGCGCCCGCCGACCCGTCGTCGCCGACCATCACTTCGTCGCGATGGCTTCGATTTCGACGCCGACGCCCTTCGGGAGCGAGTCCACGCCGACGGCGCTCCGGGCTGGCGGTTCGTCGTCGAAAAAGGACTCGTAGGTGTCGTTCATCGCGTCGAAGTCGTCGATGTCGTCGAGGTAGACGGTGAGTTTCAGGGCGTTGCCCAGTCCGGTTCCCGCCTCCTCGAGAATCGCCTGGACGTTCTCGAGGGACTGCTGGGTCTGGACGTCGATGGCCGCGTCGTCCAGGAGTTCCCCGTCCGGTGTGAGCGGGATCTGTCCCGCGGTGAACACGAGGTCGTCGGTTTCGGTGGCCTGGCTGTACGCGCCGACCGCCGCCGGTGCCGCGTCGGTGCTGACGATCCGTCTCATACCCCAACGGCCGACCGCCTCGGGCATAAAACTCCGTTCCGGTGGCGGAACCCAGGGCCGTTCAGCCAGTCCCGGAAGCCACGGCTCACCCCGGGAAGTAGTAGAAGATCATGCCCACGAACAGCGGGACGGTCGTCACCGCGGCGTACCAGACGGCACCGAGAAAGAGGAACAGTCGGGAGACGACGGCCTCGTCCACCCAGTCGTAGCCCACGAACGGGAGCACGAACGCCGCGATTGCCCAGATTGCCAGCGCGTAGGCCGGACTCCCGAACATGACGATGCCGGCGACGGCGTCGTCGGTCGGCGCGTTCGTCAGCGTCGCGAACAGGCCGGCCGCGTGGACCCCACCGACCACGACGAACCCGGCGACGTAGTTCGCCAGCCAGTGACTCGTCGGCCCGAGTTCGAACAGCCGCCGGAGTCGCGCCGAGAGCGTGAACGGGAGCCACAGCGATGCCAGGAACAGTCCCGGGAGGACCAGCATGAGGACCAGAATCGCGACGCCGAGGAGCTGGCTGGCGACTTCTTCGGTGAGCGACGCCAGTACGGCCAGCCCCGGTGGCGGAGCGAGGCGGGAGGTGGTGAAGGCGGAGGTGGTGGCGAAGGCGGAGGTGGCGAAGGCGGAGGTGGTGGCGAGCGAGGGGACCATGTTCCCGCCTGCGTCCACTCCCAGGAAATGTCTTGTGAAGTGAGTAACGTGTTCTCCCTGTGGTCGGCCGAGAGGGACGGGCCGACGCTCAGGCGGTGAGTTTCGGTTCCAGGTCGCCCCGCTCGTCGAGTTGCTTGAGGATGTCGCTGCCGCCGACGAACTCGCCGTCGACGAACGTCTGCGGGATGGTCTCGCGGCCGCTGTGGCGCTCCAGCGCGACGCGGAACTCGTCGAGCGATTCGAGCGTGTCCACCACCTCGACGTCCTCGCGATACTGTTTGATCAGCGTCAGCGCCCGGTCGGAGTACCCACACTGGGGCATCAGCTCCGTCCCCTTCATGAACAGCACCACGTCGTGCTCCTCGATTGCCGAGTCGACTTGCTCGTCGACCTCCGACTGCGGGAGGCCCTCGTTCGGATCGAACGTCATACCCGAGTGCTGGGTCCCCGCGTGGAAACCTCTTGCGACGAACAGGGAGTCGTTCGGGTGGAATGGGTCGGTTGCGTCGGTTCGACCGCTGCAGACAGCAACTGCTGAACGCCCTCGACCCGCTCGCGATGAGCTTGAGCGACCGCCAAAGACAGCAAGCGACGAACGCCCTCGACCCGCTCGCGTTCGCTGGTCGGGATATCTTCGGTCGCGACGCTCCCTCAGATAGTGCCCGACCAGCGACTCCCCTCCCTTCGGTCGGCGCGACCGTGTCTCGCCCGTTCAGTCCGCCAGGACAGCAACGGCACCATCCAGCACCGCAGACGGCCACACACCTCCCCAGCCGATTCGTTCGCTCCTTACGGTCGCTCACTCATCCCTCGCACGATACTGTCGCGGCATGAACGCCGCGACAGCGCGCGCCACGGATTGGTCTCCAGATTCGACGCGTTCACACGTCTATCGAGCCGACCTGGACGGTCCAGAGGTCGGCGTATTTCCCGTCGCGGTCGAGCAGTTCCTCGTGGGTGCCCTGCTCGACGATGCGGCCGTCGTCCATGACCACGATGCGGTCGGCGTCCCGGACCGTCGAAAGCCGATGGGCGACGACGAAGGTGGTGCGATTTTCGGTCACGGTCTCCAGCGAGCGCTGGATGAGGACCTCCGTGCGGTTGTCGACGTGGCTGGTCGCCTCGTCGAAGACCAGCATCGGTGGGTCCGCGAGGAGCACGCGAGCGAGGGCGATGCGCTGGCGCTGGCCGCCGGAGAGCTTCACGCCGCGTTCGCCAACGTCGGCCTCGTACCCGTCGTCCAGGTCGCTGATGAACTCGTGGGCGCCGGCGGCTCTTGCGGCCGCCTCGACCGACGCGTCGCTCACCGTCGGGCCCCGGTCACGTCCGGCATCTGTCCCGCCCGCTCGCAGGTCCGTCCGCCCCGCTCGCGTCGTCGAGGGCTCGCTTCGCTCGCCCTCGCTCACCCCGTAGGCGATGTTCTCCCGGATGGTCCCGTTGAAGAGGAACGGGTCCTGAGCGACGTAGCCGATGGCGCTCCGCAGGCTGTCCCGGGTCAGGTCGCGAACGTCGTGGCCGTCGACCCGGACGGCCCCCTCGTCGGGGTCGTAGTACGCCTGCAGGAGCTTCAGGAGGGTCGACTTGCCCGCACCGGTCTCGCCCACGAGGCCGACCGTCTCTCCCGGTTCCACGGAGAGGTCGACGTCCTCCAGGACCGCCTCGTCGGTCCCGGGATACGCAAATGAGACGCCGTCGTACTCGACGTGGCCCCGTGGCTCGTCGAGGTCAGTCCGGCCCTGCTCGCGCGGTGGTTCGATGCGCTGGAGGCCGAGGATGCGCTTTGCGGCCGACGTGGCGCCCTTGTAGAGGCCGGTCACCCACGCAAGGAACCGGACCGGGAGGACGAGGTTCTGCGTGTAGTACATGAACGGGACGAGTTCGCCGGCGGTGATGGTTCCGGGGAGGAACCAGAAGCGGCTCTGGACGGCCCACTCCGTGCCGACGAAGAGGGTGACGACGAACGCGACGCCGGCGAGCAGGCGGAGCGAGGGCTGGTGAGCGACGCCGACGACGTGGGCGCGCCAACTGGCCGTGCGGTGGACGCCCGACTGGTCACCGACGCGGTCGGTCTCGTAGCCCTCGCCGCCGAAGGCCTTGACCGTCTGGATGCCGCTGATGTTCGTCTCCAGGAGGGCGTTCAGGACGCCCGTCTCCTCGCGGACGTCGTCGTTCCTGGCCTCGTGGCGCATACCGTACCAGAAATTGACGGCGATGAGGACCGGCGCGATAGCGAACGAGACCAGGGCGAGGCGCCAGTTGAGCAGGGCCATGTAGACGAGCGAACTCCCGACCATCGCGACGGCGACGGTCCCGAGGTTCGGGCCGATTTCGAGGAATCGCTCCAGGGAGTTCACGTCGTTATTGAGGACGCTCATCACCTCGCCAGTCTGCTGGCCGTCGAAAAACGCCATGTCGAGGCGCTGGACGGTGTCGTAGGCGTCGACGCGGACCCGGTGCAGCGTCCGCTGGGCGAAGAGGAAAAACGAGTACTGGGCGAGGATGCCGAAACTCATGTCGACGACTTTGATCCCGAGCAAGAGCGCGACGGTGAACCAGAGCATCCCCGTCGGGTCGGCGGGGATCCAGCCGCTGGGCACCAGCGGGAGGGCGTAGGCCCGGTCGTTGAACATCGCGTCGAAGGCCAGCCCGATGATGAACATGTCGAGGTTGTTCAGGAACTGGGCGATGACTGTCGAGGCCATGCCGGTGCCGATCCAGCGCATGTCACCCCGGCCGCCGTCCCGCAGGAGAGACAGCAGCGGCCAGCGGTCGTCCTCGGCCGCGGCCGCGATGCGACCGCGGCCCTGGTCAGTCGGCTGGTCACCGGATTCGTCGTCGCTCATTGGGGCACCTCCCCGTCGAGGACGGAGTCGACCCGTTCGGAGGGTCGGTCGGCGTCACGCGCCCGTTCGAGGAAGTCCTCGGAGACGGCGTCGATGTCGCCCACCTGGACGCGCCAGAGGTCGGCGTAGAGGCCGTCCCGCTCGAGGAGTTCCTCGTGGGTTCCCCGCTCGATGATGCGGCCGTCGTCGACGACGAGGATGGTGTCGGCGTTGCGAACCGTCGAGAGCCGATGTGCGATGGCGATGGTCGTCCGCTCGCCGGCCAGCGCGTGGATACTCTCCTGGATCTGGCGTTCGGTCTCGTTGTCGACGTGGCTGGTCGCCTCGTCGAGGACGAGTATCTCGGGGTCGCGCAGGAGCGCCCGCGCGATGGCGATGCGCTGGCGCTGCCCGCCCGAGAGGCTCTCGCCGCGTTCGCCGACCTGGGTGTCGTAGCCCTCGTCGAGGTCGGTGACGAAGTCGTGGGCGCCCGCGAGTGTTGCGGCTCGCTCGATGGCCTCGTCGTCCGGGTCATCGGCGCCATAGGCGACGTTCTCGCGGATCGTCCCGTAGAACAGGAACGGGTCCTGGGAGACGTAGCCGAGGTGCTCACGCAGGCTCCGCGGCGCGACCGTCGCGACGTCCTGGCCGTCGATCCGGATCGCACCCGAATCCGGCTCGTAGAAGCGAAAGAGCAGTTTCGTGATCGTCGACTTGCCGGCTCCGGTCGGCCCGACGATGCCGACGAGAGAGCCTGGTTCGGCCGTAAAGGACACGTCGGTGAGTTGCTGCTCGTCGCTGCCGGCGTACGAGAAGTCCACGTCGTCGTACTCGATGCGGCCCTCGCGCACGTCGAGGTCGCCACCGGTCCGGGTGGCGTCCCAGTCGGTCTCCAGGACGGCGACGATCCGTTTGCTCGACGCGAGGGCGTTCTCATAGCTGTCGAGCACTTCGAGCATGAGCTGTCGGATCGGGCCGTAGAAGGACTTGCTGTACAGCAGGAAGG
>ENA-ORCR01000880-ORCR01000880.1-marine-metagenome-genome-assembly--contig:-NODE-880-length-10982-cov-3.190463_pt1 | contig 10982 bp, 11 predicted proteins | sample MGYA00237782_ERZ508514 | MGnify/ENA primary metagenome ERZ508514 (study PRJEB26185, sample SAMN06268960) | marine metagenome | isolation source: Eden Landing Ponds, San Francisco, CA, USA | place...
GTATCTCCGCCAGCACGCCGACAATCCGGTGAACTGGCAGCCCTGGGACGAGACTGCCCTGGCGGCCGCCGAGGACCAGGACAAGCCCATCTTCCTCTCGATCGGCTACGCCGCCTGCCACTGGTGTCACGTCATGGAGGAGGAGTCCTTCGAGGACGAGGGCATCGCCGAACTGCTCAACGATCAGTTCGTCCCGATCAAGGCCGACCGCGAGGAGCGCCCGGACATCGACTCCATCTACATGAGCATCTGCCAGCAGGTCAGCGGTCGCGGCGGTTGGCCGCTCAACGCCTGGCTCACGCCCGACGGCGAGCCCTTCTACGTCGGCACGTACTTCCCGCCGGAACCGAAGCGGGGTGCCCCCGGCTTCCGCCAACTTCTGGAGGACATCTCCGAGTCGTGGGCAGACCCCGAGGAGCGCGAGGAGATGGAGACCCGGGCTCGCCAGTGGACCGAAGCCATCGCGAACGACCTGGAGGCGACGCCCGACGCGCCCGGCGACGCCCCCGACGAGGACGTGCTCGACTCGACCGCCAGCGCCGCCCTCCGCGGCTCCGACCGCGAGTTCGGCGGGTGGGGTTCGGGGCAGAAGTTCCCCCAGCCCGGTCGCCTGCGCGTCCTCATGCGCGCCCACGACGCGGGCGGCCGCGACGCCTACCGCGAGGTCCTCGGCGAGACGCTCGACGCGATGGGTGACGGCGGCCTCTACGACCACGTCGGCGGCGGCTTCCACCGCTACACCACCGACCGGGAGTGGGTCGTCCCCCACTTCGAGAAGATGCTCTACGACAACGCAGAGCTCGCCCGCGTGTTCCTGACCGGCTACCAGTTCACCGGCCGCGAGCGCTACCGCGAGACCGCCCGCGAGACGCTCGAATTCGTCGAGCGCGAACTCACCCATCCAGATGGCGGTTTCTACAGCACGCTCGACGCCGAGAGCGAGGTCGCGACCGGCGGGAGCGACCGCGACACTGACGGGGGCGCGAACGGCGAACGCGAGGAGGGCGCGTTCTACGTCTGGACGCCCGAGGCGGTCGACGACGCGGTCACCGAGTACGGATCCGAGCACGGAGTCCCGGACGAACAGACCGACCTCGCGGCGGATCTCTTCCGCGAGCGCTACGGCGTGACCGCGAGCGGGAACTTCGAGGACGGACAGACGGTTCTCACCCGAAGCGAGTCCGTCGAGTCGCTCGCCGACGACCACGGGCTCTCGACAGACGACGCCGAGGCACTGCTCGATGCCGCGACTGCGGCTGTCTTCGCGGCCCGCGCGGAGCGCCCCCGACCGCCCCGCGACGAGAAGGTGCTGGCGAGCTGGAACGGGCTGATGGTCTCGGCGTTCGCCGAGGCGGCGGTCGTCGACGACCAGTCGTGGGCCGACTCCGCAGTCGATGCGCTCGATTTCGCCCGCGAACATCTCTGGGACGACGAGTCGGAGCGGCTCTCACGGCGGTTCAAGGACGGCGAGGTCGACATCCAGGGGTATCTGGAGGACTACGCCTTCCTCGCCCGCGGCGCGTTCGACACCTACCAGGCCACGGGCGAGGTCGAGCACCTCGCGTTCGCGCTGGAGCTCGCGCGGACGATCGAGGCGGAGTTCTGGGACGCCGAGGAAGGGACCCTGTATTTCACGCCCCAGAGCGGCGAGTCGCTGGTCGCACGACCGCAGGAGCTGGCCGACCAGTCGACCCCCTCCAGCGCGGGGGTGGCCGCTGAACTCCTGCTCGCGCTCGACCAGTTCGTCGCTCACGACCGCTTCGAGTCGGTGGCTGGGGGGGTGCTCGCCACGCACGGCGACCGGGTCGAGTCGAACCCCCAGCAGCACCCGTCGCTCGCGCTCGCCGCCGACACCTACCGGACCGGCGCGAGCGAACTCACCCTCGCCGCCGAGTCGCTTCCGCAGTCGTGGCGCGAGACGCTGGGGGACACCTTCGTCCCGCGACGGCTGCTCGCGCCGCGGCCGCCGGACGACGACGGACTGGCGCGCTGGCTCGCCGTCCTCGACCTGGACGATGCGCCGCCGGTCTGGGCGAACCGCGACGCCCGCGACGGTGAGCCGACGGTGTACGCCTGTCGGTCCCGGACCTGCTCGCAGCCGACCCACGACCTTGACGAGGCGCTGGCGTGGTTCGAGGGGTGATCCCCGCCGCGTTCCAGCTCGCGCGAGACCGGACCGCACGCCCGACCCGAACGCTATCTCGATCGATAGTCGAACGATCACGGAACCAGTAGTCCGAAGATTGCGAAGTCTACTTAATACCCGTACGAATCTAGTTTGGCAGTTATTTTCAGATCTGATACGGAGCGGATGCGCTTACGTTGCTGCTGTCCTGCGGTCCGGATACGATGTTGTCACTGATACGCAGCCGGTACGGGGCCAAGCTGGGACTGGCCTACGTGGCGACCGGCGGCCTGCTCGTCGCGGTGGGGCTTGCGACGAACGACGTGTCCTCGACGGTCGTGGCCGGGGTCGCGGGGCTGTTGACCCTCGGGTCGATCAACGCCGCCGAGAGCGTGGCGAGCATCAAGGAGATCCGTGCGCAGACGGCGACGGTCGCCTCGGGCGACCTGGACGAGCCCGTGGTATCGACCCGGACGGACGAGTTCGGCCAGCTGGCCGACTCCGTCGAGACGATGCGCCAGTCGCTACAGGAGCGGCTGGCGGAGATGGAGCAGGCACAGCAACAGCTGGAGAGCGCGCGGGCCGAGGCCGAGGAGGCGCGCCAGGAGGCAGAGCGCGCCGAGCGCGAGGCCACCGAGATGGCCGACGCCTACCAGGCGATCGCGGAGCGATACGGCGAAGTGATGACCGAGGCCGCGACCGGCGACCTCGCCCAGCGGGTCGACGTCGCGACGGAGTACGAGGCCATGGAGCGGGTGGGCACCTCGTTCAACCGGATGATGGACGACCTCGAACAGACGCTCGTGACGGTCTCGGAGGTGACCGACCAGGTCCGGGACGGGGCCGACGAGGTCGCGTCGCTCAGCGTCGAGGTCGAGGACCGCGTGGACGAGACGATGTCGGCGTCGACGGAGATTCAGGACCGAGCGAGCGAACAGCAGGAACGACTGGACGTCATCGCGGACGACGTGGCCGACGTGAGCGCCGCTGCCGAGGAGATCGCGGCGACGGTGACCGATATCGCCGACCAGAGCGACCAGGTGTCGGACGCGAGCGACAAGGCCAGCGACTCCGCGCAGTCGGCGCTCGGTGAGATGGACGCCATCGAGTCCGACGTGACGGCGGTCGTCGACCGGGTGGAGGCGCTCCGCGAGACGGCCGGCGAGATCACGGAGATCACCGAGATCATCGGCGAGATCGCCGAACAGACCAACATGCTGGCGCTCAACGCGTCCATCGAGGCCGCGCGCGCCGGCGACAGCGACGGCGACGGGTTCGCGGTCGTCGCGGACGAAGTGAAGTCCCTCGCCGACCAGACCCAGGAGCGCGCAGACGAGATCGCCGACATGGTCGCGGAGGTCGAGACCCAGACCAGGTCGGTCGCGGAGTCCGCCAGGCAGACCCAACAGCGCGTCCAGTCGGGATCCGACACCGTCGAGTCCGCCCTGATGGAGATCGAGAGCATCTCACAGTCGGTCGACGACATCTCCGAGTCGATCGCCGAGATCGACGAGACGACCACGGAACAGGCGACGACGCTGGGGCAGACGGCGTCTGCGGTCGACGAGGTCTCCGAGCTGAGCGACGAGACCGTGACCGACGTGACCGACACGACGCAGGCGGTACGCGACCAGCGGTCGGCCGTCGAGTCGATCCGCGACTCGATCGAGGGACTGCAGGACACCGCGGTCAGCCGACTGGACACGCAGGTGAGCGCGTTCACCACGGGAAACGCCGTCGCCGAACCGAGCCGAATCACGCCGGCCGCGGCCGACGGAGGGGGTGACTGATGCTCCAGGTCGCTCACCTGGCGGCCGCCGCCGCCTTCGGCGTCGGGGTGGTGATCACCGCCGCGGTCTACACCTCGCTCGACGGGAGCCCGGCGCAGTCGGTCGTCCCGTACCTGATGGCCATTCCCGGGTTCGCGGGGCTGTCGTACCTCGGGATCGCCTTCGGCATCGGGACCGTCACAGTCGGCGGAACGGAGTTCGTCGGCCTGCGATACCTCGACTGGCTCGTGACGACACCGCTGCTGGTCGGTTTCGTCGGCTACGTCGCGGGGGCCTCCCGACGGGCCATCGCCGGCGTCATGATCGCCGACGCGCTGATGATCCTCGCCGGTGCCGGGGCAGTCCTGGCGACCGGCACCGCGAAGTGGGCCCTGTTCGGCGTCTCCGCGCTGTTTCACGCGGGACTGTTCGTCTATCTGTACTACGTGTTCCCCCGGAGCGTACCGGACGAGCCACGGCGGCTCGGCCTGTTCAGCCTCCTGAAAAATCATATCGGACTGCTGTGGCTCGCGTACCCCTTCGTCTGGGTGACCGGACCGGCCGGGCTGGGCTACACCACGCTCGCGGGGACCAGCCTCACGTTCCTGTTCCTCGACGTGCTGGCGAAAGTGCCCTACGTGTACTTCTTCTACGTCCGCCGCGGGGCGTTCACCGACCGCGAGGCTCCGTCGGCGGCGACTCCGTCGGGGACCGCGGCGGACTGACACCCGGTCGGGACCGAAGAGAGAGACAGGAGAGCGGAACCGACGGCGACCGTCTCAGACCGTCTCGGTCAGGTGTTCGAGTTCGCGACCCAGGTAGACGGCGATCGGGACCGGTTCCTCCTCGACGAAGCGAGCGACCTCCTCGCCGTTCCGCTCGACGACGACCGTCGGGATGTACTCGATGTCGTACTCCTCGACGTTCGGACCGACCTTCGTGCCGTCCTCTTCCTTCTCGACGGCGTACTCCTCGATCCGGTGGTCGGGAACGCCGGCAGCGTCCAGCGCAGCGCCGAAGTCCGGCAGTTGCGAGCGACAGTCGATACACCAGTCGCCGCCCCAGACCTTGAAGACGACATCGTCGCCCAGCGCCGCGAGCACGTCCACCGTCTCGGCGTAGGCCTCCTCGGTCCACACCGGGTTCGGGTCCATGGTCTCCAGTGGCATACCGTCCCATTACGCACGGGGTGGCTTAACGACAACGCTCCGTTCACGCCCGCTCGCGCGGTCGCCGGCCCCCCAGCGACCGTCACCGACGACCGCACTCCCTGCCGCTGTCACGGGCCATTTAAGCGGCGGTGTCGTACGCGCGGGTAGTGAACTCGAGCATTCTGGACACCATCGGCTCGCCGCTGGTCGAGGTCGACGCTCCGGAGGGCGCGACCGTCGCGGCGAAGGTCGAATCGTTCAACCCCGGCGGGTCGGCGAAGGACAGACCGGCGAAGGGGATGGTCGAGGCCGCCGAAGGCGACGGCACCCTCTCCGAGGGCGACACCATCGTCGAGCCGACGAGCGGCAACACCGGCATCGGGCTGGCGATGGTCGGCGCGGCGAAGGGCTACGACGTGACCCTCGTCATGCCGTCCTCGAAGTCGCCCGAACGCCGGGGGATCATGCGCGCCTACGGCGCCGAGATCGAACTCGTCGACGGCGACATCTCCGCCGCGAAAGACCGGGCCGACGAACTCGAAGCCACCGGCGAGTACGTCCAGCTCCGCCAGTTCGACAACCCCGCTAACCCCGATGCGCACTACCGGACGACCGGCCCGGAGATCCTCGACCAGGTCGGCGACCGAACGATCGACGCGCTCGTCGCCGGGGTCGGCACCGGGGGGACCATCTCCGGGATCGGTCGCCGGCTGCGCGAGGCGTTCCCCGAGATGGAGGTCGTCGCCGTCGAACCCGCCGAGAACGCCGTCATCTCGACCGGCGAGGCCGGCGACGACGACTTCCAGGGGATGGGGCCCGGGTTCGTCAGCGACAACCTCGACCGCGAGCTGCTCGACTCGGTGGAGACCGTCGATATCGACGCCGCCGAGGCGGAGTGTCGCCGCCTCGCCCGCGAGGAGGGCATCTTCGTCGGCCAGTCCTCCGGCGGGACGAACCTCGCCGCGAAGCGCGTGGCCGAGCGCCTCGCTGCCGACGAGACTGTCGACGATCCGCTCGTCGTCACCGTCTACTGGGACAGCGGCGAGCGATACATGTCGACGGGGATGTTCGAGTAATCTCAGTTCTCCCCGGTCTCCTCGGTATCGGGCCGCGCGTCCTCGAACGCCCGGGCGTCGCCGCTGACGCGTCGAGTGGCCTGTCCGTGCATGAATCGCCCGAGCAGGACCGACAGGACCGCGACGAGCAGCGCGACGGCGGCGACCGTTCCGAACGATGCAGAGAGGTCAGTCGCTCCGAGGCCGTTCCCCCCGAAGCGCAGGCCCACGGGGATCAGCGCGGTCCCGAGGGCGACGAGATAACAGCTCCGCGCGAACGCCTCGGCGGGGACGCGGGCGCGAGCGAGGTAGGCGGCCGGGGCGAGCCAGCCGCCGAGGAACACCAGCGCCGCGCTCCACACCGACAGCGGCCGGACCGTGTTGGCGAGGAAGAGTCCGAGCGGCGCGAGCGGGAGCGCGACCGCGAGGCCGGCGACGACCATGACCGGTCCCGAGGCGCGGCGCTCGCCCGCCTCGACCGAGAGCAACTCGGCCGCGTCGTCCTCGAAGCGCCCGTCTAACTCCGAGAGGTCGACTGCCTCGCCGTCCTCGTCGATCGGCGTCGCACACCGGGGACAGAACCGCGCGCCGGCCGGCAGCGGGTCCCCACACTCCGGACAGGGGAACTCCTCGCCGTCGTCCGCGACGGCGGGCTCGTCGGCCGGCCCGTCGGTTGGCTCGTCGTCGACCGGCCCGTCGCCGTCGGTCGCGTCTCCGTCCCCGTCGCGCTCCCCGGGCTGCGCCATTGGACGGGCTACGCGCTCGGCCGTCAAGAATCCCGGCCACCGGCTACGGCCCCCGAGGGGCCGCCGGGCCGGGAGACGAGAAACGACTTTACCGGCGGGGACGCACCCACTGGGCATGCGACTGGAGGACTACTGGGGAATCGGGCCGAAGACCCGTGACCTGCTTGCCGACGAGATGGGCGTCGAGCGGGCCGTCGGGGCCATCGAGACGGCCGATACCCGCGCGCTGGTCGGCGCGGGGCTCTCGCAGGGTCGGGCGACGCGCATCCTCCGACGGGCACAGGGCGGCGAGGCGATGGACGTGCTCGCCACGCGGGACACCCGCGAGGTGTACAAGGAGATCCTCGATCTCGCCGGCGAGTACGCCCTGACCGAGGACGCCGCCAGCCGGATCCGCATCCTCACGCCGCTGGGATCCCGCGAGGAGATGGCCGAGCGCATCGACCGGGTCCTCGAAGCCCGCGAGGCCTGGACCGCCCTCGACGACGAGACGCGCGCCGCCGTCGAGACGGCCTTCGAGGAGGGCGCCGCGGGCGGCGAACTCGCGGCGGTCAGGACCGCCCTCGCGCTCTCGGCGGCGGGCGTCTCCGCGGGCGTCTTCGAACCGATCGACGAGCTTGACGAGGGGGTGCTGGACGACGCCGCGGCCGCGCTCGCGGGCCTGCGGGGCGACGACGACCGCATCGGCGAGGGCGCCGACGATCGCCTCGATTCGCTGCGCGCGACGCTCGCGAGCGTCGAGGACATGGCAGCCACCCCCGAGAGCGTCGCCGAGGAAGTCCAGTCCGGGGCTCGCGGGGCCGACGACTTCCGGGAGACGCTCGTGCGCCACGTGACGAGCGAGACGGACGTGGACGTGGCCCGGGTGCGCGAGGCGATGCCGGGCGAGGCGACCGACGCCGGCGACTTCGTGGCCGAGACGCTGCGGGCGCTGGCGGGCGATCTGCGGACCGCCGTCGAACAGCGCGAGGCGGAGGTGGCCGACCGCCTGGAGGAGACGCTCGATTCGGCCCGCGAGGTGGTCGATGCAGCGGTCAGAGCCGTCGACGACGTGGCGCTGTACGTCTCGCTGGCGCGGTTCGCCGAGGCGTTCGACCTGGAGCGGCCGACGTTCGTCGACCGCGAGACCGTCGCCGTCGAGAACGCGCGCAACCTCTCGCTGGTCGCCGGGGGCGTCCCGGTCCAGTCGGTCACCTACGGCATCGGCGACCACGACCTGGACGTGCCTGAACCGGCCCCACCACGAGACCACCGCGTCGCCGTCCTCACTGGCGCCAACAGCGGAGGGAAGACCACCCTGCTGGAGACGCTCTGCCAGGTGCAGTTGCTCGCCCAGATGGGCCTGCCGGTGCCCGCCGACAGCGCGGAGGTCGGGGTGGTCGACGCCGTCGTCTTCCACCGGCGCCACGCCAGCTTCAACGCGGGCGTCCTCGAATCGACGCTGCGCTCGGTCGTCCCGCCGCTGACCGACGAGGGCCGGACGCTGATGCTCGTCGACGAGTTCGAAGCCATCACCGAACCGGGCAGCGCCGCCGACCTGCTGCACGGGCTGGTCCGACTGAGCGTCGACCGCGCCGCGCTGGGCGTGTTCGTCACGCACCTCGCCGACGACCTGGAACCGCTCCCACCGGAGGCCCGGGTCGACGGCATCTTCGCCGAGGGGCTGACGCCGGACCTCGACCTCGAAGTCGACTATCAGCCCCGCTTCGAGACGGTCGGCCGGTCGACCCCGGAGTTCATCGTCTCCCGGCTGGTCGCCAACGCCGGCGACCGAAGCGAGCGCGCCGGCTTCGAGACGCTCGCCGAAGCCGTCGGCGAGGAGGCCGTCCAGCGGACCCTCTCGGACGCCCGCTGGTCGGCGTGACAGCAACCACCCCACCGCATCCGACCGCGTTCTCTTCTCACAGCGCCCCGGCAGTCAGGAGTTCTCCGTCGGCCGCGTCGTCGCTCTTCGCGTTCTCGCTCTCCTCGCCGTCCGCCGATCGATGCCGTGTCTCGTCGTCTCGCGACTCGTACTCCGGCGCGATGATGCACAACATGGCTTGCAGACTCCCCGGCGGGGATCGAACCCGCCGCTCCGGCCGTCGGCCGGCGTCACACCGCTGTGACCGCGGGGAGCGAACGACCGAGGCGACCCCGCCGCGGGGGCGCCGTCGGTGGTTGCCGCCGTTCACGCCTCGGCCGCCTCGGCCACGAGGACGCTGGCGGCCATGATACCGAAGCCGTCTTCGAGGGTCGCCCGGACTGCGTCGGGGTCGACCTCGTGATCGGGGAGGACGACCCAGACCGTCGCCGTGACGCGGATGTCCGTCGCGCGCGGGGTCACGTCGGTCACGCCGGTGACCTCGGCCGTCTCGACGCCCGCCGCGTCGGCGACGACCGTCCGGACGCCGCTCTCCAGGTCCGCCATCGTGTCTCGGGGGACCCAGAGGTCTATCTCCGCCGTCGCTTCCACCTGGTTCGTGGCATGGACTGCCATACGACGCCCGGCGCGAGTCGAACGCGCCGCCCGCTGCCTCCGAGGGGCGTCCGAGCGCGCAGTGATGCCTCTGGTCGGCACAGCTGGCGCTGGTTCGCCGACCCGCACCCGCAGGCGACGCCGGCGAGGCCGGCACGCCGACGGTCACCGACGGAGCGGTGACCGGCTGGACGGGCACAGGTCTGGGGGACTGAGCGTACCGTGACCGGGTGTCGTGGGGACGGGCCGACAGCCTGGGGGTCGCCGTCAGTCGGGACGGACCCGTGGCCACGACGCCGAGGTCACAGGAAGAGCCGAGGTGGGCTCGAATCGGCGGCCGTCACCGGACTGGGAGCCCGGGCGGCCTGCGGACCTTCACGCTGCGATCGATTCGAGATTGCGGTCGACCCCAGTGAACCGAGCGCGCGCAGGAATCCGCTTGCCGGCGTCCACCGGACCGTCGGCGGACACGGCAGACCCGGCACTGCCGTAGACGGGGGCCTCGGCCCCATCGTGTGCCGGATACGCGCTGAGTTCGGTCATCATCGGGATCACCGCTCACCTCGTGGGTGAAGCGTACTGCATACGTCTACACGGATTTATATTAAATTTTTTGCAGGTATGCCAGTGAGTGACACGCGACACCTCTCGGGAGGGCCACATTTATGCCTCGGATGGGCGAACGTATCGGTATGCAGAAACGCATCAAACGTGTTCTGAGTCGCGCTCGCTACGCAGCCATCGGCGCCGCTGTCGGTGCCGGGATCGGCGGTCTCGTGGGCCGTAACGCCGCCAGCACCGGCGGCGCGCTCGGCGCCATCGTCGGCGCGACCATCGGCGAGAAGCGCGTCACGGTCGACTCCTTCATCGACGACGTCAAAGAGAAGCGCGCCGAACGCGACGAGCTGGCCGCCGAGGAGTAACGCCCGAGACTGGCGACCGCGCGGAAGTGGTCGCCGGCGGGAGTGAACTACGCGGTTTCTCCGACGTGCACACGGGTGACGTGCCCGCCACAGCCGCACTGTTCGACGTACTCGTAGGCCACGGCGTCGCCGTAGGCCCCCTCCAGCGCCTCGAACAGATACGTCTCCGGGTGGCCGTGGTCGCCGTGCGTGACGAGGTTGACGTGGTTACCGGGCGCCGTGTGTTCGACCGCGTCTTTGGCCTGTGAGACCACCAGATCGGGGTCCTCGCCGTGGTGGGGCTGCTCCAGGTTCGCCGACCAGGAGTTGTCGTGCACGCGGTCGGTCACGGGGTCCACGTCGTCGTGGCTGACGGACATACGAAGACAGAGGGCCCCCATCCGGGAGCGACTGGCGCCGAACATGTTCGGTCGGCAGGAGTCAGGCCGACTCGTCGTCGGCGTCTTCGTCCGCGGATCCCTCGACGGCGTCGCCGTCCCCGTCGGCGCCGTCGTCGGATCCGTCGGACTCGTCGTCGGGTTCCTCGACGGTGTGCTCGCGGACCTGGACGCCCTTGCCGGCGAGATAGCGCATCTGTCGCCGGGCGAACTCCTCCTCGCGGGCGCCCTGGGTGGCGAGGACGTACATCAGCGCGCGGCCCGCGGGCCGCATCGTCCGACCCGCCCGCTGGGTCCCCTGCCGGCGCGACCCCCCGAGACCCGACGCCACGATGGCCAGCGACGCGTCGGGCAGGTCGATCCCCTCGTCGCCCACAC
>ENA-ORCR01000882-ORCR01000882.1-marine-metagenome-genome-assembly--contig:-NODE-882-length-10956-cov-3.735178_pt1 | contig 10956 bp, 10 predicted proteins | sample MGYA00237782_ERZ508514 | MGnify/ENA primary metagenome ERZ508514 (study PRJEB26185, sample SAMN06268960) | marine metagenome | isolation source: Eden Landing Ponds, San Francisco, CA, USA | place...
TTCACGAGCACGTTCTATCGTGCGATGACGCTCATGGTCGCCGCGTCGCCGTGTGCGGTCATCATCTCGACGCCCGCGGCGGTCCTCTCGGCGATCGCCTCCGGGGGCAGGCAGGGCGTCCTGTTCAAAGGCGGCGAGCACGTCGAGACGGCGGCGAAGATCGATGCGGTCGCGTTCGACAAGACGGGCACACTCACACAGGGCGACACGCAGTTGACGGACGTGTTCGTCCGTGAGGGCGCGGGAAACGGCGATACCACGGGAGCGGAGACACTGACCGAGGACAGGTTGCTTTCCCTCGCGGCCGCAGTGCAGGCCCGCTCGGAGCACCACCTCGCTCGTGCGACCGTGGCAGCGGCGGACGAGCGGTCGGTCGAGGTCCCCGACGCACAGCGGTTTCAGTCGGTCGCCGGGAAAGGAGTCCGGGCAGATGTCGAGGACGGGACCGTCCACATCGGGAATCGAAGCTACTTCGAGACAGTCCTCGCAGACGCCGCGATCGAGGGCCTCGAAGCGGGTCTCGACCGCCTCCAGACGTTAGAGTCGGAGGGGAAAACGAGCGTCCTCGTCGCCCGAGAGCGCGGCGGCGACGTCACCGTGCTGGGGTGGCTCGCGTTCACCGACACGGTCAGGCCCGACGCCGCCGAGATGATCGCTGACCTCCGCTCGCTCGGGGTGGAACACATCGTGATGCTGACGGGCGACAACGAGCGCGTCGCTCAGCGCATCGCCGACGAGGTCGGTATCGACGAAGTCCAGGCGGAACTGCTGCCGGAAGAGAAGGTGGCGACTATCGAAGAGCTGGTCGAGCGATACGAGAATGTGGCGATGGTGGGCGACGGCGTTAACGACGCACCAGCGCTCGCCACGGCAACTCTCGGCGTAGCGATGGGCGGCGCGGGGACCGACGTCGCGCTCGACACAGCCGACGTGGTGCTGATGGGCGACGACCTCAGCAAGATCCCGTACGTCTTCGGCCTCGGACGCAAGACCCGCCGAACGCTCACCATCAATCTCGCCATCGCCTTCGGCGCGATTGCACTCATGGTCGGCACGATTCTCCTCCGAGGTATCCCGCTACCGCTCGCAGTGGTCGGTCACGAGGGCTCGACGGTTATCGTCTCGCTGAACGGCCTTCGGTTGCTCGGCTATCGTGGGTGAACAGTCTCCGTGGAGAGACGGAACTCGCACACCAGTATGCGCGTGACAAGGACCGAGGAGCGATCGTAGCGGCCCTCGAATTCGCCCGCGTCACGCCCGAAAGGACGATTCGTTCGACTGTCAATCCGGAGCCTGCAGCGCCCGCTTCCGTACAGCCCGTTTCGGACACAAACCTGAGTATCCGATAGCAGCGCTCTTTTTCCGAGAATCAGTCGATACTGGCGTTTCGGAATCGACCGCTCAGACTGACACAAGGTCGGGACAACCTGCGGCCCACCGCTGTCTGGCGATTGGCGAATACAACGTGGCGATTTGCCGGGGCGGTGAGTGGTCATGAGCCGAGCCGCGACGAAGGGCAACGAGGTCCCCGAGACAGCGGTTCGGAATCGGTCGCAGTACGCCGACACACTGGACCGGCCAGACCCCATCGGGCTGGACCTAACTCGGGTCGAGCAGTCCCAGGAGAGCGTGGTCGTGCGTCACCTCGAAGACGGCCTCTCGCCGGTCCAGTGGGAAGCAATGGAGACGGTTGTTACCGACGGCGGGGAAGTCGCCCCAGCGGACATAGCCGACGGTCACGGCCCTCATACCGAGTCAGTCCGGCGGGCGCTTCGAGACATGGAGGACCTCGTGGAACGCGAGTATGCTTCGGTGTCGCTCCGCTCGGAGTACGTCGCCGAGATGGTCCACGCAGCTGTGGACGAGGCCCGCGACACGCTCGAACGAGCCGCCGAGACCACGGCGAAGGCGATGGAGGCCGCCGAGCGTGGGCTGGACGAGACGATGGGCGCGTTCATCGCTTGGGCCGCTCGCCACGGCGTCGACGTCGACGACGCCCGCGAGGCCCGAATGGTCCTGCGATTCAACGGGACCGTCGCGAGTGAGGTGCAGAAGTCGATTCAGGAAGGGTTCCGAGTCTGGAAAGACGCCGGGATCCCAGAGCAGCGATACCGTGAGGCCAAGATTCGCTTCGGTGACGGATCTGGTGGCGACGCCTGGCTCTTCCTGAACACCGGGTAGCCGCCCGGCCGGTTAGAGGCATCACTGTCAATCGGGCTCGTTTTCGGGGTGTTTACGGCTTATTTTCGGGTTGGGTAGCCGGTCGGCCGGTTATTCGAGTGGTTCGACGCACATGACCGAGGGTCTCCGCGCGGATCTCGAGGCGACGGAATACCATCCGGGGGGTTTGGTTCCGTCTTAGAGGTGTGGCTAAGGCCACTCAATCAAAATACTCCAATCATAGATTACAATCAATGGCCTATCCGTTACTCTCATATCCTTGGGTTATGTTGTTAGTCTCATCAAGTCTATGTCGGATTTCAAGTCGTTTGAGATAAGTAATTACAAATCTATAAAGGAGTCAGGTAAAGTGGACATAGATGGAATAACCATCCTATTAGGGGCTAATAGTTCAGGGAAATCTAGTTTATTAGAATCACTCATACTACTCAAGCAATCATTTGATTCTGGAAGCCCTCAGCTCGTCCTTAATGGAAATCACATTAAATTGGGAGAGTATCAAGACATTGTTCACAAAAAGGAAATTGATAGAACTATAGAATTTAAATTTAATTTTAATAGAGATAGTAGGCGTGGGGATTCTGAGTATGAATGTCCAATTTGCCATAGGGAATATTCGACAAATGGATGGTACACAAATCACCTTGCAGATGAGCATCCCCGGTTTTGGGAACAAAAAGAGGACGATATCGAAGATTATGAGGCGTTTTTAACAGCTGAAAGCTATTTCCGAATCGAATATGGCTATGATGAAAGGACAAAATCCAGTTCAATATTCGAGATCGAATTTGGAAATCCACCACCAAACGCAGGTTTATTCTTATCCAATATTAAACTGGAAATAGTTGAATCTGGAATTCGAATATCCGCGCGAGATCTATATGGAAATCAGATAATGAGTGTAGTGAACAATGAAATGAATCCCCAGGAGCTTTTCAATACTGAAATAACAGGTGTGCCAAACCTGATGAACCGTGCTCTTGTATCCTCACTCCCACTAATAGAATCTCCAGAGAGATATCTATTTTTCCTCAATGAACCAGAAAGTGAAATGAGTGACCTCTATCCAACCGCTTTCAAATATATAGATATTTTTAAGCCGTATTTTGAAAACAATCCTAAACAATTGGATAGTGGCGGAGACAATATTGTTAAGGTAAAGGACACTAAATACGAGAGTGAAGAAATATTGGGAGGATTTGTCGATAGATTGACAAATATTTTGAGATCGCGAAATCAGACAGTACAAACAATCGATTTCTTTTTGAAAAACATAGCTCATATAGGCCCTCTACGCAATAATCCGCGAAGAATATACTTTGGAAGTGGAGGTAGTCCTCAACAGGGCTACTTCGAGAATAAAAATATAGAAGAAATGATATTCCGAGACAGGCAAGTTTCGGAAAGTGAGTTGATAACGCAAGCGAATGAATGGCTCAATAAAACAGGATTTGACTGTAAGGTAGATGTATCTCCGGTGGGAGTCGGCGATCTTTATCAATTAAACGTAGATCAAGATGGGCTATCTGTAAACCTAGCTGACGCCGGATTTGGAATTTCTCAAACACTACCGATCATAGTTGAATGCGTGAATATGGAACTGAGGAGAGCAGGGAAAATCGATGAATCTCAAAGTCGTCGAAGACACCCACGCGAATTGTCAAACATTCCAAAGATCTATATGATGTTGATCGAGCAACCCGAGATCCATTTGAATCCGAAAATAGAAGCGGCACTTGGCGATTTTTTCATCGATGTAATGGAATCAGATATTAATATGATTATTGAAACCCATTCCGAACATCTATTAAACAGGTTACAGAGAAGGGTAGCTGACGGTACTGTAGAAAATGCAGAAGACATTTCGATATACTTCTTTGAAAATGACGAAAATGTGTCTGAAATAGAGAAAATTGAAATGACTAATAATGGAACCTTTGATAACTGGCCACAGGGGTTCTTCCAAGATGATCTAGATGAAGCGATTGAGATTTTAAAGGAGTCTCTTTAAATAAAGATGCCTGAATCACTTGTCTTGGATACTAATATTCTGATCTATGCAGCGAGGGGTGATAGTCAAGTAGCTATTGACTGTCTGCATATTATTACAAATCTAAAAAAGAATGATTCCCTGCAAATAGCAGTTGATAATGAAGGGTATATTCTCGAGGAGTACAAAGCAAATTTGAAAAGTAGAAAAAACCCATTGAGCAATACTATTGAAGAGTTTATAAAATCTGAGGTATATAAGTCTCAGGGCCAAAGAAGCATAGTAAGTTGCATACCAATTCGAGCTCGGGAAGTTGAGGAATTACTAGAGATGGGATTCCATGATGACGATTTAATTTTTGCTAGAATTGCACCTAGAACAGATTTAGAGATAGTTGTTAGTGAAGATACGAGGTCTTTTTTAGAAGATGAATATAGAAATTGGTTGAACGAAAACCTTGATATAATTATTAAAGATGCTGATGGAATGTGTGAATTTATAGAGTCTAGCCTCTAAATATTGAATCAATATCTATCTTTGCTTGGCGAGTGTTACGATGTTCACCACCACCATGCCAGTGAAGACGAGGTAGACAGGATGAATGGCGCATTTCCCATTTCAGCACTTCCACACCCCTCCCACGGATCCGGTACGCTGCGAAAATATACCATCCATTCGCGTCGCGTAGTTTCTCGTGGTATCTCTCGTAAAGCTTGAAGTTTCCTGGCTGACCGTCGGCGTGTTGGTGCATCGCCGCTTTGACTTCGACCGGTTTTCCATCCGGACTGATCGCGTCGTGCCAACTGCAACGTTGGAGACCGAGACGGTACCGCTCGGCGGCCTGTCGTTCGACGAGCGTCCCGTAGTGGTTCGCGCGATGGCTCGGCAATGTTCACGCGCCCCTCGCGCTCGTCGCGCGATGTATATATAAAACGGGCCACCCGCTGACTGCGCCCGGCCCATCGGTCGCTCTCGCTCCCGCAGGGACGAGAGCACGCTGTGGGCCAGTACATACGGGGGGTGAGTATCCGTATCCACCTATCCATCCCCGCGCTGTCATGCGATTACCTCCTCGACGCTGGTAATCGTGTCTCGGTGGAGATTCTCCTCCTGGTGCTCTTTCCAGCGGGATTGCACCCATCCGTGGCTGTACCGAACGAATTACGCGGTTTCACGGTTGCTCATCCCCTCCTCTTTGCACCTGACGAAAGACCAGATAGCAGTGCGACGAACAGCCTTGTCAGGTTCCAATTCGTCGGACTCGTCGATTCTGGACCACGACCAATCACTCGCCTCGTCAGTGTAGTATCGACTGTCCATCGGCGGAACGCCCTCGATCTCGAACTGAATATCTTCGAGTTGCGCGCTCTTGCTGCAGTCTGCGACGATTGCGTGCTCTGGAGTGACCACTACCCAAACGAATACCGTGTAGCAAGCAATCCAACAGCTACTCTGAACAGGTCTAGAGAGAACCAGGAACCCAAGAGTCCTCAAATAGTGACCGTCTGGCAACAGTCAGCCTGAGGAATCATTTAGGGCGTTCTACACGTAACGTGGTACCATGGTTCCAGATCCCACCTTCGAGGTGCATCTCCCGTCCGACCGGTCGACCGGTGATACGCTTCTCGTCGGACTCTCACACCTGGGGATGGCCGGGGTAACGGCGGCCGATTACCTCGTCCGACATGTCGATTCAGAACAGATCGGCCACATATCGGCGCACAACTTCCCGGCGATCACGCCGTTTCGAAGCGGGGAGCCGCGCCATCCCACGCGACTGTACAATCTCGAGGGCACAGACCTGTCGGTCCTGATCGGCGAACTATTCGTGCCGGTGTGGGCTGCGCACCAGTTCGCCAAGGGGCTCATGGAGTGGGTGTCGTCCGCGAACGTCGAGGAACTCGCAGTGCTCTACGGGGTCCCGATCCCCCACGGACCGGAAGAACACGCGGTGTTCCACGTCTCGACCTCGGCGTATCGTGAGCGACATCTAGCGGATACCGAGATCCAACCACTCGAGGGCGGCTTCCTCGACGGTGTGGTCGGCGAACTCGCGACCCACGGGTTGGACGACGATGGGCCTGCTGTCGGGGTATATATCACGCCGACCCATCCGCCGGGCCCCGACATCGACGCCTCACTCCTGCTGTTGGACACGTTTCAGGAAATCTACGGAATCACCGTGGACGAAGAGGAACTGCGAGCACGCTCGGAGGAACTGAAGCAATATTACCAGGAGCTAACCGGCCATCTGGAATCGATCAGCGAGAGAGAACAGTCGCTCGCACCGCGGGACTACCCAGAAGACCGGATGTTCATGTGAGCGCGGACGGACTGGCACCGACCGAACTTCGATCCGATGGGACTGACCCACAGGTGGTCCCCAACCCCCCGATGACTGAGCCGTGAGGCTATCAACACGGACGGACAATGCCCACGTATGAACGTCAGGCAGGTACTCCCGGCTGACGCGATTCCGAGCGTCGACGACCCCGCGTTCGGTGACGAATACGATAGTGACCCCGACGACGAGGTCGTCGACGACCTCGCAGCCGGCCGTCTCGGCGTGGTCCTGGGCCAGCGCGGAGAACGTCTCGATGTCGATGCCAGCCGGGAAGCCCAGATAGTTTTCGAGGTAGGCACATCGCCGGAGCGAGGAGTTCCCCCGATCGAAGACCACAGTGTCGAGGTCGTCCCGAGCGGTGAACACGCCGGCCGAACAGCCCGCTGGACCGCCACCGACCACGACGACATCGTACTCGGGCACGCCACCGTCTGACTCGTCGGTCGCCGTGTCGTCGCCGTCGGTCTCGCCCATCTCAGAAGTCCCCGTTGACGATGTCGGCGACACGCTGGCGGTCGAATAGCTGTTCCTCGCCGAACGTCTCGGGATAGAGTCCCCGCGCGGCCTGTTCGAGCTGGAAGAGGTGGATGATCGGCCCCTGGTAGGTCAGGCCGCCGTAGATCACGCGGTCGTTCTGCACGGCGGTGAGCTGGCTCGCGATGTCGTGGTCTTCGAGGTGGGCGACGATCTCGTTCTGGAAGTACTCGTCGGTGATCTCACCCTGGAGCCGGATCGCGAGCGCGTCCGGGTCGATCTCCAGCAGCGTCTCGTAGTCGATCGTGCCGCCGCCGGCCTGTGCATCAGTCACGTCGTGCTGGGCCAGGGCGTCACCCACGTTCAGATCTCGCCACTGCTTGGACTGGGTCCCCTCGCCGACGAGGTACGGGTAGAACGATTCCGGCGGGACACCAGCGGGGTACAGGATCGCGATGTCGGGCGTCGCCGATGGGAGTCGTCCCTGTACGTCTGTGACCACTTCGTCGTGGAGCGTCGCGAAGGCGTCGTAGCGGTCCCGGGACTGGAACAGCTGTGCCATCTTCTCGAAGGCCTCGTACAGCGAGTAGTAGTCGTAATCGTGCCAGTCGTACACCCGCGAGAAGATCGTGTTGCCGAGGTACGGCGCGACGTTGTCTGTGATTTCGTCGACGTCGCCCTGGCTCCAGCCCAGTCGGTTCACCACGAAGTTCGGATCGGTGACGTGTACGTCAGCGTCGAGTTCGTAGTAGATCTCTTTCCCGGTACCGTCCTGCCAGAGCTGGGTGAGTTCGCTCTTGTCGACGGCGACGCCGGGCAGTTCCTCGTAGAGATGCGACCCGTAGCGTGCCTTGACGCCGACAGCTGCGAGCCCGTCGGCGTGCCCGAGCGCGACACCCATGTCAGCGTAGTCGCCCGTGTAGGGGACCCAGGTTTCAGGGACCGCGTCGAACTCGACAGTCCCGGCCGGCTCCATCATCACGGAGTACCCTGTCCCCGTCTCAGTCTCGGCCTCTGGGTCGGCATCCGTCGTGGTGTCTGTGGCCGTCGCCGTTTCGTCGTCGCCAGCCGCGGCAGTGTCCGCATCTGTCGCCGTCGCCTCTGGTGTGTCGTTCGAGTCAGCGTCTCCGGTACACCCCGCGAGCAACCCACCACTGACGACCGCACCACCGAATCGCACGTACTCCCTGCGAGTCGGTCCCTCGTCGCGAGTCGTCTCGCCGGTCTCGTCACGCATCGCCGACCCCCTCGGTGATGATCGTCGCGAGTCGGTCCCGGTCGAACAGTTGGTCCTCCGAGAACGTCTCGGGGAAGTAGCCCGTGGCGAACCGCTCGATCATGAAGAGGTTGTGCAGCGGGCCCGAGTAGATCGGGCCGCCGCGGAACACTCGCCCGTCCTGGACGGCCGTTAGCTGGCTGCCGACCGGGTGATCCTGCATATACGCGAGCACGTCGTTCTCGAACTCCTCGCGGGTCTTGCCTTCGCGGTGGTAGCGCAGTAGCAGCGAGTCGGGGTCGATCTCCAGCAGCGTCTCGTAGTCGATCGTCCCCGTGTCGGTCGTCGAGAGCCCGTCGACGCCGGTGCCGGCGAAGGCGTCGGACAGCCCCAGCGTGTGGAAGTGTTCCTTGTTCGCACCGTTGCCCGAGAGCCGGTAGGGCGTGAACGAGTCGGGCTCCTCGCCAGCGAACACGAGCGCCGCGTTGACGCCGCACTCCCGACCGAATCGGTTACCGATCTGGTCCTCGTCGACCCCGGGCGCCTCGACGAGCGCTACGAGAACCACAGCAGATTTCACGACGACTGGGAGCGCGAGCCCAAACACACCCCCTTCGACGCCCCGCGCGGGTCGCGGCTGGTCGACGTGGCCGACGACCGCACCGCGCCCGAAATCGAGGCCGACATCGACCTCCCCGAGGCGGGCTACGCGGCCTCGAGAGCCCGGTTCGACCGCTTTCTCGACGAGGAGATCGAGTCCTACGCCGACGCGCGCGACGACCTCCCCGCGGCGGTCGAGCGACCGACCACGACCGTCTCGCGCATGTCCCCCTACCTCGCTGCGGGGATGATCGGGATCCGCGAGGTGTGGGCCGACGCCAGCGAGCGCCGCGAAACCGCGACCGGTGACGCCCGTCGAAACGTCGAGAAGTACCGATACGAACTCACCTGGCGCGAGCAGATGTATCACCTCCTCTATCACAACCCTCACCTCGCGACCGAGAACTACCGCGCGTTCCCGAACGAGATCGCGTGGGAGAACAACCCCGACCACCTCGCGGCCTGGCAGCGCGGCGAGACGGGCTACCCCCTCGTCGACGCGGGGATGCGCCAGCTCGATTCGGAGGGGTACGTCCACAACCGCCCGCGCCAGAACGTCGCCTCGTTCCTGGCGAAACACCTCCTGGTCGACTGGCGCGAGGGCGCGCGCTACTTCCGGCAGCAACTGGTCGACCACGACCCGGCCTCGAACGCCGGTGCCTGGCAGTGGACGGCCTCGACGGGGACCGACTCGGTGGACGTGCGGATCTTCGACCCCGTCGCGCAACTGGCGAAGTACGACCCCGACGCGACCTACGTCAAGCGGTACGTCCCCGAGTTGCGGGACGTGCCCGCCGAGGCAGTCGTCGACTGGCCGACGCTCTCGGACGCCGAACGCGAGGAACTCGCGTCCGACTACCCGCATCCGATAGTCGACCGAGACGACGCCTACGAGCGCGCCCAGCGCGTCTTCGAACGAGCGCTCGGGAAGCGGTGACGCGAGGCCGCTGCGTGCGGCCGTCGTCCCCACGGCGCTGGCGCGGCCGCACAGATGACGGTCGGAAGACACTTACCGGTGCCGCGCACACGCTCGCTCGTGCAACGGTTCGCGCCCGCCCTCATCGCCCTCCTGGCGGCGGTCGCGCTCGTGACTGCCGCCGGATCGTTCGACGCCGTCGACGGCCCCTCGGTGTCGGGCGACTCGACGCCCGACGGGAGCGTCCAGCGCCAGCAGGGCGGCTCAGCGCCGCCGACACCCGCCGGCGACGAGTCGCGTGGTTCGTACGATGGTGACAACAGGACGACCGCCGCGTCCGCCGACGGCGGTGGCGGCGTCTCCGCGCTGCTCGTGGCCGCTCTCCTCGGAACGCTCGTCGCCGGTGGGGTTCTTATCGTCTTCCTCACGGACGACGACACGCGGGCGCCGGAGCGAGACGATGCGCCCGGTGGGGACGACGGGCCGCCGACAGCGGCGGTCGACCCCGAGTACGGCTCTCCAGCGGACAGCGTCGTCGTGCAGGCCTGGCGCGCGCTGGCCGACCGCGCGGACGCCGACGACGCCGCCACGCCCGGAGAAACGGCCAGCGAAGCGCTCGACCGCGGGGTGCCACCCGAACCGGTCGACCGCGTCACACACCACTTCGAGGCGGTCCGGTACGGTCGAGCGTCGCCGACCGAACGCGAGGACGCCGTCGCGGACGTCGCGGACGCGTTCGCGGACGGTGATGTCGCCGGTTCGGACTGGGACACCGACGGCACGGGTGACCGGTCGTGAGGGGACGCCGCCTGACCCTCGTCGCGGGTGTGTTCGCCGTCGCCACCGGCCTGGTCCTGACGCTCGCGCCCGGCCTGGTCGCGGTCGACCTCGCGACGGCGCTGTCGGTCGTGGTCTGGCTGGTCGCGCTCGGCGGCGCCGCCATCGCGGTCTACGGCCGCTTCGACGCGCCGGACGCCGTCGAGACGGCGCTCCCACGCGCGGGCGACCGTCCCGCCTACGGTGTCCCCGGCGACGACCTCGCCGCGAGGGTCGCCTCGCTCGGTGCGGGCGAACGTGACGCGGCCGCCCGCGACAGGGTTCGCGAGCGCGTCCGGGAGACGGCCGTCGCGGCGCTGGAGCGCTTCGAGGGGGCCAGTCCGGAAGCGACTGCGGCCCATCGTCTCGCCGACGGCACCTGGACCGACGACAAGCGTGCCGCGAGCCTGTTCGCCGAG
>ENA-ORCR01000883-ORCR01000883.1-marine-metagenome-genome-assembly--contig:-NODE-883-length-10935-cov-4.066311_pt1 | contig 10935 bp, 8 predicted proteins | sample MGYA00237782_ERZ508514 | MGnify/ENA primary metagenome ERZ508514 (study PRJEB26185, sample SAMN06268960) | marine metagenome | isolation source: Eden Landing Ponds, San Francisco, CA, USA | place...
GGGGTGGTGATCAGGACGACGCCGTCGGCGAGGCCCAGCGGAACGGTCGTCTCGTGGGAGAGGCCCGCGCCGGTGTCGATGAGGACCACGTCGTAGGCGTTCCGTAGGGTCTTGATGACCTTGCGTAACTTCGCGGGGTCCGCGTCGGCGAAGGCTTCGAGGCTCTGTTCGCCGGGAACGATGGTGATCCCGCCCTGTACGTCGGTCAGTGCGTCGCTGACGGCGCGGCCACCGGCGAGGATCTGGTGGATGCTCGTGTCGGGTTCGACGCCGAGCATGGCACCCAGGTTCGCCATGCCCAGGTCCGCGTCCACGACGACGACGTCGTACCCCTGCTCCTCCATGGCCGCCGCGACGTTGACCGCCGTCGTGGTCTTGCCGCCCCCCCCCTTGCCGCCAGCAACGGTACACACGTAACCCGCCATTGTGTACGTTCAAGTCACCGGTCCCACATAAACCCGCGGTTGGATTCAACCGCCGCGAAACCGGGACCCCGGTGGGATGACTGAGGATTTTGGCCCCTGCCGAGACTCCACAGACGGACCCCGGCGCAGATAGACGCCTCGTCCTCAGAGGAGGACGGCGATATTCGAGGCGTGGATCAGGACCAGTTGCAAGCCGCGGGCGGCGGCTATCGTGGGGACGACGAGCCGCCAGGGGTCGGCCGGGAGGGTACCGACCGTCGGATAGTATCGCCAGATCAGCGCCAGTAGTGCGACTGCGATACCTTTCTGGACCGCGAGTCCGGGATACCCCAGTACGTCGATAAATGCCCGGGCGACTGGATTCATCTCGAACCCGCCCATCGCGAGCACGAGGGTTGTCAGCCCGGTATCGCCCACTGCGTAGAGAGCAAAGACGAGGCCCCAGGCCCCAACTGTCACCACCCGGTAGCGTGGATGAATCTGTCTGTACCAGCGAGCGGCGCGCATCCGAGTGGCGCGACCGACGCGCCCACCGACCACGCCGGTCACCCACCTGGACCCGCCATCGTCGCGTTCCGCCGTGTGCTCCGATTTCATGTCACCCATCCGCCCGCCGTCGTCACCCAGCTGCCCCGTCGTCGTCATCCATCTGTCGTGCGTTCTGGCACCGATCCCCCGCCGGGAGGACCGAGTTCGGACACCCAGACCGGCCCGCCGTATCGCCGGGCGGTGTCGTGACTCGGCGGCCAATCTGCGCGCGCCCATCCCACCCACCACGGTGGACGGCGTCCAACGACTCGTCAGCGTGATCGCTCTCGTCAGACCGCTTTAGTGTTACGGAACCGGCCAGTCGTCGCGACACTCGGCAACCTCGGGGGAGGTCAACACTTACTTACCCATCACAGTCCGATACGAGTGTAATGAGCGAGCAACAGGAACAGTCGGACAAACAGAAATACGAGTTCCGAAAGGTCATCGAGGAACTCAAGGGGTACGACGGGTCGGGCACGCAACTCGTCTCCATCTACATCCCCGAAGACCGTCAGGTAAGCAGCGTCGTCGCTCACGTCACGCAGGAACACAGCGAGGCGGCCAACATCAAGTCCAAGGACACCCGAACCGCCGTCCAGGACGCCCTGACGTCCATCAAGGACCGGCTACGCTACTACGACACCTACCCACCGGAGAACGGCATGGTCGTCTTCTCCGGCGCCATCGACTCCGGCGGCGGTCGTTCCGAAATGATCACCCGCACTCTCGAAAGTCCGCCCCGTCCCATCGAGTCCTTCCGGTATCACTGCGACTCTGATTTCCTCACCGAACCCTTAGAGGAGATGCTCGCGGACAAGGGCCTGTTCGGCCTCGTCGTCCTCGACCGCCGCGAGGCAAACGTCGGCTGGCTACGCGGGAAGCGGGTCGAACCCGTCAAGTCCGCGTCGTCGCTGGTGCCCGGCAAACAGCGCAAAGGTGGCCAGTCCGCCCAGCGATTCGCCCGCCTGCGCCTCGAAGCCATCGACAACTTCTACCAGGAAGTCGCCGGCATGGCGAACGACCTCTACGTGGACCAGCGCCACGAGATGGACGGCATCCTCGTCGGCGGCCCCTCCCCGACGAAAGACGAGTTCCTCGACGGCGACTACCTGCACCACGAACTCGGTGATATGGTCCTGGGCAAGTTCGACGTCTCCTACACCGACGAATCCGGCCTGTACGACCTCGTCGACGCCGCCCAGGACGTGCTCGACGAGCACGAGATGCTCCAGGACAAGAAGTACATGGAGCAGTTCTTCGACGAACTCCACGACGGGGATCTGGCGACCTACGGCTTCGGGCCGACCCGCGAGAACCTCAACATGGGCGCCGTCGAGACCCTGTTGCTCAGCGAAGACCTGCGCCAGGACGTCGCTATTTACAATTGCCCAGAGGGTCACACCGAACGCGAACTGCTGGACCACAGCGGCAATCTCGACGACGAACGGGCCTGTGACCGCTGTGGTGAACCGATGGAGGGCGAGCGCGAGGACGCCATCGACCACCTCATCGAACTGGCCGAACAGCGCGGCACCGAGACGTACTTCGTCTCCACGGACTTCGAGAAGGGCGAACAGTTGCTCTCCGCGTTCGGCGGCGTCGCCGGGATTCTTCGGTACGGGACGGGCGTCTAATCGCCCGCGGTTCGTTCTTCCGTGCGCAGCCTCGATTGTCACTCGACTACAGCCGTCGGCTTCTCGAATCGCACAAGGTAGTCAGTGGACGCGTCGTCACTGGGAACAGTCCAGTAGAGAGAGAATGTCGCTGGCGTACCCGGGAGGCGGGGGAGAGTGCCTCCGCCGGGCCACCGCCAGCGACGCGATTGGGTGCTGGTGGTTGGGGGGGATTGGGGGAGACGACGACGGGTCCTACGTGTCGTCGTGGCGGCACCTGGCATCGATGCCGCGAATGATTCTATACTCCCTGGGTATAAAGGAAGTGTACCTAACAGAGTTGGGAACCGTCTCGATGGCCCCGCCGTGCTGTGGTTTCACGCACCGCAATTCCTTCGTCGGCAGCGTTACAGTAGTTGTTCGAGGTGGCGCCGGCGACCCCGGAGATCCGTGTCAGATTCGATGCCCGGGTCGTCGGCGAGGCGGTCGAGTGCGAGTAGCGGATCGGTCCCGGCCCGCTCGACGTGTTCGAGGAGCGTCGAAATCTCGGCGCGGTTCGTGGCCAGCGACGGGATCAGGCCGACGAGGAGCACGAACGGGAGCGCCGCCTCACTATTGGAGGGAACGGCATCGCTGATCCCGGTGAGATCGGGTCGCGAGTCTGGCGGGTCATCCACCGGGCGGAGCCGAAGACACCGGGTACAGACCGCCGCGCCGGGGGCCTCGCCCGGGAGCAACTCGCGGTACTCCGGCGGGACGGGAAACGCGAGCGTCCGCGCGTCGCAGTCGGCACAATCCATACCGTCACTGGCGGTGGTAGCGACTAAACGGTGCCGGCAACAGAGAGAGAAGCGAGTGCAAAAACGGGGTCGGCTTCAGTCGCCGGCGGCGACGGTCTCGGTGTCTTCGGCTTCTTCGGCCTCGGCGGCTTTCTCCTCGGCCGCTTCGCGTTCTTTCTTGTCCTTGATCTTCTTCATGCGGAAGATCTCTTCGCGCTCCTGTTCTTCGAGTTTCTGCTCGATGTACTCCTCGTTGGCCCGGAGTTCGGGCAGGAGTTTGAACTCCAGCGCGTTGACGCGGCGCTTGGTGGTCTCGATTTCGTCGAGCATCTTCTTCATCGCCGTCTCGACTTCGGCGGCGAGGATGATCTGGTCGAGCAGTTCCTCGTAGGCGCTCGCGGCCTCGTCGATGCGGGCGCTGGTCCCGAGGACGCCGTAGCCACGCTCGTCCAGGCTCTTCTGGACCTTCGTGGAGTCGATCTGGGGGATGTAGACGCCCATGACGCTCTTGGACTGGGTCGTCAGTTCCGGGTGTTCTTTGAGCGCGGCGGCGGCGCCGCGGACGGCGACGTCGCCGTCGAGTGCCCGGGCCATGTTGATCGCGTTCTGGGCCTCCTCGTACTTCTCGTCGAGGTCGGACCGAACGTCCTGGGCCTCGTCCAGGATGTCCATGAACTCCATGATGAGGCCGTCGCGTTTCTGCTCCAGTGTGTCGTGTCCGCGCTCGGAGAGCTCGATGCGTTCTTCGATCTGCATGAGCTCTTTGCGAGTCGGTTTGACGTCCTCGGCCATTTGATCGCCGGTTATCGGCGTAGGCAGTTAACCGTTTTCAGTTAAAGCGAGGTCGAACGCAGTGAGACCTCGAAAAGCGAGCGGGGAGTGAAACGACCCGCGAGCAGAGCGAGGGCGACCGAAGGGAGCCCTCGAGGCGAACGGCGAGCATCGCGAGCCGTGAGCAGCGGGCGGCGCGAACGCAGTGAGACCTCGAAAAGCGAGCGGGGAGTGAAACGACCCGCGAACAGAGCGAGGGCGACCGAAGGGAGCCCTCGAGGCGAACGGCGCGGAGCGCCGTGAGGGAAGTGAGCCGTGAACAGCGGCGGGGCGAACGCAGTGAGACCTCGCTACCAGTAGCCCGCAAAGCGGTCGAGCCAGGTCACCACGACGACGTGGGGCAGGGTGAGCACGGCGATGGCGACCAGGTAGACGGCGGTCGCGCCTTCGAGCGTCGGTTCGGGTGACGGTGCCGCCCACCACAGAGTGGCACAGCCGACCAGTGCGAGAAGGGTCGGAACAGTGGCTTCGCGGGCGAACCGGCCGAGTGCGCCGGCCAGGCGGTCGCGTTCGAGGCGGTCGACTGCCCGGTCGTCGAGGGCGAGCGTGCGCGCGATGTGGCGTGGGGCGTGCCAGCAGCAGAAGTAGAGGCCGATGGCGAACACCGGTGGCACGACGAGGAAGTACGCCCAGAGCAGCCCCGTTTCGCCGGCGTCGATGGCCCACGCTCGTCGGTCGGTGGCCCCAGCGACCCCGGCGGCGAGCGTGCCGACGGTCAGCGCGGCCAGGGCGACCGCGAGGCCGAGTCGCGCGTCGGCCGCGAACGGCCAGGCGGGGACGGTGCCGCCGAAGGGGGCGACGAACGAGTCCAGGACGCTTCGATACCGGTCCGGGAACGCCAGCAGCGGGACGCCCATCGGGAGCGCGCCGCGGAGCGTGAGCGTCAATAGACGACGCCAGCGAGTGTCGAGGTGGTCGACGCCGACGACCGCCCGAAGCGGGTGCAGTTCGCCCTGGCCCCAGTGGAACCAGGTCACTGCGAGAAAGCCGATGGCCGCCGCGAACGGTGCGAGGAACCAGCCGAGGGCGTAGGCCCCGCCGGCGACGAGGTAGACGACGCCGACCACGGCCAGCCAGCACCTGTCGAGCCGACCGGTCGCCGCTCGGGGGAGTGCCGCCCAGTCGACCGCGCCGTGGGGGAGGCCGAAGGCGACGACGCTCACGACCAGCGGGACGTAGCGCCACTCGCGAGCGACGTCGAGTCCCGCGGCGAACGCCAGCGTCGCACCGGCGACCGGGAGCCACGGGAGCCAGACGACGAGGGCGCGAAGCCGTCGTCTGACTGCCGGTCGCAGGTGGTCGGAGCGCTCGGGCCGGGCCGGTTCCTCGGTGGCGTCCGGACGGTCGCGAGCTACCCCCACCGCGGGATCACCGCCATCGGTGGCTCACCGCCGTCGGTGGCGTGTCGCGGACGCCAGCGGGGCGCCACCGGTGGACGACCCACCGGAAGAGGACGATTCCCTGGACGACGAACAGATTCGTCACCACGAAGAAACACATCTCCTCGATGGGCAGGCCAGCCACGGCGAATCCCGTCGTGTAGGTGTCGGCGATGGTCCAGACGCCGGCCTCGATTGCGAGGCGGTCGACGACCCAGAGGTACGCCGACGGGACGAGTACACCGAGGGCGACGCGGGCCCGGGTCCTGACGAGATACCGCCAGCCGACGGCCCACTGAAGGGCGAGTACTGGGCCCGCCCACGCGAGTAATGCGCCGAAGTACACCGTCGACTGTGCGGTGAGGAGGCCGACACCGACTAGTCCGACGGACAGACCGGCACCGGCGCCAATGGCCCGGTCGCGCCAGGAGTGGCCCGGCACCGCTGCCACCGGGCCGACGACGTGGACGGTCCAGAGCGTCGTTAGCACCGGTTGCAGCACGAAAAACAGGATCTCCTCGTAGGGAACGCCCCAGAGGCGACCCGCGACGGTGTTTGCACCGTATGACCAGACGCCCATCTCGATGAGCAGGCGGTCCCACGGGGTGGTGTAGACGACGGCGAGTATCGTAACGATGAGGAGGCCAGCGCCGCTGACCCGCCAGTCCACGCGGTCCCGGCGGTGGTGGACCGTGGCCATCAGCACTGCCAGGACCGGCAGTACGTAGATGGCGTGGAACTGGGCGTAGGTCAGTGTACTCGACATCGATGTCGTATCTCAGTACCGGGGATCCGATGGGTTAGGTGATCCGGGCCGATTCTCGACCGTGAAACTCGCGGCTGGAGCGGCCCCGCTGGGACGTCGTCGGCCCCGGCGGGTGCGGGAGACCGGTCTCCCAGCGGGCACCGCGTCGCCCCCACTGCGAGTCTCGATCCTGTACTGGCATCAGTCGTCGGCGGGTGCTGCCCGGGCACTGGCTGCCGAGGAGACGTCGTCGAGGACCTGCCGGCTGGACAGCAGGAGGAACCCGAACCCGACTTTCGCGGTCAGGTCGAGCACCATGAACCCTGCCGTCTCGATGCCGAGCGGGAGGACGCCGATGCCCTCCGTGCCGATCAGCCACCAGGCCGGGTACACCAGCCAGACGACGACGATCAGGTTGCGTAACTGGGTGAACTTCGCGCCGACCTCGCTCCCGAGGGCCTGTGCCTGCTCGGTGAGCGTCCCGAACAGGAAATACAGGAGCACCAGGAGGAAGCCGGTGCTGACGCCCCACCAGATGAGGCGTCGCGCGCCGTCCCCGAGGCCCGCAACCACGTAGTTACCGCCTGCCAGCGTCGCGACGGCGCCGGTGCCGATCATCAGCACGTCGAGGCTGACGAGCGTCGCCAGCTGGTTGCGGTTGGCGCGGGCCAACAGTCCCAGGTCGATCAACAACAGCGGCGTGGTGAATAGCCAGTCTGTGTATCTCGCCCAGTAAATCTCGAGTTCTGCGCCGGCGACGGTGATCGTCGTGAGCCCGAATCCGAGAGCCATCGCGAGGTAATTGACGAACGCGATGGCCGTGATCAATATCGTCACGATGTAAAATTCCTGGCGCTTCTGGTCGTCCTCGCCCCAGCCGCGGGCGATGAAGTACAACATCCCCAGGAACATTCCTGCCGTCCCTATCCAGAGCCAGAGTTGCTCGCTCCCTGGTTGTGGCATGGCTACAGTCGACGCTCAGACGTATTGGCTCAAAACGAACGTACCAAACTAGTTGGAAACTCGTGATGGCTGCGAGTCACCGGGTCGGGGCCCGAGCGAACGGCACCAGGAGGGGTTAGCCGTACAGTTCCTCGAAGACCTTCCGCTGGGCGGCCCGGAGGTGCTGGTGGAACGTCGAGCGACCGATGTCCATCGCTTCGGCGAGGGTCTCCCCGTTGGTCTCGCGGGGCCATTCGAAGAAGCCGCCGACGATGGCGGTCTGGAGCGCCGTCGACTGCCGGTCGGTGAGACGGTCTTCGATGCTGGCTCGAACGTCCTGTCGACGCTCGGCCGGTTGTTCGTCCTCGCGATACGCACGGAGGTCGGCCCCGGGCACCCGGTCCTCGACAGCCTCGACGACCGTCCGCGGCTGGGCCTCGGGAGGGAGTTCGACCGTCATCTCGCCGGTCCCACCCGACGCCGACATCGCAGTGATTCGGCCTCCCCGGTCGAGCAAGAGTTGCACCAGCGGCGACTCCTCGACGGTGAACTCGACGACGGCCCGGCCCTCGCCCGTCGTGACCGGCACGCAGGCGAGTATCTCCGGTCGTTGCTCGGCGGCGGTGACCACCGCGTCGGGGTCGGCGTCCGTCTCGAAGAAGAACGTCGTCGGCCCGTCGTCCCGGGTGATGGTCCCGGCGTGGACGAGTTCGGCGTCGAGTTCTCCAGAGAGACCCACGAAAAAGGGCTCCTCGCCCGCCAGGGAGAACTCCAGTTCGATCACGTCGTCGGAACTGAGCAGGCGCTGGGAGGTCAGGTTCTGGAGCGCCATCGCAGTCGACTGGGCGACGGCCGAGAGCACGCGTGCTTCCGTCTCCGAGAACGTCGCGTCGGCCCGGAGCACGACGACGAGGACGCCGTAGCTCACGTCCCCAAACTGGAGGGGGAGCGCGGCCAGTCCGCCAGGTTCGCCATCGAGCGCGTCGGCATAGACCGTCGGGACCGCGGAGGCGTCGACGACCTGTGACTCGCCGGTCTGGACGGCCCGGGCGACGGGGTCGTCGGCGCCCACCGACAGTTCGAGCGTCGGTGGGTCCGCGACGCCGGCCCAGGTGCCGGGGGTGATCGTGTTGGTCGCCGGATCCTCCTCGCCGATCCAGGCCAGGGCGTACTCGTCGGTCTCGACCAGGCGTTCGGTGACGGCAGACTCCACGCCGGCGCGCGTCTCGGCGCCCAGGAGCTGGCTGGTCACGTCGGTGACGAGCCCGTCCAGTCTGTCGAGCAGCGCCTCGACTTTCGCCCGTTCGGCCCGGGCCTTCTCTGCCTGGCGCTGGGCCTCGCCCTCGGCCTCGACGCGTTCGGTCACGTCCTCCTGAAAGCCGACGTAGTGGGTTATCTCGCCCTCGGTGTCGCTGATGGGTGCGATGTGGACCCGGTTCCAGAACTCGTCGCCGTCGTCCGTGTAGTTGACGAGTTCGACCGAGACCGGTTCGCCCGCGTCGATGGCTTTGGCCATCTCGGTGATCTGCTCCTCGCCGGAGGCCTCGCCCTGCATGAAGTTGCAGTTGCGACCGAGGACGTCCGCCTCGCCGTAGCCCGAGAGTTCCTCGAAGGCCTCGTTGACGTAGATAAGGGGCGTGTCCCGCCGTTTCCCGTCGGCGATGGTGATCCCCACCGGGGCCTCGTCCATCGCCCGGTCTTTGAGTTCCTCGGTGACCGCGGCGAAGCGACGGTCGCCCTCGGCGAGTGCTGCCGCGATGCCATCGAGGAGCGCGCCGCGCTGTTTCGGCGCCGGTTCCCGTGGGATATAATCGGTCACGCCCGCCGAGATGGCCTCGCTCGCGTAGTGCTCGTCGCCGACCGCAGTGAAGATGAGAAACGGAAGGTCGTCCGTCCGTGCTCGAACGTCCCGGAGCAGGTCCAGGCCCGAAGCGTCCGGGAGTCGTCGTTCGCTGACGACGCAGGCCGGCGGGTCGGTCTCGACGACGTCCATCGCCGCGGCCACGTCCCTGGCCCGCTCGACGACGTAGCCAGCCTCATCAAGCACGTCGACGACGGGCGTCGCGCGCTCGTCGTCGGGGTCGACGTAGAGCACCCGTCGCCCCGCCCCTGCAGTGGAGCGAGTCATGCCCGGCCCTACTGTCGGACGGGTCATGAGCGTTGTCCCCGCCGAACCGCGAGCCAGCGGGGACGTGGCGGCGCCCCAACGAGACGGAATGGGTCCGGAGCGTGTGGGTCGCCCGCGGTGGCCGTGGGAAAGCGACCGTCGCACCACGCTTCGCGCGCACACGTGCGAAGGTCAGAGAAGCATGTCTCCGAACACTGGGCACCGCTACCGAGCACTCGTGTCAATCGGCGAAAATCGAAACAGCGAACGGAATCCCGTCGCGATCAGTCCGCGGTGACTTCGGCGCCGACGTCTTCGCGGTAGTGTTCGTCGATGTACTCCTCGTCGATGCGGTTGAGCTCGTCTTTCGGGAGCTTCGAGAGGAGGTCCCAGCCGATGTCCAGCGTGGCCGCGATGTCGCGGTCGGTGTCGTAGCCCTGCTGGACGAACTGCTCCTCGAACTCCTCGGCGAAGTCGAGGTACTTGTTGTCACGCTCGGAGAGGGCCTCGCGACCGACGATGTTCACGAGGTCGCGCAGGTCCTCACCCTCCGCGTAGGCGGCATAGAGCTGGTCGGAGACGCCACCGTGGTCGCCGCGGGTCAGCCCCTCGCCGATACCGTCGTCCATCAGGCGCGACAGGGACGGCAGCGGGTCGATCGGCGGCTGGATGCCCTGGCTATTGAGATCGCGGTCGACGAGGATCTGCCCCTCCGTAATGTACCCGGTCAGGTCCGGGATCGGGTGGGTGATGTCGTCCGAGGGCATCGTCAGGATGGGGATCTGCGTGATCGACCCGTCCTGGCCCTTGATGCGACCGGCCCGCTCGTAGAGCTGGGCCAGGTCGGTGTACATGTACCCCGGGTAGCCACGTCGGCCCGGGACCTCCTCGCGTGCGGCACCGATCTCTCGGAGTGCCTCACAGTAGTTGGTCATGTCCGTCAGGATGACGAGCACGTGGTACCCCTTGTCGAACGCGAGGTACTCGGCGGTGGTGAGTGCGAGTCGCGGGGTGACCGTCCGCTCGACGGCGGGGTCGTCCGCGAGGTTCATGAAGACGACGGAGCGTTCGAGTGCGCCCGTGCGCTCGAAGTCGTCCATGAACTCGTTGGCCTCTTCGGCCGTGATCCCCATCGCGCCGAAGATCACTGCGAACTCCGTGTCCTCGCCCTCGCCTTCTTCCTCCGGGACGGAGGCCTGGCGTGCGATCTGGAGTGCCAGATCGTTGTGGGGCAGGCCGGAGCCCGAGAAGATCGGGAGCTTCTGACCGCGGACGAGCGTGTTCATGCCGTCGATGGCGGAGACGCCCGTCTGGATGAAGTCCTCCGGGTACTCGCGAGAGTAGGGGTTGATCGCGGCGCCGACGATGTCGCGGCGCTCGTCCGGGACGATGTCAGGGCCGCCGTCGATCGGGTTCCCGGAGCCGTCCAGGACCCGCCCGAGCAGATCCTCGGTGACGGGCATCTTCATGGTCTCGCCGAGGAACCGAACGGACGAGTTCATGTCGATCCCTTCGGTGCCCTCGAAGACCTGGATGGCGACGTGGTCGCTGGAGGAGTCCAGCACCTGCCCACGGCGCGTCTC